>ERZ1292629.1065-Hain-H43-01um-R1-1065-length-28668-cov-5_pt1 | contig 28668 bp, 29 predicted proteins | sample MGYA00564399_ERZ1292629 | MGnify/ENA primary metagenome ERZ1292629 (study PRJEB36523, sample SAMEA6512636) | groundwater metagenome | collected 2019-01-08 | study: AquaDiva: Metagenomics assemblies of 32 groundwater samples
CCCCTAGCCGTCATCGCCTTGGTAGGCCATTACCCTACCAACTAGCTGATAGCCCGCAGGCCGTTCCCAGAGCGAATTGCTCCTTTACCCGCCAAAATTGTTACATTTAGGCGGGACCATCGAGAATTAGCCAACCTTTCGGCTGATTATGCCCGACTCTGGGGGACGTTCCTGCGTATTACTACCTCGTCTGCCTCGTTATCTCCACCTTGCGGCGGAAACACGATCGACTTGCATGCCTTATCCACATCGCCAGCGTTCATCCTGAGCCAAGATCAAACTCTTAGCAAAACCCTAATCCCTTGCGGGACGGGTAAACAGAACGAAACAAAAGAAAAACTAATATTTTAACTTACTTATTTTTGTGGATCTTACCAATTGTCAAAGTCCGCCCCACTTCTCATGGAGTGAAGGTAAGTATACTTATCCCCAAGGGGTCGTCAAGCGCGATGTTTTTTAGTTGTTACCATTGTTCAACCTCCGATGTTGAACAATCAATGTTCAACAAAATGATCCAATTAAGCTACGATCGGATGTTGTTAGGATCATTTGAAAAAAACAAAAAAGCCCCGGCGCGTGATTTCATTCACATGGAATGGCAAGGGGTCCCTTTGCCGTTTTTTTATTTGGCGAGGCTTTTGTTGCGCCTCGCCTCCCACACCACGAGGAGTGGCGCGGCGATGAAGACGGAGCAGTAGGTGGCCACGATCATGCCGAGGGTGAGGGCAAGAGAAAAGTACTTAGTGGTCGCGCCGCCGAAGAAGTAAACCGAAAGGAGAACGAGAATAACGGTGACGGAAGTATTAACCGAGCGAGTCATTGTTTCGCTTAAGCTCCGCCCTACTGTTTCGGCAAAAGTTTCATTGGTTTGCCGACGCAAATTCTCGCGAATGCGATCAAGGGCCACAATTTTATCATTAACCGAGAGACCAAGAATAGTAAGGAAAGCGGTGAGTAAAAGCGCATCAAACTCCACACCATAATACGCACCAAGGATGGCGAAAACCCCAAGCGGAATGAGCACATCGTGAAGCATGGTAATCACCGCCACCAAACCATAAGCCCAAGAAGATTTGGTCTGACGGAAAACGAAAGCAATGTAAATAAGAATTAGCACAATCACAATCATCATCGCGATCATCCCCTTGCGCGCGAGTTCGGCCCCAAGAGCGGGACCAACCGAACTAAAACGCTTTTCGGTAATTTGCGTGCCAACTGAAGCGGCGGTCTGGAGAGTAGCAAGCAAAACTTGATGTTCTTCCGGAGTGAGATCGCGCGAGCGCAAAAGGTAAGCAAGATCACCTGATTCTTGAACAGAAACATCACCGAGATTTAGGGCATTAACCTTCTCCCTCACCAAAGCAGCTTCTGGTCGCCCGCCCGCATACTCAACTTCGAGAATCGAACCGCCAGTAAAATCGGTACCAAGATTAAGACCAAATTTAAACAAGGCAAAAATCGAACCTACCACCAATAGGCCAGAAAAAAGAAAGAAAATCGCGCGATATTTAACAACAAACATAATTTATTTGAATCCGCATTTGAATAAAAACTTCGCCACTCGACCGGCGTGGCTGGGAGCAAGGGCCAAGAGCAAGGTCCGCGTCACTGAAATGGCGGTAAAGAGGCCAACAATTAAACCGAAAACTAAAGTGACCGCAAAACCCTTAATCAAGCTCGTGCCAAACCAGAAAAGCACAATGCCAGCGATAAGGCTCGAGAGATTAGAATCGCGGATGGAAAACCAAGCCCGAGCAAAACCCTCTTTGATCGCATCGTGGAGATGCTTCCCCGCTTTAATTTCTTCTTTGAGTCGTTCGAAAATCAGAATATTGGAATCAAGCGACATGCCGAAAGAAAGAATAAGGCCAGCAATGCCCGCGGCGGTAAGCGTAACCCCCACGAGGCGGAAGATAGTGAGAATCAAAATAACATAAATCGTGAGGGCAATAATCGAAATCAGACCGGGCAAGCGATACCACAAGAGCATAAAGAGGCCCACCACCGCGAGACCAATCAGCCCCGCCTCAATGCCACGATTCAAAGCATCGCCACCCAAAGTGGCCCCAATCGTCTCGGTCGAAACCAACTTAATTGGCACCGGGAGGGCGCCGAGATTCAAATTCCGCGAAAGTTCGCGTGCTTCATCAACGGTAAATTGCCCCGAAATCTCGGCTTTGCCATCGCGGATTTCTTCACGCACAATGGGCGCCGAAATCAGGGCGCCATCGAGAAAAATACCGATCGGCTGATTTATATTCTCCCGCGTGAGCGTGGCAAAAATTTCTCCCCCATTTTCATTAAACTCAAGAGAAATCGCCGGACTAATTGCCCCTTGATTAAAAACCACTTGCGCCTGCTCTAAATAACGGCCAGTAAGTGGTGAGGAAACAAATTCGCCGCCCGCCTCACTGTCTGCGTTTTCTGTATTCGCTTCAAACACTTTAAATTCAAGAATTGGTGTAACATTAATTTGCTTAATCGCCTCATTTACATCGGTCACTCCGGGTAATTCCACAATTAACCGCTCGCGAGCGCCAGCGCCAAGACCCACGCGCTCAAGCTGAATCACCGGTTCTCCTACCCCAAAAGCGTTGATTCTCCGTTCGATTACCCCCCGAAGCGATTCTAAGGCGCCGGCCACTTCTCCGGCGGGAAGTTTAGCTAATTCTACCGGATCAGCCTCGTAAACCAGCTGACTCCCGCCGCGCAAATCAAGACCCAATTTAAATTTGGGTAGTAAATTGAAAAAGGAAACACTACTGGTTTCCGCCAGATAGTTAAGATAACCCAGCCCCAAAGCCAAGAGAATAATAACCAATGCGCCAATCCGCCTGCCTGTCATAAATTTGATTGACCAGCAGTATTACACAAGCTAAGGCGTAAGGAAAGAGCCAAGATTAACCAGCCAAGGAACTAAATTTTGGCGCAAAGACGAGAGTAAAGAACCGAGACTGCTTAATAATTCGGCTCTTTGCTCGGGCGTGAGTGTGATCACTGGCACCGGAGCGGTAGAAATGGTGGGGACTGGAGCGATGGTGGTTGGACTAGTGGTAACAGGAGTGGGGCAAGTGGTGACGCCACCCAAAACCTGATTAATCTTAGCCCTAGTGATTGGACCAGCGAACCCCAATAAGTCCGGATCAGAATTGGAAGTTAAAATACCATAACGCAACTGAAAGCGTTGAACGGCGGCGCGAGTAAGTGGACCATAAAAGCCAGAAACAATGCCTTCAGGATAAATGGCAGGATCTTTAGCCAGCAAACGCTGAAGCAAAAGCACTTGAGAATTATCGCGCATCCCAAAAGAGAGCGGGCCAACTACCGGCGAGAGAATTGCACCCGAAACACAGGTGGCGGGGGGTGGAACAAGGGTAATTGGTGGTAAAACCGGCGGCAAAATTATCGGTGGCGGATTTGGGGTCCCACCGCCGCCACTACCACCACCCCCTCCGCCGCCAGTATTTGGCGCTTGAATGGTGAGAGTGATGGTTTCGGCATCAGTCACTTCATCACTATCGGTAACTGTAAGCGTGACGGTGCGATTGCCGGCTTGGCCATAAAGATGAGTCGCATTGCGGTTGGTAGAAAAAGTGCCATCGCCAAAATCCCAACGATAATCATATGGCCCATCACCACCCGTGGTCGAACCAGAAAAGCTTATGGTTTGATTAAGTTGAAAAACCGAATTATTGCTCGGCGCATCAATTCTTACTTGTAGCGGTCCGGGCAAAGACGGAGAATCGTCATCATCGTCTTCGGCGCCGCCACCACCAGACGGCGCGCCAGCACTAATCGTAATTTGGATGCTTTGCGTGTCTTGATGGTTAGCATTATCTGACACCTGTAACTCAACCGTATAAGTACCCGCTTGAGCATAAGCTTTGGCCGGATTTTGTTGCAAAGAAATGGCGCCGTCGCCAAAATCCCAATGATAGATATAGGAACCAGAACCTCCGGTGGCCCCGCCCACAAAAGCGATGCTCTGATTGGCGGGAAAAACGGCCCCCATGCTTGGCGAAGAAATTACGGCTTGCAAAATTTCTGGTTGAGGCGCAGAAACATTAACCTGAATCGTTTTGGTGAGTTGGGTGGGCGGGTTACCAGAATCATTGACCCGCATGGTAACGGTATAAGAACCAGCCGTGCTGTAAGCATGAGGAAAACTTGGTCCAGTACCAATCTCGCCATCACCAAACTCCCAGCTAAATTGATGCGAACCCACTCCACCCGAGGCGGTGGCTTGAAAAGAGGTTGTTTGACCAGTAACCAAGTTGGCACCATTTGGTGGAGCGGTGATCGAGGCGGTAAACGCGGCCCCGGAGACAATCCCTTGGAAGGAATCGGTGGCGGTACTCCCGGTCCCATCAGTAACGGTTAATACCACCGAAAAAGTCCCCGCTTGGCTAAAAGATTTGGTCACCGATCGACCACCATCGGTGGTGCCATCGCCAAAAGACCAAGCATAAGTGTAAGGTAAACTGCCGCCAGCCCCATCACCCACAAAAGAAATTTGCTGACCGGTACTAAAAAAGCCGGTGGTGCCACTTGGGGTGGTAATGATCGCCACCAAAGGCGATGGAGTAGATGGGCCGCCACTCGGTTTAACTTGCGCCGAAAAATCACCCAAATCAGAAAGGCCAAACCAAGACACAGCGAAAAATAAGCCGGTGGCCAAAATTACCACCACACCGAGAACAACTGCAAATGCCGTTAATGGTCTCACAGACAAATCAAATTATATCAAACTATTACCAATCAACGAGACGCTTGGGTGGATAATTGCCACAAGAGGCGAAGCAAAAACTGACGGGTTTGCTCGAAAGCGGGATTGGCGGCACAGGTGGTAGCACCTTGGCGCAAAACTTCGTTCATCTTGGCTCGCGTGGCAGGTCCAGCAAAACCCACCAAAGACGGATCAGAATTAACTGGATTTAAAATACCGTAACGCAACTGAAAGCGTTTTACCGCCTCGCGCGTAAGCGGGCCGTAGTAACCAGAAATAACACCCTCGGGATAAAGCGTGGGATCGGTCGCCAATAAACGCTGAAGCAAAGTAACTTGGGTATTATTCTTCATCCCAAAAGATAGTGGACCAACTAAAGCGGGTAAATTACTGGGTGCGGCCAAGCAAGAAACCGGAAGAGTCGGTAAGTTGGTGGCTGGTTGATTAGCCGCGGGGGGCAAATTGGGTGGCGGTGGTGGCGGAGGCACGGGTTCATCGAGAGGATCCTCTGGTGGTGCTGGCGGAAGTTCATCGGGCTCCTCGGCTGGAGGTTCTTCTTCCTCTTCTTCTGGGTCAAAATGATAAATGTGCACAGCGTAGGCATTAAATGAGTCGGTGAGCACATTGCCAGAAACTGTCCCACTCGCGCAATTACCAAAATTCTTTTCCGCGCAGTAAGTAGAAAAATTCTGGCCACTTAAGGTTAGGCGCACATTGCTCGCACTATCGCCCTCATGCAAATCGGCAAAAGTTTCGGTCAGAGGCACCGCGCCGGCGCCAGCGACCACCCGCACACCACCGCGCACATCGCGCTCGAGCAATTTGATCCCCGGCGTAATCGCCTTAATCAATAAATAATAATTTTTGGTATGCTCAAGGGTGGTGGGCGCCACCGGAAAAGTTTGCGCTCCGGTGCCATTAATTGTGGTTTCACTGGACAAAAAGACTCTGGTATCCGGAGCTTGGTCGCGAGAATTATCGGCATAAATCGCGTAAGTAAAAATAGCTCCCACTGGCACCGTATCAAAATCAATCTCTACAGTGGTAATAATTTTATCTTGATTGGTAATACCGGTAGAAATATCCTGGATTGTCACCGAGTTTGGGTCCAATTCGCGCGCCACAAAACTGCCAGAATTGTAATCGGCGGGAAAAGATTCGCTTGCGGGAGTAGTCACTTTTGCCTTGGTTCGCCACACCGTTTCACCGCTACCATAATCAAAATATGGCGAATGGTCTTGCGATAAATTAACGCAAACCAAGCGCAAACGATCGCCCGATAGAGCGCGGAAACCGCAACGCACATCAGAATTATTGCTCGAGACACTGACTCCGGTTGCATTAGGAGCAGTCAAAATCTCCTTCCGCTCTAGCACTTCTGAAGCCAAACTCTTAATACTATTGTATAAACCAGAAGAAAAACTGTCTTCCATATCATAAATGGCATTAGCGGGCTCAAAAGGCAAAAGATCGCTAGAAATTACCCCCTTTTCAAACGGCCAAATCAAAACTCCTTTGGCGCCGCGAATAATCGCATCAAAAATTTGTGCGCGCATCTCGCCAATACTGGGCTCGCGATAAGTTTCGCGATAGCGCGCTGGCTGATAACCATTAACTCGCAATAAGAAAATACTCGGCTTACTCACCGCCGACATCGCACTCGCTCCTAAGCTAAAGAGTTCGCCCACCTCTTCAATCGGTAATTGCGGCACCAGATAACCCGTTTCCACCGCCGCAAAATCAACCGAATTACGCACTTGATTCAAATAACCTTCGGCCACTCCACCCAAACTCGGCGTCACAAATACCGGCCGACCGCACTCATCCGCGTCCCGCATCGCACTGGCTTGCGAGGCAATCGTCGAAGCACTATAACCAAGACTATTGGGCTCATGGGTCACTTCCCAAGCAATAATGCCTTGATTATTGTCGTACGATTCTACCAAACTCGCACTACCATCCACTTGAGCAAACAAACTTAAACCAGCACCCATTAAGGTATTGCCGCTACTAATCTCTGGTCCATCTACCGCGGCATTTAAACCAGCATTATAACCACTCCAATTACCGCTCGCCGGCCCACCAGAAAAAGCCCAAAAACCAAAAGGGAAATAGGTTTGACCATTAAGCACAAAGTTCAAATTACTATCGAAGGAGACTGCCGGGCAACCAGCCGGCGGGTTAACTACCGCCAGCTGACCACTAATCATTTTGCGACTCAAGCTAATAGCCGACCAATCAACTCGCGCAAACAACCAATCACCCAAAGAAAAACCGCCCAAAAACAAAGTGGTGCCAAAAAATAAAACTAGCGCCGAACCATAAAAACTTGGTCGAGAAATCATTAACACTATATTATACCCCCAGAACAGTGAGTTGCTTGGGGAAAAGTTATTTGTTAGGATAGCGCCAATGCAAATTCTGCAAGAATTACTGCCTTGGTTACAAATTGGGCTGTCTCTTCTCCTAATCGTCACTATCCTGCTTCAGCAAAACGAAGCCGGTCTTGGTAGTGCTTTTGGTGGCTCAAATTCAGGTGGGGTAGCTTATACCAAAAGAGGGTTGGAGAAACTTCTTTTCCTCACTAGTATCATCTTGGCGATTCTTTTTGTGGTGGTGGCCATTGGGCAATTTTTGCTCGCCGCTTAGCTTTTCGATTTAGCGTGGTTAAACAACAATTTTTAGCAACTGCTTTTAAACTATTTTCACGCCGAGAACGGTGGGTTTTTTCTATTTTATTTTTCTTGGGGTTATTTGGCTTGGTGGGTTTAGCGTCCATTTTTAACGCCAAAGCCTTAATTGAAGTGCCGGCCTCTGGTGGCAGTTTAAGCGAGGGGTTAATTGGGTCACCGCGCTTTATTAATCCTCTTTTGGCCACTTCCGATACCGACAAGGATCTCTCTTATCTCGTTTATTCTGGTTTGATGCGCATTACGCCAAACAATGAATTAATCCCCGATCTCGCTGAAAATTATGAAATCTCGAGTAGTGGGCTAGAATACACTTTTACCTTAAAAAATAATTTAGTTTGGCAAGACGGTAAACCTATTACCGCTGACGATGTGGTCTTTACGATTGAGCAAGTAAAAAACCAAACGATTAAAAGCCCGAGATTTCCTAACTGGGAAGGGATTACCGCTAAAAAAATTGATGCCAAAACAGTAAAATTTACTCTGCGCCAAGCTTATGGCGGCTTTTTAGAAAACACCACCCTTGGTCTCTTGCCCCAACACTTGTGGCAAGCCGTCGAGCCAGAAGCCTTCCCCTTCAGTCCGCTTAATGTCGAGCCAATTGGTTCTGGGCCATACCAAATTGCCGCCACCCACAAAAATAATCAAAAAATTGCCGAAGCTTATGAACTAATTCCTTTTGCCCAATTTGCTCTCGGTCGCGCCAAAATTACCAATTTAATTATTAAATTTTACCCAAACGAAGAAGCTCGCCTCGAGGCTTATCGCAAAGGTGAAATCGAGGTTTTGGCGGCCCTAGACCCCAACACGGCCAAAACCTTAACCCAAGAACCCGGAATTACTCTCAAGCGTACCACTTTGCCCAGAATTTTTGCTGTTTTCTTCAATCAAAATCACGCTAAGGTGCTTGCCGATCAGGCTACCAGACGCGCCCTTGACCAAGCCATAAATAAAAGTAAACTAGTAGACATCGTTCTTGGGGGCTTTGGCCTCGCGGTAGATAATCCTCTAGGTTTAGCCGCCTCAAGTACCACCAATCTAAAAACTCTCGCCAAGCCAATAGAATTTTCTTTGGCCACGGCAGATACCCCCGAACTCAAACAGGCGGCTGAGTTTCTGCAAAAAACTTGGTCCGAGATTGGCGCCAGTGTTACCTTAGATATTTTTGAAGCTGGCGACCTGAACCAAAACGTTATTCGACCACGCGAATATGACGCCTTACTTTTTGGCGAGGTAATTGGGCGCCGGGCAGAACTCTACCCTTTTTGGCACTCTTCGCAGAGATTAGATCCGGGGTTAAATATCGCTCTTTATACCAACAGTAGCGTGGATAAACTCTTGGAATCGGCACGGGAAGAAAATGATCCAGAAAAACACCTTAGCGATCAAACCAAGGCCAACCAAACGATTAAAACCGATCAACCAGCCAGCTTTCTGTACCGACCCGATTTCCTTTATCTGCTACCGCAAAACGTCCACGGAGTAAACCTTCCAACGCTAAACAGTAATGCCGAACGCTTTGCCAATATTTATGAGTGGTATCGGAATACCGACCAAGTGTGGCCAATTTTTAAAAATTTAGTGAGGTAATTAAAAGTAAAAAAAACAAAACATGATGATTCAAAACCCCGTTTCTGCCCCTCGCCCCAAACCGCGCAATCGGCGCATGCCTTTGCGTTTACCAGACACCGCGCGCACCAAACCGCTCATTGATAGTAAAAAAATCCCCCCGCTCGCGCCGGGCAATATCCGCATTATCCCGCTTGGCGGCGTAGAAGAAATTGGTAAAAACATGACCGCCATCGAAATCAATAATGATATTATCGTCATTGATATTGGCCTCGCTTTCCCCACCGATGAGGCCCCGGGAGTCGATTACATTATTCCCGACTTTACTTACTTGGAGCAAAATAAAGAAAAAATCCGCGGGGTAATTATTACCCACGGCCACCTCGACCACACCGGCGGTATTCCTTATGTAATGAGCCGAATCGGCAATCCGCCGCTTTACACTCGTAATCTCACTTCGCTTTTTGTGAAAAAGCGGATGGACGAATTTCCCCATTTACCACCACTCAATATCATTATTGTGGAAAATGAGAGTAAGGTAAAACTCGGCGAGCAAACCGTGCGCTTCTTTGGCGTCACCCACACTATTCCCGATTCTTTCGGCGTACTCATTGAGACCCCGCATGGCCTCTTGGTAAATCCGGGCGACTTCAAACTTGATCTCGATGCCGTCGACGGCAAACCCACCGAAGAAGAAGAAAAGCGTTATAGCATTTTTGACCACGAAAAAACGCTGTTACTAATGACTGACTCCACCAATATCGAGAATCCAGGCTTCTCAATCCCCGAACGCGAGACGATCAAAAACTTGGGTGAAATTATCAAAAGCATCAAGGGCCGACTCTTTATCGGAACCTTTGCCTCGCAACTCGAGCGCATGATCCACATTATCGGCTTTGCCGAGAAGTATGGGCGCAAAATTGTGGTTGAGGGTCGGAGCATGAAGACCAATGTGGAAGTGGCCCAACTCGCCGGCATGCTCACGGTAAAAAAAGACACTTTTGTCCAAGCCACCGAAATCGAAAATTATCCAGAAGATAAAATTGTGGTCCTCGCTACTGGCGCTCAAGGCGAGGAGTTTGCCGCCCTCATGCGCATGGCGACCAAAACCCATAAATATCTTAAGTTTAAGAAGGGTGACACCGTTTTACTCTCCTCTTCGATCATCCCGGGCAATGAAATTACGGTCCAAAAGCTCAAAGATAATATCGCGCGCCAAGGCGCAAAAATTATTAGCTACCGCACTTCGGAAGTTTATATTCACTCTTCTGGTCACGGCAATCGCGGCGAAATTGAGTGGCTCCACCGCAAAATTAAACCTAAATTCTTTATCCCCATCCACGGCTCGCATCACAAACTCCGCCAACACGAAGAATTAGCGCTCGAAATTGGCATGCCGCCGCAAAATATCGTGGTGCCCGATAACGGCTCGATTATTGAAGTTCAAGATCAAGGCGAAAAAATCGTGATGCTTAAAGACAAAGCCTCAAACCGCGTGATTATGGTAGACTCGGTGGGCAATAGCGATGTAAAAGAGGTGGTCATCCGCGACCGAGTGATGCTGGCTCAAGAAGGCATCTTTGTGATTATTGCCATTATTAATATCCAAACTGGCCGCGTAATTAAATCGCCCGATATTATCTCGCGCGGCTTCGTGTATCTTAAAGAAGCGCAGGATCTGCTCCGCCAAGTGCGCCTCGTCACCAAGAAAAAAATTGAGGATTCTACCGCGCGCATGCACCCCATTAATCTCGACTATGTGCGCAATATTCTCCGCGAGGAAATTGGCAAATTCTTGTTTCAGAAAACGCATAGCCGACCCATCGTTCTTCCCGTTCTGATTGAGGTCTAATATAATAGGTGGGTGAGAAAAAAATTATACTGGTCGGTTTTCTTTTTAAATTTCTCCCTCGCGCTTTCGGCTTATATTAATTCTCTCTTTATTGAGAGCCAGCTTGGCGCGCGGGCGGTGGGCCCCGCTTACGCCCTAGTCTCACTCCTCCTCCTCTTTGGCTTGGCGCTCGTGCCAGAACTCTTGGCCCGCGCGCCCCGCCGCCTACGCCTCCTCACCAATCTTTTCTTAATCTTAAAAATAGTGGTGTGTTTAGTTTTGGTTTATGCCAAATGGCCACCGGCCATTCTCCTCGCTTTTATCGCCTTCGACACCTTGGGTTACCTCGCGCGTTTTAATCTCGATCTCACCCTCGAACACCTCACCACCAATCGGGAAACCGGGCGCATTCGCGGCTTCTTCCTCACCATTACTAATGCCGCTTGGCTTGCCGCCCCACTCTTGGTGGGCACCCTCCTTGGCACTACCGAGGATTATGCCAAAATTTATTGGCTCGTGGCGCTCGCCCTAATCCCCGCGCTCTACTTCTCGGCCACCAGTCGCAAGGTAGTCACCAAAAATTTGCCCGGGCAATTCTTCCCCATTCTGCTCAAAGTCTTTCGGCATCGAAACAATCATTATCGGCAAATTTACTTGGTTATGCTTGCCGATTTTCTACTCAACCTTTTTTACGCTTTGATGGTAATTTATTTACCCTTGCATCTTCACAACACTCTCGGCTTTGCTTGGCCCACGATTGGTCTAATTTTTACAATCATGCTTTTACCATTTGTAATCGTAACTTATCCTTTGGGCTGGCTCGCGGATAAAAAGTGGGGCGAAAAAGAAATCATGGCGCTTGGCTTTACGCTGGCGGGAGTCGCCACCTTGTTTATCCCGCAAATTACCTCAACCAATTTACTGGTGTGGGCGGGGATTCTCTTTGCCACGCGCGTGGGCGCCGCTTCCATCGAAATTATGAAAGAAACTTATTTGTTTAAAAAAATTGAAGCCAAAGATATCGAGGTGCTTTCTCTCTCGCGCAACCTCTTGCCTCTTGCTTATCTCCTCGCGCCGCTCATTGGCTCAATCGTGCTCTTTTACTCTAGCACCACCACCATCTTCACCGCGCTCGGCCTCATCACCTTACTCGGCATAATTCCAACGCTGGCATTGAAAGATACGAGGTAAGATCAGTGGTGAACTATACCGTTACGGTCAATATGAGTGACACAAAAGAATTGGTTTTTCTGGTAACCAAACACCCTAAAAAGCCCTGTTTGTTCTACTCTAAAATGAAAGTAGTATTGTTCAGCGAATTTTTCTATAGAAGTGTTTTGCTCGTGAATCATTTCAAAGCTCTCGCTTCCCGCCCTTTCCGGAGTAAGACCACTTCCTCTTGGTGAGTTTGAAAACTGAGACCATGTTAATTGCTCTATATGCTTAAGGCGTTTAATAAACCTTTCAGCTTGCTCTCTACTTAGTTTCCAGAAAGAATAATCTTTATGTAACGAGCAATCACAAATTAAAAAGATTAATTTTTGATCCGCGAATCGTAGATCTATCTTGCTTGGAGTAGCCATCTCATCCATGACCGTATATTCAGCAAGAAAAGGAGCTATTTATTATTTAATAGTGGGGTGTAATACTCAGCAATAATTTTATTGCTTATTTTCTTGTTTGGAGAGCCATAATAAGAATCTTTCCATGGTTTATGTGCGTGAGTAATATCAACCAAACGACTGGCCGAGTAACCCCCAAAGGCTTCCCAAATTTTCTTCAACATCTCTTTGTCTTCTAGTGAAATGGTGCTTTTATCCTTCTCAAAAATAATGGGGTTACTGTGGTTTTCTTTGAATTTACGGTAGACACTCGGGACAACTGGACCAAACTCCCAGGCTTCAATTGGATCAGAAAAAAGTGGCCTGCCCACTTTCGCAAGGAAATATGCTTGGGCAAGATAAAGTATTTTTTGAAGCTTAAGGTTGGTAACACCTTCTCTTTCCTTGTTATCACCCACAACCTGCTTCGAACCAAGATAAATAAGATAATTGGCTACATTTTCGGCTGTATATATTGGGCTTTTTGATTGAGTAGTCATTATACCTACATTATATACTTTTTAACCAAAACTCAACAACAAAAGTAACTTGACCCCACTAAAGGATACGAGGCAAAAAAACACACCCGTTGTGTAGGTGTGTTGTGAGAAGTTTTAACAACGGTCAACTTCCAACCGAGTGGGTTTACCACTATATAAAATCACGGGAGAACGTCCTACCACCATTGCGCCATCCATCCGGTTTCCCAACAGGAATCGCATAGACGTGCCAACCGCCGCCAGCCCAGCGCGCATTGACTGACCGAAGGACAGCCTTCTGGTTACGGATGTAGAAAGTGTTGGACGCCCAACCACTGCTGAGCAACAGGCCGTGCTCCCCCCACTTCTCCATCAAATAGAACATCTCCGTCAGGGTGGTTTCGGATTTCTTCTTGCCACCGAGTTCAGCGATAATAGAACTGTCCACGGAGCAACACCGCACCCTGTGGCAACGGAGTATCCGTTCGCTAATTGGGAGTTCGATTTTCCCGCCACCGGAAAAAAGGAACTGCTCTGTGAAGTCACTGCCAAGACAACTAATTTTCACCCGAGCATTACTCCTGCGGTTGACCACAAACTTCTCTCCAGCAACAAACTTGCGGGTGGTTGCAGGAATTATAATCGTCGAAATAGGCTCGAGGATATCGGTGTTTAGCGTAGTATCCATAGTCATTTTCCTTTTCTGTTAGATGCCAACGTGCGATTAACTGCCGATAGCTTAGCATACTAGATGGGCTTTTGTCAAGTGTTTTTGCGGCGCATTCAACCAAAAAATTAAAATATGGCCTAAAATAAGGGTTTTTACGGAATCATTAAACCTTCCTCCCCATCATTTGCCACAAGACACAGGAGTCGCAGTGGCCGCAGCCGTGGCGGAGGAAGGAGAGGTCGAGGATCTCGCTCGCGGTTTTTTTGATCGTTTCGGTGAGATTTTTTACTTCATCGTCGGTGAGTTCGAACTGCTCTTTCTTATATTTGCCACTTGGGTTGGGCTCGATGAAATCAAGTTCCCCGGCCATCACTTTGTATTTTCCTCGATCAAAATTTTCCAACAAAATTTTATAAAACACGAGTTGACGAAAATAGTCGCCCGTACCAGTTTTAGTTTGGCCCATAATTTCATTCCGGCTTTTCGGCTTACCTGTTTTGTAATCAACCACTTTTACTTCATTCGGTTTTCCCAGCATTTCAATTTTATCAATCTGCCCGCGCAAGCGAATTGCCGCTTGTCCGACTGAAGGCGGATCTAGTAAAACACCCTTAATCGCCAACTCATTAATAATTTCTCGTGACCAACTCTTATTGTAAGTTTGATACCAACCACCAAGCGCTCTCTTGCCCTTCGCCATTGTTTCTTTAAAGATATTTGGCGTAAGTGAAGTTTCTTTAAGTTTTTTAGAAAACACTTCCAAAAACTTTTTTTCCGGCCACATTTTGCCCTCGCGATACGCGTCGAAGAATTCTTTAAGCGTGGCGTGCACCGCCGTGCCATAAATGAGCTCCTTGCCTTGCACTCGCGTCACGCGCAGTAAATTAATAAAAAAATATTTAAGCGGACAATCGAGATAATTATTGAGCGCCGTGGCCGAGAGACCCTGGTCGAAAAAGAGTTTATTGAGATACGCTTGATCGGTGAGTTTTGGTCCGGTGTATTGCCGCTTTTGCCACTGATGCTCGATGGGCGGAACTTCGGGCACCGCAATTTCGGCCACCAAATTTTTATCAATTTCTTCAATAAACCGGCTCGACAAACGCAATTCCCCCTCGCTACCGGTTTTGCCATAACTCAAGTTCACTTGTATCCGCGCGCGCGTCAGCGCCACATAAAATAGTCGTCGATCATCATCGTCTTTATCACCCTCAAGTTTAGCAAGACCACGGAAAGGAATGTGGAAGGTTCGCCGTTCGCGCTTACCGCCGAAGTGGCCGTCGTAGGCTTTAATCAAATAAATGTAATCAAACTCCAAACCTTTCGCCCGATGACAAGTCATTAGCCGCACGCCTTCGAGCTTCTCGTCCACCGGCACACTAATTGCCAAATGATGCTCTTCGAGCAGGTCGAGATAGACAATGAAATCGGCGAGGGAAAAGTGCGGTTTACTGGCGAGCAAATTCTTGATATTGCCGAAAAAAGCTTGCAACTTAGCCAGTTTTTCGGCGCCAGCCGCTTGCTTGAGCAAATGAGCAATGAAGCCCGTCTCGTGCAAAACTAAACCAAAAAAGTCGCTAAAACTCGAATTAAAACTTTCTTGATGCAATTTCTCCAGCTTACTGCCAAAGGTTTTGAAAATTGGTGACTTGGCCAAGCTTTCCCATAAACTCTTTTTCTCCACGCGGGCCTTGCTCGCCAAGCGATGAATCTTCAGCGAGGAGAAATGAAATAAATCGAGATGCAAAAGATGAAGGAGTTTGTCGTCATCGCCGAAGTGATGAATGGTTTGGAAAATCAAAATTAACTTTTTAATCTCCGAGTCATGCAAAACATTCGCTTCTGAAGAAATCACAAAGGGAATGCCGGCCCGTTCAAGCTCGGCCACGAGCTCGCGCGCATCCCCATTGTCGCGATAAAGCACGGCGAGTTCACTCGCGGGCACGCCCTTTTTAATTTTCTCCTGCAAATCACTCGCCACCCAAGGGAGTTCCGCCGCATCGCTCGCAAAAGCGCGTAAAGCAATTGGTGATTCTGGACCTGCCCGCCTTAACTCGAGACTCGCCTTCAAGCGAGTGAGTGTGGGCGGGGGCAAAAGCGCACTTCGCATAATCACACTGTGCGCGGCGTCAAGAATAAGTTGATGCGAGCGATAATTCTCACCGAGGGTAATCACTTTGGCCGTGGGATATAGTTTTTTAAAATACTCGAAGTTATCGAGCGACGCGCCTTGGAATTGGAAGATCGCCTGCTTCTCATCACCCACAATAAAAAGGTTGGGCGAGGTGTCGTAATCAGTGAGCAAAGCAAGTAAATCATTTTGCGACTGATTGGCATCCTGATGTTCATCGGCGAGCACATATTGATATTCTTCTTGCAAGCGTAAACGCAAATCCTTGTGTCGCCGGAGTGCCGCAATCACCGCCATCACCATATCGGCGAAGTCATAGAGCTTAGCCTCGCGCAAAGCGCGTTCATATTCTTCATAAACTTTCGCTAATTCGAGATTTTTTTGATTTAACTTCTCGTCTTTTCCGGCATTCGCCTGAAGTAATTTCTTAAAGCTGGTTGGCGATAAATTTTCTTTCTTCAAGCGCTCGATCTCGCTCAAGATCGGTTTGAGATAATAGAAGCGGTCGCCATAGGGCTTGAGCCACTTAAATTTTCCTTGATCAATAATTTTCTCGAGCAAGCGCACTTGGTCAACGAGCAAAGCGTGCGCCGAGCCAATAATCGCCGGAAAATATTCGGGGTAGCGGCGAATCACCAAGTTCGCAAAACCGTGGAAGGTGTAAATCGGCACGCGATAACCCGCGGCGCCAATAATCTCCACCAAGCGCCGGCGCATCGAGTACACACCAGAATTGGTAAAAGTGAGCGCGAGAATCGAGTCGGGCGAAGTGTCGGTTTGGCGCAAAATATTGCCGATCCGCAAGGTCAAAATCTGCGTTTTCCCCGTTCCTGGCCCCGCAATTACGAGCACCGGCCCATCAATTTGATCCACTGCTTCCCTCTGTGCCGGATTAAGTTTGTTGTAGAGCTTAATAAATTTCGCCTCGTCTTTCACCGCCCCATCATAAACCGGTTTGACAAAAGTAGGTAATAAATGTAACTTAAAAACGGAAATTGTTCCGCGAGGAGAAAAGGGTGTCCAGTGAATTTCTGATAGAAAAGGTGGTTTATATTTGTTGGGCCAACCCAGGAGGAGAAGATGGAAAAGAAAAAATTCTAATTGAAGCTCCACTTTCTGACGACCAACTCCTAATTGTAAAGGAGGGATTTAGAAAGATCGTCGAGGAAGCGGCGGGGGCAGACAGCGAGTTAAACGAAAACATGTTGCTAGAACTCCTAGCCGCGCGTTTGGGGAAAAAACTCTCCGTTGACTAATGTTGAACATTCAGTGTTCAACAAACCCCAAGCCGAGCCACGCGCTCGGCTATTTTTTTGGCCAAAAATTAATCTCGTAACTTCATTTGCAACAGATTGCAACGATCGTTCTAATCTGTGACAAATTATTAAATTTTAACTTTCGCGATATTTCTGCTACACTAGCGCGCATGTTACATCAAGATATTAAGGGTGAAATTAAGGTAGCGATGCTCGCCAAAGACACCGCGCGCCTTGGCGTGGTGCGCGGGCTCGTGGCGGCCTTTACCACTGAATTATTGGCGAAAAAGAAAAAGCCGGATGAATTCCTCGCCGACGAAGAAGTGCTCACCGTGATTAGTCGCGAGGCGAGAAAGCGCAAAGATTCGATCGAACAATTCCGCGCCGGTGGCCGCGAAGACTTGGCCGCGAGCGAAGCCGCCGAGCTCGTGCTAATCGAAAAATATCTCCCCGCCCAAATGTCGGAAGCAGAAATTAACCAAGCGGCGCAAGCCAAAGCCACCGAACTCGGCCTTACCGCCAAAGCTGATGCTGGCAAACTCATGCAAGCTCTAATGAAAGACCTCAAAGGCAAAGCTGATGGCTCACTCGTCAAGGTGGCCGTAGAGAAAATTTTGAAATAATTTTTACTCCTCCCTAAACGGGACAAACGAAAAACCGGGAAAGCGTTCTTCGGTAAAAATGGGTGTGGGAGAATCTGGTGGTTGAATTTTGGTTAAACGCACAATTTCTTTACCCACCGGCACCACAATCCGACCTCCGAGTTTGAGTTGCTCCTTCCAAGCCACCGGAACACTTTCTTGATCGGCTCGACGACCCGCCGGCAAACAAGCCGCGGCAATAATTTTATCAAATGGCGCCCCGGCCAAATAACCGCGTTCGGCATTTAAACAATGAATTTCTATCACTCCATGATGCACAAATTGATATTTGGCGAGATTACGCAAACTTTGTTTGGCCAATTCTGGCACCAATTCTAAACCAAAAACCCTACCCTTGTGATGCCCATCACCCTGATTGACCAAATAAGCGAGCAGGGCCGTTTGATAACCCGAGCCAGAACCAATATCAAGGATCCGCTCGCCACTCTCTGGTTCAAGCAAATTGAGCATAAAGGCAATCGTCCATGGTTGCGAAATGGTGGATCCGTAACCAAGAGGCAAAGCCTCATTAAGATACGCTCGCGCGCGCAAGGTCTCGGGTACAAAATCGGCTCGATCGATGGAGAGAAGCGCCGCCCGGAAAGCTAAATTCTCGAGCACCCCATCTCGCACCAAATTTTCCACCATCTGTTGTAAACCTAGATGCCACATATTTGAAAAAGAAAAAATCCCGTTTGCCGAATGAGCAAAACGGGACTTCTTTTGGAAGCTGGTTGAAGGCGACCTCTAATCGATTTCGTAACGAAGCGTAACATTAACAATAATTTCTTGTGAGCCCGGCTCAATCGCGGGTGCCGGCGCGGCCACTGATTCCATCATGCTAACCGGCATATCACCACCCATACCATACTTACGGTCATATAACCACGGCGAACCGCTCTCATCAATGGCCAGCAAATCACCGAGGGCAAAGTCACCCGCTTCAGCAATCGCCTCGGCCTTGCGTTTGGCTTCCGCAATCGCTATGGCCCGAGCATCATTCTCGGCTTGCACGCGATCATCCACGGTAAAATTGAGACCCGATACGGTATTGGCGCCATTGGCAACCACGCCCGAGAGCGCTTCACCAATTTTATCAAACTGCTCCTCCCGAATTTTTACCTCCACCCCTTGGCGTACGGTATAACCCACAATCTTGGGCGGCGGACAGGTCTCCACACCAGTAGCATAAGGGTAACGGCCGCAATTAGAAAACTCCTGTCGCGGCTCGAGACTATAATTTTGAGTTTTAATATCTTTCTCTTCTACACCAAGGCCTTTCAAGAAATCAATCGCCTTATTAACCTTGGTGGTATTTTGCTCTTGCAAAGTGCCCACATTAGTACCTCCTTCGGTCACTACGCCAAAGGTAAACTCGGCCACATCTGGCCTCAAGGCCACCTTCCCCTCACCGCTGACCGAAAAACTCTTAAAATTGCCGGGCTCGGTAGATTCATCATAAGTCTTCACATAACTTACCGCCGAGTAAGCAATGGCCAAAACCCCCAAAACAAGCGCCCAACCCAAATAGTTCTTTGTTCTTTCGTTCATGTTTTTTATTAAAAATTAACTTTTACTAAGTCTATCACAGATAAAGACGCGAAGCGAGCAATAATCTTACGCGGGCAAAAGGAAGCCCCGAACGCGCAACTAGTATGCGCGCCGGGGCTTGTGGACACGAGAAAAAGGGAAACGGTAAATTAGGGAAACAGTAGTCAGGTATTCGGGGTAGTGTCACACCCCGCGAGTGATGGCTTAGTAACAACAAACCGAAAACCGAATCACACAACATGAAGACCCAAAACGAAACACCGAAGTCCGAAAACCAGAACCAGAAACCCAACACACCAAAAGGCCAAAAGTGTTGCTACTAAGCCATTTTAGGAAAGAACTTTTTTCCTACCTTGTAGTATACACAAGCCTATTTTGCTGTCAACCTTTCCGCTCCTCTACAATCTTGCCGTCCGAGAGAATCACGCGGCGATGGGCGAGGGCGGCGTAATCTTCTTCATGCGTCACCATAATGATGGTTTGCCCTTCGCGGTTAAGATCAAGAAAAGCTTTGAGCACCACTTGCGAAGTCTCGGAGTCGAGATTGGCGGTAGGCTCATCGGCAAAAATAATTTTCGGCTCATGACCAATAGCGCGAGCGATAGAAACGCGCTGTTGCTCCCCACCCGAGAGCTGGCCGGGTAAATTATTGAGCCGGTGGCCCAAACCCACTTTTTCTAAAGCAACCTGCGCCTGATGAAAAGCGCGCAAACGATTTAACCCCTGCGCCAGCAGCGGTAAGGCCACATTCTCTAAGGCCGTGAGTGAAGGAATAATGGCGTAATCTTGGAAAACATAACCGAGCTCGCGCAAACGCAAATCGGTGCGCTCTTCACCGCTCAATTTACTCATTGGTCGGTCTTCAATATAAACCTCGCCAGAAGTAGGATGATCAAGCAAACCCAGTTGATACAACAAAGTGCTCTTACCCGAACCCGAGCGCCCGGTAATGGTGAGAAATTCTCCCTTAGGCACCGCCAAATTAATATCGTGAATGGCGATTGTTTCTACCTCGCCGCTTGTGAACTTTTTGGTTAAATTTCTTGCCTGAATTATCATGTTTTTAACGACCTAAAATAGCGTCTAAAGTATTACCCCTAATCACAATCTTGGCCGGAATATAACCAGCCACCACGGTGGCAATAAGTAAAATGGCCGCTCGAATCATGGTGCCCGAGAAGGTGGCAACCAAAATCCCATCGCTAAACGGAAAATTAATTGGATGCGCCGCAATATACGGTTTAAGAAAAGCAAAAACAATAATCATCCCGAGCACCACGCCCGACACAGCGTAAAAAAGCGACTGGATGATATAAGAAAACTCAATGGCCAAACTCGAAACACCAATTCCCTTAGCAATCCCAATATACCGCCGGCGAGTAATCGCGTTAACGAAAATCACAATAAAAATAGTAATCGAGGCCACCGCCAAACCAATGGTCCCAATCACATTACCGAGGAGCGCAAAGGTTAGCTTAATATCATTAAGAAACTTTGGTTGCGCCTCAAACCAAGTTTGGATCACCGAGAAGCGGTCTAAGCCCCGCGCGAGGAGCCATTCCTTGGCCTCAGCGGCGCGATTGGGGTCAACCAGAGCAATCGAAATCTCGTCCACATTATAATCGCCTCGGCCAATTAAACCACGGAGTTGGCGATCGACCATAAAAATGCGTTGATCGTTTTCGCCCGCTTTACTTTGGATAATTCCCTTCACCGTGACCTCGCGCCGAACATCACCAATCACCAACCGCACGCGCGAGCCAATGGTAACATCGCGCAAGGTTTGCAAACCGGGCGACTCGATTGGCGTGTATTTAAAGAGTAAATTAGAACCGAGCAAAACCTGATCATAATCATTGGGCTCAAGAAAAGCGCCCTCAACCAAATAACGATCTAAGTGCGTAACCGCGCGCTCGCGCTCGGGATCAATCCCCGCCACCAAACCACCCGCCGAATCAATTTTATCGCGCGGATTAGTTCGCTCTTTATAATGCGCCTCGATTCTCCCGCCAGCAATATAACGCGCGCTGTAATTCTCGAGTCCGGGCAAACTCGCCACCGCTTGCAATAGCATCGTACTGCGATCGATATAATCGCGAGTCAAAAAGTTGGAAATAATAATATCACCAGTGTACCGATCGCGATTGGCATCTTCTGATCCCTGAATTAAGCCGACCAAAATCCCGCCCACCACAATCAAATTGAGGAAAGTGAGCGTCATCACCGCAATAATCAGCAAGGTGGTCCAACGATTAGCCCGACGCAAATCGCGGGAGCCAAGAAAAAAACCAACGGTTAAAGAAAGCAATAAACGCTTCATTGAGTCTTCCGCACTAATTTATACCAAATTAGTTGACTCAAGGCACCCAAGGTGAGGAAAAAGGTGGCCGCCAAAGCTAGGTTACCAAGAACTGGCACATGACTAATCACAAAGAGTAGGCTTGGTCCGGCCAAAAGCGCTTGCCAAGAGAGCTCGGGCTCGCCCTCTCGTCGCACCAAGCGAAAGAGCCACACACCAAGGAGCACCCCGGCCAAAACGCGCGCCAATAATAATAAACCGCTAAAGGTGAGCAGAAACATTGCTCCCAAAGGCCAACCAATGACCGATACAAAAAGGAGGACGGTCAAAAAAGGTAACAGAATAATCGTCCCTAAGCCAAACAAGAGCGACACAAACGGGCGAGAAAAAACCCGAGTCACCACCCCACCAATTAGTTGCGGTAAAAATTTGAATAACACAAAAATGAGTAAGATGGAGCCGAGAAGCATTGCCAATCGCCACGAGCTAAAAAAGGTGGCGAGAGACTCGCGACTAAAAACCGGTGACTCATTCACCGTTTGGAAAGTGGTTTTACCACGCACCACCGCCCCCTCATTAATCTCGGCCTTTAGGGGAGATTGATAAGTAAGATCGCCCAAAATCTCGGCCTTGGGGCCAAGCACCAAGCGCTCGGCCCAAACAGAAACCGGACCCTTGATCCGACCATTGAGCACCACTTCACCACCGGCGGCATATAAGGCGCTACCGAGCTCTCCCTCAATCACTAAGCGGCCGGCGGCCATTCTCGCCTCACCAATAATTCTCGCTTCTGGCTTTATCTGCAATTCACCCGCCGCGGCCAAAAATTCGCCATTCACTCGACCAGAAACTTGTAAGTTACCGCCCACAAATCTAAAATCGCCAAGCACCTCGCTTGAAATCTGGGCCATGCCGGCACCAGCCAGCAAGTCGCCACTTAAGCGACCCGTGGACTCCAATTCACCAGCCAAAAAAACGGCATCGCGTGAAAGACGACCAAGGAGAGAGGCCTTCTCGGCAATCAGGTAAAAATTATTTACCACCGTTTCGCTCTCGGCCAAAAGATAATCTGATTTTAGCGCCACTTGCGCCGCTTGAGCTAAAATCGGGCTAAAAAACAAAGACAAGAAAAGGGCAGAAAAAGCAAGTTTGATTTTGAACATAGTAGTTTGACTATACGAAACTTTTGCCTATAATACAAGCTGTATGAAAAATAAAAATAATTTATTGTTAGTCGCGGTAGTAATCTTAGTTATTGGTTTACTGGCTTGGCCAGCCATTAGTCGTCGTAAGGCCAATCAAGAAAAATCAGCCGATAAGACCACCACCGAGGAAGGAAATGGAGAAATCAAGGTCGCTGGGCCGGTGGGCTTGACCGAAGAAGAAATGACCAAGTTTGAAACCTCAAGCGAGAGCACCAATGGTGATACCCCGCCCGCCCCCGGCATGATTGCGGTTAAGGTTTTTCTCCACGATGCGAAGAAGGATCCGAGCTATCTAAAGTGCGACACCGTGTATCCGGCTACGCGTTGGATTGAGCCCACGCCCGCAATTGCTCGCGCCGCTATCACTCAACTCTTGCGGGGCATTACGCCGGCCGAGTCCCGAGCCAGCTTTACCACCTCTATCAATGAGGGTGTTAATCTCAACAGTTTGATAATCGAGGGCGGCGTGGCCAAAGCCGACTTCAATGAAAACTTAACCAAAATGGTGGCCGGCGCTTGCCGCGTGGGTGCGATCCGGGCCCAAATTACCGAAACTCTCAAGCAATTCCCCGGCGTTAATTCTGTTGTAATTTCCGTAAATGGCAAGAGTGAAGGAGTGTTACAGCCATAATTAAGCTCTAAAAAAGACAAAGAAAAACCCCGCCACTTGTGCGGGGTTTCTGTATACCAACAAACGAAACGAGTTACTAAGCAACCAAGGCCACGGACGGGTCGCAAAAGCCAAGGAAAGCGTTGTGGCCGCTCCAAACATTCTCGAAGCCGCCGAGGTCCCAGTAGAAGTCGCCATCCGAGTTCGCGCTCACACCCGGCACCCGGCGGTCACCGCCAGGATCTTTCCAAAGCCGGTCTGGTTTATCGAAGGAGGCGTACCATTTGCCTTTCGGCAACTGATCCCGCTTCTGTTCGAAGACAAGGGACGCGCCTTGAGCCCCGGTGTACACGACCATTTTCTCTTGTTCGAGAAAGGCCATGCGTTCCACCGAGGTGGTTGTGTTTGGCACGACTTGCTGATAAGCCTTAGCCCACAGCCTATCGCCCGGCTTCAGAATGCGGCTCGGGTTCGAGAAGTTGGCGTCAGTGATGTCTTCATTAACGCCATAGAACTTTTTACGGTTCTTCTTGATGAACTTCGCGAGTTGCTTTGCGTGATCATAGTCCTCCGGCACCGTGATGATGCCGAGGTCGACGAGCAAAGCAAATTTTTCAATAGGCTTTGAGTCAACCAGAACTTCTGGTTTTGGTTTCCTCCAATCACCAAATCGCTCTTCCCGAACTTCCGGAGAAAGATTGTTGAACCTTTCCCAATGATCCAAAGACAACTGGCCACTTCGTACTTTTTGCAAACTGTCGATTTGCAAACCAGCGAGTCTCGCCGCGTCTGCGCCGATGATGATACTCATCGTTTTATCCTTTCCTGACAATGTGCTTCCGGAATCTGCCGGATCAGTTAGCGAGGAAATCTCGCCTAAATCTGGCCATAGACTAGCATAATAACCACCAATCTGTCAAGCGATAAAAAGGTGGCTTAAAATAAGGGTTTTAATCCTTCGATTAAACAACAAACGTAACAACTTGCATTAAATAACTTTTGTTGGTAATCTTTGGTTATCCACAAGAGAGCGCACTTCATAAGGTTCCGTCCTTATGCGGTGCGTTTTCATTTTTTGCCAATTTTATGAGACAGATCGTTTAAATAATTTATCTTATCTTTTGCTTCTTTTCTCAACAATTTAGAGCAAGTTTTTATGTAGGGACTTAAAACCATCGACAATTTATTGTTTTCTCTAAGGTGTCTGATAAGCGAATAAAAATCCCCATCGCTTGTTACAATCACCGCGCGATCAAAATTTGGAAGTTCAATCATCGTCCTTAAGACCAAATCGGCGTCACAATTTCCTTTAGCCTTACCATCGTTGTCGAAAATAATTGGTTTAAAAATAAGAACATACCCAGCCTTCTGGAGCATTGAATACAAATCCTGGTTCGTTTGAATAAACCCAACAAATAAATAGGCCGTAGTAACTTTATACTTATCTTTCAAATAGATTCTGAACTTTTTCCAGTCAAGTTCCCAACCTAAAGTTTTTATACCGAGATGGACATTCTGAGCATCGATAAAAGCAAAATTGTTCATCAATAATAATGTCCCCCGCTGATTTGGAATTTGCGTTTTTCGAGAGTACCGACAAGATACCAGCCCCAAGAAACGACTTTATTATCTTTGCCGACGAAGTCGAACCAAATTTTAGAGAAAGTCTCGCGGTCAAGCCACCGTTCCGGCTCATTGACCGCCGGATCCACAATCACCACATTTTTCTCGGTGATAGAAACAACCACACTGTAGTGATCGCCATCCTTGTCGAACCAGCCAATAATCACCGGTAATTCTTCTTGATTTACAAAATAAGCCAACTCCTCAATTGTTCCACTTTCTTTAGCAAACACAAAGCCGCCAATCTCCTTTACCGCCTCAATCATCCCCTCATGCTCGGTACCAGAATCGCGCGTAGCACCGGCAAAAAGCGCGAGCTGTTCTTCGGAGAAGTTCTTACCGAAGTGCGAGAGCATAATCTTAAGCGCAGCGGGACCGCAAAAGCTTTTGCTCTGTAAAAACGGTTCCACTTTCACTCGCTTTTCATTATTATTTGGTGACATAATATTTTGCAATTATTTCTTCATCACTTAAGTGGCGCCAAGCAAAAGGCGGATCATCATCGCCCGGGTAACTAGTGCCGTCCTGCCGGCGCAATTCTTTATCAGACGCCGTAGCAAAATCATGCGCCACATCGTAACTCTTACCTTCGCTCATCAATTTTTGCTCCACCACTTCGTGATGCAAAATATATTTCCGCTCCGCTGGATCCATATGTTTATCGAGCCAAATCTCTCCCTTGGGGACATAATCATAAACCAAGTCGTGGCCGCCCAAGATAAAGCCCGGGTCGAGGTACCGCCGCACCACCGCGCCATCAACAGCAAAAACTTTTAACCCATCAATTTCTTCGGCCGCAACTTTGAAATCTGGCAAATCGCCCGGCGCACCCAATTTCTCGAGAATCAGTTTGCGTTCTTCGGCATAAGCTAAGCCTAATGGTGGGACAAAATCTTCAACCGCCGTAAGGAAATCCTGCTCGGCCTCATACCGGTAATCGAGCCAACTCTCGCCTTCGGGAATATAAAATTTAGGCGCAAACCAACTTAACTTATTAGAAAATCGATGAAAAATCCCAAAATCATCATCGAGTGTATTCCTAATCTTAAAACCATCCACGAGCCGAATCATGGCTTAAATGCTAACAAAAAACCGGCTCGAGAGCTATACTCTCGAGCCGGGCACAAAACCTTTGGACAACGGCCGTTCACGCCGCCAAAAGTTCTTCCAAACGCAACAACTTCTCAATTTCAAACTGGAGCCAAACATCGCCAGCCGCCCAATCAGCAAGAGCGTAGAGATTTTTTATTTTCTTCCACACAAAGTGAGCCATCTGTTCAGCTCTTTGGCGGCTCTTAACGCCCAGCAATTTAGCAATTTGCGAAAAGGTCAGTGGTACGCCACTATCACCTCTCGGCAAATAGCGCAAAAAGAACGCCATTTTGTTTTTCTCCGAAATCTCCAGTTGGGAGACGGCTAAAAAAACTCCCCCCACCAACCGTTGCGATTTCTGATACTCCTCTTGACCCATACACCAAACCAGTGGATCAGCCGTCCTCTTGTCTGCCAAACCATAACCACGATACACCTCTCTATCTATCACCTCACTCAATGAGAGAGTCGAGACGGGGTTTTTACGATTAAGAAAGTTCCTAATCTGGTTTGTGGCTGACCTCCAAAGAAAAGTTGAGGGTGCACCTCGTTCTGGGTCAAAAAGTCCAGAATTTAGTGCCCGCGCCATACCCAACATGGCCTCTTGAAACAACTCTTCTTTCCATTCCGCTTGGTTAAGTTGAAACAACTTGGAGTACTGGATCGAGATGTTTCCTGCCAACCCCCGATGAGAATTCAGTGAACCGATATTTTTCAAATTTCATTCCTCCTTTCCCTAAAGACACCTGTTACAGAAAACCGCCATCACCTTACACCATTACACTAATTTAGTCAAGTCTGGTTGACCTTGGGTCAAATCTGCTACACTCTCCGCTATGGAAAATCAAAATAATCAGGTGGCGGGCGGAGTATCGCCCAAAGAGCTTTATGATCGTGAAAAGCGAGAACGAGAAGCCGCTAAAAATACGGGAAACAAGAATTCAGAGAAAAAAGGTGGTGGCTTTGTGTGGCTAATCGTGGTGTTATTGATTATTGGCGGTTTGGGCTCATTGCTCTATTTCAGCGCTAAGTCGCGCGTCGAAGATCTCGCCGCCGTCTCCCAAATTACGGCTGATGATTGGATTAAAGGTAGCGACAACCCGCAAGCCAAAGTGGCCATTATTGAGTATAGCGACTTCGAGTGTCCCGCCTGCGCTTCTTACTATCCACTAGTTAAACAGCTTTTGGCCACCTACGGTAACGATGTTCGCTTTGCCTATCGTCACTTCCCCCTCCCTCAACACAAGAATGCGGAACCGGCCGCCTATGCCGCCGAAGCGGCTGGCAAACAGGGCAAGTTTTGGGAAATGCATGATTTATTGTTTGAAAATCAGGCCATTTGGGAAGAACAATCGGTGGCCGAAGCAGACACCACTTTTATTGGTTATGCCACCACCCTCGGTCTTGATCTCGTCAAATTCAATACCGATCGCGGTAATAATGAGATTAAAGACAAGGTCGCCGCGCAAGCCACTGGTGGCGTAACCGCTGGTGTTGGTGCCACGCCCACCTTCTTTTTAGGCGGCCGCAAAATTACTCCGCGCAATTATCAAGAGTTAGAATCTTTGGTAAAAGATGCTCTCGATCAATAAGCGCTTAACTCTTAGCTACGCTTTACTTAGTTTCCTTGGTTTTCTTGACGCCTCTTATCTCACCATCAAGCACTACACGGCTGGTTTGGTGCCCTGCGCGATAGGCAATTGCGAACAAGTGCTCACCAGCGCCTATTCTACTATTGGCCCAGTTCCCGTTGCTCTTTTGGGCACGCTCTATTACCTCACCGTGCTCTTGCTCTCGGCCGCCACCCTCGCGCGCGGCGAAGAGAAGTGGCTCAATCTCGCCGCGCGTGGTTCCATCATTGGCTTGGCCGCCTCGCTCTGGTTCATCTTTACTCAAGCCTTCCTTATTAAAGCTTGGTGCCAATATTGCCTCTTATCTGCCGCCACCTCAGTGGCCCTCTTCTTGCTTGGTTACTTAGTAATTCTCCGGAAACAGCCCACAGTGTGATCATTAACCATTCCCACGGCCTGCATATGCGCATAGCAAGTAGTGGGGCCAAAAAACTTAAACCCACGCCGCTTGAGATCTAGCGCCCAGCGCTCGGCTTCGGGCACGGTGGTAAGATAATCGGCGAGCGTGCGAAATCGGTGCTTAATAGTTTGCTGGTCTACAAAAGACCACATATATTTGGCAAAGGTTCCAAATTCTTTTTGCACTTCTAAAAACTTCTTAGCATTATTAATCGCCGCCTCAATCTTCTGCCGATTGCGAATAATCCCGGGGTTGGCCAGCAACTTGGCTACTTCGCGCGGCCCAAATTTAGCCACGCGCCGCGGATCAAAGTGAGCAAAAGCCAAACGATAGTTCTCGCGCTTCCCTAAAACCGTGCGCCACGAGAGACCGGCTTGAGCACTTTCTAAAACCAAGAACTCAAAAATTTTCTGATCATCATAAATCGGCACACCCCACTCCTCATCGTGATATTTCTCATACAAAGTGTCGCCAATTGGCACCCACGGGCAACGCCTGGTGATTTTAGCCTTATTTTGAGCCATTTTTGGCATTATTCGCTATTTGATGATAAAATAGCTTGACAAATAAATCAAATCATGCTAACCTATTGGCAGATGATTTGGGCTAGGAGTGATATGGTTCACCCGCCCAAATCAGTACCCACAATAGCGAAGGAGTGCG
>ERZ1292629.1066-Hain-H43-01um-R1-1066-length-28660-cov-5_pt1 | contig 28660 bp, 30 predicted proteins | sample MGYA00564399_ERZ1292629 | MGnify/ENA primary metagenome ERZ1292629 (study PRJEB36523, sample SAMEA6512636) | groundwater metagenome | collected 2019-01-08 | study: AquaDiva: Metagenomics assemblies of 32 groundwater samples
GTCCGAAAAAAGATGGAGCTTAACTTCCACTCCTTCCTGTTCTCCCATCCGAATTAAAGCCAAGAGGTGATCTAGGGATGAGTGCACTGTCCCTTCGGTTAAAAGTCCAATCAAGTTAACTGCTGATTGGTTTTTTTTGGCAAAATCAAAAGCTCCTTTTAAAGCCGGGTTTTTAAAAAAACCTTCATCTTTAATAGAGATAGAAATTCTCGGAAAATATTGATAAATTACCTTACCAGACCCAATCGTCAAATGTCCCACCTCGCTATTGCCGATTTCTCCCCAAGGTAAACCGACGCTGATTCCCGAGGCCTGCAAACTGGTAACCGGAAAGTTTTCCTCGAGCCACCTAAAGGTTTCTGGTTTAACCACGTGAATAGGATTGGATTGGTTTTTCTGCCCTAAGCCCCAACCATCAAGAATGATGAGCAAAACAGTTTTTTTCATGTATTTTGTGAGTAACTCTAATTTTAAAAGATTTTTGGCCGGTTGACTAACTTTAAAATCAGCCCTATACTTTATAGGTTCCTTTTAAGCGATTTTAATTTCCAGATTGAAGAATGACGGTTAATTCTAGCTTTATTAAATTCTTGAAAAAGCAATAATTCCCTCTTTATTATCAGGGCGCTTTTTACGTTTAAAAGGTGACACTAACTAAAAAGTCACAAATTTTTTATTCCTAAAAAATTCAAACACTTATCTAAGTTAATGAAGAATTTAGGGAATTTATTACATGTCCGAATTCTTACCCCTTCTTATCGGGGGCGCCTTGGTTCTAGGAGGAGCGGCGGGTTATTTTATTCGCCACATCTTTTTTGCTCGTAAATCAAGTTCTATCGAGCATAAAATTATCTCTAAACTTGGAGAAGCCGAAGAGCGGTCAAAAAAAATTATTTTAGAAGCCGAAAGTAAGGCCGTCGATCTTTTAGGCGACGTTCGGCGTGAAGGTCGCGAACAAAAAACTAAACTTGATAGTTTAGAAGAAAGGATTTTGCACCGAGAGGAAATTTTAGACAAAAAATTAGTTGCCCTAAGCAACGACGAAAATTCTTTAAAAGCTCAAAAAGAAGAAATCAAGAAAAAAGAATTAGAAATTGAGAATGTCAAAAACGATTTGGAAAGTCAACTTGAGAAAACTAGCGGCCTAACTCGAGATGAAGCCCTTAAGCTTTTAACTGGAGAAATTAAAGAAAAATATAGCCGTGATTTAGCCGATTCCATTCAAAAACTAGAAAAAGAACGAAAAGAAGAAATCGAAAAGAAATCCAGCGAGATTATCGCTTCGAGCTTGGAACGCTATGCCCGATCTCAGGTGGCCGAACTCACCACCACCTCTTTTTCTTTGGCGGACGAAGAATTAAAAGGAAAAATTATTGGTCGGGAAGGCAGAAATATCCGAGCGCTCGAAAGAGCCACCGGCGTTGAATTTGTAATTGATGAAACTCCAGATAGTGTGGTGATTTCTTCTTTCGATCCCATTCGAAGAGAGGTTGCTCGCATGGCTCTTGAAAAACTAATCAAAGATGGCCGCATTCAACCCGCTAAAATTGAAGAAAAAGTTGAAGAAGCCAAACAAGAACTTAATAAACGCATTATGGAAATTGGCGAATCCGCCACTCAGGAAGTTGGTATCTATGATTTACCCAAAGAAATTATCCAGCTTTTAGGTCGCCTGCATTTTAGAACTAGTTATGGCCAAAACGTCCTCCTCCATTCTATAGAAATGTCTTATCTAGCCGGCATGATGGCCTCTGAACTGGGTTTAAATGTAGAAGTCGCTAAAAAAGGCGCCCTGCTTCACGATATAGGCAAAGCTATTGACCACGAAGTTGAGGGCACTCACATTGAACTTGGCCGTAAAATTTTGAAAAAATACGGCGTTAACGACTTAGTGATTCAAGCTATGCAATCGCATCATGAAGATTATCCCTACGCGATTCCCGAAGCGTACTTAGTCACCACTGCTGATGTTTTGTCGGGCGCGAGGCCTGGCGCCAGGCGTGATTCTCTTGAACATTATATTAAACGTCTCGGTGACTTGGAAAAAATTGCCTCTGAATTTCCGGGTGTCAAAACCTCTTACGCTGTTTCCGCTGGTCGGGAACTTAGGGTTTTTGTTGTTCCGGAAAAAATAGATGACTTTCGGGCGTTGGAGATGGCTCGAGAAATTGCCAATAAGATTCAATCTGAGTTAAAATATCCTGGTGAGATTAAAGTCGTGGTGATTCGCGAAATGAGAGCGGTTGAGTATGCCAAGTAATTAGATTATAGGTGATAGGTTTTAGAATTTTGGCGCTAAAAAGCAAAATAGTGGAATTTTTCTAACACCTAACATCTAACACCTAACCTCTATGTTCCTAAAACTCTCCAAATTTTTTATTTATCTTTCTGTTTTTAGCGTCGTTATTGTTTTGACCTCGACTTTCTTTCCGTTTATCGGTGGCAAGTATTATTTTTTCCGCGTTTGCGTTGAATTAGCTCTTATTTTCTTTTTACTGTTTTGGGCTTTTGAGGCTCAAGGAAGAGAAATTCTAGACCGGTTCCGTAAGATTTCTCGAGAGCCACTTTTTATCGCCACCTCCCTTTTTGTTTTGTTTTATCTCTTAGCTTCAATTTTTGCCTATAATTCTCACGCTGCTTTCTGGTCCAATTATGAGCGAGGCGAAGGAGGGTTTCAAATGTTCCATTATTACATTTTTTTTGTTTTATTACTTTTGATTCTTAAAGAACCAAAAGAATGGAAAAATCTTTTTATTTCTTCGGTCGTGGCAGCCGTTTCAATGATCGGCTACGGCCTCTTAGCCAATCTTGGTCTTGTTTCCCAGTTTATTGATCCATTCATGGGGGAACCTCCTTCCGGGTTTTTAAAACGACTCATTCAGCCCCGATTTCAAGGTTCTTTGGGCAATCCCGCTTATGTCGCCCCTTATTTAATGTTTGCTATGTTCTATGGCGCCTATCTTTGGATAAGCTCTAAGTGGCGAAAAAATTGGCGACGACATTTATTTTTTGGGGCTCTTATTCTTTTTTTCTTATCCTTTCTTATACTGTCTCAAACCCGAGGAGCTTTTTTAGGATTAGCCATCGCTATTTTGATTGGGCTAATTTATCTTATCATTAGTTTTCCGGCCATTAGGAAAAAAACTCTTATAATTCTAGCTGTTTTAATTTTTATTGGAGGCCTTTTAATTGGTTCTCGCCATAATTCTTTTGTTAAAAATCTTCCTGGCGGGCGATTTTTTGAAATCTTTGATCTCGGTGTTAAAACTGATACGGTTCAAACCCGTTTTTGGACTTGGGGCTCGGCTTGGGCCAGTTTTAAGGAACGCCCAATTTTGGGTTGGGGTCCTGAAAATTTTAGTGCGGCTTTTGATAAGTATTTTGATATCCGCCATTATTCTCCAGGCAAAAATTCCGAAACGTGGTTCGACCGAGCTCACAGCGTTATCTTTGATTACTTAGCTGAAACCGGACTTTTAGGATTTTTAAGCTACCTGAGCATTTTTGTAATTTTCTACTGGAGAGTTTTTTCTCGCCCCAAAAATAAATCTGAAATGAGAGCTAACTCTCTAGAGCCATCAGGCGATTTAAATTTTAGAAATAATTTTCTTCTTCAAACTCTTTTCGTTATCCTTCCGATTGGTTATTTGGTCAAGGCCTAGTTCTTTTCGATGTCTTACCAATTTATGTAAACCTTTTTATCTTTTTAGCGTTCAGCGTTTACTTATTTACTTTCTATGAATCAAAATCTTAAAAAAATCATCGCTATTGTTGCCGGCCTTATTCTTGTTTTTGTCGCTTATTTTGGCAGTTACTTGCCGCTTCAGAAATCTCATCTTTTTATTAAAACCATGAGAAACCTAAGCCAAATAAATTCTCTTCAAGAGTTTGAAGAAGCAATGTCAACTGTTCTTGAATTTAATTCGCCGATTGGGCAAGAAGAACTGCTACGTCAGTTTGCCAGCACGATTATCGATGTTATCAATCAACCCAACACCCCCCCCGAAGTTGTAAAAGAACTTATTACCTATCTTAATAAATATTATGAACCTATTATTCAAAGTGGCAGTGGCATGAGTTTTAATCAAAATCTTTATGTTTTAGGTACTCTAAATGAGATCGCTGCCTTAAAAACCCAGAATCCAGAATTTTTATCTGCTGCCAAAACCTATTATCTTAAAAGTTATGAGATTGGCCCAAAACGTCCCCAAGCTTTGTTTGGTCTTTTTGATATCTATCGGATTGAAGGAAATGTTGAAGAGGTAAAGAAAATCCACGAACAAATTCTTACTCAGTGGCCAGGCGAGAAAAAAACCAAGCAGGCCTTTGAAGAATTTCTTAGTAAAGTTTCATCTAGTAATCAATAAAAAAAATATTAGGTTTGGCGAAAATGTATCTTTTATCCTCTCGTTTTTTATTGTGTCATTTTGCTATCGCATCGAATTTTATGGCAGCGCGTTTTGCCTTGACTTTAAAGCGGTATAGTGATAAAAATTTACCATGCCAAAAGCGATTATAACCGGCATCACTGGTCAAGACGGCTCTTACTTAGCCGAGCTTTTACTCTCTAAGGGCTACGAGGTTCATGGTATTATTCGCCGGGCTTCTTCATTTAACACCGGGCGGATCGATCACATCTATCAAGACCCCCACGAAAAAAATCGCCGGCTCTTTCTTCACTATGGCGATCTTTCTGATGCCAACACAATTCGTCGCCTAATTTATAAAGTGGAGCCAGATGAAATCTATAACCTCGGTGCTCAATCTCATGTTCGGGTCAGCTTCGATGTTGCTGAATACACAGTCAATATTGTTGGCGTTGGCACACTCCGATTGCTTGAAGCTATTAAAGATTATGAAGAACACGCCGGCAAAAAGGTAAAATTTTATCAGGCCTCATCTTCCGAAATGTTTGGCTCGACCCCTCCTCCTCAAAATGAAACTACTCCGTTTTATCCGCGAAGCCCGTATGCTTGCGCCAAGGTCTTCGCCTATCACACTACCCGTAATTATCGCGAAGCTCATAGCATTTTTGCAGTTAACGGTATTCTCTTTAATCACGAATCAGAACGCCGAGGAGAGACATTTGTAACTAGAAAAATTACCCGTGGTATCGCGAGAATTTTGGCCGGACTCGACAAAAAACTTTATCTTGGAAATCTTGATGCGCGTCGCGACTGGGGCTACGCTCCTGAATATGTCGAAGCTATGTGGCTGATGCTTCAACAGCCGACCCCAGAAGATTACGTGATCGGTACTGGCGAAAGTCATAGCGTCAAAGAATTTGCTGAGACCTCTTTTAATTTAGCGGGTCTAAATTGGCAAGACTACATCGAAATTGATCCTAAATACTACCGTCCGACCGAAGTTGAAAATTTAGTAGCTGATACCACTAAAGCCAAAACCAAACTTGGTTGGGAAGTTAAAACACATTTTGATAACTTGGTTAAAATAATGTTAAGGCATGATCTTTTGTATCACGGCCTCAAAGAGGCTGCCGATAAAATTAATCTTGAGAGCTAGAAGAGCTTACAGCTTTTCTGTCGAGTAAAAAATCAATCCGGAATAGCGCTGTTCGGAAATCATATTATACTTAATTTTTTTCTACCGGTTCTCGGAGAGATTTTCTGATTTAGACCCTTTGGCTAGGAGGAAAATTTCTTCAAGAACCTACGGTTATTGGGACTTTTCGAACAGCACTATCCAGAATTGACAAATAATTTTAATTATTTATAATAGATTTAGTTGTAAATTTTGTAATTTTAAACATAGAGAGGTGTAGCGTTGGAAAAAGAGAAATGCGTTATTGCGACTCAAACTCTCTACCGGTCACCCGGTGAAGCTCGAGCCGAACTAGCGATTCAAATGTTTAGGGCTGCCAGCGAACACGGTTTTCATGTGGTTTGCTCTGATGGTGGATCTTATGAAGATTTTCGAGACGACACCCGAGATTTAGGAGTTGAATTGTTGGATGAATCAGAATCAGGAATGGGTCCAGGACGACGCCAGGCCATTAAGCGCGCTATGGAAGTTGTTGGTCCGTGCGGCGCAGTTTGTTTCATTGAACCAGAAAAAGGGCCTTTAGTGAAACATTTGAATTCTTGCTTTGAACTAATTTCAAAAGGAGCTGATATCGTTGTGCCTCGTCGATCGCGCCAAAGCTGGAAAACATACCCACGTTTACAACGGCTTAGCGAACCCTTCGGTAATTATTCGTTGGAAATGGCAGTTGGTCGGAAAGATCTCGACATTTTCTTTGGGGCGCGGGTGTTTAATGTTCAGGCCGGGGGACTTTTCCTAGAGCGGCGGCCGGATATTCCTGGAGAAAATTCCTGGGGTACGACTCTCTATCCTGTCATCGATGCTATCCACCGCGGTTTGAAAGTAGTCAGCGTAATCGTAGATTACCTTCACCCCCCCGAGCAAGCCGCGACCGAAAACAATCTATCTTTCTATACAAGACGACTGGCTCAAATCACTGAGCTTGCAACTGGCACTTTTATTTATGCGATGAAACTTGGTCTCATTCAAAAAGAATCGGTTTTGATTGATCATTGCCAAAAATCAGTTTGATTCTTCAATCAATGCCCAAACTAATGGACGGACGCCTAAGGAGTTCGTCCATTTTTATTCTTGCTTAGGTTAGATGATGATGGTAATCTGAAAACACCTAAAAATTATGGATCTAAAGAAAAAAAAGATTTTAATTACTGGCGCTCACGGTTTTTTAGGCGGCTTTGTAATTCAAAAACTGCTTGAATTAGGAGTGCCTGACACTAATCTTTATACCCCGACTTTTAAAAAATATGATTTGCGCGAGTGGGGAAATTGTGAGAGGGTTGTAAAAAATCAGGATCTTGTTATTCATCTCGCGGCTAAAGTCGGCGGGATTGGGTTTAATAAAGAGAACGGCGCCGAACTTTTTTACGACAACATCATGATGGGCGTTCAGATGATTGAGGCGGCGCGGCTCTCTGGCGCAGAAAAATTTGTGGCTCTTGGTACAGTTTGCGCCTATCCTAAATTCACCCCCGTGCCATTTAAAGAAGAAAATCTTTGGAATGGTTACCCAGAAGAGACCAATGCGCCTTACGGAATCGCGAAGAAATCACTACTGGTTCAACTTCAATCCTATCGCGATCAATACGGCTTTAACGGTATATTTTTGCTGCCGATAAATTTGTACGGGCCCGGCGATACTTTTGATCCATCCCGTTCTCATGTTGTGCCCGCTCTTATCAAAAAAGTTTGTGATGCCAAGAAAGAGGGCCACGATCACATTGAGCTTTGGGGAACTGGGAAGGCGACCAGAGGATTTCTATATGTTGAGGATGCGGCCGAGGGGATTGTGCTTGCGGCTCAAAAATATGATAAACCCGATCCAGTGAATCTCGGATCATCCCTTGAAATATCAATTAAAGATTTAGCCGAAATGATCTGCCGCTTAGCAGATTTTAAAGGGGAGATTCGTTGGGATCATTCAAAACCCGATGGCCAGCCAAGGCGATGCCTTGACGTGTCCCGCGCCGAGAAAGAATTTGGCTTCAAGGCCAATACATCTTTTGAGGATGGTTTGAAGAGGACTATTGATTGGTATGAAAAACATAATGTCTGAAGAGTTTGTAAATATCATAACCACCAGATAAACTCTTAACTTATAATGTAATGCATAAAAATTCTAAACTGACCCTTTCTCTATACCGGAAATTGCTGCTTGTTAGACTGGCGGAGGAAAAAATCAGAGAGGAGTATCCTTATGATGCCATTAAAACTCCAGTTCACTTGGCCAACGGCAGTGAGGCCATTTCAGTTGGTGTTTCGAGCGTCTTGCCGCCCGACTCCAAAGTTTTTGGAACTTACCGTAATCACGGTCTTTATCTGTCTTTGACTGACGACACCGACAGTTTTTTTGCGGAGCTATACGGTAAAGCCGTGGGTTGTGCCAAGGGCAAGGCGGGTTCAATGCATCTTTCTTATCCCGAAAAGGATTTTATAGCAACTTCAGCAATAGTTGGAACCACTATCCCGCTTGCCGTGGGAGCCGCCTTAGCAAACAACTATCGTAACTCGAATGATATTGCGGTCGCTTTTTTTGGTGACGGTGCCCTCGAGGAGGGCGTTTTCTGGGAAAGTCTAAACTTCGCCTGTCTTAAAAAACTCAAAACACTTTTTGTTTGCGAAGATAACGGCTTGGCGATTCACGCACAGGCTCGCGAGCGTCGCGGGTTTAAATCAATACCTGATGCTATTCGCGGTTTTGATTGTCACGTAGCGAGCGGCGATGGAACAGATCTAAGTTCCGTCAGCGAGCTAACTCAAAGCGCGTTGAAGTTAATAGCCGAGGATCCTAAGCCGGCATTTCTTCATCTTGCATATTTCCGATTTCTGGAGCATGTGGGTGTAGAAGAGGATTTCTCGGCCGGTTATCGCGCGAGGCCCTCGGAAGAAGAAATAAAACGATTAGATCCGATCATCCGTTACGAAAGATATCTTCTTGATTCAGGCATAGGCCAGACGGAGCTTGAGAATATTAAGTCAGAACTTATAAAAAAGATTGATAAGAGTGTCGAGGCCGCTAAGGCGGCGCCCCTTCCATCAAAGGACGAACTATTGACTGACGTTTTTGTATAAAATGATTTTAACTTTTAGAAACGCCTTAAATTTTGCTATGAAGAAAGAAATGGAATCAGATCGAGATGTTTTTGTGTTTGGATTGGATGTGCCCGATCATAAACGAATTTTTGGAAGTACAGCGGGACTGGTAGAACAATTCGGTCCGGAGAGGTGTTTCGGAACGCCTTTATCAGAAGAAGCTATGACAGGTGTGGCTTTGGGGGCTGCCATATCTGGCCTTAGGCCCATACATGTTCATATCAGAGCGGATTTTATGTTTTTAGCAGCTAATCAGATTGTTAATATGGTGTCAAATATTCGTTATATGAGTGGCGGGAAATTAAAGGTACCCTTAGTCATAAGAGCTGTTATTGGCAGGGGATGGGGTCAGTCGGCGCAGCATAGCAAATCGCCACACAGCACTTTCGCTCATTTTCCGGGCCTCAAGGTTATTTTACCAACGAATCCGCAGGACGCTTACAGCCTTTTGAGGGCATCGATACGTGACGACAATCCAGTTATTTTTTTGGAACATCGCTGGCTTTATGATATAGAGGGCGAGGTTGATGACAGCTTGAATATTTCTTTAGGGAAGGCGGCGGTAAGACGGAAGGGAGACAAGGTAACAATTATCGCCATCTCTTGGATGAATGTTGAGGCGATGGAGGCGGCCCAAATTTTAGCGAAGCAGGGTGTAGAAGTTGAAGTCATTGATATACGATCAATCTCGCCATTAGACGAAGAAACAATTATCGAGTCCGTCAAAAAAACCGGCCGCTGTGTTGTAGTCGATCACGACTGGCGATTCTTGGGCGCAAGCGCGGAGATAGCCGCCATTATTCAAGAGAAATGCTTTGGACTTTTGAAAAATCCGGTCGCGCGAATCGGTTTTCCTGAGTCGCCTTGCCCCACCACGCGACCCCTCGAGGACGCTTTTTACCCGTCGGCAATAAATATTATTAGGATCGTCGAGAAGATGCTTGAACTTCCCGAATCGGATTTGAATAATGAGAGATTTTACAATTACGAAAATAAATTTAAAGGACCTTTCTGATATATATATCAATGCCCAGAAATTCTTTCATTGATGACATTATTCAAGATGATTGCTTGGATATTTTAGAGAGAATCGATTTGCGACCATTTAGGAATAAAAAAGTACTTTTAACCGGGGCCAATGGTTTGCTAGGTTCTTATCTCACAACTCTTATTTTTATAGCCAATCAAAAAAAGAATTTGAACTGTCAGCTAACCTGCGTAAGTCTTCATGGGCCTAATAAAATCGTGAAGAACCTACTTAGAGATAAAAAAATAAAATTCTCCAAAATCGATTTGGCAAAAGATTTTGATTTGGGACAGTCAAAATTCAACTTTATATTCCACGCCGCTGGTTATGGTCAACCGGCTAAATTTGTAAAGGATCCTTTCTCAACCATAAACATTAATGTTCACGCGACTTCGAAACTTTTGGAAGTTACGAAACGTTCGAGAGGACGGTTTATATTTTTTAGTTCAGCCGAAATTTATGGTAATATCCCTAAAGAATTGGGGGCGGTTAAAGAGGAGTTCGAGGGGAGTATTTCTATCTCGAATCCCCGGAGCGTCTACGGCGAGTCGAAGAGGATGGGCGAGGTTTTAACTCTCGCTTTTAGGAGAGAGTATGGAGTTGATGCTAAAATTGTGAGAATTTCTCATGTTTACGGTCCAGGCGGCTCCACTAACGATAGCAGAGTTTTGTTTGAATTTATAAAAAAAGGATTAACTAAAGACAAGATTGCTTTACTTGATAGGGGCGAGGCGGTGAAAACCTATGGTTATATCTCGGACGTTATAAGTATGATTGTGTACGTTGCTCTAAATAGTAAAGATACGGTGTATAACATAGGTGGGCGTGATTCTTTGAGCATTCTTGAATTGGCAAGGGTGATCGGTAATGTATGTCAAGTGCCGGTTTTAGTTCCTAAAAGGTCAGTGCGTCTAGCGTATATCAGCAAAGACTCAAGATATGTCAAACTCGATCTAACGAGGATTCTGAAAGAAATGAAAAGATTTAAATTCACGTCATTCGAGAAAGGACTTGCAAGAACAATCGATTGGTTTCGTTTCATAAGTAAGATGCAGTAAATAAATTAACCAACACCATTAATGTTTTGGAAATTACAAGAAAACGTTTTTGAGAAAAGCGACATAAACTTGTTGGTTGATTTTATTAAGTCAACTGGTCGCTTCACGCAGTTTAAAAAGGTGAGAGAATTTGAGGAGGCCTGGTCTAATTGGCAGGGGACAAAGTACAGCGTTTTTGTTAATTCCGGCAGTTCAGCTAATTTAGTCATTGTGAGCGTTTTAAAGCAGATCTATGGCTGGAAAGATGGCGATGAAATAATCGTCCCGGCAGTAACTTGGCCAACTAATATTAACCCAGCCATTCAACTTGGATTAAAACCGGTCTTTGTTGATATTAATCTAAGCGACCTCTCATTTGATTACGAGGACTTAGTTTCAAAGATAACTTCGAAAACCCGAGCTATTTTTGTAACCCATCTCATAGGTTTTCCAGCCGATATTAGAAGGATCGAAAAAATTATTGTTGGCAGGGATATTAAAATATTCGAGGATTGTTGCGAATCGCATGGGGCAAGAATAGGAGAAACTAAAGTTGGAAATTTAGGTTTGGTGAGTTCCTTTAGTTTTTATTGGGGTCATCACATCACTACAGTTGAAGGAGGAGTTATTTGCACGAACGACAAAGATATTTATAAAAATGCCATTCTTAAGAGATCGCATGGCCTCGCCCGTGAGTTGCCGATAGAGTATCATGCGGATTACGCCGCGGCGCACAAGGATATAGATTTTAATTTCTTATTTCTGACAGACGGTTTTAATTTCCGAAACACAGAATTCAACGCGGTTTTAGGACTTTCTCAAATTAAAAAACTAGATTCTTACATAAAAATTAGAAACGATAATTATCAAAAATTCTTAGAAATCCTCAAGCCCTACCAAAACCATCTCCACCTCCCTTATAAAGATGGTTTATCATCTTTCTCGTTGCCGTTTTTATTTAAAGACGCTGATAAGCGTAAAAAATTTCAATCAATTCTCCGCGAGAGCGAAATAGAATCTCGTCCGGTAATCAGCGGCAACCTCCTGCGCCAGCCGTTTCTTTCTTCTTATGGTGACCCTAAAGATTTTGAGAACGCTGAATTCATTCACAATAATGGTTTCTATATCGGCAACAACCAGTTCGTGAATGATGAGCGACTCGGCCGACTCGCTGAGCTTGTAGAAGATTTTTTTAAGACCAGGTAGTTTCTTCCGATAAATACACAGAACTTATCCCCACCTCACCGATTGACGTGGGAGTTTAATTATATATAATTAAAAACATGACAAACAACGAAGCCGATAAAAATATCCAAGGGCTTAAGCCAAGCGAAGAGGAGTTTGGCGCGGACCGGACGCAAAGGTGCATCGACCTCATGCGACCCGAGGTTAAGGAGCTTTTAAATCTCCCGCTTAAAGACAAAATAGAAAAGACGGAGGAGATAATCAAAGAGACCATTAAAAAATACAAAAACCCCGGAATAGGTTTCAGCGGCGGCGGTGACAGCGAAGCCATGCTTCATATTGCCATGAAAATAAAACACGACTGGCCAATACTTCTCGTTGACACCAGATACGAGTTTCCCGAGACCTTAGATTTCGTGGAGCAACTAAGAAAGGATTGGAACTTCGAGAGTTTTACCGTGGTTAGGGCCGGCACTGATAGAGCCGATGAATTTAAGGAAAAATATGGAGCTGGAACAACCGAGTTTACTCTTGAGTTTAATAAATGGCACAAGATAGACCCGTTAATCCGCGGCATAAAACAGTTAGGACTCGATGCGTTTCTTGGTGGCATCAGGGGAGTCGAGCACGAAGAAAGAGCGAAGGAGCAATTCTTTTCTCCCAGAACCGATCCGCCGCATGTGAGGGTCCATCCGATACTTTTCTGGACTAGGGACGATGTGCAGACATACCTGAAAGACAACGGGCTCCCTCATAATCCTGTCTATGATAAGGGCTATACCTCTCTGGGTTCAACCCTCGATACTACTCCCAATCAAAATCCCAACATGCACGAAAGAGCTGGCCGAGGGGTTGAGAGAGAAAGGATAATGAAACAACTCCGAAGCTTGGGTTATAACTAAAACGAAAGTTTTACTAGAACCTACTTAATATATCCGAGGGCCCTTAAATGTTCGCGTATCTTTTCCCTATCCGGAAGTTGAGAAGGTTCGGTTTTATTGACTAATAACTCGCGGAGAACATAGATCACAAACGCCGATGCGGAAACAAACCCGGTGTTTTTGATCAATTTTTTAATTTTTTTATTTAATGGTTCTGGGATAGAAACCGTGGTGTATTTCATCTTTGCTTTTTCTCTAAGGCGACCTTGAATCGGCCTTTCTTAAAAACTTTATAGTATTCGTAAAGCGCGAATGAAAGCACGACCAGAGCCAGCGTATATTTCACCTGAAGGGGTCTTTGGACAATCAGCGTGGCATAGCCAAAGGCGACAATATTGGCGACGAACGAAATTCCAAGCAAAAGAAAACTTAAGCCCTCAATCGTGCCGGTCTTCCTCGTTTTTATTATTTGGGGGATATAGCAAGCCGTAAAGAGAGTTGTTGCCGTCCATCCCAGCCATTGCGCGAATTCCATAGATTAATTAGAATAATTATATATAATTATATTATCTGTTAGGCAAGTTTCTGTCAAATGGGAATATTTTGACTTTTAGGATTTGAGTTTTAAGATTTATCAACATGACTTCCGAAAAAAAACCCAATATTGTTCTAATTACTTTTGACTGTACCCGGGCCGATCGGATGGGAATTGCGGGTTATAAAAAAAACATCACTCCTTTTTTGGACTCTTTAGCTAAGAAAGGTGCTTATTTTAAGCGTGCCTACTCAACTGGCCCTGGTTCCCCGCATTCGTTTGTTGCTATCCTTACTTCAACCCTTCCTTTTGACTACGGTGGCTTTGGATATATAGACAGACCTAGAATGTTGGTTAGTGAGACACTAAAATCAGCCGGCTATACTACAATCGGAGTGCACTCCGCAGCTTATATGTCTGCTTATTTTGGTTATGACAGAGGGTGGGATCAGCTTGTTTACTTAAGTAATTTTAAAGACGGTGATGTTATTCCCGGCATTCGGCGCGATACTTGGCAGGCGCGACTTCTTAAAAAACTTAACGCGGCCCATAAATTTGTAAAACGTAAATCTCCTTGGATAGATAAATGGGTATTTTTTGTGATTGAAAGAGCCGCTTTTATCTGCCGCAAAATTTTTGTTGATATCTTTAGATTTCGCCCCGCCTTTATCATTGCTGAAGAAATTAATCAGAAAGTTAAAGAAATACTTCCGCGTGCCCCGCGTGCCCCGCGCGAACCGCTCTTTCTCTGGGTGCATTATATGGACCCGCACGCTCCCTACACACTTTTTCGGAAGATCAAAGGAACTTTTATCCAAAAAATAAGATATTTTTTGTGCGACATCCTACCTTATTTCGTTGGACAAGGAAGTTGGGCCACGCGCCTTTTTAAATCTTTTTTTATCAACACCTATGATATTTCTATTCAGTATACCGACCAAAACATCAAAAATCTTTTTGAGTATCTTAATTCGATCGAAGTTATTAATGACGACAGCCTAGTTATTCTTTGTTCCGACCATGGCGAAGAATTTTTTGAGCACGGCAATGTCGGCCATTTAGCCACTCTCTATAACGTCAATCTTAATGTCCCACTAATTTTTTATGGTTCCAAACATTTATCTTTCAATGGGATAATTGACCGACCAGTCAGTTTAATGGATATCTCGCCGACGATTTTAGACGTTGCCGGAGTTGAAAAACCAAAAGTTTTTAAAGGACAAAACATTTTTAATACCGAGCCAAGACCGATTATCGGTCAAGTGCCCGATACCGAAGATGATCTCTCTAATCAGACGTTTCGAGGAGTCAGTTTAATTTATGATGGCTATAAATTCATTAAAATGATTGATCAAAAAATGCTCTTTTCGCTTGACGATGCCAATGAGCAAAATAACCTCTATGATAAAAAACCAGAACTTGCAAGAAGAATGGAGGAATTAATAAAGCCCTATGAATTTATACATCCTGCCAATTAGCACTGACCAGTTAAAGGATAATTTTTTTGACCCCGCTCCGATTCCAAGCGGTGGCCAGCCCAATGTTGATTTCTGGAATGAATTTAGCAGCGGCCTAAAAAAAGCCGGCGTTGAAGCTCATACCACTGATTACTGGAGTAAAGATAAAAGCCAACCCGACGATATCTTGATGGTCATAAATCACCCCGGCGAAACTTTCCTTTGGAGCTCATTCTATTTTCTGAAACACTTCAAAAAGCGCGGCGGCTTTATTCTCGAACGCCGCCGATTTTTGTACAAAAACTACCGCTATTTCAAAAAACGTATCCTCTATCAAGGAGAACTGCCGGTAGCCATGCCTTATGTCTATAATAATTTACCAGCACTTAATAAAAAAGGTATTTACACTAAAATCTTGCTAATCTGCAAAGGTTTTGGCAATTACGATTACTTTAACCACTATCTTGATATTAATAAGGATATCACCAGTCAGTACTTTGATAATCCTAAAAATAAATTTTTAGTAATGATTAATTCCAATATTCGGCCCCACTCTCTTAAAAATGAGTATTATAGTGAGCGTTTAAAGCTCATTAAATATTTCAGCCGCATTCCTGGATTTGATCTTTACGGCTATTTTTGGGATAAGAGACCACGCCACCCATTCTTTTTTCACTACGGTAAATATGTCCGCCATAGCTGGCGGGGCACGACACCCGATAAAGTTAAAACCCTAAGCGAGTATAAATTTTCCCTTTGTTTAGAAAATTGTATTTACCCCGGTTTTGTAAGCGAGAAAATTTTTGATTCTCTGGCCGCTGGTTGCATTCCGATTTATCTCGGCCCCAATGATACCGAAGAAATTGTTCCTAAGTCCTGCTTTGTTAATTTCCGGCGATTCAATAATTATGATAAGCTTTATCATTATATTTCTGCTCTTACTGAAAAGGATTTAAATCGATATCGCGATTCAATAAAAAATTTCCTTAAAAGTCGAACGCCCGACAAAGGAATAGATGTTTTTGTCCATAAACTTATTCATTAATTATTCTGTTGACCGCTAAAGCCCACTGCGAATTATGAATTTTCAAGAAGAACTTGTTAGTATCGGCTTACCCACCTACAATGGTTTGCCATACCTAAAAAAAGCAGTTGAATCAGCCCTTAACCAGACATATTCAAATATCGAACTTATTATTACCGACAATCCTTCAACAGATGGAACACAAATGTTCTGTGAAGAATACGCAAAGAAAGATAGGCGTGTAAAATATATTCGTCATCAAAAGGATATTGGAGCTTTTAAAAACTATAATTCCGCTTTTAAGAACGCTCAAGGAAAATATTATTGCTGGCTTTCATTTGATGACTATTTAGATAAGTATTTCATTGAAAAATGCGTAACAAAATTAAGAGAAGATAAAAAAGCTATTATGGCGATCAGTAATTTTGTTTTTGTGAATATTTCTGGAGAAATTGTGTTTAAACCCAATCCCAAAGATTATTTCCCAATCGAAAAAGATCTCTATCTACGGCTTAAGGAATATATTTTACTATATTGGATACTCGGCAAAGCTACATTGTTTCATGGTCTTTGGCGGCGTGAGGCGATTGCTAATGAAATCATCAGAGACCTACCCGATAGTGATATCGGTTTCATTTTCCGAGGACTTTCACGTGGGAACTTTCTCTTTGTAGACGAAGTTCTTTTTTATAAAGGCATCCTGCCCGGCCGCGAATCACGCGAACATGAGAAATTAACTTTTAGACGAGTTATATCTTCTATATTTTTCCGGATTAAACTTATCCCACTATATTTTTTTAATATGAAATATACAACTAGAATTAAAAATCTTTCCTTTGTAAAAAGGCTTAAGCTTATTTTTTGGGAATGTATATCAATAATAAGAATGTTCGTAATGCGAAAATATTAATTATTGATAACGATGGACTAATTATAAGTTTTTTTTCTTAAGCCTAGAAGAAAATCGCGCAAATTTTAAAATTACGGGACGGTTATTGCATAATTGTTTATGTTTGGATATAATAGAAGTCAAAAACATGAACGAAATTAAACTCAATATTGGATGCGGTGGACGTCCGTTGGGCGGCTATATTAATGTTGATATGGATAGCGCCGATGATCTCCGCCGACGCTATCCTAGTCGGAAGTTTGCCCCCGATCTAAAAATCTATGATTATGATATTTTTCATCTTCCATATCAAGATAGTACAGTAGATGAAGTTAGAGCCGATTCATTCCTTGAGCATCTTTCATTTAGTGAAGAACCAAAATTTTTTAAAGAAGTTAGTCGCGTACTTAAGTCCGGAGGGACTTTCAAGTTTTTAGTGCCGAATTTTGAAGAAGTTGTTAAAGCTTGGCTTAAAGCCAAGGATGATTGGAAAGAATTTTATAGAAATGACGACGAGGCCATTGCTAAACATCACTGGTTTGGGAATTATTCTTATGCGATTGATAACCGTTGGGGATACCTGACGGCGGCATTTTACGGCACGCAAAATGGCGATGGGCAATTTCACAGGAATTGTTATACCGAGGGCAAGATTCGAGCTATGTTAAAATATCTAAGATTTACGGATATTGAGATTCAACGCGAGGGAGTAGAAGACGATCATGATGTAATGTTTTGGGACGACGTCATGCTTAGGGTTCGTTGCCGAAAACTCTAATTAGTTATTTTCGCAACTTAAAAATGCGGCCGCGGAGGCCGCATTTTTATTGACTAAATTTAGAGTTAAAGATATTCTGATTGAGTAATTTACATGATAAACGGCGTCGTTATTAAAAAAATAGATGTTCACACAGATGAACGCGGATTTTTTGCTGAATTAGTTAAATTTGGCGAAGAAACTTTTCACGAAATTAAGCAAACCAGTTATTCAGAAACTAAACCCGGAATTATTAAGGCGTTCCATATTCATGATTATTGGGAGGTCTGGTGTATTGTAAAAGGTGAAGCTCAAGTCGTATTGCATGATCTCCGACCCAATTCAGCGACCCAAGGCAAGACCGATATCATCTTAACTGGCGAGCAAAATTTGTTGGTGATCGCTATCCCCGGTGGCGTCGCGCATGGTTATAAAACGCTCGGCGCAAAACCCATGGGTATTATCTACCACTCAACCGAGGCCTATAATCCTGAGAATATCACCATCCGCACCATCCCCTACGATTCTCAGGAAATAAATTTCGATTGGAACAAAAACTATGGCCATTAAAATCAAAGTTAAAAATTCCGGTCTTATAAAAATTTCAGTTCGTAAAGATAAGCGTGGTAATCTTTTCGCCGCCGAAGCTCTCCGCCAGATCCCTTTTCTGATTCGGCGGGTTTATTTTCTGACTGATTTCAAAAATTCTAACACTGCTCGCGGCCAGCATGCTCATAAAAAATTAAACCAAGTTATTTTCTGTCTTCGTGGTTCTTTTTATTTAAGCTTGGATGATGGAAAACAGAAACAGAAAATCCGCTTGAGCAATCCCTCGCTCGGTATTCTATTAAGGCCGAAATTGTGGCACAGTATGAGCCGGTTCTCTAAAGATTGCGTTATTCTGGTAGTCGCGAGCGACTATTATAAGGAAACCGATTACATTCGGGATTATAGTGATTTTAAAAAATTAAAATGAACTCCAAACCTAAAAAAACTATTCTTGTAACCGGCGCCTTAGGCCATATCGGCTCCAAGCTCATTCGTGAATTTTCTCCGGAGATTGTGGGCAAGGTGATTATCGTCGATAATCTTTTGACCCAGCGCTACGCTTCGCTTTTTAATCTTCCCGCATCAATTCAATACGAATTTCACGAAGACGATATTCACACCGCCGATTTTTCAAAATATCTAAAAAGCGTAGATGCGGTGATTCACTTGGCCGCCATCACCGACGCTCCGGCTTCAGTAGATAATTCCAAAGAAACCTTCGATGTGAATCTCGGCGGCACCAAGCGATTGGCTGACGCTTGTCTTGTCGCAAACGTACCTATGTTTTTTCCGTCAACCACCAGCGTCTATGGGTCCCAAGAAAATTTTGTGGGCGAAACCTGCGAAGAACTTAAACCCCAAAGCCCGTACGCTGAATCCAAACTTCAGGCCGAAGAATATCTTCGCGGCTTGAAATCCCAAGGACTTAAATTTATCATCTGTCGCCTCGGCACAATCTTTGGTTATTCAGTTGGAATGCGATTTCACACCGCGGTCAATAAATTCACTTGGCAAGCGGTTCATGGTATTCCTCTTACTGTCTGGAAAACAGCTTGGCAGCAAAAACGTCCTTATCTTGATCTTGCCGATTGCGTTAAAGCCATTAATCTCATTTTGGAGCGCGATATTTTTGACGGAGAAACTTATAATATCCTTACCAATAATTTTACGGTTGAAGATATTGTAACAACTATTAAAAAATTTATTCCTAATCTTGAAATTAGTTATGTTGATTCAGCGATTATGAACCAGCTTTCTTATGAAGTTAGCGATGCGAAGTTTAAATCCTTAGGATTCGTATTGACCGGCAATTTGGAAAAAGGGATTAAAGAAACAATAGATAGTTTGAATGGCCTCTTCTCAACTTAAAGCAGAGCTTCTCGAATGAAAATAATTTTCTTGAATCTATGGGGCGCTAAGATTAAAAAAAACCTCGCCGAATTTTTAAAGTCCCAATCCCATAATACCGATATTTTTTGCCTCCAAGAGGTTTATGGTGAAGCGAAGTCGCTTTTAATAGATTGCTTATCCGATTTTAAAGAAGTGTCGGCAACTAAACCGATGGCTTTTGGTAATAATTTTTTCGCCCAAGCGACATACATAAAAGAGAATATACCAATTATAAGTTCAGATACTTTATTGGAAAATGAAAATGAATCTGGACTCGGTCTTTCTGTGTATATTAGTTTTAAAGGAAAAGATCTACATATTTGCAACTTCCACGGCTTAACCTTTGCCGAAGACGACGACAAATTGGACACTTCAACTCGGCTCTTTCAGTCAGAATTAATAATTAAAAATTTTGAAAAGAAATCGGGTCTTAAAATCATTGGCGGTGACTTCAACATCCTACCTCAAGCCGAAAGTATAAAGATGTTCGAAAAGAAGGGTTACACCGATCTCATCAAAAAGTATCACATAACTACAACCAGAAGCCGCATTGCCTTAAAAAAATATCCCGGTCACGAAGAATATTTTTCCGATTATGTTTTTATAAGTCCTGATGTAAAACTTAAAAAGTTTTCCGTCCCCAGCCTAGAAATTTCCGATCACCTACCCCTGATTCTTGAAATCGACGTTTAGAAGAGAGGAACAAACGTACGTAGGTTATAAATTTGACATTTTTTAGGGTTTGTGTATAATGGTGGCAGAAGCTTGAATTCCCGTTTTCCTAATCCATAAAAGAAAGGATGGCACTCTTTGGTTATTAAAAAACTTCCCTTCCCGCGTCTCGCCGAATTAGTGAGAAAGAGGTACGAGCAGAATCCGGACGCGAAGAGACACGGTTCTTTTGAAGAGCACGATCTTCTTGTTGGTAGCTTTGCTTCTATCATCGCTCCCAATCCAAGAACAGGACGTCTTGGAATTGCTGCCGGATATTGTCACAGTATCGATCACCTCGTAGGAGGGCGTCTCGACAATTTTGATGTCGAAAACCCAGCGAATCTCCGTAAGACGGCCACCACTCCCGAAGAAGTGGAGCGTTACTTGCGTGAACTCCTCGCAGCTTCAAAGGAACTCTCCGAGGAAGACCAAGAAGAAGTGGTGCAGGCGGTTCTTCATCACGAAGGAAACAATGAGCAGATCGACTTACTCCCGCATCACCTCTTGGCACAGACTTTAGTCGAAGCCGATCGCCTTGCCAACATGATCACCACGATTCCAATGCGGGGCGCAAGGTTTAGTTTGCACTTGCCCTTAGTCGACCCTCTTCATTTTGAGAATGATCCCGCTGCGAATTATCGCAATCCTAAATCTGTTCTCTGGGACGTAGCCAACTGCGCCAGTTGGGGAGATCGCGGGGGGCCCTATATACTCCGGCTTCCCAAAGCTCGAGAGCTAGGAGCCAAGTACGCAGCCCACCTCCGGCAGATAATCGCATGGATTCGCGAAGACTACATGGATACGAGAATCGTTTCTGAAAACTCGAATTAATTTATTCGTTTTTCGTAGTCATGAACAAAAAGCGGCCTAGGAATAATCCCAGGCCGCTTTTCATTTGAAATTAGTCCCCTCGAATGTTAGAATGAAGCCCATGAAAATCAAACTTAGTCCTATTATTGACTTCGGAAAAATGCCGATTGCCAACGCCTTTTTAACTGAAGATCAGTTTAAAGACGAGTATTTCTATAATATGGTTTTGGGTTATGACCCCGAAACGCACGCTATCGGACTCGTAAACACCGTTCCGCCTAAGATGATGTTTCACGACCACTACGCTTTTTTCTCCGGAACTTCCAAGGCCATGCAAAAACACTTTCGAAATACGGCGGAAAAACTTCTGCCTCTGGCGGGAAAAGGTATGGTCGTTGAGGTTGGTTCAAATGATGGCATCATGCTTGAGGCCTGGAAAGAATTTGGAGTCAAAGCCATCGGTGTTGAGCCATCCAGGAATGTGGCCGAGGTCTCCAAATCGCGCGGCCACGATGTTATCATTAAATTTTTAACTCCCGAAGTTGTTGACGAAATTTTATCCCAAGGAAAAGTATCACTGGTCTATAGCGCCAACACCTCTTGCCACATCGAAGGGTTCGTCGAATATCTTGCAGGTATCACTAAATTAATTGGTCAGGGCGGCATTTTTGTTTTTGAAGACCCTTATTTTTTGGATATTATTGAGAAAACATCTTACGACCAGATTTACGATGAACATGTCTGGTATTTTACTATTTCGTTTATAAATCAAATACTTAAGCCCTACGGTTTCCATGTTTTCGATTGTGAACACATCGAAGTGCACGGCGGCGAGCTCCGAATGTATGTTGGTCATAAAGACACTCATCCCGCAAAACCAATTGTTGCTGAGTGGCTCAAAAAAGAAGTTGATCTTCCAACCAAACTCGAAGTTTTAAAAGCCAATGTCCAAAAGTCAAAAGTTATGCTTCTTGAAATACTGAATCAGTTAAAAAAAGAAGGCAGGCGTTTAGCTGGATTTGGCGCAACTTCTAAAGCCACCACCATTTTCAATTATTGCGGCATTGGGCCAGACCTTATACCTTTTGTGACCGACACCACTCCGTTGAAGCAAGGTAAATACTATCCCGGCGTTCACATTCCGGTTGTTCCTCAGGGGGTTTTTGAGGCCGGCAAGACCGACTCGTCAAAATTTATTGATTATGTTTTTTTAGGCGCCTGGAACCATTTTAAAGAAATTGATGAGTATCAATCATTGTTTATGGTTGCGGGCGGGCATTGGATAACCCATGTGCCTCTGCCGAAAATTATTTAAAACGTAGCAGTTGCTACTCATAAATAATTTAGTATTTTTCATTAGGATTCCTTGAGGGGAAAAAATAGACATCGTTCCATCAATAAAGTATTATTGAAAAAACAAAAATAATCAAAGAACATGGAGTGCGAGAAATGCAATTTTAAAAACCCAACCGCGACTGCGACGGCAGTAGTTATTAAAAATGGAGAAATTCTTCTCTTAAAAAGAAATGAAGATCCTCATAAAGGAGAATGGGATTTTATCGGAGGATTTCTAAATGAAGAAGAAACTCCTCTTATGGCTCTAAAACGAGAGATTAGAGAAGAACTAAGCGTGACAGAGTTCAACGTTGACTATATAAAATCATTCCCAGGCACGCATCTTTGGAAAGACAAAACCTACCCCATCCTTTCCCACGCTTTCTTAGTAAGCCTAGGGAGCGATCTCAAACTTAACGAGGAAAACAGCGAGTATAATTTTGTTCCACTCAAGGAAGTTGAGTCCGTCTGTTTTGATTCAAATATGAAGATACTTCAGTATGTAAAGGAAAATTTTCTGTTTGACTTGCCGAGAGTCGAAGAGCTTATGCGGCAGCTTGATCCCCAGATGAAATTAAATGAGCAATATATTTACAAAGCCATTTTAGATGGCTTTGTTTCGAAAAAGTACGACGGCAATAAGTTGATCGGTTTGGGATGGATATTCCCTCGGCAAACTATGGTTCGAAGGCAGGCGGTCGTGGAAGATATGATTGTTGATAACGCCTACCGAGGGAAAGGTTTTGGCAGAGAAATTCTAAAAGATTTACTCCGGTGGGCCAAAGAAAACGATATGGATATGGTTGAGCTTACAACCAATCCTGCGCGAGTAGCTGCTAACGAACTTTATAAATCAGAGGGCTTTTGGTTGCACCCAACAAATCATTATTTATACAACGTTAAGAAAAATTAATGCGGAGCATTACTAAAAATCCTAACCGGATAAACATAATACCGCCCCGTATAATTATCTGGGGAGGCACCGGACAGGCGAAAGTTATTCGGCCCATTATTGAACATTACGGATCAAAAGTTGTTGCTGTTATTGATGATACTCCTGGCCTGCCGTCGCCCTTTCCTGATGTAGAAATTTGGCGCGGGTATGAAGGATTTAAGCAATGGGCGGCGCAAGAGAAAAGCCGCAGTGAAATCGGTTTTTGTATTGCTATTGGTAATCCCCATGGACGCGCGCGTCTGCGGTTACACGACTTACTTATCAAAGAGGGTTTGTCGGCGATAAGCATTGCTCATCCCAGTGCTATTATTGCCGAGAACGCAATTATCGGCGAAGGAGCGCAAATTCTTGCTGGTGCGATTATCCAACCAGAGGCAAAGATAGGAAAGGAATGTATTATAAATACCGGGGCAAGCGTGGACCATGAGGATATTCTCGAGGATGGAGTAGAGATAGCTCCTGGAGCAGTACTTGCTGGTTTAGTCCGCGTCGAAACATGTGCCTGGGTTGCCTCTGGAGCTATTATACTCCCGCGCCTTACAATTGGCGCCGACTCAATTGTTGGTGCCGGAGCGGTTGTGATTGAAAACGTTCCACCTCGAACAGTCGTAGTTGGTATTCCAGCGCGCAAATTAAAATCAATAGACGATACGCGGAAATAAAAATGCCCAAAATAAACGCTAAAAAAATCAGTAAGATCCGTATGGCCGATCCCTGGATCACCCAGCACGAAATTAACGTTGTAAACGAAGCCATGAAAACCGGCTGGAAAAGCTATCAATATGTGGAAAAATTTCAGCCCGCCTTCGCCCGCTATCACGGGCGGAAATTTGGCATCATGACTCCTAATTGCACCAGTGCGTTGCACTTATTGCTTTTGTCTTTAGGCATCAAAAAAGGCGACGAAGTTATTTTGCCGGAATGTACTTGGACCGGCAGTTCGGCGCCGGTTACTTACGTCCAAGCCACTCCGATTCTTTGCGATATTGAGGAAAAAAATTGGTGTTTGGATCCTAAGTCCGTTGAGAAAAGAATCACTAAACGAACTAAAGCCATTATTGCCGTGGGTCTTTACGGCAATATGCCTAATATGGACGTCTTAACTAAAATCGCCAGAAAACATAAATTATTTTTTATTGAAGATGCCGCTGAATCGCTCGGCTCAACCTATAAAGGCCAGAAATCCGGTTCTTTTGGCATCGCCTCTGTCTTTAGTTTTCATCGCACCAAAACTTTAACTACCGGCGAAGGCGGTATGTTGCTTTTAGACAATAAAAAAATCTATGATCGCGCTATGTTTCTGCGGGACCACGGCCGACACGCCACGATTCCTTACTGGACCGTCGAGGCCGCGCCTAAATACATGCCTTTTAATATTCAAGCCGCTATCGGCTACGCTCAATTTCAAAGATTAGATGAATTAATTGCGCGTAAGCGGGAAATATTTTTTATGTATCGGAAACTTTTCGCCGATACTCCTGATGTTGAATTGAATGAAGAATCGAAAATTGTGAAAAACGGCGCTTGGGCGACTTCCTTAATTATCGGTCGTTCCTACTGCATGCCTAAACAGTTTATGATTGATGAATTAAAAAAGCGCGGCCTACCCGCCCGGCCATTTTTCTACCCACTCTCTTACTTGCCCGGCTATGCTCATTATAAAACTGGCAGTCGAAAATTAAATCCGGTTGCCTACGATGTTTCTTCTCGCGGCATCACTCTGCCCGCTTCTTTTGATTTAAATAAAGCTCAAATTGAATTTTATGTTCAAGCTGTTAAAGATATTCTTAAATCTCGCTCCAAGCAAAAAAAATGAAGGTAAAATTCGTCGACCTATCCGAGCCCACTCAAGCTGTTAAAAAAGAATTTTTGAAACGCCTTGGCGCATTTCTGGATAAAGCCAATTTTATTCTCACGGATGAGGTCGCCGAGTTTGAAAAAGAGTGGGCCGTATATATAGGTACTGATTATGCGGTCGGCGTTTCAAATGGCGCCGACGCGCTTTGGCTCGCGTTGAAATCTTTGGGCATTCAAGAAGGGGATGAGGTCATCACTCAAGGCAATGCTTATAACGCCTCCGCAACCGCTATTCTCCGCGCCGGAGCTGTTCCTCGTTACGCCGACATCAATCCCAAAACTCTTCTTATCGACCCGTCTAAAATAGAACCCCTCATCAATTCTAAAACTAAAGCGATCATGTCCGTTCATCTCTATGGTCAGGCCTCAGATATGAGCGCTATTTTGGCAATCGCTAAAAAGCATCAGCTTTTCGTTATCGAGGACTGCGCTCAAGCGCACGGCGCTACCTGGCAAGGCAAAAAAGTCGGGGCTTGGGGAGATGTCGCGGCCTGGAGTTTTTATCCCACTAAAAACCTCGGAGCTTTTGGCGATGCCGGCGCCATCACAACCTCAAACGCGCGGGTCAAAGAAGAAGTTCGAATCTTGCGCAATCTTGGCCAGACCTCAAAAAACAATCACACGCATTTGGGCTACAATATGCGTCTTGATCCCATCCAAGCCATCGCGCTTTCCCTTAAACTTTCTTATCTAGATGAAGCCATTAGAAAACGGCAGCTAGCCGCCTCTCTTTATAACGAACTTTTCGATCAAGCTAAACTTCCAGTTGAATACGTCCATTGCGACCCCAGCGCGACGCACGCCTACCATTTATATCCCATTAAAATTCTAAAAGGCGAGCGTGAAAAAGTTTGCGAAGAGCTCAAGAAACGTGAAATCGGCACCATGCTTCATTATCCCGTGCTTGTTATAAACCAGCCCTTCTATCTTAAAAATTTGCCGCGCGATAACTGCCCAATCTCGGAGGAAACCGCGCGCGCCATTCTCTCCCTTCCTCTTCATGAATCCATAACCAAAGCGGAGCAGGAATACGTCATTGATTCTTTAAAATCAATTCTATCGTAGTTGCTTCAAACAGATGCTAAATCCAAAAAAATCGCTCGGCTCCCAGACGTTCTTCTTGGTTTTTCTTATTGCTTTAATTGGCGGCGGCACTGGCGCCTTCGCCAAAATATCTCTAGAAGAAATCACGCCGCTTTCACTCGGCTTTTTAAGATTTCTCTTGGCGGCCGGAATTTTTTTGCCGCTGGTTATTAGAAAAAAAGTTTCTTGGGCCAAGATTAAAAAACTTTTTCCGCTATCACTGCTCTGTAGCGCCAACGTCATTTTTTATATTTTTGGTGTTCAAAAAACCACCGCCACCATTTCCCAAATGCTCTACGCCTCAAGTCCTCTAATCATTGCTTTACTCTCATTGGTTTTCCTAAAAGAAAAATTATATTTGAAGCGCATCCTTGGGATAATTACTGGAGCTCTGGGAGTTGCTTTGATAATTTTTCTCCCGCTTTTAAATAAATCTTCTATTTGGAACGGAGATCTTTTTGGAAACATTCTTATCCTAATTGCCATTCTCTCCTTTTCTTTTTACGTCGTTTTATCGAAAAAACTTCAAGGGAAATTTACTCCCCTAGAATTAGTTGTTTCTTTTATTTTCACAACTGCCATTATCCAGTTTCTTCTTTTGCCTTTTGATTTTATTAGTCAAAATTATTGGTGGCCAAATCTTACTTTAAATAGCATCTTAGGACTTCTTTATCTTGTGGTGTTTGCAACGGCAATATCATATTTTCTAACCCAATATGCCATAAAAATCTCTACCCCTGTCATTTTTTCAATGACGTTTTACTTGCAACCGATTCTAGGTTATTTATGGGCCTCGGTTCTTTTAGGAGAAAGAATTACTTTTGAATTTATTATTGGCGCTCTGCTTGCGTTTATCGGAGTGGCGTTGGTAACTAGTTTTAATAAAGACAAACCTAAGTCAGGCGACTCAGGCCTCCAAACCTAACCCTTACTACTTTCTTAAGCAAGCTCAATCGGAAACTCTTTATTCTTTTTTAACATTAACACTGATGCGTGTAATAATGAATCAAATGTCCCAGCGTCAATCCATTCTCCTTCTATAACTTCGTATTTAGCCAATCCCTTCTCAACGTAATAATTATTAACATCCGTAATTTCAAGCTCTCCTCGTTTTGAAGGCGTAAGTGTTTTAACAATTTGAAAAACATCTGAGTCGTAAAGATAAAGTCCGGTAACCGCAAAATTTGAAAGCGGTCGCTCCGGTTTTTCGATAATCGAAATGATTTTTGCTTGCTCAACTTGAGCAATGCCAAACCGTTCTGGGTCTGGAACTTCTTTTAGAAATAATTTAGCCCCTTTCTCATGCAAGAATTTTGTAATGCCGTGTTTGATTTGCTCATAATCAATAAAAATATTATCTCCAAGCATCACCGCGATTTTAGAGCCATCTGCGAATTTTTCTGCCAAACCAAGAGCGTGCGCAATTCCCCTAGGCCCGTCCTGCGGAGCATATTCTATCTGTAGATTAAACTCTGAACCATTACCCAACAACTTTTTAAAACTCGACAAATCTTCTCGGTTGGATGTTAAAAGAATCTCACTTATACCAGAGTGTTTCATGGCTAAAAGGGGATAGTAAATGAGCGGCTTATCATAAACCGGCAAAAGGTGTTTGTTGATAAGGTGAGTGAAAGGTCTAAGGCGCGTGCCCTGACCTCCTGCCAATATAACTCCTTTAATCCTGGTCATTTTAAATTATCTCTTAATATGTCCATTAAAAGCTCTACTCTTATTGGAAGATTTTTGGCCCCAATCTAGATTATCTTTATACCATAATATCGTTTTTGGCAAGTATATTTTAAGCCGGTGAGTTGCTCTCCAACCGAGCTTTTTTAGTTTTGAAGCATCAAGCGTATAACGCTCGTCATGTCCTGGCCTATCTGCCACGTGTTTTACTAAAGACCAGGGCTTTTCAAGGGTTTCGAGAATCCACCGTGTCGTCTGAAGGTTTGTGAGTTCTTCGTCCGATGTCGCGCAATAATTATCGCCAACCACTCCCTTCTCTAAGAGAGTCATAATTGCTGAGGCGCAATCATCGACGTGCAACCATGAACGGACATTTTTGCCGTGACCATAGATTGGTAAAGACAAGTTCTTGAGCGCCCTTATCGTAAAAAAAGGTATCAACTTTTCCGGTAGTTGTCTTGGCCCGTAGTTATTCGCTGGATAAATGATTATAATCGGCAGCTTCCAAGTTTTGGTAAAAGCGCGAGCCAACATATCCGCCGAGGCCTTGGAAGCCGAATAAGGCGAATTTGGGAAGTACGGCGATAATTCATTGAACTTTCGTTTTGACTTTAAAGGTAGTGACCCAAAAACTTCATCCGTGGAAACGTGGATAAAAAGTTTTATGTTTGGCGACACGCGTAGGACTTGGAGTAAAGAATGCGTCCCTAAAACGTTGGTGACGATAAAATTTCTACTTGATTTATGGATTGAGCGATCAACGTGGGTCTCGGCGGCAAAGTTGATCAGGTAATCTGTCTTACGAAAATGCTTAATCATCTTCATCCTTTAGTTATTG
>ERZ1292629.1068-Hain-H43-01um-R1-1068-length-28631-cov-6_pt1 | contig 28631 bp, 38 predicted proteins | sample MGYA00564399_ERZ1292629 | MGnify/ENA primary metagenome ERZ1292629 (study PRJEB36523, sample SAMEA6512636) | groundwater metagenome | collected 2019-01-08 | study: AquaDiva: Metagenomics assemblies of 32 groundwater samples
GAGAGTTCGCGGAGTCCATCGAGTTTCAGGTGGTTCTCGATGAGGAGTCCGCTAATCAAGACGTTCCGGCCTGTCTTGCCCCTTTCGAGGTCGAGCTCGGGAAGACCAATGTCTGCGTAGAGAACGAATGTCGGTATGGTTACTCTGAATCCGAACATGTGCAGGAGAGTGCTGAGCCACCTGTAGCTCTCAAGCCAGAACCGGAACAGGAGACTACTCGGAATCTTCGTGGGCATAGAACTCGATCTCGTTCGTTTCATCGTTGTAGTGCATGTGCTCACCTTCTGGAGATTCCCACAGTCCCATTTCGATACCGATGTTTCCCCACAGCTGCTCGTGCAAGCTCTTCTGCTCCTGTGTGGTTTCTTCTTCGAGACGCTTTGCTTCTTTTACCTTTGCTTCCCACGCTTCACGCTTCGTTTCAAGCTCAGCGAATACCTTCTTCACTCCGGCAGTAGCCTTCATGGAGCGGAGAGGCTTCTTTCCGTCAGTATGCGCAGTACATCCCCCACCTCCGATGAGCTTCTTCAACTTCTTCAATAAATCTTTCGCCATCTTCTCGTCCATACTATTTCGTGAGGTCAAGAATAAACATTTCCTGTGTGTCTGCCTGGTACTGGAGATCGGCACCGTGCAAGCCGAGCTCGGTCTTTGCTTGGAGCCAGAAGCGATCGTACAAAGATTCCATGCGTTTTCCGTTCTTTTCCATCTGTGCTTTCATCTCTCTGTTGCTTTCGACTATCGCTGCGTGCATCGCGTACAGCTCACGCACTGCTGGTGAAACCTTTTTCACGTCAATGATGAAGTGATTGTTATCGTTGCGGGTACCGATGCGTGGGTGAGACTTACGAACACCAGACGCTTTGATGATCTTTGTCGCGAGTGCGTCTTCCTGTGAGGAAAGAACCTTTACTGGCTTAGGTGACTTAGCATTACGTGACACTTTCTTCGTCGCCATATACTGAGAATTTAGGTGTGACTAAGACGTTACCGAACTTGTCGTAAGTGACCTCTTGGTCACTACGTTCTACCTGCTGTGACCACTCGAACATGCACTTGCTGATCGGGCAGGCACTGACGCCTTTAGTTTTTGACCTATCTGACAGATCAAGTTCTAAGGGTTCGTTGTGGTTCGGGCACCGGGGGCCGGACTTGGAATCAATAAGAGGCATAGAAGTCTTTATAGGCTCGGATGCCATTCTTGAGAGTCAAGCCACAGAAACAGAGCCCGAGAATATTGATTGGGACGTTGTACCAGTAACCGGCTATGATGTTGAGTACGAGGAGAAAAACCATGATGAGTATGAGGATAGCATTCGCTATCTGCAGGAACCAGAACCGAGATTTGTCGGATGACATAGGCTATCCTTTTACAATGGTTCTTGTTGGGCCGTGCTGTTGGATGTGGCCGGTAGACTTGGGTCTGTCGAAGGCTTTGCGTCCGGACATGACGCGTTCGATGGCTTTCAAGAAGTCGGCCTTTTGGACTTTCAGCTTCTTGAAGTCTTCGGGGGTATCAGCACGGGATGCTGCGAACCGCGCTGCGTTCAGGATCACGTTCTTGATCTCACCTCCGGAGAGGTAGTGCGCGGCAAGCTCGGGGAGCTTTACGTCTTTATCCAGTGGCATCTTACTTGGGATCATTCGTGTGAAGATCTGCTCACGTTGTGGCTGGTCTGGGTGTTTGAATTCTACAATCAGTGAGATGCGACGTTCGAGAGCTTCATCCAAGGAATCGACTCTGTTGGTAGCCATCACGACCACTCCTTCGAACTTCTCGATCTCTTGCAGGAACTTGTTGTTCTGTCCCGACATGATTTGTCCCATGCCGGTGCGCGACTGGATCATGCCGTCACATTCATCGAAGAACAGAACGGACTTCTTTTTCTTTGCTTCTTCGAATGCTGCTGCGACGTTGCGTTCGTACTCGCCTGGCGTAGAGGATTCGAGTTCAGCAGCTCCGAGAGTCATCAGCGGTTTGCCAAGGGCTCTTGCCATCAGGTTTGCGGTGAAGGTCTTTCCGGTACCAGGTCCACCCCAGAAGAGGAAGATCATGCCGCGTCCGTACTCGATCACTTCACCTAGTCCCCAGTCTTCGAACAATTGTGATGCGTTCTGGAACTGTTTCAGTACGGAGACGATCTCTTGTTTCGTATCCTCGGGAAGAATGGCTTTGTCGAGGATCTCGATGGTGATAGGAACTGGGGGAGGAAGTGGCTTACGGGTGAGACGTTTGGTATTGCGTAATGAACGTACAATATACTCTGCGGGATTGGTTGGCCTAATTGGGAATCGGAAACGAGAGATATAGGAGAATCCTGTATCCGGGTCGTTGATTGAATGCGGTATCTTTTCGAAGACTTCTCTCAGGTTCCAGGACTCCATGCCCCAATCAGTGAGGGCGAAGTCGAAGAAGTAATTCGTGACATTACCCGTGAAAATTGCGTTGTAGTTTAGACGGATGTGTTCGATAACTCCTTTTGTTTGTGAAAGAGTTGTTGGAAGGTTATTGCGGTGTTCAGTCACGTAGGAACGGAGATCGTTGACTGGTCCAACGTACTGATTCTTTTCTGCACATTCAATCAGAGCTTCGATATATTCATTCTCAGTAGAGAACTGAATTCGATGGTATGGAAGTTTATCTCCGCCTGAAGTGACATTCTGACCCGGTATTACTACTTCGTCGCCTTCTTGGATCAGGTCAACGAGCCATTCACCGTAGTCGATGAGGAACCAGCCGTTACCTATGTCTTCCACTGTTGTGTCAAATGCCTTCTCCCAGATGTCACAAAGAGGAAGTGCCATACTTTTCGTTGCATGAGTATTGGGAATAATACCGTTCGATTGTGGTGCGCCGATGTACCAGCCTCCTGTTCCTGCTGCTCCAGTTCCTCCAGTGCCATACGCAACTATCTTCGGCGGACGTACCTGCATCGCGTTATTCGATGCAATCATCTTAGCAAGAGCCTGTAACATATCTTCTGCATCCTGAACGGAATCTGGAAGAGCCATACCGTTATTGTGAGTGTGTCATAGGTTCGATTTTCGTCCCATCGTCAGGCGATGGGTACGTGACGTTTATGAGTGAAAGTATACTCTCTTTGGAGATCTATGTCTAGGAAGATATGCACATGCTATTTCCTCTTCCTCTGTTTTACTTTTACTAAGCCAACAGAGATAAGATAATCTCTCGGAGTTTTCTTTTTCTGGGGGAGGTCTTGCAGGCGTTTCGGTCTTGGTTTCGGTTTGTAGATCGTGAGAAGGACGGGTGGGTTCCCTTCTGCTGCGAAGAAGAAGGCGGTGTCTTTGTACATTCGGATTCTGCACGTTTCAAATTCTGAAAGACTCATCCAATTTACAAAGAGGAGTTTCGATTGTGCTCCATTCGGAAGTTTCCCGAATCTGTACGCAGCGTCACTGATTGCTTGCGGGTCTGCGGTGCGTGACCAGCGCTCTTTGATTCTTTTTATTGCATGATCCGTGACTATTGTGATGGGCATATCACAGGCCATTAATATGTTGACACGCTTTGAAGAAGTCTAATTGCTCAGTCCGCATCACGAAGTCGATCAGGGATCCGTGAGCCTGGCAGCCGAAGCAGTGGAAGGTGTTGTCTTTGAGGAAGACGGTGAAGGATGCGGTTTTCTCGGTGTGGAAGGGACATTGGAATGTGATGCGGGAGTCGGAAGAACGCTTTGGTGATGAGGCTATCAGATCTTGAATCGGAATCTTTTGTTTGAGAGCTTCAAGGTCGAAAGACTTGCGCTCTGCATCGGTGTGAGGGTTCAAGAGTCGCTCCCACTTCTTGCGCTCTTTGAGGAGAACGGATTCTTGACGCTGGATTATGGGGAAGGCGATGGCGACGAAGAACTTGTATTGCTCTTCATCTTTGATTTGTTCTGCGAAGCGGTTGTGCTCGTTAAGGGTGGCGCGAAGGTTGAGGATCTCTTCATTAATCTCTTTGATCTTCTCGCGGAAGGCTTCTTTGCATTCAGGAGTTGCGGCGAGGGAACGTTTGTTTTCGCGGATCTCTTTGGGGGACATCACATGGCTTCCACAATTCTCTTTTCAAGTTCATCAACCATCATTTCTGCAATGTCAAATGAAGAAGATACGATGTGACCATCAGAAAATTCGTTCGTCGAAATCGCCGCTTGCATAGCACGGAGAACCGCTTCCTTGAAAAATGCAGTTTCGTATTTGTAACTGAGCATAAAGAGTTTGGTTAGAGTAATGGAGTAGGTGGTCGCATGAGGCCTTCAATGAACTCTGCTTGGGAATCGGATGCGGGGATCCCGCGAGGCATCGCGTTCGGCTCAGGTGAGTCTGGACGGCGACGGAAACCGGACTTCCCTGGGAAGCGCTTGCCCTCGTAGTAGGCTTTGATGTTGTCACCACCCTTTATACGATCATCAATTGAGAGGACTTGCTTTCCAAAGTTCTGTTCAGCGAGGACGTTCCTATGACCGTTCTCATCACACCAAATTGTGTAGAGTTTGTAGACTTCTTTGTTTGTGATGCGATCTTCAGGATCTCCTGTGATCTCGTAGTGCTGTTTGAAGAAACGAATTGCCGGATAGCGTTCTTCAGCAACCTCATTGAAAGACGTTTTGATGGAATCAGGAGCAGTGAGCTTCATATCTTTCTCACGCAATCGTTTTGCACCTTCAATAGCGAAGCGGAGAATGCCTCCTTCTTCTGCCTTGAGTTTGTCGAGCAACATTAAGTCGCGCTCACTCTCGGCAAAGGTGCGGCGGAAGGGAACGATGTGAATGCGGCGCTTGATTGCTTCATCGAGTTTTTCGAATGTTGGCATTTCATTGGATCCCCAAAGGAACTTGGCTGTTGGGACGATCTCGATCGCAGAACGGTACTTGCGCTCGATCGTCATCGGCTCACCACTGATGATGTTCTTGAGAATATCTACGCGCATTTCTTTGCTTTCTTCTTCGTGAACGATGTTCACTTTCTTGCCGATGATTGCCGCGAGTTGGAAGTTTGATTTTGCGATTGAGGAAATGTTGACGGAGGATGTAGCGCCTGGCGGGAACATGTTGCGGATAACGTGCAAGAGAATGGACTTCCCGTTCGCTCCTTCCCCGGTAAAGAACACAGCGGATTGGTTCGGAATGGATGAGAACAAGGTGTAGCCCATGACTTCCTGGATGAAGTCGATCAGGGATTGGTCTGGGGTGTGGTCGTGCTTGCCGAGGACGAGGACTTCCTTCAGGAACTGGTGAAAGCGCGGGCAGGCGGTTGCTGGGTCGAAATCACCGTCAAGGATTGTGGATGGGAATGGGACCTTGAAGAATGAGGGAATCGCGCGAGTCGCGGGGAGCTTTGTAAAGGTCGGATCAGCAAAGTCAACGACGATGTTGTCTGAGAACGTGATGAAGGAGTTCGCGATGGTGGGTGTTCGACGATCTTTTGGTATTTCTGTTGGGATCTGCGTGATGATGGAATCAATAAGAAATGGCGTGATCGAGAAGTCGATGTGTAGGGGGAGCTCTTCCTCGTTCTTTGCGAAGCCTGGGTTGAGCGCGGCAGGCCCGAAGTTCTCAGGGTTCTTCTCGGCCTTCAAGGCATCTGAAATACGGGTCTTGAGTTCGATGCCCCGTTCGAGGCGTTGGTAGTATCCTTCCTCCCAAATGAAGAGTTCGTCCTCATCGACGACGTAAAGGAGGTCTCGGATGAGATTCTCACGGGTGAGTAAACGGTCAACAATGCGTTCTTGGGCCATAGATTTGTTCTCTTGAAACTTCTCTTTTTCGGTCTTTCCCATACACGGACGAAGTTAGGGAGGGTGACAAGAAACCCAAGCCCCCTGACGTGGTTTTGAGTATAGCACGAATGAGGTTGTGAATGAAATGGCCGACAAGGTGGATAAGTCCGACAGTTTTGTCAGGTAGTGTTTGGGGGTGTCGGCTACGAATCTCGGCATCCTGACGCTGGTTTGTTGGCTAAGGTCAGCACTAGAAAGGCTCTCTGTCAGTCTGTCATACCGTAGCCTTCTTTGTTCATCTTAAAATAGTATAATATATATATAGAGAATAGAGAGTATAGAATGTCCAGAGACTCCCAGAACGCAAGTCTGACAGCTGACTTGGCTGACAGAGGGGGCTTCGCCTTCGCCTAGTTTTCCTCTGAATGTACACCCGGCAGGTCGGGATTCGGACACCCGAGAGGGGTGCCCATTTCCGTCGGGCAATGGTTGCTATACTAGTCGCCATATGAAGGAAGCAGATTTTCAAACGAGGTTCGGTCGTTGGATTGTTGGGCCGGATGCTGTGGGTATAGTTTCGGGGGGCGCGGCGTTCGAGCTGAAGTTGGTGAAGGGACCCGACACCCGGCGCGGGGTGTCGTCCCAGAAGGTCGGGATTCGTGGAAAATCGTCGGGCAACGGTTCTGTAGGCAAAATGCCAGGTCTGGCCTTTAGCAGGGTTGAGGATCATCAGGTGGAAGCGCTAAGGCGTGCGCGTGGAACAAGTGAGATGGTTATAGCGGGGTTTAGGGGGGAGGAAGGTACGAAAGGGCGTGGGAAAGGTTCGAACGATTCTAGGGCATTGCAGGGGTCTACAGGGCTTGCGCTATATCATAAGATTAGCGATATGCCGTTAGGCTTTAAGCCTTGCGATTGTGTGGTAATTGCCCGTGGGGGGGGTTGGTTGGTCGTACAGTATTGGAAACCTGGTTGCCGTGATTTCTACATGGTGGATATTGAGGAGTACGTGGACTTGAGGGCGGAACGTGGGGGACGTGGTTCGTTGACTGAAGAGGATTGTAAGCGTGTGGGCGTGCGGTATAGCTTTACTGATTGAACGCAAAAGCCCCCATGCGATATGCAAAGGGGCTTTGTTTGTTCTTGCAGTGAGTTACCACGCAACGGATTCGATGTAGAGCTGATTGAGATAGTCCGTGATTTCGTCAAAGAGTGTTTTCTTGTTGATGTTGCGCGGAATTGGTTGCAGGTTCGGGATACAGAATTTCCGGCCATAGTCCCAGAAACGGAATCCGTACGGTTCGCCGTTGATGTTGAGTACGCCTACACCTTCTGAATCGTCTTGTGGTTGATACAGAATACGTGCAGAGACAACGAACACGAATGTTTTAGCGTATGGCATAGGATTAGATAGTCGGCGTTTGTTCAATTCGCATTTGCTTTCTTGCCCATGAAATTCCGGCACGATTTCCCATGAGATATTGTTGCTTTGCGATGCTGAGGCACAAAGTGGTTAGGCGTTCTCTTTCTTCGGCTGTGAGTTCGAAAGCCGAGGAAAGAATGGAGATGTTCGACATAACATCTTTGTACCAAATAGATTTTTCTTGGGGCATAGTATTTTCGATTATTCCGTACAGCTTGTGCGATTGTGTTCACCATTGAGGCCGAAACAATCGGGACAAGGCGGAAAGGGCGTGCCGTTTTGGCAGGCGTCACAATACATATCCGGTTCGTAAAGCGTATCCGTTGGCCGTTCGCAACGTTTGCAGAAAAGCGGGGCGCGTTCGGGGGAGGAGGTGAAGAGCATATGTTTTTATGAGATTGCTACAGTTTCCCATGTACCTTTTGCGTGGTTGTATTCTTCCTTTGTCACAAGGTCTTTGCTGTCTTTCCCTAGTTCGCAACGGGATACCCATACGCGAACGCGTGAAGAATCAATCTTTTGATCGTCGAATTGGCCGACGTGAATAGTGGGGAGTGAACGAAAACGAGCAGCGCGGGCGGGGGAGATGGTAATCATAATTACGCGGTAATGGTTGCGTTAAAAGCTGAAAGCGAACGCGCGAATGCTTCACTTGCTCCCTTGCGGTATTCCACTGCAACTAAGAGATAGGCTAGCGCGTTCCTTGCGTCGTCAGTGGTGCTAGCGTGGTGCAATTGGTCAAGGGCTTCGGCAATGACGTCACAATCCGCGTATTCGTTTATTCGTTCCGCGCGTTGCGTTGCTACTTCGATAATTCGATCCTGTTCCCATGAAAAAGGATTTTTCATACTATTTTCGATTATTAAATTCTTGCGCGTATTGCTTCACCACTTCCGCGCTAGGCGCACTGATATTCTTTTCCTTCTTAAGCCAGATCATGAAGTCGTCAGGCGGATACAATAGGCACAAGGGGCAAGTATCCATTACTTTTCGCATATCCATATTATTTTATGAGGTAAAGAATTAGCGGAAGTTCGTAAATGATGAGTAATGCTATCGCCGTACCGATGAAGAAAATTGACCATTCACGAATTACGGGAAGCATTGCGCGGAACGTTGCACGTTGCGAGCGCGTCATAGTGGAAGGGTGATAGAATGAAGTAGTGAAGTGTGAGGTGAAGGAGAGAGCGCAACAGCTCGCAATGCGCCAGGTGTTCGCTACTCCCCTTCGATTTTTACGCCTGCTAGTGAGGCGATAAGAATAGAATACCCTCTTATAAGATAGTACGCAAGGGCTAAGTGGGGATATCTTAGGAGATAGGGAAGAAAAGAGGAAAAGGGAGATATAAGGGCAAAACGAGCATTTTGCGACGCCACTATATCTTACAGGATCGTTTTTTATACTATAAGAGGTATGTTTGTACCTTTGAAATAACGGAGAGCGTATGACAACAGCGGTTGCGACGCGGGAAGTAGCAAAACGGTTTGAAGCTACAAAGGGATTAAATAGCTTTCATCTCACGCCTAAACAGAACAAGTACATAATGGCGTTTGTACGGAATGGTGGAAATGGAGCACAAGCAGCACTGGAGGCATACGACTGCAAGGATGCAGATTCGGCAGCAACTATATCAACGGAGAACTTACGTAGACCGCAGGTAAAAGAAGCTTTGCAGATGTTACTTGCTGAGATGACAAGCCCCCAAGCGGTTTTAGGAAAGATGTCGCAGCTGATGCACCACGCCAAGCGCGAGGAGACGCAGCTAGATGCAGCCGAAGACTTAGCCAAAATCAACGGCATGTTCATCGACAAGCGCGAAGTATCAACGACCGTCGCTGTCGTGCAATTCGGCCTACCGAATCACCAAAAGGATCAAGTCATTGATATCACACCCCGTAAATTGGCTAAGGTTAGCCCAGATTAAGGCTTGTGTCGCCTAATCTACATTGTGCGACGCTTCTTTTATTGAGGTATAGCAATACAAAACGGCCTTTATCAATTGATTCGGGAAGCTAGGCATGGGGGGGGTGGGGAGGGGTAGGGGTACCCTCGCGATCGGCCACGAATTTCATTATATGCGCTCGCTCCAAAATCTGTTCCCAGTTCTTGCACTAAGACTTATCCCCAGAAACTAGCCTCCAAGATATGGCAACAATCAAGGATAAGCCAGGACCGAAAATCAATCACCTCCATCGCATTGCACGCGAAGTGAACGGATGGGTGCCGCCGAATCAAGCACCAGCAGCCCCCGCAGTGACCATGTGGCTCCCCCAGCGCGGAAGCCAGCTCGCGTTCCACCAAAACGTCGATACGTTCGAGCTCTGTTATGGAGGAGCTGCAGGAGGAGGCAAGTCCGATTCCCTATTGGCGGAATCAATGCGCTTCATCCACGTCCCGAATTACCGCGCCATCATCTTCCGCCGCTCTTTTCCAGAATTAGAGAAATCCCTCGTCCCACGTGCCTACGAAACCCTTTATGGTTCCGCGAAGCCATCCGATAAGGGAATGAAATGGACATTCCCGAACGGAGCTACCCTCTTTCTGTCTCACCTCCAGCACGAAGAAGACAAGGAAAAGCACAAATCCTCCGAATACGACTACATCGGATTTGACGAGCTCACCTCTTTTACCGAGTCCCAGTACGTGTACCTGTTTTCTCGATGCCGTGGAAAGAACCCCGACATTATTCGTCGCGTCAGAGCCTCTACGAACCCTACTGGCTCAGGTCACGCGTGGGTACGTCAGCGTTTCATCGACATGAAGACCGATCCAGAGATGGAGCTGTACGCCACGTTTGATTTTGAATTTGCGCGTGGTTGGCAGGTGCCGGATCCCAAGACGGGTCTGAATCACGTGTACACCTCTTTTACTGATCTTCCTGATGGTTACGAGAAGGGTGAGCCCCTGTTCTCGGATGAAGAGTACGAAGAATACAAAGAAAAGAAGTCTGGCCTCACACGAGCCTTCATTCCTGCTCTGCTTTGGGGCAATACCAAACTCTTGAAGGCCGATCCGAGCTACGTGAACCGTCTCAGAGCCCTTCCAGACAATCAGCAGAAGGCTCTTCTGTACGGACACTGGGATGTGTTTGAAGGCCAGTTCTTCTCAGAGTGGGACCAGACCAAGCACGTCGTCGAGCCTTTCGAGATTCCCGAGAACTGGAAGCGGTTTGTTGGTATTGACTACGGATTCCACGCGCCATTCGCTGCGATCTGGTTTGCAGTGGATCCTGATGGAAAAGCGTATGCGTACCGCGAACTGTACGGCAGCAAAATGTCTCCAGAAGAACAGATTAAGAACGTCATCAGCCTCACCGCTGATGAGCATTTAGATTGGATCGCGGCCGATCCGTCCATGTGGAATCGCATTGGAGGCGGTGAGCCGTTTGCGCAGATCTTTGATAGACACCTCACAGAAGCGAACTACGCAGCGGCGCTCATCCCATCCAACAATGCACGCCCTGCAGGTTGGGCCGTGATGCACGACATGCTCATGTCCGGGAAACTTGTGTTCTTCAAGAACTGCGTGAACGTTATCAGAACCTTACCGACACTGAACCACTCCAGACGCAATCCCGACGATCTTGATACAATGCAGGAAGATCACGCAGCGGATGCCATCCGTTACTTCTTGCTCACACTCAGAGGATTCCGTTCTCCGAACCGTCACCTCGACTCCGATCAGAAAGTTCCCGAATGGTGGAAAGATGTGAAACAACGACAGAAACAATTAATGAGAGGAACTCTATGAAAGTTGCGAACATGGTACCGAAGCCAGGCACGCTCATCGTTCAACGTATTCGTGCAGAAGAGTCCACTGAAGGAGGCTTAGCTATTGCGAGTAACGATGATGAGTTCATTGCGTATGGAAAGGTTTTTGGGACAACGGATATGATTGTCTTCTTCCACATCCTTGATGGTTTCTCTTTCAAGGCAACTGATACCGGCGATGCGCTCCAAGACTACTTCTTGATTGATGAATCGAAAGTTCTCGGAACCTATTCGCTCTAGTAGCCTTCGCATATGGCAACCTTTTCAAAAGAGGAGGCAATGGTTTCTGCAAAAGAAATCGAAGCAAAGAAAGTTCTGACGTACGAAGATTTCGATCTCACAACGTTCAAGAAACTTGAACAGGAGATGGTTGATTTTCGTACGAACTGTTACGGCGAAAACATGGAGCGTATTTGGACGAAGATTCGGGAATTATATATTCCGCGCTCTGTTGATGCTGTCGGAATGAGTAAGTACACGATGGTGAATGAAGCCACTGCGAATCTCGGCACCGCGATTCCCGACATCATTGTTGGTGCATCTGCGAACGACGAATTACTCAAGTTCATGGAGCCAATCGTTGCAGTGAAAATTCACACTGCCTTGAGTCTCTTGACTCAACGCACACCAGACGTGCGTTGGGATAGTGACTCTGACGAGTACGAGAAAAACGCACAGGTCGTCAATGCACTTCGTATCGAAGACTGGCTTGATGGCCAAGTCCGTTCTCAGTACGTCATGTTGTGGTTTTACAAAGTGATGTTCGGCATTACGCACTGGCGTAGATTCTACGAAAAGCTCGAACGCGAAGTCTCTCTTCCGTCTCGCATCGATCTTTCCTCAGGTACTGAGAAAACAAAATACGAGAAAGTAAATCTTGTTGATTTTGACGGAACGACTGCGGAAGCACTTTCGCCGTTTCAAGTTTGGATTGACCCGCGCTCCCTGCCGAACAAGCCACGCTCACGTCGTCGCGTTATGTGGGAGAAGGTGTATGACTACGACGAGTTTGTACGACGTTTCGAAAAGATTGGAAACGAGAAAGAAATGAAGCGCGTTCAGGGTACTGCTGTCACAGGTCATGCAGGAACAGATAATGTGAAGGTTCGTTTTTTTGAGGACATGGATCTCGATCTCTTTTACGTTGTCGCGAATGATGATTTCGAAATCGTCAAAGACCATCTCCCCCAGAATCACAAACAACTCTCTGTCCGTACTTCTATTTGGATGCCGCGCGGGGACGCTAATCCTCATGGGTTAGGTCCAATCGAAATGATGCTTGAAGATAAGCGCGTTCTGGACGAATTCAAATCCATGACGATGACTCAAGTGAAATTCTCGATCTACAAAGCGGTCTTTTACACCGGTAGTCTGATGACAGACTCTGGAGAGTCCGGCGAGATTTCCATTCGTCCAGATCGTGCCTACAAGGTATCCGACAAAGTGCAGTTCATGGACATGCCAGGACCAGGCAACGATTCATGGCAGGCAATGACAGAACTGCGTGCGCGTATTGACGATGCGTCCGGTATCAATCGTCCTCTTGGTGGTGAGATCGTGAAGACCACTGCATTCCAAACTGACCTTGCGAAGGACGCCGCCTTAGCCCGTCTCTCCGTTCCGATCTCAAACATGGTTCTTCTTCTTGCCGAAGATGCAGAGCTCGCGTTCGAATTGCAGAAGCAGCACTACACATTGCCACAAGTGAAAGAACTTGTTGAACCAGATGAAATCTCAGAAGCATCTGACGAGCTTGCGAATATCCGTGCATCAGGTAAAGAACCGAACTTCGATATCTGGGTGGATCAGGACAACGTTGATGAAGAAGGAAACATTGTGCCGCGTGTGTTCAAGGGAACGTATCGCGAAGCACAGTTGAACATCTCGAAGCGCCCGGATGGCCAGTACATTCCTGCTGCTGCGAAACAGACCATGGTCCTCACCGGACCATCGCTGAACTGGAAGGGAAAGATTCATGTGATTGCAGATTCAATTCTCTCGATCACGCCTACTGTCGAGAAGACACGCAAGATGGAGATGTACAACATTTTGATTCCGATGTTCTCCCAGCCTCCAGAACTGGTCGCAAAACCGGCGAAGGCAATTGTGAAACTGTACGGAGAAGACGCCGATGATGTTTTGCCAGAATCATTCCTTGCATATCTGAAGCAAGTTGAGTCTGGCGAGATGAATATGCCAGCCACGGTACCCGCTGGGGTACCTAGCGGCCAAAGCCCTGAAGCCGCGATGGCTGCGGGTGCGGGTAACTCCCCCGGAGTTACGAGCTCCGGAGCGATGGCGTTCAACCAACAGGCAGCGCCAACAGTTGTGACAAATATCAACGGACAGAAAGATGCAGTATCCGCAACAAGCGAACGACTACGATGATCTCCCCTGCCGCAAAAAAGATGCTGAAGGAATTCCACCGTCATGCAGCTCCAGCATTAGACGAACTCTTTCGAGAATTCGAAAAAGATATCAACGAACAAGTCTTAATCGGAGCAACAAGCGATGAAACACTTCAGCGCGTGTACAAACGCCAGGGGTCATTGAACACGCTTCAGGAACTTCGTTCTTTTCTTCAAAACCTATGATGGATACACCAGAGAAACTCAAACTTCCCACGTTGTCCGGCCCCCCTTTGGAGGTCCTTACAGCGTGGACGAAGGGTGCAAATCACAAGTTCTTGAAACTCCGAATTGGGGACACCGAAATAGTTATCCCCAGGGAGGCGTTCGTGCGTGCGGCCCTGTTACTCGGTGACGAAGAGGAGCAAGAGTCTCTTGTTCCGACAGAAAAAGCGACGATGCGGTACTTCGGAAAGCTGATGACGTTACGTTTAACGAAGGATATGAAACAGGGAGAGACGTTACAAGTGCCAGTCCGGCTTCAAGTTCCTGTGACAGAAGCACAAGCATCACGTGCGAAATTTTACTAAGTAACGAAATCCTTATGACGAAAGGTACAAAAACATCCGTAGATGTTTCTCGTGACCCAGACGAAGAGGCCGATAATGTTACAATTCCAACAACGGAAGTAGAAGCTCCGTTGCAGGAGGAGGACCAACTCACTTCGTTGATGGTTCTCATTAACGCATTGGATGAACGCGTCACAGCACTAGAACAGCGCGAGCAATCGCCCGTTTCGGTCCTGTCGAATCCAAATCACGCGGCACCTGATGATGTCATTGAGTCCGTTGAACGTTTGTGTGGTAAAGAATTCGAAGCCCGAGTGGAAGTTCAGATACAGAATGTATCTTTTGGTCTTACCATTATTCAACCAGAACGCCTTCGAGAAACTCCTGAGGATCGCCGGTTCAAGTGCCTGACATATGTCGAGGGCATTGCCGGAGTCGAAGCATTTGCAAAATCTGTTGCAGAGAATTGCAGAGGTTTCGCCTTCAAGCACGGCATCCAGTACTAGTTCCTTCACAATTAATCACTGATTCCCCCTCGATTTGGACGCGTAGCGTTCTTCTCGTGTTCATTCGGGTTGGGGAATCAGCCAAAATGTTCACGATAGGAACGCCTCGCGGCCAACGACTCATCTCTAAAAGATGTGTTGATCGCGGGGCGTCTTTATTTAATGGTCAATCCAGTGTCAGGAGCCCAGATATGTCGAACATATCAGGCCAACCCCAGACTTTTTGGAAACCGAATCAAATATGACAAAGGAAGAACAAGCAAAGGACGGAAAAGATGAATACATCATTCCGCCGGAAGCCGTTGCGACTGAAGAAGAAGTCGTCGAAACTCCCCCTGAAGAAGAGGAAGTCGAGGAAACTGCCAATCCGGAAGAACCCGAACTTGAGACACCTGCGCCCACCGAGACTCCAGTACCAGAAGACGATGACAAGAAAGTCGTTGTTGATGGTGTGGAGTATGACCGTGACGAAATTGAGCAAATTTTTGCATTAGGAAAGGGAGTTCACGATAGGCAGAAGAAAACCAATGGTGGATGGGATCCATTTGCCTTGGAAACCGATTACCGGATCAAGACTTCAGAGCTCGCTGAATATAAGCGGAAGTTTGGAGCCATTGATGCTCCTGCAATTCAGGCTCCAGCGCCCGTCGCAAAGCCAACCCCAGACATTTCCGACATCGATCCATTGGATCTTGAACGTTTCGAGCGCGTGCTCCAAGCGAAAGGATATGTTCGGGAAGAGGATTTGCGTGTGCGCGAAGTCCAGACGCTTCAAAGTCAGTACGAAAGTGCGAAGAATGCTCAACTCGGAGAATTCCTTGAGAAGCATCCGCAATATCGTACAGATGATGCAGCGTGGGAAGCGCTTCTTGGTGAATATAATTTGTACAAAGTGCCGAATGATCCAAAGCAGATTGGAACACTCCTTTTGCGGGCTCATAAGGCAGTCTCTGGCACGACAGCACTCGATCCGAAAGCAGCAGCACAGATTCTTGCGCAACGTCGCACGAACCAAGTTGCAGCAGCGGCGAACGGTGGAACTGCTGGAGGCGCGGTCAAACCTGTCATCGCGAAGAAAGCCTCTTCTGCTCCAGCAAATGCTGCGCAGTACTTGAAAGGTTTCACGGATGACGAAATCAAAGAAATTCTCTCGTAAATATTTAATGTAATTTTATGGCATATCCAGGTGGGTTTACCCTCCAAACGGATCGCGGCGTTGAAGATGGCATTCCTTTGCCAATTTCTTCTATTGCTGTGACGGTCGGTGACATGCTGATGCTTACTGTTGGCGCAACGACATGGGTTGCAGGTACTTCAAGCACAACGCATTGGGAACGTAAGGCGGTCGCGATGGAAACAGTGACGTCTGCAGCTACTGAAGTGAAGTGTCAAGAGATCTTCCCAGGTCAGATGTGGATCGTCGAACTCGCAAACAACAGCGATGCCGCTCATAACGGGGATCGCATGGTTTTGACTGATACAAATACGGTGAACAACACCGGAACCGACAGTGCAGCGAAGGAAGCGGTCTTCATTCAGTATTCTCCACTCGGAACCAACACAGACAAGCGAGCAATCGGTCGTTTTGTTGCTGGAAACGGTGTGAATCCTGACGCCACCTAATTCTTGACTTAGCTTTATAGCAATATGCCAGCACCAATGACACTGGGTCAGGCGGCGGACCTTATCGATAAGTCCATTCAACGGATTTACTCGAAGTTCACCAACCTGGAAGAGGAAAACTACACGAAGTATTTCCACGTCGAACAGACTGAGGATTACTACGACAAGGATTCGTCTCTTTCTGGAATCGGTGAAGCTGCTCGTATCACAGAAAGTGCAGTTATCGTGACTGAAACTCCAGTTCAGGGCTTTGACCGTACATACACCCAGGTTTTCATGGGAAAGATGCAGTCTTTCTCCATGTATGACTGGAAGTACGGCATCAAGAAGCGCAAGTTGGAATCCGTCGTGAAGGATCTTGATCGAAGCTGCCGCCGAAAGCGCGAACGCTTGACGACTGAGTATCTTGAGAACTCGATCGCGGCTGCAACGTCGTACACCGTGACTGATGACGCTGGAAACTACACCAAGGCAGTTACTGGTGGTGACTCCCTCGCGATCATTCATGCTTCGCACACCCGTGAAGACGGTGGTGCAACATGGTCCAACGTTATTTCCGACGGAACAACTGTGAACATGGACTATGAATACGATGCATTGAAGGCTGCACATCGCACCGCTTCTCTCATCCGTGATCCAAAGGGCAACCTGATGAACATCGATCTTGATACCTGTATCTTCCGCAAGAACTCGGCGATCTACTTCCGGGCAATGGAAATCAACGGTTCGATCAAGAAGAATGAAATTCCTGGTTCTGCTGACAACGATGCGGCTGGAGTGATGGCATTCAAGACACTTGGACTCCCTTACTTGACCTCAACGAACGCAGCGTACTGGTGGATGTTCGACTCCGGAATGATGGGCCCAGAATATGGACTTCAATACCGTGAGTCACAGGGCATCGTCTTTGACGGACCTGAGACAGAATTCAAGACTGGAACGATCTACTACAAGAGCACGATGGCGTTTGACTACGGTCACAACGATGGTCGCAACTGGGCTGGTTCTACTGGAGCTAATGCCTAAAGAGTAAACAGGGGCCGCCTAAAAAACGGCCCCTTAACTCAATATTTCTTATGGCAACACATTGGAGAGGCCCGCTCTACATCGTCAAATCTGATGGATCATTCGTGCAGTTCGTCGATGAAAACGGCGAGATTGTTGCGAACGTCGATCTTGGAGATATCAATGATGCAAACGGCAACGAAATGTTAGAACTCGATGCAGTCGCAAGCGCGGTGAACTATTTCCGCTTTGCGAACTCGGCAACTGGTAGTGCTGTTGTTCTCTCTGCGCAGGGAGACGATACGAACGTTTCTATTCAGGTAACTGGAAAGGGCACCGGATACGTTGGCCTCGGACAAGCAACATCTACCGATGTTCGTCTTCTCGCTGACCAACCAATCGCGGACTCTTCTGGAAACGAATACTTCAAGTTCTCAAAGACTGCATCTGCAGTAAACGAGATCACCATCACGAACAACTCTACTGGTCTTGGACCAATTATTGCTGCGTCTGGTGAAACCAACGTTCCAATCACTCTTCGTGGTGTTGGAACTGGTGCGGTGTTGCTCGGACAAGCGACGTCTTTGTACGTATCGCTTGTTGCAGATCAGCCGCTTGCGGACTCTTCTGGAAATGAATACTTCAAATTCTCAAAGACCGCTTCTGCTATTAACGAATTGACGATCGCAAACGGTGCAACAGCCGGAACGGTTGCAATCTCCGTGACGGGAAGCGACACGGTTGTGTGTGACTTCACCCTTACTGGAAAGACTGCCGGCGCAGCAACTGTTGTTGGAGGTGCTGTCTCGTTTACTGCAGGAGCTGGAAACACCAGCGGAACTGGAGGAGCGTGGAATGGAACTTCTGGTGCAGGTGGTGCAACGGGAGCTGGAGGAGATCTTACCCTCGGTACTGGTGCTGGAGGAACAACTTCTGGCGTCTCTGGATCGATGACGGTAAAGACTGGTGCAACTGCAAACGCAACATCAACTACTGCCAGTGCTACTGGAGACATCAACATTCGTACTGGAGCACCTGGTACTGCAACAACCGGTACCGGTGGTGCAGCGGGAGCCGTGAACATTCTTGCTCGAAACGGTGGTGCTACAACCGGTACGGCTGGAACTGGTGGTGTTGGCTCTGCAGTAAACATCTCAGCAGGTAATGGTGGTGCAGCATCTGGTGGAAGCGATGTCGGAGGTGCAGGTGGAAACATTGTGAATACGCCTGGTACTGGAGGAACTGGAGCTACTGCAGGACGTAACGGAATGATTTACAACCGTGGTCCAGTCTCAGGAAAGTTCTCAGTTACCGCGCTCACAACATCTGCAACCCTTACTGGTACTCAGATGATTGCTGGAATGTACACAGCAAACCAGGGTGGTGGTGCAGGAGCAACGTACACAACGCCAACTGGCGCTGAACTTGCTGCTTTGCTTCCATCAGGATTCACCACTGGAGACTCGTTCGACTTCTGGATCACAAACATCTCGACGAATGCTTCTGAGGACGCAACGCTTGCTGCTGGTGCGTCTGGTATCACGTTGGTTGGAAACGCTGTCGTTGCATCAAATGCAGCAGCAACGGACTGGTCCACAGGTCACTTCCGAGTTCTGTGTACTGGTGCGGCCACGTACAGCATTTACCGTCTCTAGTGCTTTCTCTCTCCGCCAGATTCTCACGGCGGAGGAATGAAATTATTAGCCTGCTATGACAAAGAATTCTTCGATCATCCCGCTACTTGCCGCTGTTGTTGCCACGACGACCTCTTCTGGTACCTACGTAGGAAATGCAACGAAGATGGCAATTGTTCTTGCTGGTGCATCAATCACTTCCGGTAACGGTGTCTTCACTTTTGATGTCTCGATGGATCCTGTTGGAACAACCTCCCCAACCTGGGTTGCGTATAACAGAATGGTGGACAACGTGACGAACACGAATGCTCAGACTGATACACGTATCGCGTCGAAAACTCTTAGTTCGAACACAAGCGTCGTGCTCTTTGTCCCAGACGCTGACATGATTAGTCTTTTCCGTACGACAGTAACGCGGACGACAGACGGAGCGTACTCAGCAAAACTTCTCATCCAGACTGACGGTTAAAACATATGCTTCCTGGAAAAGGTCAGGCGACATTCACGAAAGCGTTAGCGCCATCATTCGTGGGCAGACCTATCCCAGGAACGTTTATTGGCGTTGACGTCCAATTTGCTTCAGCTCTTGCGTCTGGTACGTATTATCTTTTTTGTATTGACGCAGTGTCACTTCCGGCGAACGGAACGGTGACATGTCTGTGCGATCCTCACGCGATTGAACATACGACAGGACACTACACGAACTTCTCGTGGAACTTCGATCGGATGGGTGGAATTTACGCGAGTACTGGAATTGTTATTGCAATTTCTACCACGCAATTCAGTGGTGGAGAGTGCAATCTCACGATCACTGGAACGAGCGCGCTGAACTGCACTGTTTATTCTGATGCCGTGTAACGCTATTCTATGTTTTTCGGCGGGTCAGGCGTCACACAATTCACCCGTTTGACTGATGCTCCGTCAACATACGTCGGATCTGGTTTGAAGCACGTGCGTGTGAATGCGACGGCTACAGGACTGGAGTTTGCTGTTGCCGGCAGTGGTGCATTCGTTGATCTCACCGATGTTCCGGCTACCTATTCAGGCCAGGCACTGAAAGGGCTTCGAGTGAATGCTTCTGAAACAGCGCTTGAGTTTGTCACTGGCTCTGGAACAGTTGCTGGCCCAGGTTCTTCCACGGCAGGACACATTGTTACATTTGCAGACACGACTGGTGAAGTAATCCAGGACAGCGGGTACGTCCTTCCTACTGGCTCGATTCTTGGCACAACCGACTCTCAGTCCGTAACAAACAAATCGTTCAATAACACGAATACTTTTAGTACAAAGGATTCGTTATTCACTCTCGAACAGGCTGCTGATGCAACAGCCTTGGTTGTGTTTAGTCTTGCGAGTATTTCTACTGCTACAACGCGAACAATCACCGTCCCAGATGCTTCATTCACGATGGTTGGCCTCACAACATCTCAGACCGTTACGAATAAGACGCTCGATAATACAACGACGCTCACGATCAAGGACGCGAATTTCACGATTCAAGATGATTCGGATACTTCGAAGCAGGCGAAGTTCCAGGCTTCTTCGATCTCTGGGAGTACAACTCGTACAATCACGCTTCAGGATGCTTCTGGAACCATGTACATCACTGGTGGAACAGACGTAGCTGTGGCTGATGGAGGTACCGGTGCTTCAACTGCAACAGCAGGTTTTGACAACCTGTCTCCGATGACAACATTAGGCGACATGATTTATGGCGGTGCTTCTGGAACTCGTACACGTGTTGCAGGAAACACAACTGCAGTGAAGCAGTTCCTTTCGCAAACTGGAGATGGCGCTGCGTCTGCTGCACCTTCCTGGGCGACACTCGTTGCGGCGAATGTCTCGGATTTTGATACTCAAGTTCGTACGAGCAAGGTCCATCAGCTTGCAGCTCCGACATCATCGTTCAGCATGAACAGTCAGCGTATTACAAGCCTCGCGAATGCTGTAGACGCACAGGATGCTGTAACGAAAGCCGATCTTGATGCTGTGGCCGCGGGACTTCTCGTGAAGAACAACTGCCGTGTTGCGACGACGGCAAACATCACTATCGCGACGGCATTAAATTCCGGAGACACTATTGACGGAGTTGTTCTCGCTGGAGGCGATCGTGTGCTCGTCAAAGATCAGACCGCTGGTGAGCAAAATGGTATTTACGTTGTTGATGCGTCTCCGTTCCGCTCAACAGACTTTGACACATCTGCTGAAGTGCTTACTGGTGCGTATACGTTCATTACAGCGGGCACGGTTTCTGCTGGATATGGTTACTACTTAACGACTCCGGCAACAATCACGCTCGATACAACTGCTCTCACATTTACGCAGTTTATTGGCGCGAACGTATACATCGCGGGAGCCGGATTGACGCTCTCTGGACTGACATTTGCTATCGGCGCCGGCACTGGTATCACTGTGAATTCTGACAGTATCGAGATCGATACGGCTGTTGTTGTAACGCTTACCGGATCACAGACGCTGACGAACAAAACACTTACTGCTCCGAACATTGGTGCAGCAACAGCGACTTCGATCAACGGGCTCACGATTACGGCATCAACTGGAACGCTGACGATTACGAACGGAAAGACGCTTTCTGTCAGCAACACGCTGACGTTCACTGGTACAGATTCGTCTTCTGTTGCATTCGGCGCTGGAGGAACTGTCGCATATGTGGCGAATAAGCTGTCTGTTTTTGCAGCGACATCTTCCTCGGAGCTTGCTGGTGTTATTTCAGACGAGACTGGGACTGGGGCACTCGTGTTCGGGACTGCTCCGACATTCGCGTCGAGTATTACCGTTGGAACTGCGTCTTCAGCAACGGGAACGATTCTTCTGAAGGGAACAACGAGCGGAACGGTTACGTTGTCTGTGGCGGACGGTGCGGGAACGTGGACGATGAAACTTCCATCGGATGCGGGAACCTCCGGTTACGTTCTCCGAACTGACGGAAGTGGCAATACATCATGGGTCGCGCAGTCAGCAGGGGGTGGATCGAACTCCGTCGAAATGGGACTCGCACAGGCAATCCGTATGGGCATGGTAAACACTTATGTTACCGCTTTAAGCTAAATATATGTCAGCAAACATTTCACCAATCTTTTCGGGAAAGCCACGAGTATCGTGGGGGACTACTGCAATTACGGCAGCGAACACTAACAAGGACGGAACCGGCACAGTCCTTTCCGTTTTCACTGCCGACGCAACAAACGGTTCGTGGGTACAGAGTGCGACATTTCGTTCGGCCGGAACGAACGTTGCAACTGTAGCACGTTTATTCGTGAACAATGGATCGACGAATACAACACCAGCAAACAACGTTCTCCGTGCAGAACAGACGCTTTCTGCTACTACGCTCTCTGAAACATCGGCGGTCGCAACATACGAAATTCCGCTTAACTTCGGATTACCTGCTTCGTATACGTTGTTCGTGGTACTTGGAACTGCAGTCGCAGCTGGCTATTACGTTTCTGTCACCGGAGGAGATTATACGCTCTAGCTAGTATGTTAGATTTCGCAGGCATTATTAACGGAGCTACAGACGTACAAGTCTTTAGGCCCAATGCAGATTCCTCTACCCTTCTACGGTCAACGTGGAATAAGCCACTTGGCGTTGGGACGCTTTTTATTCTTTGTATTGGATCTGCCGGTGGCGGTGGTGGAGGAAAAAGTGGAGCTTCCGCTTCTGCTCGGGGTGGGGGAGGTGGGGGAGCGAGTGGAGGAATTACTTCAATAATCGCAGAGGCATACCTAGTCCCAAACACCTTATACATTCATGTGGGACTTGGCGGAAACGGAGGGTCTGCTAATAGTGCGGGATCTAATGGAGGTATTAGTTGTAGGGTGAGCACTGAGCCAACAACAGTAACCTTTGCAGAAATAATAGCATCTTCCGCCCGTGGCGGAGGCGGTTCGGCCGGGACTGCTTCAGTTGGCGGTAGCGGTGGAACTGCTTCTGGAGCAACTAGCGAAAGCAATGCGAGTAGGGTACTCCTTGGGGTTTTTAGCAGTTTGAACGGCATTGCTGGTGCGGCAGGTGGAGCTCCCGGTTCACCAGGGACTGCCGCAACCGCTCTTTCGGGATCCGTTCTTATGGGAGGTGCTGGGGGGGGAGGCGTCACAACAACGGACGTTGATACTGCAGGAGGGGCTATCCCTGGAGCGGGTCTATTATCACAAGGAATGCTCGGAGGAGCTGCCGGCGGAGGAAATGGCCAAAATGGACTCGATAGTAATAAACCGCTATTTGGGATCGGTGGTAGTGGTGGTGGGTCTTCGGGAGCTTCTGGAACTGGTGGAAGAGGGGGCGATGGGGGAATCGGCTGTGGTGGTGGTGGAGGCGGGGGTGGGGTGACGGGAGGTGCCGGCGGGAGAGGGGGAGACGGTTTAGTTATCATTGCGGCTTGGTAATATGCTCGATTTTATTGGTCTACTCGACAGCACAAGAGACGTTCAAGTCTTTAGTTCTGCTTGCACAACAAGTGACTGGTTAATGTGGCAGAAACCAATGGGTGCAAAGATGGTTTATGTTTGGTGCCTTGGCGCTGGAGCCGGCGGTGGCGGCGGCTATACGTCTGCCGCCGGAAGTATTCGTGGAGGTGGAGGTGGAGGTGGTTCTGGCGCAGTAACGCGTGGTGTTTTTCTTTCCTTCCAATTACCAGATCTTCTCTACGTTCAGGTCGGACTTCACGGAAACGGCGGAGCAGCTGCGACCGTTGGGTCAAACGCGGGTAAGTCAGTAGTGAGCGTTTTGCCGTCGCTTACGGCCGCGAATTACGTTTGTGCTTCTGGACTGGTGGGGGCAACGGCAGGAGCGTCCGGTACTGCTTTAGGTGGCGGTACTGCAGGATCTGGAGAAACCGCAACAACTGTCGCGAGCGGAGCGACATTCTTGGCTCTCGGGACGTTTGTCTCGACTGCTGGCGATGCCGGTGTAGCTGGAGGGAGCGCAGCAGCTGGTACAGCGCAAGCCGCGCTTTCGACACAAATTGTAACCGGAGGTTGTGGTGGCGGTGGCACGAATGCGGCGAACACTGATTTCGCGGGGGGAGCGATAACTACAGCTGGAGTCTGTCCTGCATTAGCTGGTGGTGTAGCCGCAGCAGGTGCTGGAAATGCTGGTTATACCATCCGTAAACCATTCTGTTCTGTTGGTGGTACGGGCGGAGGAACTGCTGGAGCTGGAGGAACTGGGGGAGCTGGTGGAAGTGGCGGCGTAGGTTCTGGTGGAGGTGGTGGTGGTGGAGGAGTTACAGGAGGACGTGGAGGTGATGGTGGCGACGGTCTCGTAATTATTACATCTTGGTAAAATTATATGGCGGAGAAGGAGGAACACAACGAGTTTCACGAGAAGGTCATCGATGATCTGGCTACTCAACGCCAGATGCTGAAAGACATTCTCACACAAACGACGAAGACAAACGGTCGTGTGACGAGGCTCGAAGACAAAGTACAGAAACATGATGAGATCCACGCTGTAGAAATCTTCGGGAAGAGGCGCTCCGATTGGTGGAAGGACAAACTTGGAACTGCGGCAATTGGTATAATCTGTGCAGCACTTGGATTCACCGCGCTGCTCGTTCTTCAGAAGACAGACATCGTAAATGTTTCCACGGTAACTCCCGAGATCTTCGATTCTTTACCTGAATAAGTATGCGGGCAAAAGTGTATAAGGCAAAAGGTCGTGGTCTCAAAGTGATTGTAACGAAGGGAAAGAAGAAGGGGATTCACATCCCAGCGAAAGGCAGCCGAAAAGTAGCGTAAAGCATATGGAGATTAAAAACATTTCAGCTCAGCTTCCGTGGGCACGTTCAATGGGACGTCGAAAATTAAGCGACATCAAGTATGTGGTATTCCACCATGACGCTTCACTCGCTCCTGAGACGTACGACGCGATCGATCTCTATAGGCATGAGGCGGCATACCACATTACTAAAGGTTGGGGCCATCTTGGGTACTCTATGCGTATTGCTCGTGATGGCACTGTCTATCAGACAGTCCCTTACGACGAAATTGGAGTCCATGCAGGCAACTACATCTATTTCAAGAACAGTTTCGGCGTCTGCCTCGACGGTTCCTTCGATCGACAGAAGCCATCCGAAGCCCAATTGAAAGCGGTGAAAGATCTCATGGTTCAGCTCGCGTGGCACACGCATGAGCTTCCGAATGTAACGCAGAAGAGTTTCTACGTTCATAAAGAAGTTCGTGTTCTCCCAACGTTCTGTCCGGGGGATGTCATCAAGAATATTGTTAAGACTTATCGATTAACTGGGAAATAATATGGACAAGCAATGGTATGCGTCACGCGGTGTGTGGCTCGGTGTGTGTACGTTCCTCCTTGGTGCGATTCCAGTGATTCAAGAAGTTATTACGAAAGGGGATCTTTCTTTGGTAGCGTTGCTCACTGCAGCAATGGGTATTCTCAAAGTGTTCGAGCGAGTTTCTCGTTCGTCGTAATATGCCACTCGGGAAGAACGTCTCGAAGAATATTCGAGAGCTTACGAAGGACAACAAGAAGTCTGGTAAGGCTCGTGGAGCAAATGGGAAAACGCGCTCCCGTGCGCAGATCATCGCCATTTCGCTGCATGCTGCGGGGAAAGGTAAGAAGAAATAATATGCCAATGGTCGGAACCAAAAAGTTTCCCTACACGCAGGCTGGAATCACTGCGGCAAAGAAGTTTGCGTTTGAATCCGGCATGATGATGAAGATGGAAAACGATAAGTACATGAAGCGTTCAAAGAAACGTAAGAAATAATTTGTATGATTCTCCGAGCTCCGAATACAGATCTCCTCATCAGCGGTAAACCAAAGACCTTCATTTCTGCTGGAGTGGCTTCTGCTTCGAGCACCTTGACTGCAGAAAGTATTGCCAGTTTCGCGATCGGCAACATGCTTTTTATTGGTCAGATTGGAGAAGAACGAACCGAAGTCTCAAGAGTCCATGTGAGCACAGCTCCTTCTGGTTCAACGATCACGCTAAATGCGAACACCGGTTTCCGTCACGAGAACGGCACTCCGGTGTATTACTCTGATTACGATCAGGTTGAGTTTTCACGTGCGACAACTGCGACGGGTTCCAAGACTGTTCTTGCCACATCGACAATTACGCCAGATCAGATGGATACGATTTACGATGACACAACAAATACAACTGGCTTCGGATTCACTCGTTTTAAGAACAGTGCGGGTTCGACGTTCTCGTCGTATTCGGATGCGATCCCTTACGCGGGTTATGAAGTTGATGCGGCAACCACGATCTTCGATCGCGCTCTTTCTGTTGCCAGTGCGAAGGTGAACCCGCTTCTTCGCTATGAGGATCTCTTAAAGTTCCTGAATGACTTTATTGCCTTCGCGAATTCGAAGTGTATCCGCTGGAGCGAGATGAAGGTCCTCAACACTGAGCTCAAAACTATTGCCACAGGAGATTGGGAGATCGCACTGCCATCGAATATTGCGAAGGCGTCAGATCCTTCATCGATTATTCAGATCCACGTGCGTGGATACGCGCCGATGACATATCTTTCGCAAGATCGGTGGAATATTGTCGCAAGTGATCTCATCTATTCTACGCTCACGACAGCGATTACGACGGGTTCAACATCGATCGTTCTCACGAACTCGTATCAGTACGCTGATTCTGGATCTATCGAGATCGAAGGAGACTCAATTCAATATACTGGAAACACCCGTTCAACTGGAACGCTCACAGGAGTGACAGGGATCACTGCGAGCCATGCTGCTGCAACATACGCACTCCAGGGAAACTCAGACGCTGAGCCAATCTGGTACACAGTCTCGTCTTCTGGATACATTCGCGTGTTCCCTGTTTGCGGCGCGAATGTGAACAATCGTGTGATGTACATCGATTATTACAAGAAGATTCCTACTGTGGACACGATTGGAGATCGCTTGGGACTCTCTGATGTCCAGCCGGCAATCGATTACGTTGCGTATCGAATCAAGAAACACATGGGTGGTGGATCACTCAGTACGAGTGACGAAGACTTTAAGCTCTTCGCTTCACAAATGCAGAGCCAAGTCGATCGCGATTCCACAGGCCAACCAATCCGCGTTCGTACACACTAGATCATAGACTATGGACATCCAGCAACTTCAGCCAGTGACCGTGCGTGGCCTCCATCGTGGCATGGCTGATAGTTCGGTATTGTCTGATGCGCTGATGCCGTCAAGCCAGATGCGCCGGATCATCAACATGGATACTGATGCGATCGGGAATCTCACACGAAGCAACGGGTACTCAAGACTCGGTGATGCGGTGGTTGTTTCTGCATCAAATACTATTCTCGGGTTGCATAACCACAAATCTACAACGGCTGCGAACTCACAGATTATTGCGTTCTCGAACGCATCTGGAGGTGCAACTGCTGAGGCATATTATCTCGCGTCCGGAACAACGTGGACGAATAAAGCTCTTGCGTTCACTGCTGGAACGAAGATTCGTGCTGCAACATTCTTGAACTATGTCATTGCCGTAAACGGTACTGATGCGCCGAAGTCTTGGACTGGTGCAACAGGTTCTGCATGGGGCACAACACAGCTTGCTTCGGCACCGACTGGTTCTCTTATCGAAACTTTTCGCCAGCAGGTATACATGGGGACGACATCAACGGATACTATTCAGTGGTCATCCGTTCCTTCTGGTGGAGTTATCACGTGGCCAGCAGCGAATAGTTTTGTACTGAACCCAAATGACGGCTCGTCATTGACGGCAATGAAGCGCGTTGGTTCTGAGATGATTTTCTGGAAGAACGATTACATGTATCGGTTTAACGGGAAGTCCACCGATCCAGATCCAATTATTCTCTTTGGAACTCCCTCCCAAGAATGTGTCACAGTATCCGCCGGTACCGCCTGGTTTTTTGATAGTAATCGTTTGGGTATTTACGGTTACGCTGGTGGTTATCCACAGCTTATCTCAAAGCCAGTAAGCAGTTTCTTGAGTGCGATCCCATCATCGTCTCTCTCGAGCTGCGCGATCCGCAGCGACAAAGATCACGTTGAATTGTATATCGGTGACGTGACGGTCAATGGATTGACCATTACGAAGTGCGCTGTTCACTACACGATTTCGACGCAAACATGGACACTTCGAAGCTACGCACATGCGATGACGGTTTCTTCGTTCTACGATGACGGGACGAATCTTCAATCGCTTTTCGGCACAACAACAAATGACATCGTAAAGATGGATCGTTCAAACGCGTTCCTTACTTCGGCTATTCCATTCGAAGCAGAGACGCCTTGGCTTGTTGTTGGTGGAAATCCTGCAGTACGGCAAACCCTTGTTGCTCTTGCATTCTTCATTGAGAACTCTGCATCGGTTTCGGTGCAGTACCGCTTAGATTCCGACATGTCGTGGACTGATATCGGAAACTGCCGTGGCTACGTCACGTCATGGCCATCGATCAACAAGGACTTCTATCGTCTGAAACTCCGCATCACTGGTATTTCAACTGATGCAGATCCTGCAATCTTCGAAGGATTCTCTATCTTGTTGCCACTCGTGAAGGCCGTCGAAAAAGACACGAATCGCTTTAGACCGGCAACATAGTATGACCGACTCTGTTGATCTCGGATATTCAAAGCTGCTGATTTACGGGACCGAAGAGAACGATCTCCCCCTGAGTTCTCTGACGGATGCTTTGGCATCTGGATCTTCTGGAACGATTGGTACTGCGACGACGACAATGAATTCGAACATGACAACAGATCTTGTTGACCCGAGTACTATCGACTCCGGCGACATGCTTTCTCAGCTCACATTGTCTTCTCGTGCACATATCAAGGGTGGACAGACCGCGTATAACGCTGGAACGGGGTTCTTTTTAGGATGGGAATCGACAACGTACAAATTCTCTATTGGAGATGGTGCGTCAAACTATATGACGTGGGACGGTACAACACTCTCAATCGGCGGAACCTTCTCTGCTGGGGCTATTGATATTGGTGGGGCAGATGCAACATCTTTCCACGTTGATGCGAGCGGTAATATGTGGCTTGGTGCGGCGACCTTTG
>ERZ1292629.1069-Hain-H43-01um-R1-1069-length-28610-cov-357_pt1 | contig 28610 bp, 32 predicted proteins | sample MGYA00564399_ERZ1292629 | MGnify/ENA primary metagenome ERZ1292629 (study PRJEB36523, sample SAMEA6512636) | groundwater metagenome | collected 2019-01-08 | study: AquaDiva: Metagenomics assemblies of 32 groundwater samples
GGTAATCGTCCATCTTTTCCTCATAAAAAAAGCCCGCTCGCGGCGGCCCGGTGGAATAATGCGGTGGATCTTATTCGATGCGATGCAATGGAGCGATGCGGTCCCCTTGCGGTGGAGGATCGCCCCGGTCGATGATGTCTTGAATCGTTTCGTGGGCATAAGGCACGGTGGCTGTTACTTGAACGCCCTGCGTTCCCTGATCGGCCCCTACCTCGGGACCGTCATATCCGCCACAGCCGGAGAGAACAATCATCATAACGGAAAAGAGAAGTGTTTTCATCAGATCCATGACATGTAATCTCCCGCAACAACTGACTCGATCCGCCAGTAGTGGAATACGTCCGCATTGATCGCTTTCGTCGGTACCGGCCACTGATAGAAGGTCATCAGTTCCGATTCCGAGACGGCTGGCTTTCCCATGCTGACGCCGTACAACGGGTGATAGTTCCCGACCGCCTGATCTTCAGTATACACATTAACCTTTCTGGCCTGATTGGTCGAAGACCTTGCATCTACTCTCTGGACGAATGTGCCGTAGGAATAGCTAAGGGTATTGACCATCCACTGATGATGGACAAGGAAAACGTTCCGGATGTCGACGCCTGCAATTCTCGCAACAGGGATTCCGTCGACACTGATGTTCGTGAAGTCTCCGGAGTTCGTGAACGTCAGCGCGGCGCTATAAACGCAGGTCGTCATATCGTCATTCCATGCCCACCGGTACCCGCGATAATCCTCTCCTGCAGACAAACCAGAAAGCAGGAACACGATACCGGAGTTCGTCCTCGTGGCCGAGATTCCGGAATCAAAACCTCCACCGGCGGGGTGGATGTAGCTCGCCACATTACAGATCGGCGTTCTCGCGGAGATCGCAAAGTTGCATGACATGGAAAACCACTGCGCCGTCATCGTGTTCGGCGCCCACCTGGCCCGGATAAATCCGAAGATCATCTTTGCCGAATTCGTAACGAACGACATATCCCCAAAGTTGCTGTTCACAAGGATGGCCGTAGGGGATTGCACGACCGTCAGCGACGCCGTGAAGGTGTAGGCCCACGGGTTGAAAGCCAATCCGGCCCCGGAGTACGCATAATAGATGACAGAAAGGCACCCTCCCGAGTTCTCCGCGGTGTATGGCTTGAGGGACGCCTCCGGCGACGCGACGGAGAACTGGTATCTGGTGGAGACCTGCGAACCGGAGAGCAGATTCACTTCCATCATTTTCGACGCTGCATACCAGGCAACGAAGAACCGGTTTGTCCCGATCTGGATCGCCTCGCATGCGTCCACTCCCGAATTTACGAGTAAATCGTTTCCGCCGACCCGGTCCAATCGCCAGTTCTGCCACTCGTGCTCCGGTCCCCCGAGTACGTTCACGCTTCCCGTCCACACCTTCGCGCTCTCGTTGTCGAACTGGGAGACGGCGTGGATGTTGACGACGTTCCACCCGGGCTCCACGGGCGACAGGTACCCCGTCGTATTGACCCCGGAATAGCCGAGCTGTACCTGTTGACCCCGGGTCAGGTTCGAGTAGTAGATATTCCAGTGGTCGACGGAGAGATTCGCCGAGTCGACCGCCATGATCTGATACTTCAGGACAGGAACAACCGTCCCGTCGGAGAGCGTACGCGAATATTCCGACAACGTCGCCGAGGACACGTTCGGAGGCCAATAGGACCGCTTCGGGAAGAAGGACGGGTTGCGGGATACCATCGGCCCCTGGATCCAGTCGTCCACGTAGGCGGTCGGATCGTGCTCCATAGCGGAAATCGCCAGCTTGTCATCCTTGGCGAACGATATGCCTAACACGCGGAATAGTTTCCCTACCCAAGCGGCGGAAGGATGCGTCACATCGACGACATCGCCCGCCTCGACTCCGAGGGCGTTGTGGTTCGTCTCGAACTCGATAAAATTCACGAGATTCGCCAGATTCGCGTAACTGTAGGCCGACGCCATGGCTTCATCCCGGGCGGTAACCCCCGGCATATCGAGCACGTGCTCGATCTCCATTCCCGCGTCCACGCTGCGCACATCAAACGACGCCTCGGCCGGAGTGAAATTATTCAGGGCGTCCAGGTATTTCAGCGTGACCTTCGTCGGGATTTCCTTGATCGACGGCTGATGCATCCGGAATGTACCGGCGATGATATTGTCATCGTCGAACGAATAAACCGAACCTTCCGGTTTGTCCGTTTTGATACCGTATTTACCGTCCGCGTAGACCAGAAATCCCCGGTAATGCCTCTCGATGTTCTTGACCGCGTCCATGACCTTTTCCGGATCGAACAGCGGGTAGTTCGTGGAGAACCGGGCACGGGTGGAAACGCGGTAATGAACCTCCACCGGTTGATTGTCGTACCATTCGTGCGCGCCGAACTGGGCGTTCAATTCCCCCGTGACGTAATCGAACGTTCCAGTGCCGCCCTGCGAGGAGCGCAGATTGATTATGTTGCTCGTCACCGTGCCCGTCTCAACCAACGTCTCCGGCGTGGAGACGACGTACATACTCCGGGCGACGTTCTGGTACTTCGTCCGATAGGAGAACTCCCAGTCGGCGTACCATTTGGCGACCCAACCCATCGCTTTGATCGGATCCTGATTCTCATCACCTCCATAATTTGCCGGTTTATCGATGACGCAGGCCCCGACCAGGTAATTGATCGACCCGACCTGTACCCCCGCAGGGTCCGTGAGCATTCGTCCGAATTCGGAGATGGATCCCGACCGAGGAGAATCCATATATTTGCTTCCGACTGCGCCGTTGAAGGTAAGCGATCCCGGCTTGATCGGCACCATGTCCAGCGTGAGGGAATAGAGCGTGGAGACAGTGCTCCAATCCTCTGGAGTTAAAGCGCCCTCCGTGCCATAGGAGGGAATATTGAACCCGCGTTCGTAATATTTCGGCCGCTGTGCCGACATGTCCACGATTTCCACGGTATGCCTGCTGCCCGGGGAGATCGGCGCGGTCGCATACGCATGGGCGGACGTTACATCGGGCACGCTCAGGTTCTCCGAGGAGATCCCCATGCCGTACTGCTTGTTCGTCAAAAGATCGGCCGTCTGCAACGGTCCGGATTGCGTCCACTTCATGATCCCGGGAGAGGCGGCATCCGTCCAGTCCGGAACCTGCTTGCCGCGGATCGTCCACGAAACGTTCGGGATCGCCTGATAGACATCGGGGCTGTAGAAGAACTCGACCAGCGCCACGGCAGTCAGCGGGAACGTCTCACTCGCGATGTCGTACAGGTTGTGGTACGTCGCCACGTGGGAAAACGGCGCCTGCGAATTCGTTCCGGTGCGGAACTCCGGATAGAACATGTTGTAGAACTGCGTCTTCAACTGCCCGGAGCGAGCGTCCCATACTTTTACATCGTTGAAAAACATCTCCTCGTATCCGTCGATCGGGCCTTCGGAGATCCCGTAGACGGCGAATAACTTATTGCGCGGAGGATTCGCGTCGTTTGGACCCTTGCCCTCCGTGGACATCCACAGCACGTTCCCGCCGACCCGCTGCCGACCGTAGATCACGGGGATCGGGCGCTCGGTGGTCCGGGTATTCCCACGCAGGCCCGTCATCGCGGATCTCATCCGCGCCATCGCTTCTTTTTTCAGCGCCTGTTGCGTTATGATCCCGCCGCCCATCATCAGCGGGATGCCGATATACGGATACCATATGCTTATGATCGCTCCGACGAAGGAAAGGGCGGTGCCGCCTTCTTTACCCAAGACGCACCCCCGCCAGAAATTGTCCGTTGCGCAGGAAATCCTTAAATCGTAGCAATGCGATCCTGCCCTTCACGAACGTATATCCCCGCTCCTTTCCGGCGTGGATCGCGAGGGCAACCCCGTGCTCGGAAGAGGAAAACAGGAGGACATCCCCTTCGCGCGACTCTTGCAGGTCTCGTATCCGCATCTTGTAATCCCTGCCTTGCAGGTAATTGATTATCATCCCGAAGCAGTCTGTCCCGGCGTCTGCAGCCGTCTTCACCTCGGCGCAACTATTTTTCGCTTCATCCATTTTCTCTTCCATTCTCGCCTGCATATCCTGCATGTCCGACTACCACTTGGGTTTAGGTATGTGTTCAAGGCGTTAAATTCATGGCCCTTCGAGCAATGCGTTCTCTGGTAATTCTCTGCGGTAGGGCCAACGTTGTTTTCCAAAGCGTTCTGGCGCGGAGTGACTAGACGTAAATGATCGGGCCTCACACAGGCATGAACTCTGCAAATATGATCGATCTGTATGCCGGGAGGAATCCTCTCGCCATAAAAATGCTCATAGGAAACTCGATGAGCCCGGCGTGTTTGTCCTTCCACGTCGCATATTCCATACCCCTTGTGGTTTTTGCTTGCCGTCCAAATCCAACATTCGTCTGGTGATTCGCCGCCGATGCTGAATTTTTTATAAAAACGGGAGGTATTCATTTCGATTGAGGAGGGGTACGCCCCCACCATATCTCCTTGTCTTGAAGCATCGGTAGCCAGCGGAATCCGCGGAACCGGTTCGTATTCGCCAGTTCCTCGCAACGCTCCCAGGTCTTATTGCACAACGATGCAACCCCGGTGTACTGGCATCCGGGAGTAGTGGATTTGAACTTCCACTGACATGTTCCGGCGAACGTGCTCCGGGGAACCGGCATGTCCCATTTCACGAATTCATTCTTTATGTCGAGAGAAACATCGGCGGAATCGTATCCTTCGTTGATGCTTACTCCGTCGAATTGTCCCTTGAAGATCACGGTGGGGTTGGAGAACGATCCCGGGTCCATCCATTCGGAGGCATAGATCGAGGCCGCCTTCCCCTGAATCGTTTCGCCCAAGATGATCGCCGCGATCGCCCGATCGACGTTCTGCGTCTTGATCGTTAATACTTCGGCGAAATTCAGGGAGGATTTCTCGAACCCGGAGATAGAGATCGGGACCGGTGTGTACGCGTTGCCGCTCCATACCACCGTGAGGTCCGTATCCGTGTACCGAACCGGCGCCGTGAACGCGAAATCGAACAGATAGAAGGGCATCTTATAGGTCCCCGAGGTTGGAGACAGGATCCGGCGGGGAAGCAGGTATTCCGGCGTGACTCCGAATCCCCCGGAAAACAGATCGGGCATTCATTCCTCCTCCTACCTGACGGCCACATAGGATTGCGTGCTGTACCCGGCCTTTTTCATCACAAGATCGAACTGCGACACGAACGGGTAATCCGAATCGCTGACGTAGAACTGCCATCTTCCGTTTGCGTCCGCGATGAGTTGTGCTGAGGTGGCCGCTGAGCCGCCGGAATATGCCGAATAAATCGTCGCCACCGTCGTAGTGCGAACATTCCACACCTCGATCGTTCCGCTGCCGACGGCGTTCCCGAACTCGTCCCGATGCGTTCCCTGAAAGGAGTACCGCGGACTCATGATTCGGGCATGTCCTCTTTCGGTTCACGGAACGTCAGTGTAATGTCATTCTTCGTCCATCCGGGCGGAACCAGCGACGATTGGAACGGAGAGAGTTGCCGCACGAGCGGCGTATAGTATCCGTTCAAGTAGGAGCAATGAATCGCCGCCCCCGCGATCGGCGTAGGACTTCTGACCAGAAAGACGTGGTGGCTATTCGCCCCTCCATACGAAGTAACGCTGTATTGCGAACCGGCCGTGTAGATCGCGGAGTTCACATAAAGGGTGTAGGACTCAGCGGCCCAGACCGGCAGGACCCAGTTCGTACGCGATCCAGTTCCCGTACCGATGTAGATATCATCCCGCGTGGTCGGATACGGCTCCTTCCAGAAGAAGGAGTCGGCTCCACCCTTGGCCTTCCGCAGCACGGAGAGGATCGGTTCCCGCTCCGTCGTCCGTACGGCGAGCCGCCACGTAAGATCCCAGTCACGACGCGGGAAATTCCAGCGGGTAGTTCGAACTTCCTTCCCGGATTCCGCCTCGGCTACCAGCACACGCCAGAACTCAATCTCCCGCAACGGGTAGGAAGGCACGATATCAAAGAACTGCTTCGGCATCGTCAGATGCTCCGGCGCATACTATCGCGCAGCGAGGAAGCGTTCCGCATCCCGTCGGCCACCATGCCAACGATCAGGCCACGGCGGTCCATCAGGAGCCGGTCCATATCCTTGGTATCCGCGGAGATGATATTGAAATTAATGTTCGTCGGGGATGACCCTCCGCGCATCTCCACAGGCACCTTTCCGCCCTTGAGCGGTATCACGGCCTCTGGCCCGCCGCCCTCTCCAATGAGTCCGAACGTGGGACGGTCCGCGATGCCGCCGGAGGCGAAAGCCCGGATCGGCATGAAAGACCCTGGGAAGATTGCGCCCTCTGCCGCCTTCACGATCCCGGAACCTACAGAACCGCCAACGCCGGAAGTTGCCGGAGTGCCTCCTCCGCTGCCGAACATTCCGGCGAGAGACATCAAACCCGCCTTTGCCGTAGCGCCGAACGAAAGTTTAAGCTGTTCCATGATCATGTCTGAGATTAGATTCGCCCATGCCCTCCGCACGATATCGGTGAAGGTCTCCATATAATCGCCGAGGGATTTTAACTTCCCCTTGAAGGCGTCGAAGAACACGTCCGATATCTCCCCGCCGAGGCCGCTGAACAGTTCATTCCATGCGTCGGCTACGTGCTTCGTGGTGACATCCGTTTCCTCCCGCACCTTGCCCATCGCCGCGCCGTAGGCGTCCTGGTACGCCCTGAACGCCTCGTCGTACTGTCCCTTGGTCATCAGCGGCCCTTCGCCCCGCTCGCTTGCGTCGAATTCCTTATTGAGCCTGCGGATGTTCTCCGCGAACTTGGTAGTCTCGGCGTTCATCCGCTGCATCAGTTCGACTTCGTTCTCGTTCCACGGCCACTTGACGGGCGTCTCCGCCTCGTCCCGGAGCGCCTTCAGGCGGATGGTCAACTCCTCCTGCCGCTCGATGCCCTTCAGTTCCAATTCGGCATTCTTCCCGATATCCTTTATCCGCGACTCCAAGGCATCGTGTTCTTCTTTCTCCACTTTTTTGCGGATCTTCTCCACCGCGTCGGCGATATGCTGCTCCGACTTCGTGATGATCTTCTCCCGCTCGTCCTGATAGACCTGTTCGGAAACCAGCAATTGCTCCTTCCGCACGCTCGAAGAAACCTTCCCCGCCTCCTGCATCTCGACAAGGTTCCGGTTGCGATTGATATAGTCGATCCGGGCTTTTTCGAGTTCCGCCTCTATGTCGCCGCCGCGCTTCCGGGCAGCCTCGATCGCGATCTTGTCGTAGAGCGCCTCGATCTTCTTCGCGAGGGATTCGGCGGCCTTTACGGTCGCATCGTCGACTCCCGTACCTCCGGGAGGAAGTTTCAGGTCGCCGCTACCCTCTCCGGCCCGTTTTCCCGCGCTGAGGAGATCGGAGATCTTCCCCGAGCGGGCGGATTTCCCCTGTGCCTGCATCTGCGCGAGGATATCTCCCTCGGTGACGGTCCCGATCGCTCCCTCGATCGGCGCGACGAAGTTTCCGGAGTCCTCGATGATCTTCGCCCACTTTGTAGCAATCGACGATAGCCTGTCGTCGATCCACGAGAAGGCGGAATACACTCCGGATGCCGCGGTCTTCACCGCATCCCACCCGAGTTGAAGCATATCCACGATCTTGCGGCCTTTCTCCGTCAGGCCGTTCTGGTCCATCAGGGAATCGTTGATCTGCTTTACTAGTTTCGTTATGTCCTCGTACGCGCCCGCCGTTCCTTCCCGTAGGATCTTGTATGTGATCGTCTCCAGCGAGGATTTCTGCGCCTGAAGAGTCTTTTCGATCTCCTTGCTCCCCTGCCCATAACCGGGAAGGATCTCCATGATCTTTTCGAGGAGGACGCCCTGCTCTCGCCACGCCGGTACCATCGCCTTCACGTTCACCCCGGCGGCTTCGAGCTTCTTGACCAGGAGCGCCCCCTGTACGTCTACCCCTTCCATCAACGCCCGGATTTCCTGGTACGCCTGCCGCTGGAAATCCTGTCCCCGCGTCATCATCTTGATCATGTTGGCGAACGCGACGAATTGATCCTGCTGCTTCTTCGTGGAGAGGTCGATCCCTATGCCGAACGTGACCATCGAATCGGAGAGCATGAGCAGTTCATCGCCCGTGCCGATAAATGCCCGGTCGAGTTCGTAGATCTTCTCGACGATCCTCCCGGCTGTCTCGTAGATCTTTTCAAACGGCTTGGAGGGATCGTTCGACGCGGCGGCGGAGGCCATCGACGCCTGCGCCACCTTCAGATCGTCGATGGATTTGATGCCCTTCAATAAAAGCCCGATCGTACCTTCATAGGCGAGATTGAACGCCTCCATGATGACCTGGGCGGCGAGCATCCCCTTCGCCATTTGAACCCAGCCATGCGATGCGGCCATGGCGCGACGCTCGGCAAGGCCCATGTGCTCACCGAGATCCTTCATCCCGGAGGACGCAACTCCGGTGGCACCTTCGATATCCCGGATCTTGCGGTTCACATTCTCAAGGGCCTTGGACGCTTCGTCCCGTGCCCTGATGAGAATCTCTATTTCGTTTCGGCCTGCCAATTGCGGTCCTTTTCCTCCTGGTCCTGGGCGTCGAGAGCTATTTCAAGATCGAAGAGAAAATTACGGTAAGGCCCCTCCATCAGGTCCGAGGGTCGGACGTGATAGCGTTGCGCTAACCCGTCGAGGAATCGGGCGACTCGACAGGGGAGTCCGTGCCGGCCAAAGGGACCGCATCGTCTACCACCTCGCGGTCCGGCATGAGGTTGATCACCGCGTCGACGATGGCGTTGACATCGGTGAGTGAGAAATCATCCGGCTCGATCAGTCCGCGACTGATCGGGTCTTTTTCCTCCGCGAGCCGCACGAGGCAGGTATCGACATACCGCCTTGCGATCGCCACCCCGCGCGCATCGGTGGTCTCTTCGATCTTCGGCAGCGGTCCGAGCACGGCGAGTTTGAATCCAGAGGGCAGGCGAAGTTCCGCCTCGATCCCGGACGGCAATGTGATCGTCGTTCTGCGTTCCTTCTTCCAGTCCGAAAAGCTCTTACTCATCGTCTCCTCCTGTTGGATTGGTGGGTGGGCTCCCGATTCGAACGGGGGCCCGGATTATTGCGCCTGATCCCGAATAGGCGATCCGAGCCAGGAAGGCGGAGAAGGGATCAACCTCCCCAGGTGTCCCGGCCACCATCGACCCACCCGAACACCCTCAGGTTATGTATCTAAATTCAATTCTTATTAAGATATTGGATTGCTTTTGTCAAAATATCCATATTATCTTTGGAATATCCCAACATTGCATTGCAATTATGACATAACAATCCACGTACTTCACCAGATGTATGGTCATGATCTATGTGGAACCTACCAATCCCCCTTGGAGTATCAGTACCGCAAATCTTACAAACAAAACCCTGATCCCTCAACATATCATCATATTGTTCTATGGTAATACCATACAACCGTTTTAAATGATTATTCCTCCTTAGTTCTTTACCATTAGGTGATTGACGATATCTTCTATCACGTTTTCTCTGGGCTGATTTCTCTTTGGGGATTTGACAATATATCTTCTTATACTCTTCTACACAAGATTTACATTGAGACCGTAGACCATCACTGTGCGATTTATGTTTATAAAATTCGCTCTTTGGTTTATCTGTGCCGCACTTCATGCAAACTTTCATGATTTACGTGTTATAGCTGGCGAACGTGTTGCAGAGGGTGAACGTGCAGACCGTCGCGCTTCCCGCGTGGTACTCCGCCATCCCTTCGATCGTCACGGTGACGATTCCCGGGCCTGCCACGGCGGTCGGATGCTTCGTAAGTTTCAGGCGCGGCACCTGCAGTCGCAGGTATTCGTTAATCCCGGAGACGATGGAGGTCGCCCCCTTGAGATAGACATCGACCGCCAGTGCCGTCTCATTCTTCACGTTCAGCCAGTCGGTCTGGGCGATATCCGCCGTGCCTGCGAACTTTGCGAACGACCGGAAGCCGTCCCGGAAGTAGTAGGCCGGAGCGGTTGTATTGTTGATGCGATCCTGCCCCGCGATCCTGTTGTCGAAGATGAACCGGAAGTCCCGGTACCGCGTCACCGCCACTCCGCCGATCTGCAGGGAGGCTTGCGACCACTTGAACGGAGTGATTCCCGCATCCCAGGCCGGTGGAACGGCCTTCGTCATCAACGTGCATTCCTTGCCGATGATCCCCCACGTCCCGCGCACGAAGGCTCCCGCCGCCACAGACAGTTCAAACGTGTTGATGTGGGAGTCCATGTAGAGAAATGCTGAACTTACCGAAGCGTCCCCCTGGTGGACCTGGAACGAGTAGGGAGGAAGGGTCTCCACCCCGGAGAAGTCTCCCGAGACCGGGTTGAACGTGTGGACGTAGGCCAATGTCCCGGAGGAAGTGGCCGCCGGAGACGATTGCCCGCACAGGCCGCGCAGAAAATGCCCCAGCATGATCGGGTGTACGTTCGCCACGATCGGACCGGCGGCCCGGGTGTAGCCCAGGACCCGGTTCGGCGTGTCCGGATTCCCGGAGATGGAGTCGTCGAGCAACTCCTCGGGGTTCCAGTCCAGCCCGTGATTCGCAAAGGGCATGTTGTACCACGAGGACGGAACGGTCGCCCCCGCGCTGTTCTGCCTGCAGATCGCTACATACGCATTGCTTCCGAATCCGGGCATCTCTGCACCTCCTTCAGGCCATCAGGGTTACGAGCAGTTCGATATTCGCGGCAGTCCAGAAATCCGCCGTCTCTCCCTGCGCGGTTTCGTATTCGATCCGTCCGAGTTGCGTCCAATCCACTTTCCCGGACAGGTTTCGATTGGAGTCTTCCTTCACGGCTTGCCGAACCAGATTCACCAGAACGTTCCGCTTCTTGATCGCCTCAAGCACTCCGTCGACGGAATACTCGGAGCACAGCAGGGAGAATCGAAGCGTGGTCTGGTACGGGTCCGCGCTGCCGATATTGCCTTCGACGTTTTCCTCCCCAGTGAGCGTTACCCCTATTTCCGGCCCCGTAGAGGCCCCCACCTCGGAAGGTTCCATCAGGACCGTTGCGGTGGGAACGGCGGTCTGGAGCAGGTCGACAAGGGCCTGCGTCACCTCTTCGTAATTGATCGCCATCTACATCCCGCCCTTCAGCATCTCGGAGATGACGCTCTGTGCCAGTTTCAGCGCGATCGCTTCCGGGGGAAGCATCGGTCGGGGGGGATACCCCGGATGCATGACCTTGCGGACCACAGCCATCGGGGTGCCGGAGAGGAACTTCGCGCTACGCTTTTTATGGCCGTAGGACTTGAATTTGCCCGGAGAGCCGAGTGCCGTGCCTCCCGCCCACGGAAACGCAAGGGCCTTGGCGCGGCGAGGCAGGATAGCCCACTTCGGCTGTCCAACGTAGATGCCGCGACCTTCCTGATGGTACTTCGCGATCTTCAAGGGGGAACCGACGCGCACTTGTCCCTTGCCCGCCTCCGATCGGAACGAGGCGCGGAGTTGCCCGGAGGCTTGCAGGGGCCTGGAGGACCCTCCCGAACGTCGTGAAAGGAGCGTGCCGGGCCGCAGGGGCGCCCACTTGCCCCATGCACCGCCCATCTCGAAGTTCCGGTAGATCTCCTTCAGGAGTTCCATGCCGAGCGCGGCGAACATCGGGCGGGTATCGCCCAATTGCTTGGCGACCCTTTCCAGGTCCAGGTCTCCGATTAGGACTTCGACACGGGAACTGCCGGTGGTCGCCATTACCGGGCGTCCTCCTCATCATCGATCCGGTCGGGGTCGACCTCGGCGTCGACGATATCGCTTGCCCCGAAGGTGGGCGTGTAGATGTCCAGATTCGTCCACAGCGTAACCAACGACCCCGCCCCGAGCGCACCGCCGCCGGAGGCCACCAGCGTCGTCTTCTTGTCGATGAGGGCCTGGAACCAGTCCATGACGCCGGAGCGCATCTTGTCGACCCCGGCGTCCTTCCCTGCTTCCCTTACGTTGCGTTCGAAGAAATAGACCGTGGCGAGCGCCTGGACCTTGCCCACAAGCACGGGGGGCGCGGGTGAAACGGGAACGGTGATTCCCGCCGTGGCGAGATACCCGTCCGCTTCGTCGGACGCCTCCTCCAGGTACCCGTACAGAGTCGCGGAGGTGGCGTTCGTCGCGGAGAGTTTCGGGTACCGCGTCTTCCATGCGTCGACGGTGGTATAAAGCATTTCATGACTCTCCCAAGTATTGGCCTGTTAGATTTATTGTGGCCATCAAATGTACTTTCCTTCGTACTTGCCAACCGTGCTCTTCATCGTGGTCGCCATGAACTCCGCCGCCGCATCGCTTGTGCGGAACTGCGCCATGAACTCCCGTTCCCCTTCGTTGCCGACCCGAAGTTTCACCTGCATCGGCACGCCTTCGCCGAGAAGGCGATTCGCCTCCGAGTAATAGGACAGGGCATCCGGGGCCATCGGGTCATTCGGCGCCTTCAGGTACCGCTCCTCGTACAGTTTCTGCGCTTCCCTCGCCCATCCGAGGACCTGCGCATCCGGTCCGGTTCCGTTGTTCTGCTCCAACCGGTAACGGCACAGGTGGATGAGATCCCGAAGCCACAGGAAATACCCGAGGATCCGGTCCGGGTACTTCGCCCGGTCCCGGACCACGAGATCGATGTTGCGCAAGAACCGGTTGCGCCGCACGTCCTCGGTGAGATACCCGTCGTGCGCGATCCAGGTATCGGAAATCACCAGCGCGTACCCGACGCCCTTGTTCATCTCGGTTTCGGGATGCTCGTGGACCACGCCGTAGAACCGCATCCCCTTCCGGTTGCGGAACAGACGCATCGGAAGATCCGGTTTCATGTTCATCGGCGGATCGACGGATAGGTGGTGCTGCTGCAACCCGTAGGCGTTCAGGATGTTCGGGCGCAGATACTTGATGAGCTTCGAGGGACTCAGCATCTCCTCGTCGGAGTCGATCCACAGGATCCAGTCGCCCTTGGCCTGCGCGATGGAATGGTTCCTGGCCTCATCGAAGCCGACGACCATCGGATTCAGGCCGTCGATCACTGTTGCGCCGTAGCACTCCGCGATGGATCGTGTTGAATCGGTGGTCTTCGGATCTACTGCGATAATCACTTCGTCGGCGAATTTCCGCACGCTTTTCAGGGTACGGTGGAGCATCGATTCGGCGTTGTAGGCGATCATGCAGACCGAGACGGTCTCCCTCGGGGCCTGCCAGCGGAGCTTACGCTGGAGGTTGACCGTGCCGGTGACCCGCCCGGGATCGTTCTCGTAGATCACGTAGTGGTGCCCGCAGGGAGTGCCGAGATCGTCCTTCGTCACCTGCCGATAGAAGACCTGGACATCCTTCTTCTTGCCGAAGATATCCATCAGATCGTTCATCTCGTAGTGCCGCAGGTGGCAACGATACGGGAAGGACTCGTACGACATGGCCTCCCACGGGCCGTAGGGCGTCGTGATGAAGATCGTCCCTCCCTGCTTGCAGACCTGCTCGAGCTTTTCCATGAGAACGCCCGGATCGAGCACGTGCTCCAGGACCTCGTTGCACAGCACCAGGTCGTATTTCTCGAACGCGATCGGAGGCGCGTCCATCCCGAGGATCTGCATCTCGTCGAGGACGGTGAATCGGACGTTCTTCCCCTTCGCGTACTTCTCCCGGCACTCGTTCGCCAGGTCGATGTTCCGGGGCGTCACATCCACGCCGACGAATTGCGCCTCCGGCAACTCGTTCGCCGCCCGGATCGTCTGATGCCCGATCCAGCACCCGTAATCCAGCACGTTTTTTATCTTCCCCTTGTTGCGCCGCAGGAAGTCCCGCAAGGTGAGCCAGCGCGTCTCGCCTTCGCTCTGCTCCCAGTGATCGACGGTCGCCCCCGCGTCCACGAGCTTGTAATGCTCCCGGTACGCCTCGGGGGATTCGGTGAACGCCCATCCTTTCGCGACGAACTTCTTCTCCTTCTCGCAGAGAGGAAGCGGGTGATCCTTCTCGATCTCCCGGCACATCTCGATGTCGGATACGCGCAGGAACTGCTTGTAGACCCGATCTGGATCGGAGGTACGCTCGGCCATGATCTCGTCGGCCAATAGCGTCAGGCGTCCCGCCACCGGCTCCCAAGTGAGAGAGATGCCCTGCTTGTACGCCTCCCGGGAGAGCCGCTGCCAGCCGATCTCGTCGTGGTAGAGCCGCTTGATCTCCTTTACGAACCGCCGCTGAACGTCCTCGTCGAACCCATCCCCGGGGATCAGGACGCCGGTACCGGGGGCAACCGTCTCCTTCAAGGCGCCTCGGGCCGTGGAGAGGAACGGCAAGCCGCACGCCCTCGCTTCCATCGCGCTGATGCAGGAAATTTCGTCGAAGGTCTGCGCCATCCCCGACGGTGTCGGGTAGACGTAGAGCCAGGAGCGCGAGTAGAGATCATAGAGTTGTTTCTTCGTGAGACTTCCAAGGAGCCGCACGTTCGGCAGTTCCTTACAACGTGACCAGAGCATCTCGTAATAGGACTTCATCTGCTCGACCGTGTTGTCGTAATGCGCGACCAGCAGGGTTGCTTCCGGGACCTCTTTCGCCAGTTGCTCCATGATGCCGCCCGGGCGCACGAGGTTCTCCAGTCCCCGCTCGGGTCGGGCGCAATAGACCATCTGCCCTTTGACCTTGTCGATGGACTTGCGGGGCGCGGGGAACAGGGAAAGATCGATCCCGTTGCGGATCACCTCGATACCCTCATCTGGGATCCCATAAACTTCCTTGTACTGCTCTTTCTGGAACTGGCTCATCAGGAGCACACGGTCGATCTGGTACATCGTTCCACGGACCTGTCCTTCGGTTCTGCGAAGCGCGAGATCATGGCACCAAAGGAAGCAGACCTTCGCGTTGTGCGGATGCATCAGGAAATCCGCAGCCCGGGAGACGATCAGGACATCGATGTCCGCGCCTCGCGCGTATTCCGCCGATGCTTGGATCGGAAGATACTGGACCTCATTGACCGCGACGGGCCGCTCGCAGGGAGAGAAGACGATGACGCGGTTCTTCCCGCCGAACGGATCTTTCCCCTTCGCGAGTGCCTCCGCCAACTGGATCGCGGCGGTCTCGGAGCCGCCAAGGGAACGTTCCTTGATCGTGTTGCCGTCGTGCGGCATGCCTGGGCTAACCAAGACGAAATTCACGCGGCGCCTCCTTTTCCGATGAGCCGCCCGATCTTCTTTATCGGCACCACCTCGCCGCCCGTGAAGATCTCCAGAATCGCCCCCCTATGCCGCACGATCAGTTCCTTGAACTCCTCGTCCGTCACCGCCGGTCCCTTCAGCGGATCGCCGTGAACCGTGCATTTCACGTACCCCACCTTCCCGCAGACACAGATCCCTCGCGTCATACAGTCTCCTTCTCCGTTTTGGGTAGTTTTGGAACTTTGATTCCTTCGATCGCCGCCGATGAATAGACCGTTATCTTGAGCCAGTACTCCCGCTCCTTCGGATCCTTCAGATAGGGGTTTGTCTTGCTCAGCGGCTCCTTCGCAGGGGCGGTCATACTTTCAACTCCTTCTCCTTTTGGGATTATTGAACGTGAGCCCACCTTTGTCGGGCGATGATTCGCCAAATTGCCGCGTGATCTATTCCGTATTGCAGACCGAGATCTCTGGTGGTAATTCCTCCTTCTGCATAGGTCTTCCGGATGCTTGTTACTTGATCGGCGGTTAGCCTTGCCCTATTTATTTTCTCGCCGACAGCTTTCCTTCCTTTTTGATCGCGGTCTCGTGCATTGTCTGTTTTCGTTCCGAGCCACAAATGGTCGGGTCGAACACATCTCGGGTTATCGCATTCATGGAGTACGCATAGGCCGACAGGGATGGATCCATTGAAATAGGTATAAGAAATTCGATGAACTCCTACCCCTCCTGGGAGGCCGTTGTAATGTCCATATCCTCCGCTTATGCGTCCCTGCCATTCCCAACAATCATCCGATTTCGAGATATCTACTTTCCTCCAAAATTCTTCGTATCGTTCAATCACGCGATTTATCCTCCCCACCTTGGCTTATCCAGTCAGGGACGATTTCGTGACATGTGCGACACTGCACGTAAGTACCGTATTCATATTTCTCAACGTCATCCCAAACAGTGCAGATGATTCCTCTCGCTGCCGCATCCTGGCAACATCGCGTCACGTCCCCGGTGCTCATCACCATGACCTGCCCTTTGGATAACCACGGGCAGACATACCGGCGATGCTGGACCTCTTTCGTCCAGTCGATCAGGCCGCCCCAGTTGTTCGGATGGAGCACGCCGTCCCGCGAATATCCCCACGGGGAGTGCGGATCCTGCTGGACCGGGTAGTAATGCCCGGTGATCCGACGCAGCGCGGCGATGGTCCGCATGGTGGATTCCGCCTCATGATCGGTCACGTCGATGTTGTCGATGCCCGCAGCGAACAGTTCCCGGCCCAATTCCTCCGTAAACAAGAGGCCGTTTGTGTTCATCCGCAACATCAGATACCGGGGCATGACGTCCCGCGTCCGGTGTACCCAGTCGATCAGGTGCGGGTGCAGGAGCGCCTCGCCAACGCCGAAGAAGTTGAGTTCCTGCTGCGTTCCTGCGCGAACGAATCGCGCAAGCCAGTACAGAGACCGTTCGAAGACTTCCTCCGTCATCAGGCCTACTTCCCGATGCTCGCCCTGCAAGCGGCAGGGGCAATAGGGACAGGCGAGATTGCAGATGGAGGCGATTTCCAAATTCTTGATCGCCTTGACGGTCTGGAGGGTCATACTTCAGACCCATCCTGATTGATGCGAAATCTTTTTGTTTTTCCACACCTGTCACAAATCATTACGCAAGGCGATGACGGGTATGTTTTACCTTCGTACCAAATCTGATAATGATGGCCGAACAACCAGCAAACGAAATTCCACATTTCTTCCTCCTCCGTTTCGAATGAGAAAGGGCCGCCCCGTTGCCGAAGCGGCCCTTCCGTGAAGCCTTACGGTTGTCTATTCGGTTTACTGCGCGGAGTTCACTCCGATGATCGTCGCGGCGAGGGTGGTATCCAGCACCTTCTCGTCGTCGTACACGCCGACCTCGACGAACTCGGCCTTCTTGCTACGGTCGAACGGAAGCGCCTCGACCGCCATGTTCGGGATCGCCGGGAGCGTCCACCGCAGGGTGGCTCCGAACTGCGGACGGGGGCCGATGCGGGACTGTCCGGGGGCCTTGTAGAAGATCAGCACCCGGTCGGCGAAGAACGAGGTGAGGGCGGCCGTGATGTTCTCGCCCGCCGTGTTGTAATACCCTTCGGCGATCTGGCATTCCGCGTTGAAGATCGCGGACGCTTGCGTGAGCGTGGGAATCCCGCCGCCGTGCGGGAACAGGAGCCCCTTGACCGGCGAGTTGACCACGAAGGTCTGCCACGCCGTGGTGCCGAACACGATCCGGTTCGGACGGAAGCCGGTGGTGTTCTGGATCTGGTCCTGCACCTGCGTGATAAGCAGGTAGGGATCTCCGGCGTTCGCAGACGCATTCCAGGCGCTCGCGGGCTTGAACGCCGTGGAGACGTTGCTGGTGGAATTGACGATGTTGAAGGCCCGGACTTCCTTGGCGATGCGGATCGCATCGACGATGAGCTGCGCGCCGTTCTCCCGTACGTTCCAGAGCGCGTCGGCGTTCTCCCGGTCCTCCAGCGTGATAGGGTATTTCGCCGCGTAGTTCTTGCAGAAGTACCCCATGCTGGACACGGAGAATTTCAGCTGGTTCGCTTCCGTGCCGGGAGCGCGTTCCAGCGACTCGCTCCGCAGGAACTCGCCGAGCGGGAAATACTTGATCATGTTGGACTGCTTATCGACAGGAATCACCGGGAAGATGAATTCCCCGACGAGGCCCTGCGTGGTGTAGTTCATGATCGCGTTGGACAGCGGAACATCCACGTGCAGATCCCGCCCCGTGGCGTCGTAGTTCTTCCAGACAGCGGCATTCTTGTCGCTCATGTCGTTATCCTCTTTGGGGTTAAACTGCGATGTAACTGGGTCCGCCGAAGAGTTCCGCGGTCCCTACGCTGCCCGAAGCCGCCGCCGTGACCAACCAGCCAAGCGCGACTCCCCCCGAGGTGACGATGGCCACCTGCCCGGAGTTCGCGCCGCTCTGCCCGATGCGCGCGCCGGCCCCGATGGAGGTCGCCATGTAGATCTTCGACCGTCCCTTGGAGATTACCTGCGCGTGCTGGCCATTCTCGGGCTTGTTCTGGAGGATTCCGTAGGCGTTGTACGCCGACGTGGCCAGTACTCCCGAGAGGTTGACGAACTTGTACTGCTGACCGGAGAGATCCGCTCCGGCAACGACCGTGTACGCGATGCCCCAGTTTCCGGTTCCCATGTATCTTTACCTCCCTTAGAGTGCGATGTAAGACGGGCCGTCGAACAGATCCACGACGGCGTTCGTAGTTCCGGATGCTCCGTACGTCACGACATGCCCGCGGGCGTGTCCTCCCGACGTGACGATCGCCCCGCCTCCGCTTGTTACTGTGGACTGTCCGATATACGCTCCGATGCCTGCTGAAACCGCCATGTAGAGGTTCGTCCGGCCCCGCTGAATCACGCCGCCGGTACTGCCCGAAGCGACCGCCGCACGGAGCACGCCTGCGATCGGCGAGGTCGGAGATCCCGCCAGCGTTCCGCCATAGGTTGCAAACCGATATGCCCCGGCATTTGTTGAACTGTGCGTTGAGGTAATTGACGCACCATCCAGTAGATCCGTCGCGGCGTCCTGGATGTAGACCGGTGCCCCGAACAGGTCGACCCGGGCCAATCCGCCCGAGGCGCACTCGGAAGCCGTGATCCCCCAGGCATATCCCGGGGCGGTGAGTAGCGCCCCCGCGCCTGAAGTCGTGTTGCTCTGCCCTACCCATGCGCCTTTGCTCGTGGCTTGGCACATGTAGAGTTTCGTACGTCCCTGTTTGGTGTAGGCCACGTGCTCCGTGCTCTGCGGCTTATTCTGGATCACGCCAACGGGATTGGTCTGTGAAGTTGCGAGAACGCCGGTCGGACCGACGAACTTGTATTGCTGCGAGGAAAGGTCCGCTCCGGCCACCAGCGCCAGATCGTTGCGCCAACTCATTTCTTTCCACCGACGTACTCGGCCCAGTCCTCCGGGGACTCGATCCGGACGATATCCCGGGCCTCCGAGTAGGAGATGCTGCGCTCCCGCTGGATCTTGACGGTCAAGTCGTGGATGGAAGCCTTCGTTTCCGCCTTGTTACCGTCATCGTCGCCGCCCTCGGCTTTCTCCTTGAACTCGACGATCTTCGGGCGGGCTTTCAGCTCCGCCACCTTGTTCAGCCCCCAGGTCGTCTCCTTGTCGCCGTACTTTCGCGGCTTGATGCCGATGGCCTGGAAATCGGCCTTCAGTCCGTCCACCTCTGCCGGAAGCACCTTCCCCTCCCGCATCAGCGCATCGACCTCAAGCGTGAACACCTTCAGTGCCGACTCCAACTCGGCCTTTTCCGCCCGCTCGTTCGCAGTTTTTGCGGACAGGACCGCGTCGTCGCGTTCCTTCGTGAGGGCCGTGATCTGGTCCTCGTACTTCTTGACCTGTTCTTTATCCATCGGCTTTCCTCCATCTTCGTCGGAGTACGTTCGTACATCACCATCCGATCCATACGCCCGGATGTCCCTGGTCCCGTCCGCCATGAGCGCCATCTGCAGATCCTGCAGGTTGGACACAGCGGGGAGGTCCGCCCCGAGGAGCGCGACCGCCCGGAGGACGCGAGGCCAGATCCTGCCCTCGCCGTCCTTGTAGTTCCAGCACATCTCCGCGCTTTTGGTCCGGTACCGCTTGCTCGTGATCATCTCGTGCAGCGCGTCGGGAACGTCCACCAGATCCCCGACGAGCTTTGAACCGAACCTCCGCAGGTTCGCAACCCATCCAAGGGCCGGAGCCCCGTCCTTCTGCCCGAACCACTTTTGTGCCTCGTCGTGCCCGAGTTTGACCGGAGGACGAACGCCCAGGGAATGGAACGCGGAAACCATCGCGTCGAGATCGGATTCTGAGTAGGTGTCATTGTTCCAGGTGCCGGTCGAGAAGATTTCCACGCCGCGGAGGTCCTTGGCGTAGTCGTGTGACATCTTCTTCATCATCTCCTTGGCCCGGTCCGTCATTGCTTGCCCACGGGCTTCCATTTCCTTGTCGCCCTTCTCCTTGCCTTCCGCCATGAGTGCCTTTCCCTTTTCCATCATCTCGGCGGGCGTCATCTTGTCCATTTCCTCTTTCGTATAGGACATCGTATTGGCTCCTTTAATTCAATCTTCCTGTAGCCGCGATTTGCTCCGTCACCGTCGGTGTGGCAAATCCTTCCTGTGGCTTCACGTCGATCCTCCCCTGCTTAAGCATCTGCTCCTCCCACCCGTGGTCGAGCCGCGTCACGGGCAGAAGCATGCTTCTGCACGAGTAGTGGTTCGGCGGCGGGTATCCATTCAGCGTCCGATCCGTGAAGATCTTCCCGTGCAGCGCCCTGCAGATCGGAGTCGTCACGGAATCAATGATCGCCGTGTACCGGTACGCCTGTACCCATCCGCGAAGTTCCGGCTGCTGCATCATCGTGAGCCGTGCATGGTTGTACATGTCCATGATGTTCGTACGGGCGATCACCTCGGAGCGCGAGGCCGTGTTGATCGCGCGGCCCGCAGCATCCGTCACCGGCAACCACTCCCGCAGCGTCTCGTAAAGCCCCTCTTCGAAACCGAGCCCAGGAAGGCCCTCCTCCGGATGCTCCTTCGCCCAGTTCATGATGTAATTCCGCGCCGCCTTCAGCACTGACTCCTTGACGATGCCGGTGATCCAGAACGCCCGCTCCGCCGCGTAGCGTTCAATGATCCGATCCGCCGCGGGGAACAGGGATTTCTTCGCCGCGAAGGTGCGGGGTTGCAACTGCAACTCCTGTTCGAGATGCGTTACGCCAAGCGATGCGGAGGCATCCAACATCCGCCGGACCGTCCGCTTGATCTTCGTCGCCTCATCGCCCGGAAAGGTCAGGCGGTCCAGATTCAGGAGTTTTTTTTTGCGTCGACCGCCAGCGACAGGATGGAGTCCGAGAACGCCTCGGACAGTTCCCGCTTCGTGCTCTCCTCAAGCCCATCCAATTCCTCCACGTGTTCCTTCCATGACTTGCGCGCTTCCTGCGCGTTCAACGTGGACAGGATGTATACCTTCTGGTCCAATCCGTTTCCCTTCCCTTCTCCCTTTCCATTACCCTTCGGCGGAGGTTGTGTGCCCGGAAGCGGCTCTTTCGGCTCCAGCATCTTCTTCTTCTCGGCGTCGGTAGGCTCGGGGAATCCAAGCAGTCCGCGGGTATGCTCCTCCGTCTCCGGCGTCGAGGTGGCGGCTCCCTTGGAGACTGCGTCCGCCCACGTTTCGACGAAGGCGTTCTTGTCCTCCTCGCGCATCGGCTTGAACTTGAACTGCGGATACGCTTCCATCTTCCCGAAGTTCATATCGACCAGTGGGCGGATAAGCTGCTCGTTCAGCGTTTCCTCTACCTCCCGTGAATCTCCGCCCAACACCATGTCGAACGTATCGGACTCGGTCTGACTGCGGGCGAGTGATCCCTTATCCTGCCCGGCGGACAGACCGAGGAGTGTCGGCAGGAGAATCGCCCGGGCTATGGAGACGTTCAGCGTGTCGATCGCCGTCGCGAATGTTTCTTTACCCGACTGCGAAGGTTCGAGGAAATTAAGCTCCAGGTTGTCGGGAGCGACGGCTGCCATCCCGGCTTGCAGGTTCGCAACGATCGTGCGGAACTTCGCCTGGTCGGCCGCATCTACCGTAGGCGTCGTCACCTTGCCCCATACCAGCGGGATGCCGAACTTCTCCAGGTACATACCCCAGTACCGGAAGAAATTGACCTTGAGGAACCAGAACCGGTAGGCGGCTTTCAGATCCGACTCGCCGTAATAGTTGTCGAACTCCTGCTGGTAGACGTGCAGGATGAACTTCGCGGGATCCAGCGGCTTGCGCGTGCCCGTCTGCTGGACTTGGATGATCCCCATCGGCTTGAGCTTGCCGAACGGATCTACGTCGAAATCAATGCGGGTGGGGGATTTCTGCCGCAGCGCCTCGATGCCGATCTTTCCCGCGAACGGCCCGGATTCGATGTACCGATACACCTTCTCGTGCAGCGAGAAACCGTAATCATAGGCGGACAGGATCGACTTTACCGCCCCTTCGACGGTGCCTTCCATCCCGTCGAAGACGGCCTGCACGAACTCGTTTTGCTTATCGTCGTCTCCTTCGATCGTCCAACCGGGATGCAGGATCGCGGCTTTTTTTAGATGCAGCGCCGCCTTGACCTGATCGTCCTCCCGCATCTTCTTGTAGATGCCAAGACCGCCCTTCTTCGCAGCGAGCTGGTCCGGGTTGTACTTCTGCATCCCCCAGTAGAGCCCGTAGATATCGTCGACGGAGGTGGCGGTCTCGCCGGTAAATCGGGGCTTGGCGCCGGCCAGGTACTCCCGCATCTCTGGTTCGTATCGCCTCATCAGCCAGGATACGAATGCCCCCATCAGTACGGTTCCTCCATTTGGGTTCCGATGCTGCGGAAGCCCGTGTCAACGATCATGCTATTGGGATCGGAAAAGGGATTGCTGTACCGGTAGAGATAGCGCAATGCCTGCGTCATCGCATCCACTTGATCGTCCGCCCTCCCGGGCTTGCCGCTGAATCCGCACACCTCGGAGAGAAATAGAAGCACCCAGGAGTTGAACGCCGGATCCGGAAGGAACACGTTCCCGGCGCGGATGTACGGCGTGACCGCGTGCGCTCTCGCTTCCTTCGATCCATCCGGCTCGATGGGGATAAGCCCGGGTATCTTGTTTTTCAGATAGTCGATGACGGCGGGTCCGTTGGCCTTGTCCTCGACAAGTTTCGCGCCGATCGCCGGGAACGCGCTCACCTGGTGGAGGAACGCCCGGACGGTATCCGTGAACGCCATCTTCCCGAGCGTCTGTCCAAGCAGGTAGGAATTCGGCCCTCTACGCGCCCATGCCTGCCCGCATACGTTGTCGTTCTTCTCGCCGTCCTTATACGTCATATCCCAGGACAGGCAATCCACATCCCAAACTTCCGGAAGATCTTTCGGCTGATAGAACCGGAACCACTCTCGCTTAAAGATATCCCCGGCGACGTTCTTCGTCTTGCCTTCCCATACGTTCTGGTAGGCATCGGGATCACGTGCCAGTAGATTGCGACGCTCTCCATCCAATTCCGGAGGGAACCACGGGTTGTCCCGGTAGTTCATCTCGACGACGATCGCGCCAGCTTCCTGATTCACCACGAAACGTTGATACGCATCGTCGCTCTCAAGGTCCGGGTTGAACGTCACCCATATCTCGGAACCGGGCTTGCGGATCGTGGGGATCAGGATCTCCCACGATTCTTTCGTGACGGTGTGAGCCTCTTCGACCCAGCAAATGTCCACGCCTTCGTAGGACTTGATCTTCGAGATGTCCTGCTGCCGGATGCCCGCGAAGATGAATTCCGTGCCGTTCGATCCACGTATCTCGGTATGCATTACGGAATACTTCCCCTGCATCCCCATCGCTGGGGTCTGATCGGATAGGAGTTTATGGACGGAATCCCTGATGGAGGTCTGAATCTCGCGGGTGCACAGAATACGCAGCGGCCGCATCCCGCCAATAAGCAATAGTGCCCTGGCTACCGACCAACTTTTAGCGGAGCCGCGGCCACCGTAGAGGACCTTGTATCGTGCGGGCTCGAACAGGCAGCGCGTCTTTTCGGGGAATCGAACGTCCACACGCTACGGCTTCTCTTTCGGGGATTCGAACAGGATGCGGAACATGGCCGGTCCACCGCCGGGCCCGCTTACCTCATGCTTCTCGACATACCGCCCGCGTATTTTATGCGCCATATCAATTCCCTTGGCGCGGGCCTGCCAGTCGGGGACATCGACGAACTCAACGCTTGATGCCGATGCGTCGCGCCCTTCGGTTTCCCCTTGTTCCCCCTGCTTCGGTTTTACGGGAACGATCGATACCGTCTTGTTCGCCCCAATCAAATCAGCGTGGGCCTGCAATACCTTCGAGTCTGAAAGCCCAACTTTATCCATAAGTTTTTCAAGTTCAGTCTTAACCGTAACATTCCGTAACGCTCGGCTTCCGCTCTCTCGTCCGGTCCTAGGGGAATACCCTGCCTCTATCGCTGCCGCCTTTATCGACTTCCCCGCAGCGACTCCCTTTATGAGCTTTCGTTCCCTTGGGGTCAATTGTTTCCTTGTCGCCACCTGAAAACTCCTACGCCGTCATCAGCGCGTTCATGCGCCCGTTGTACGCCATTCTAATCGGCACCGCCCGCAGGTCGTCGTAGTTGTGGTGCTCCTCGCGCAGGATCATCCTCCGCTCCGCGAGGTTGTCCGCGGTCGCCACTTCGACGACCTTCATCGTGACCTTGTCGATTCCGACGATGCGCCAGATGGCCGTTCTCCCCCAAAGAAAAAGCCCCGCAGGGGGCGGGGCCTGTCGATACCTCTGACCTATGAGGTCCTTTTTAACAACGATTTATTGCGTTGTCAACACTTTATTGCAACATACAACATTTCCGTGCGTTTCCTGGCGTTCCACTCTGCTCCCGTCCTATCCTTTCCCATCTGCTCCGATCCAATCCAATCCAATCCCCTACACTCCCTTCATCTCCTGCCGGTCCACTCCGATCTGCTCCAATCCCTTCCGTTCCCCTCTTTTCCAATCCGTTCCTGCCGGTCCAGTCCCCTCATTTCCTGTCAGGTCTATTCCAGTCCGTTCGCGTCCACTCCTGCCGTTCCCTTCCAATCCGGTCAGTGCCAACCCAGACCGCTCCCATCCGCTCCGATACGGCCCATTACGTTCCGGTCCTATCCTGCCGCTACAATCCGGCCCTATCAGTTCCTTGCCGCTACCTTCGACTCCGTTTCGGCGATCGCATCCCACACGGAGGCCAGTTCCTTCAGGTGCCCGTACTTCATCCGCATGTATCGAAGGCGGGCCAGCACATCGGCGAGGTACGATTCACGCATCTCCCCGTTGCCGAAGACCTCATCGTGCGGGATATATTCTCGGCTTTCCCTTTCCCCGCCGATTGAGATATTCGGGAATGCGGGAGTCTCTATTTCGTTCCCCTCGTGGCTGTGCTCCACCACGATTACCGTGTTCACGATGTTCCGCGCTTGCGCCAGTCGCCACTTCCTGGCGGCCAAGGTATCATCCCACTCGAAGCAGGAATGAAGCGGGGCCTTCTTCGGCGTGGATTCCTCCACGATGATCTCCGGGGTGAGCGTTCCTCGTTTCGCCCGGATGTCGTCCAGCGTGCTACCGACCACCTCTGCCGGTAGCGACGGGTGTTTCCCTCCCCCGCTCCGGTATCGGTATTCCTTCGTCGTCACCATCATTCGCGCTGCCTGTGTCATTAATTGCTCCCCTCCTTGACGTGAAACATTCCGAAGGTGCCGGACTTCTCGGGACGCCATTCACAGAACCCTACGGCGAACCCCGCAAGGTTCAGCATGTTCACGATCTGCGACGGGGAGATGATGCTTTCGTTGTAGACGATCTTCAGCGTCACTTCCCACGGAGTAAACATCGGGCGGTAGATCGGGCGGGGAGTCTTACCCATCCCGACCCTGCCGATATCCTCCATGCGGATCGTGTAAGGAGGGGCCTTCAAGGGAATGATATCCCCAACAATCTGGAATGCCTGCCGAAGAAACGTCTTCGACATTTTTTTGTTCGTCGAGGTACAGGCGGAAATAATGGCCTTCTTCAACCCACCACCAGGTACTCCCGGCTTGCCATCCGCAGTTAGGTAAAGCGCATCCTTCGCCTCTTGTTCGGGAACGCGAATCCGCTGCGTCACGTCCGTCTCCATCCCTTGGTGCTTCTGGTTCAACTGCATGATGGCTTTGTGTGTGAAGCGGTTCACGATCAAAGGAGTGTCCCCGACGATGGTGCAGGTGAACGATTTCAGTTTGAGTGCCTGGAGTGTTACCTCCATTGGTATTCCCTTCTTTGCCGTTGGTTCTTTTACTGTCGCTGCTTTCGCCATTTACCTTTCCCCCTTCCCTTTCGGATGTTGATGGTTGACCGACCCGCCAGCCGGTACTACTCGATGTACCCCCTCATTTTCAGATACACCTCGAATTGTTGGAGGCAATTCTCGATGCGCCTTATGTGATGGGCCGTCCGCTCCTGCTGCGTGACCGTCGGCTCCGGTAGATACCAATTCATCATGCAATCCCCGTCATAGTAACGGCACGGATTGCCGCTCCTGCATGCCTTCACAGCAATATGGTCGATGTCGATGGCAATCAAAGTTTTCAGCCCGATTCCTCCCGTGCCGCCACGAAACAGATCTGGATTCGGGTCGAAAGCCTTCCCGTTGCGAAACGTTACAAGGACTCCCTGCGCCCAATAATACGCATCGAAGGCGGACGCGAACTTCATCCCCTCACCCCGAGGCAGGACATGATCTCGTCGGCCCGGGCGACGTGCTGGCGCAGCGTCTTCACCCCGTCTCTTCCTTCGCCGGATGGAACGTGGCCCCATGATCCTCGGCGTGCAGCCACGCGACGTCCTGTACCCTTACGTGAGCCGATCCACACGTCGGGCAGAGGTCATGCTTCCCCTCGGCTTGTGCTCCGCAGCCGTGGCACATCGTAAAAATGTCAGGCATTCGTCCTCCCTTCGAACAGCGCCGAAACATCTGTTACCGACCGGGCGAGGACGTAAATATCCCCGAACCGCTCCATGTCCTCCTGCCATTTGCGTTGATCCTCGGTTTGCTTGCCCGTGGGAGACTTGACCTCGATCCAGATGACGGCCCCGTTGGTTCCCCGGGCGAGGATGTCCGGCATCCCTGGGGCTCCGAACCGGACGAATTGACCCTTGCCCCTATGCCCTGCGAGCATGGCCCCTCCGCTGTTGATCCTGCGATGCCACACCTTGCGGAGCGTCAGGTAGTGGAGGATGACGCGGAGAACGTCCTTTTCGAGGATCTTCCTCATCCGGCTACCACCTCCGCCTCCACGGTCTTCTTCTCCGCCCCGATCGCCCTTCGTCCGCCAAGGTGCGCCGTTGTTGGGTTTGCGGTACATATATCCGCCAGCCCTTTATCTGTACGGGTTTGCGAGGCTACATATTCCATCGCGCCGTTTCTCCCTCCCTTGTTTTCGCGTCCCCGTAACTATTTGATATTATTACCGATTAAATTATTATCGTGTCCGCACAAATAATTATTGACACGTTGATTATCTGTGCGTACACTGTAATCAGATAACGAGGAGGTGACGAGATGACGATCCGGACCGAGAGCAGCAAGGCGATCATAGAGGCGGCCAAGGTGAGCGGGATGATCCTCAAGACCCTGCGCCCCATCGTGGACAAGGATTGGATGGTGGACCTGGACCACGGCACCAACGATCCCAAGGCTGCGCTGCTTGGGTTTCTGAGCGCACTTTTCGCCGCCGACCCGACGGCCCGCGTCATGGTTGGCAAGACGTGGGTTGATGCAACCACCAACCTCAACCGATAGGAGGAGACGCCATGCCGAGGATGATCGCGCACGCATTGTCTGACCGATACGTGTCAATGCCGGATGTTGATCTCCGTGGCGACATGCTCGACCCACAAACGCATCCCGCTGAGTATTGTGATAATGCAGGTCGGCTAACAGGACGGCGAGTGTACGTCCGGATCGACCATGACGCGACCGGGACGGGCACAACTGGCACGGGAGACACGGTTGTATGGATTGTCCGCGGCCGCCCTCCCGGCACCAACGATCCCGACGCACGGCACTCACGGATCTACGTCCGCGTGTCCACTGAGGAGGAGCGCACAATCGAGTCTCACGCATCACGGGCATCCCTCACCACGTCCGAGTACGTGCGCCGCAGGGCGCTGCGTAAGTCCACCAAGTAGATCCCCGTGCCGTGACAGCGGGAGTGCGAGGACTTCGCCAGGGCGGATAGTTTTTCGCGGTCGAGGATCATGATCCCTTGCGGACCTCGCGCGCCCAAGGGAGTTGGGTGAAGCGGGTCACTTCGCCTGGGCCTCCGCTGGTGAATCCTCCGCGGCATCTGTCGCCGGCGCCTTGGGCTCTAGTCCGAGGATCTCCCGGTACTTCACGGCGTACTCTTCGAACCCCGCCGCCTCGAGGACCTCTAGAACGCGCAGGAAACCCTGCCCGTGGCGTTCTTGAATCACACCCCAACAGTAGCGGTGTACGGTGACCTGGCCGATCATCGCCCACTCGGCCTCGGTGAACGCCTCGATCTTCTGTTGGTAGATCAGCGCGAGAAAGAAGTCGTGGTTGTCGACGTAGTTTTTCGCGCCCGTCAGGTCCGCGCCCGTCAGGTACGCGCCCCTCAGGTGCGCGCCCGTCAGGTCCGCGCCCGTCAGGTACGCGCCCGTCAGGTACGCGCCCGTCAGGTCCGCGCCCGTCAGGTCCGCGCCCGTCAGGTCCGCGCCCGTCAGGTCCGCGCCCCTCAGGTGCGCGCCCGTCAGGTCCGCGCCCCTCAGGTACGCGCCCCTCAGGTACGCGCCCGTCAGGTCCGCGCCCGTCAGGTACGCGCCCGTCTTCACGGCGGCCTCGAGGGTGAGCTTTAGATTCTCCGTCTCCAAG
>ERZ1292629.1070-Hain-H43-01um-R1-1070-length-28581-cov-6_pt1 | contig 28581 bp, 25 predicted proteins | sample MGYA00564399_ERZ1292629 | MGnify/ENA primary metagenome ERZ1292629 (study PRJEB36523, sample SAMEA6512636) | groundwater metagenome | collected 2019-01-08 | study: AquaDiva: Metagenomics assemblies of 32 groundwater samples
ATAAGTAACTATGTAATAAACGCTGCTTTCTTTCGAAAATAAAGACAATACCATCAACAAAATCGAAGAGATTAGGTAAAAATTCTTTTTTCTTTCGTTATATATAAGCAACAGGTACAAGGACGATAGAAAGAATAATGTTGTCAAAAGCGATGGCATCATCGTGGCAATCCAGGTGAATGCTTGGTAAGCCAGATTATTAGTTACCCATAAAACAGATGACATGATAGACAAGAGATGTGAGCTAGTTAATTTATAGACAATTTGATTAAAAATCAGGGCACAAATAGCAACAATTGTTAATGCCAGTAATCCGTATATAGGGATATTTATTCCAAAATTGCTATAAAGAAGATGGTTAGAAATTGAAGTAATGGGCAAGAAACGTAATGATTCATTAACGTTTTGAAAGTTAAAAACTTGGGCGATACTTCCTAAAGTCCCAAAAGTTTCTTGTCTATAAATCGCTCCCCCTAATCCCAACCATTCGTCTTGCTGAAAAAATATATTCCAGATACCCCAATAAGAATAGAGAATGACGGCTATAATAAAAACATTCGAGATTAATTTTTGCCAAGATCGCATACTTTTTTAATTTCTTCAAATACCGTTATTGGGTCTTTGCTAGCATCAATTATATAGAAGTCTACATATTTAGGTAGTTTTTGGTATATCCTTGCTTGGTCCTCATAATAATCTGGTGGAAATTCGCTTTCTCTTTTTTGAACAATTATTGGATCTACAGAAAGTATAAAGGGTTTATCGGGTTTAGGTAACAATTTTAAAAAAATTCCAAAGGCCCAGTTTGGTAAATATCCATAATAAGCGAGGTTTGCCCACATGTCAGTATAAAATCTATCAGCTATCACAAAGTCGTACTTTGAAAGCATTGGGCGTATCTTAAAAATGTACCCCAGCCAAATGTCTATAAACGCTGGTATGAACCATAACTTTAAAAGAGGATTTTTGTTTCGCTTAACTGGCCCCAATGCGGGGCTGGCAGTCGCTGCTCTTAACGAACATATTAAGGGCTTTAGGGCAAAATAGCTAAACATTGCTTCAGTGGCGTGAACTCTTAGTCCTTTTCTTCTCAAATAATCCAACAGGAGTTTTACCTGAGTGCTCTTCCCTACTCCGTCAAAGCCAGTAAGCGATATTAGTAAACCTCTTTTCATTTTTTCCTTGCAATTAAATAATAACCTAAAAAACCACCTTTAGTTTTAAACTCTTCATAAGCTACCTTCTCCCAAATTTTTCGCAAGTAGCCATGAATAACAGCTTTAAAAACGTGCTTAAAAAACATTTGCATAAGATACATGCTTACATAAATCACATTACCTTTTAACCATACTTTTTGAATTGCAAAGTCATTTTTGAGAAACTTTCTTAATTCAAGTTCTTTATAATGCTTGTGATTTTGCAGGAAATAGGCCGGGTCTGAAAGAATGGACATTAAATTGTAAGCAGGAGTGCTCAGGATTAGAATCCCACCATTTTTTAATACTCTTCCAAGTTCGTTAATACATAGTTGTTCTCTATCCCCTAGGTGCTCTAGCACTTCGAACATTAAGACTGCATCAAAACTAGATTTAATAAAAGGCAGTTTTGTTGCATCAGATACTTTCCAGTTTGCGTCTTTAAATCTTTCTCTCGCAACAAAGATCGCTTCGCCAGATATATCAATTCCTGTGTAATTATATTGTGTATTTACTAAAGCAGAATATAATTGCCCAGTCCAACAACCAACATCTAAAATTTTTACCTTTTGTTTTACATACTTTTCTACTACCGAGGCGTTATACCTATGAGCAATAGAAGGTTCCAGGTCATATTCATCATTCACCCTCCGCATATAGTGCAAAGGGTTCAAATTACCTCCTTCTGTTTAGTGCAGTACACCTCCAGAGAGTCGTGAAAATTAACTCCGTACGAGCGCTTAGTCAAGTTGCCTGTAAGGGGCATCTTTTTAAGAAGCATTAATATGTGATATATCCATGGCATGTTTTTTTGAAATCTTGAAGCCCAATAGTCATAGCTAAATGTCCATTTGTAACGTTCCACTTTTTCAATCCTGAAGCCCAAGCCTTCAAGTAGCATAGTGAGTGTTTGGCGATCGAAGTAAGATATATGATCAGGTCTTATATGCCACCATCTCTCACCCATTATCCTAGCCACGAGACTACCTTTGTCAGGCGTTACAATACACAGAGCACCGCCTTTTTTTAATAATGAATTAATTTGTACGATCAGTTTCCGGGCAGACGTTACATGCTCAATAACATCAATACAGGTGATCGCGTCAAATTCTCTCTCTAATTTTAAGTCATCTAGAGTACCTGCTTGAACATTGAGCTTGTATTTTTTCTTTGCAAGCTGAGCAGCCCACTTTGAAGGTTCAACTCCAAAGACCTCCCATCCTTCGTCGATGGCAACACTCAGAAGTCCTCCTGTAGCACATCCGACATCTAAAATCTTCTTGCCTCTCACCATTTTCTCTAGTCTTTGAACTATGCCTTGCTGGTTCATGCTTCTGGCGCTTCTTTCTACTTCATACAATGGATCTTTAAAGTTTTGGTATTTTTCTAAAACCTTTAACTGACTTTCTCTTGGATACGCAAACACCAAACCACACCCCACACACTTTACAATTTGCAGATGGCTTCCGTATGAATCGTCAGTAATTAGATATTTTTGAGATAGTTCACCCTTTTTCTTGTAGAGAATTTTTACAGATTTTCCACCACAGAGATCACACTCTTCTGATATTTTTTCTATACGCTCTCTGCGGTATCGTTTGCGCCAGCGATAATATTTTGTTAAGAAAAATGCCCATGGTAAAACATAAGAAGTTTTATGCTCAAAACTTTGTAAAGATTCAATAAATTGCTGTGGATTAGAAAAATCCTTCATAACCATATAATTTCTTCCCAGCTCATATTTTGTGTGCGCGTCGCTACCAACGGCCATAACTTTGCGTTTAGCAATAGCGAGTTTTCGAGCGCTATTGTTATCCCATGGAAATACTGTTCTACCATTGTGTATCTCAATTACATCTATCTCATCTATTAAATTTTCCAGCTTTCCTGGGTCAATAGCAGTTTTTCTAGTTGTCTTGTCTAATGGATGGGGTAAGTAAACTATCCCTCCTTGTTTTTTTATTTCCTTTATTGTTTGGTCCACCGAACTGCCAGGATCAATGAATTTTTTTAGAAAGAAACCCACTATTTCGCCATCTCGAGTCAACACCTCCTGTCCCACAATTATTCTAAATGGCGCCACCTTTTGTAACCCCAGTGCACCTTCTATCTCGTTGTGATCCGCTATTCCCAACACATCAATTTCTTCTGCTTTACATTTTTCAATAATTTGCCAAAAAGTAGTCTGACAATCATAAGAGTAATTCGTGTGAACATGCAGTTCTACTTTTACCTTCATTTCCTTACCGACTTTTAATGCCATAAAAATAATATTACCCCAGCTGTAAACATAATAAATATTCTTATCAAAAAATTTCTAGACAGGACGAAAGATTCAATAGATCTTGCTTTTGCTTCTCCTGACACAACCTTCTTAGAAACCCAGAAAAAGAATAAAGTCACAACTGGCAACACTGGGAGAAATTTCTGCCATCGAGCCGACAACACAACGCCTAGGAAAATTAAGGTAAATAGTTGGTATATGTACATTAAATATTCTAGTTTTTTTAGAGTATAAATTTTGAATGTATGCCGATATAGGACCAAATTCTTTCCGTAAAAGCTAAATTCATCGTATCGCTTAGCTGTCATAAAAAAGGCCCCTAAAGACCAAGTAAAAAGTAGCACAAATAAAGATGGGACAGTGGATATTACAACAAACCAGCCCAATATAAATCTAATTGGATTGTTAAACGATTCAGCTAAAACGTCAATGTAGGGAATATCCTTTAACCTAATAGGTCGAATGTTATAAAAAATTCCAGCCAAAAACAGAATTAATAAACTAATGAAGAATATCTCTGAAAAAAGGAAGTATGCAGTAGGTAAAGAAACTGCCAAAAGGACAATAATCAAGAAATTGGCAGTCTTTAGACTAACTCTTTTTGATGGCAAGGGTCTTAACTTTTTATCGGGGTGCTCGGCATCGAATTCTTTATCTGTAATTTGATTAATAATATAGTTTGCTGAAGAAACCATGGAAGCTAGCAAAAAGGCAATTATAGTTTTCAGAAATAATTCTGGAGAAAACTCAATACCATGTTGCAAAGATGCCAACGTTACCCCCAAACACAAAAATAAATTTTTAAACCAATGGTTAATTCTTAATAATGAATATAAATCTTTCATTTTCTTTCCAGAAAAAGCCATCCTTCAGGAGTTGTTTTTACAACATCATATTCGCTGATAAGGTAGTCGTGTATTTGAGGATTATAAATACTTATACTTTTAGTTGCCATCGCAGGACCGCCCTCAGGATCGTATACGATTCTTTTAACCCCGGCCTTCTCCAAATCCTCAATAAATTGCTGTTCCTGGCTTGAATTCCTAAGATATCCATTTAGCAGGTTATCGTATCTTGTAGGACTTATTTTTCCAGACAAATAATATAGCCCCGCCATGTAAGGCAAAGCAGCGACGGCTTCAGAAGTGTTACCTAAAAAACTGCTTGCTTCCTGCAACGTCTGTGCCGAAAGTAATGTTGTCCCTTTTACATATGCCGCATTTACGTGCAACTTTTGTTTTCTGATTTCTATCTGAAAATTGTTAAGTTTAATCCAGAAAATTGACTCTACTATTCCCCCTGTAAATATAGCTACAACAATCGTAGAAGTTACTAATTTCCACAATTTAGACTTATTGGAAAACACTCGCGAGAATATTACAGCTCCTAAAAACAAAAATGGAATTCCGGCTTTTAACAAATGTCCCATATCTGAACGTCCGAACATGTAAGGAAGTAATAAATACCCAGAAAGTAAAAATGTTACAACAATTTTCGAAGCAAATATCCGCTTGGTAACTAGTAAAATTGAGGTTATAAAATAAGAAAATAATATTGAATATCCGTAAATAGCCGCATATGCTTCAGATAACTTGTTAAGATTTAAGGGATAAGGGATCAAATCCGAAATCGTCGGAAAAGGCAGATTGTGTTTTTTGGTGATCACGATCGCTTCAATAACAGTATTTTTCCAATAAATTGTCATCAAACCATTAACAGAGAGCCAAAGAACCAAGGAGCCTAATGCTGCCAGTGTCCCGATAGAAAAAAGTAATGTCTTAATTATGGCAATTTTTGGTTTTTTTATATTTGCACACAAAATCGTGATTGCGCTAGCTAAGATAAATACGCCCGTGATATCTAGCCTGAAAAGGCTCGAAACTCCAAAGATTATTCCAGAAACAAAATAATACTTCATTTGCTCAGTTTCAAAAGCCAGAGTTAAGAAATAAATTCCCGCAAATATAAGCGTCATAAAATAAAATCTATCAATGTTGACATTTAAAAATATCAGGATAATTGCTGGTATAATAGCGATTATTCTTATAACTAAGCGGCTGAGGGTTAAATAAAGAAACACAGGAGAGAAAGCAAAAATGAGGCTAGCAAAAAGTCGGGGAATAACGATAGATTCACCAAATAACCACAAGGGTAGTGCATAAAAGTAATAGTGAAGAGGAGGAAAAACCGCAAAAAAACTTTTGTAAGGCAACCCTCCTTGTAATATCTTCAACGCGTTATGCAAGCTTTGTCCTTCGTCAACAAGGCCAAACCCATAAAAGGAAAAAAGACAAGCTTTCGTTAAAGCAAATAAAAAAAGGGGCAAATATACTTTCTTCATTTAGGTAAGTTAATAGGGAAGCACACCCTCCAAAGCAAACCTGGTTCTAAAGAAGACATAATAAAGGAAGCTTACTATATCTATCTTTTTTTCTTTTTTGAACTTTTCGTAGAAAGAATATAAAACAATTTGCAAAGGAATAAAAACTGGAAACTGGGAGTTTGAATTGATTGCCATAAAACTCTTCTTAAACTTAGTGAAAGATTTACTCCAACCATATTTTTCTACTTGCTGCTGCACCCCAGCCCTTTCTACAACAGTCTTCCATCTCTTATTAAGAAAGATCCAATCTGTTTTTGTAGAGTAGGTTTTCTCGAAAATTATGTTCGTCAAGATCAAAAATAAATCGCTCTCGAGTTTTGGTGTTTGCACCTGAACACCCGCAATCTTTCTAGTCTCAGATTGTTGCCAGATAAATTCTAAATCCATGTATCTGGATCGCCGCCAAGTGAAATCCCAGTGCAAGTCTATTTTTATTCTGCCCTCTTTTGTCAGGTTTACCTGTACCCCGGGCAACCTTCCTCCTAAAGCGTAATCATGAGAACTTATCTCATAATCACGAGATTTCATAATCTCGATTACTTTTGTAAAATCTTTCTGGCTAACAAGTATGTCTATATCATCTACCGTTTCAATCGCGTTTTCGTCATAACGAGTAAGAAGAAATTCAATTCCTCGAGAATCTAAACCCAGTTTCAGGTCTTGAAGCGTTTCCGCGATATGTTTAGATTTATCCATTTCGTAAAAACTTAAACATATTTCTCGCTTTAGGATTTTTGAGAAATTCAAAAATTAACATGTCTGTAACAAACAAATTTACTAACGGTTCATAGAGACCAGCCCAATCCTGGTATTTAAAAGATTTATATAAACCAACAACGAGCGATGGAATTATTAAATTTGAATAAATTATCCAAAGTAATAATTTAATAAGATCATCGATCTTTTCCAAATCAAACCATTTGTACAGCCTTTGGTTTCGTTGCAGATAAACTTTGTTTAAATTGTATTTCCTTTTCTTTAAGAGGTCTTTAAGAGTTTTTGCATGATGATGATAAAGTCCTGCTTCATAAGAATAAGCAAATGTACTTAAACCATTTCTCGCAAATAATACTAGAAAATCAAGCTCGAGAAACATTTCATATTCTCTAATCAAATTTTGAACAAGATCCCTCTTATATAAACATCGGCCTGAAGGAGGTATTTTGCCTACCCGATAATCAAGAAGCCAATATCCATCTTTCTTGGCAGTAATGGTTTCTTTGATTGATGGTGAAAAAAATTGATAAAGGCTGTCTCGTTGCAAAGGATCAAAAGATAAAAACCTCTCTAGTGCTGACTCTGTTTTCCTCGCTCCCTCCCAAGTAAAAACCCCAATGACTTTTTGATGTACTTGGAACGGTTTAAGCATTTTTTCAAACCAATTAGTGCTGGCCAATTCATTGTCTGCGTCTAAATACATGCAATATTCTCCTGTGGCAGCTTTAAACCCGATCATTTTACTCACCTCACCATGACGCTTTCCACTTTTAAGAATTTTTACAGGGAATTTTTTTGCTATTCCTATAGTTTTATCGGTAGAGTTATTGTCAACAACTATAACTTCTAATTTATCTTTCGGATATTTTTGGCGGAAAATAGATTCAAGACAATTTTGAATATTTTTTTCTTCGTTAAGAGTTGGGATAACAACTGAAATTTTTGGCCAGGTTATCATCTTTTTAGATTCTTTATGAATAACAGACCCTTGGTAAAATTGTATGCATAACTTAAATGCGACAAGTAAACACAAAATGGCAGTATTAAGGCTATTTTCCAATTAGATGTTCTTATGGCGTCAGCGATTCCAAACCCATATAAAATTACTCCCAACCATATTAGCTGTGGAAAAACGATTGAAAATAATGCTAACAGTATGGTCATTACGATTCCCAGCAATGGCATAAAATAACTTGCCCGGAGTGAAGTCTGAGGAAACCTTTTTACAAAATAACCTCGATGTGTCCCTACATTTCCTACTTGGGCCAGATATCCCTCGGGAAAATGTCGTCTATGATGATAAACAACCACTTCAGGATGATAAAGAATTTTTTTACCCGCTCCTATTAACTTAAGGCACAATGCTGTATCCTCACCCCCGTAAAACTTATTATTAAAGCCGCCTACAGATAATAAGTCTTTCCGTCTGGCAATTAAATTGTAGGCCGGATAATCATCTACCAGACGCTGTGGTTTTTGGACAAACCGATAAGCATACGGCCCGGTTCCCCAAAAAGTGGACAGAATCGCTCCGGTAATTTGCTGGCGGATTCCGTCCATGGGCGGAGTTAGCCCTGGACCGCCCACAGCTGCAATTTCGAGGTGTTTACTAAATACCTTTACGACTTTCTTAAGCCAATCACGCCTGGGGTATGAGTCGTCATCTAAAAAGGCTATATATTCAGCTCTTGACTTAATGATACCGATATCTCTTTTTTCTGCCGGGCCGGTGCGTAATCCCCCCGTTTCCAGGACTCTAATTTGAGGGTGCTTAAATTTCAGGCGCTTTCCTTTATCCACTCCCACTAAAATTTCAAAGTTTGGGTAATCTAATTCTAGACATCGAACAATCGCTTCATAGAAATAAAAAGTCTCCTCATACAAAGGGATAATTATAGAAACTTTGGGAAATCTTCTTTTCATAGAGATTCTTGTAAAACCTTTAAGGCAACTCTAGCTGTATCATCCCAGTTCATTGATTTAGCATATTCCTTTGAACTTTGGGACATTTTTTGATACCTAACTGGATTTAGAAGAAGCTTAATTGAAGCTTGTGCAAGACCTTGGGGAGTGTTTTTTGTTACAACTTGACCGTTTACTCCATCTTTAGTTACGTCTCTTAAACCAGGGACGTTATAAACTATGGCTGGTGTACCTACCAGATTTGCTTCCGGTACAACCAACCCCCACCCTTCTCTAACTGATGGGACCAATATCAAATGTGCTTGGGAAAGTAATTTAAATTTTTCCGGCTCAGAAGCAAATCCGATAAATTTTAGACTGTTTTTCAATTTTAGACGAGAGACAAGATTTTTTAACCTGGTTTCATACTCAGGCGCTCCCTTACCGACTATGCGCATTTTTGCAAGGGGAATTTTTTCTTGAATTATGGAGAAGGCTTTTATAGCATCTGCAATTCCCTTTGACCGGGCCAGACGGCCTAAAAATATCATCGATGGGTGTTTAATCTTGCCTGGCAGTTTTTGGGGAAGGGTGTAAGTAAGTCCCATGGGGAGAACGGTGATATTTTTTTCTAAAATACCGTTTTGAATCAGATCTTCAGCTGTCGACTCCGAAATAGTCAAAAATTTTATATTTTTGTAAAGGTGTAGATAAACTTTTTCACATATTTTTCCGACGATATTTAAAGGAAAGGGGTACATCTGGTCCCATACTTCTTTAGCTACTTCACACGCCAGACATACGATTGGCTTTCTTGTGTATAAAGACGAAAAAAACGGTATTCCATGAACTTCGTCTATTAATACGTCAAAATTTCCGAATTGACCAACAAGTATTTTTAAGAATGCCAAAATGTGAACGTTGTACCAATCTCCAGCTCTGAGATATCTTACCCCATCAATTAATTCGTTTGATTTTGATCCTGGAAAAGAGGCACTAAAATGAGTAACGGGGTGACCTTGCGCGACCCATCTTTTAGACATTTCATGAGACAACAGCTCAGCTCCACCTCCATAGGGATGGTTTATGTCTCTCCAGGAAAAAATTAAGATGTGCACTGGCTTATTTTACTACTTCCCAAATGGCGCTTGAAGCATTCTCGAAAACTTTCTCTACGCCCAGATCCCCCGGTGAAAACGGCAATGACTCTTGATACCCATCATACTTAACTAAATAAACATACTTAGCACCGGTCTGTTGTAATTGCTTTTTAGCCGTAGGTCTATCTCTGGCCTCAAATATAGCCTGATTATAAATTATTTTTTTTTGGGAAAATTTACTTACGTACCCTCGAGAGTTGGCAAAAGCCGCCGGACGATATTTTCCAAAATATTCACATTGCAAACATTCATGATCATAAATCAGCACCTTGCCTTGAGGCATTAATCTTAGTTTCTCCAAACCGATTAATTCCTCTGGAGAAATCCAATAGTCTTCTTTTTTGAATTTATTCCAGTCAAAAGAAATAATTGTTTTGATGAGATTTTTGGGAGATTTAAATAAATGTTTCGTTTCCAGACTCCAATCACTGAACACTGCTCCGTCTTTTAGATTTTCCATTTCTATATTCATTTCTACTCTCCACAAATTTTCAATTTGTTTTATCCTGACTAATTTTGATTCGAAAAATCTTTGGGGAGGTTTATTAAAGGATTCAAAATACTTGGGTAGGGTTTTAATATTTAGGTCTGTAATTTTCCAAGTTTCAGAAGGATCTTGGATAGAATCAATCAAAGACGGAATATTTATCCGTAAATCTTTTTCTCTATTGGGCCACTGATAATAGGGTTCTTGGTAACTTGGGGGGTAGATTCTAAAGTCAATGATCTTGCTATTTATCTTGTCTATTGCCAATCGGTAATAAGGTGACTGATACCAGACCATCCCATCAAAATCGATCTTTTGTTCAGGTGATGTATCAGGAAATTTATCTTTATACCATTTAGCGAAGTCTCTCATGGTCACTTTAAGCGCGCTTTTTTTGGCCACAACCTGAATTTGTTTAGCATATTCATTTTGATAGACGTCGGGTCTAAAATCGCCTTCCAAACCCACAGTAACTTGAGAAAACAGATCAATAAGCTTGGCGAAATAATTGATATCAAGTTGCGGGGTGATGAAATAGTCCTGAGTGCTGTACAGGCTGCTGTAATAGCCACGACGGGGTTCGCGGGGAGCCCACTGGAGAGTAACCACTCCAATTTTGTTGTCCGCGGCATCAGCTGGAATACCGGCGTGGGTTTTACTGGGATAATAGGGAGTGGACCAATAAGTACCCCAAACTTGATAGTTGTCGGTTGAATATTGATCGGCCACTCCCAAGTTGGCGATTATCCCGTATTTATCGTGCATATATTGGAGAGAGAAACTATCCACCCACCAGGCCCCTACCGACTGAGGATAGTAACCAAACTGCTCTTTAAACTTGGTAAATACCGTATCCATAAACTTGATTCTTTCCCATTGTTCATATCCGGATAAAAAAACCGCGTTGGCAAAATGCCAAGAGCCAGTCTGGTGATATTTTATGCCAGCCGCATCCGCAAAACCGGGGGAAATCTCCAAAAATAAACCCAATTCTTGGTTTGGGGAAAAATTTCCCAAAGTTTTAACCGTATCTGGCCGGGATATAACGTCGTAGGTGACAAGCCAAGTGACAGGGAGGCTATATTTTTTGATAATTGAATACTGAGCAACCAGGCTAGCAACCGGGTCGGGATTGTACTGAGAAATTCGGACTGGATTTACAATGGTGATAAATTGGTTTGGTTGGGCAGCCCTAGCCGGGGGAACAAAAAGCAGGCAGAATCCAGCTATCAGCCAATATTTACACATCACTTCCAGATTTTAGCAATTATCCCGGTTTTTAAGAAATAGTTGAATCGAGATACATGTTGGGGAGCCAGTTTTTGCGATTTAAATCGTCGTAATAATGCCGTATTTTCAGACGATAAAAGACGGCTAAAGTATCTCTGAGCATATTCCAGGCGGTTTTGATAAATCCTCTGGAAGCAATGATGGAAGCACCGCCAAATTCCAATTTTATCTCCACCGGTGCCTCATAAATCCGGGTAAATCCCAAAGAATTGGCCACAGCCAATATTTCAATATCAAAAGCAAACTCTTTCACCAACAGTCTGGGTAAAACCTGGCGCACAGTCTTTCTCCTAAAAAACTTCATCCCCACCTGGGTGTCTCTAACGTTTATACCAAATAACAACCTCACTCCCATCTGATACCCCCAGGACAGCATTCGTCTTTGCCAAGGATAAGTAACCTTTGAAGCTGGGTGACGCTTGGAACCGATAATAATGTCAGCATCGTACCACTTCATATGTTCCAGAGCCAGGGGAATGGCCGAATAATTCAGATCAAAACCGGCATCTGTAAAACCAACGATTTTCCCTTTGGCCTGTGACATGCCCAGCCGAACGGCGTTACCCTTGCCTTGGTTTTGAGCATAACCCACAACTTTAAGATAAGGCAAATTCAGCTGGCGGGCATTTTGATAAGTTTTATCCGTCATGCCATCCACAACACAAATGATTTCGTAAGCAATATTCAGTTTTGCCAATATTTCATCAAGAGCTCCCAGATAGCGGGTTACCATCTTTTCCTGCCGGTACACTGGCATGACTACTGACAAATTAATTGGATTCATATTATCCCACCCAATATCCTGCTGTAAATAATGCTAAAAACAACACTCCCAATGATCCGGAAGCCAGCCAATATGCCCACTGCCACCGAGGCCGACTGGCCAAAAACTGTCCCAGCAAAATAAACGAGGGGAAGCACACCAGTACATACCGGGGTAAAGACACAAAGCTACCTGTCAGAGTGGATACCAGATATGCCGCTAGATTAAATATGGCATAAGACGGTCTCTGCTTTAAGAAGGCAAAAATGGAAGTTGTCAGAAATAGCAGTCCTACGAATGCTTCAAATACTATATTGATATAAATCAATTCTCCCGGATGCACCGTAGCCAACATTTTGATATACCGCCAAAATACCTGGTATAGAAGTATCACGTGATCACTTCTAAATGAGCCGTATGCAGGCAAAGAATGTAAAAATGCCAGAGAGTCCCCGGTAGTTCTATGGAGAAAGATCATATATAAAATTAGTCCGGCAGGGGCCAACAACAAAGGCAACCAATTTCCAATTTCCAATTTCCAATTTCGAATTTTCTGCTGCTGCCACATCTCAACTACTAGAGCCGGGAAAATAAAAATCCCCACAAATCTGGTGTAACTGGCCAGCCCAGCCAAAACCCCCGCCCACCACCATCTCTTGGTTCTGGCAAAATAAAAACTGGATATCAGAAAGAAGAAAAAGATGCTTTCGGTATATACGGCAGTAAAAAAGAAGCTGGTGGGCCACAATAATAAAGCTATTATGATGAGCCGCGAAATACTTGCTGAGTAGTCTAATCTGATAAGTTTGTTTAAAAACCCTAAGCCCCCCACAAAACTAAACATGGAAATTACCACTCCTATTGCCGCCGAGACTTGAACTTGCTGATCCACACTTGGGTTAAACCACGATCTAATATATCTAATTAATGAGGGATAAAGAGGAAAAAATGCTTGCTGTGAATACCCATATCCATTAGCTGAAATTGAAATATAGTTATTTCCATCAAAATTGGCTCGGGAAAGAAGTAGTGGCGAAAACCTGAATAACTTTGCTCCCCCACCTATAAATGACTCCCGGATGGGCAGTGATTTGACGGCCGCAAGCGAAATGCCCGCTACAACCACTTGCCAAACTAAAAAATATTTTAGGATCGTCTTAAAACTCATATCAGCTGTTGATAAACATCCAGAGTCTGACTGGCGGTTCGAGCCCAAGAAAACTTCTGAGCCTGGACTTGCCCTCCCTTAGGAGTCGCTTTAACTAGTGCGCTAGCCATCTCCTGTATATTATACGGATCAAAGTAAACTGCGGCTTCACCTGCCACCTCTGGCAGAGAGCTGGCTTGGCTGCAGGCCACTGCCGTGCCGCAGGCCATGGCTTCCAAAACAGGTAAGCCAAATCCCTCGGCATATGACGGCTGGCAATAAACCGTGGCTAAATTGTAAATATCCACTAGATCTGCATCGGACACGAATCCCAATCGCCGCACGTTTTGCGAAGATAGGCCCTGCAAATGCCTCAATTCGGGATGGGAGAGATTGAGCGTTTCCAGTTCGGCAGCTTGACGGCCGACAATAACCAGGGGTAATTTAGTCAGCTTGCATGCCTTAACTAAATTGGGGATGTTTTTGTTGTAGTTAATGTCACCAACGTAGAGAGTGAATTTTTTAGGCAGATCAAACTTGTTCTTGGGTTTGGGTATTTTTCTGAATATGGGATCAGCGGCTTCGTAGATCAGTTTGAGTTTAGCATGGGGTACAGACAGATATTTGTGGATCGTTTTGATGCAATGATATGAAACGGTGATTACCCCTTCGATTTCGCTCAGGGCCAGCTTTTGGAGTTGTAGATTAAACCAGCCACGAAGGCCGAGTGGATAATGTTCGGGAAATTCTAGGGGAATGACGTCGTGGATTGTAACGATGGTTTTGGTTTTCTTAAATATCGGCAGGGTGTGCCAAAATAAATCAAAATACGGATAGTGGACTATGTCCAAGTTATCAGTTGACAGTTGTCGGTTATCAGTTATCTCTACTATTTCAATTTTGAATTTTGAACTTTGCCTTTTGAGTTCTCGCAGCAAGCGAGCTGTGTAAAATCCCACTCCCCGTACTGCATGACCTGAGGACAGGGGAGAAGTTACGAAACCTACATGCTTCATGCTGGGTAATATTTATGTTGCCAATATTTAATATAGGCTACACTGTGAGTTAGTCCGGAAAAAAGAGCAAACACAAACCCCGGGAAACCGTCTACATATCCCCGATGGCGGAAAAAAATCTTCAGAAAGGTCTCCACAGGCTTCACAAGTAGATAGTTAATTGTGTTGGGCAAATTAAATGATTCACCCCGGCTCTTCATTTGATCAGCCGCAAAAGATGAATAATAATTGAGTCCATCGATATATTTAGCAAAGCTAGTATCTCGGTAGTGCAATAGATCATGCTGTAGATGTCCTACCTCACCTTTGACTTCTGCTTGCTCATGCACATCTTTAGCGGGTAGCCGTCCCTTACCCTTACGATATAGACGGAGAGTTGGATCAGGGTATTGTCCGCCTTTAGTTAAAAACCGGCCCAAAAACCAGTTTTTTCTGTTTACCCAAAAACCGTTATATCCAGTGTTTTTTATTACACTTTTTATTTCCTTGGCTAATGCGGCAGTAACCACTTCATCCGCATCAAGTTGTAATATCCAATCTCCAGATGCAGCATCAATGGCAATGTTTTTGGTAGTGTGGAAATTTTCGTTATGGGGCACGGAAATAATCCTGGTTCCAAATTCTTTGGCAATCTTAACCGTATCATCGGCCGATTGCTCATCAGCAATCACCATTTCATCCGCAATTTCCTTCACGGACTCCAAACATTTAGCCAAATTGGCCTCTTCATTGCGGGTAGCCAAGACTACTGATAGTTTAGGCTTTTTCATTAATTCGACACTATTTTAAAGGCTGGCTGGCCGGAAGGGAAATAAATGGTTTTGACAATGTTTACTCCTACCTCGGGAATATCCTCCGGCGCGGCGACGATGAGCGAGGAATGAATATCACGGACCTGGGACCACGGTGTGGCGGCAAAATGATATTTGTCATAGTCACGCACAGTGGAAAAATTGAATTTATCCCTGACGGTTAATTGATGATGGTCTTGAAATTTTTGCGGCGGATACTTAGAATAAAACAAAAATAAGATATAAGGCTGATCATATTTATCCGTAACTAAGATCTTTTCGTAACGGTCTTTAACGGACTCGACGTAAGGAACCAGTTCTTTAAAGCCGTATTCCCATGCTGCCGGGTAGGTTTGCGGATAGTGAACGTAATATTGATGTATATATCGTGATACTTGCCACAAATACACAATTCCCAATACACAAGTTCCGATGAATCTCCAATGTCTCAATATCACAAAAACACCAAGAGAAACAATGATAGTCAACGGGATCACCATGCTATGAGCCCGCAGGGCGTGGGGAGTCTGGAAAGTCAGGGCGGAAGCGATGGGAGCAATTAAAAGCCACAGCCAAATAATTTTGGAGTATGGGGAGGGGTGCTTAATCAAATAAACTGCTCCGATGGCTAAAAGTATAAAGTCGGTTAAGTACAGTAGTCCGGTTTCGGGAATTTTGTTTCTTTGAATAATATCGCCGTTAACAAAGAGAAAGCTACCGAAGAAGTGATCAGTATAATTTTTTAGAAAAGCAATGCTGTAAAGAACCGGGCGATTGTGAAATAAAGGTGACAAGGCGGAATTCCAATCGGCATGCTGACCCCGCAATTCATTGGCCCGGTTAAGAGGACCTGCATCGGCCAACAAACCCACACCGGATAGACGAGAGGCGGCGGCAGTTGTGACAATGGTTTTGGTGATAGGAATTAGTAATAAAACCAATAAACCTGCTGCCAGCGCGGTTTGGGTAAGTTGGGCTTTAAACTTTGGGAAATACAGAATTACAAATCCTAAACCTAATAGCGGGGCAATTACTCGAGCTGATTGATATGCGTACATAGATAAAACAAGTCCCAAGCCGCAAATTCCAAGCCACAAGAACTTGGGATTTTTGAGCCATTTAATAAAGAACCAAGTGCCTATCAGAATGAAGGTCGTAGCCACATTAACTTCCCAGCCGCCGCGGGAAAAATGCAGGTGCCAGGGGGAGATTGCTAAAGTTAGGGCTGCTAACACACCTAATTTCTCACCGGGGTATATATCCCTGACAAATAAATAAATAAACCAAACGGCCAATATCCCAACTATCGCCGATGGCAAGCGGATGGCCAGTTCGGTAAGTCCGAATATTTTAATGAAAGGAATTAGAATATAAGCATATAAGGCCGGTTTAAAATCTCCAAAAGACTCCAGATTAATCGGCCAGGGATGACCGTGTTCGTCGCGGCCGGTGGTAAGAAGGGAGTAAGCATTGTACCCCAGAGCCGCTTCGTCGGCATTTAACCCGGCCGGAAAATCAGCCAGCCGATACAAACGTAAAATAGCCGCTAAAACCAAAACAGCAACTAAGATCCACTTACTTTTCATTTTAACCCCACTATTCTTAGGGCGTGGGTACCATTAGGGAAAACAATGTCGGAAATTCGCTCTAAATTGGGGGTAGTTTGTAAATCTAATTCGGGAAGTTCATACTGGCCACCTATAAAAAGGGTCGAGACCTGTCCCCTATCGGCCGGCCAGAAAACGGGGCGGAATTCGAATTTAGCAAACCTGTCTACCTCTCCTACGTCCCCTTGGGGACTTTCCCGCAAATGGGCTTGGGGTTGGTATTGACGCGGGTCAACTTGTAAATAAAATAAAGTAAAAATATAGGGTTGACCAAGCTGGGAAGTAATGACAATCTTTTTATAATTGGGGATAAGAGGTTTAATTAATTGAAGCGCGGGGCGGTAGGCATAAAGAAAATCGGCGGCAGTGAAATTGGGAGAATGGACAAAGTACAGATCCAAGAAATAAAAAAGGGAAAGCAGAAGGGCGAAAGAGTAGATGAAAATAAGTTTTTTAGACTCAAATAATTTAGACAGGCCAAGGCCGCTGATTATTGATAGGGGGATAATCATGGGCAGAGAACGAGTTCCGGAAATTAAATCGCGGGATAAAGCCGAAGGAACGGGAGCCAGCAACAGCCAAGCGAAAATAAGTTTAGCTCCAGGTGTTTTTGATTTAATTAACCAGTGCAGACCAATGATAAAAGTGACTATTTCCGGAATATGCAAATAGCCATAATAAGGAATTGCATGGCGCAGGTTTTGCCAGTCGCCGGCAAAAAACAGGTAATAAGGAGATAAGTGATTCAAATATCTTTGCAGAACTGCCCTGCCCTGGTCAATAATTTCTGAATGGAAGAGAGTGAAAAGAGCGAGATTATTTTTGTCTTGGCGTTTTATTTCCTCAACGGTATCGAGGCGGCGGGTGTAGCTGAAGATACTAAATACTTTGAGCCGGCCGGATTGGGCACGAAAACCCAGAGCGATAGGAAGCAAAAACACCAGCAGGAATAGAAATGGCATAGCCAAATTTTTGATATTCGTTTTAAATATTGCCAGTAAACAAAGAATTAATAACGGAGTGAATAGCTTGGCTCCTTGATACGACCACAATGTTAGTCCAAAAAATAACGCTGCCAGCCAATATTTTTTTTTGATAAATAACAGCGCGGCCAGCGTGGTTAAAAACAGAGCCAAATTGGCCTCCCAGGCGCCGCGGGAAAAATGAATCGCCCACGGTGATATTGCCAACATTAAACTGCCGAATAGTGAATACCAAATACCGAATAATTCTTTAATTAGCAGGTACACTACAATTATTAGTAATGTCCCGAAGATGGCCGATGGTAAACGAGTAGCAACTTCATTCAGCCCCAAGGCTCCAATCGAGGGGATGGTAAAGTAAGCATATAATCCCGGTTTGTAGTCTCCAAAAGACTGCAGAACTATTGGTAAAATCTTGCCATATTCATCCCGACCGGTTTTAAGCAGCGAATATGCGTTGTACCCCAATGCTGCCTCGTCCCAGGTGAATCCCAACGGCCTTTTGTCCAACCACACTAGTCTCAACCCAAGTCCTAAGACGAGAATAATAGATAGTATTGTAATTGAACGTTTCATAGTTCCTTTATAATAAACGCCGGTTTGTTGTCCAGGAAATTAACGCGATATACTTCCCGCCCCGCTGGTTCATTATCCCCACTCGAGACCACCAAGTACTTTCCGGGGGAAAGATCAGCCACATAGTCTGGCATCTCCCAATCATTTACAAATTTGATTTTGGCCAGTCCGTTGACCCAATACCAGTTAGCGTGATAATCCCAAACTTTATTTTTGGCAAAATCCGCCGGATCCCATGGCCAATAATACGCTACAAACTCGTGCGGTTCTCCGTAGCGTTTAGTAAATATAATCTGGTCATAATTATTGTATTGCGATTTAATATACCCAACTGCTTGTTTATAGCCATATTGCCAGGCCCAGGAATAATTCTCACGATAAAATCTGGCTTGACCTAAATAAGACACCAACTGCAGGGCCAAAACCAGCAATAACCCTCCCACCACTACCGGCGTTCGCCACTTCCGACTGATCCAATCTACTCCCACCGCACTAATGAGCATGGGCAGGGGGAGCATGACTACAGCCCGCAGTACGTGCGGACTATCTCGGGTAATGCTGCCGGCAATCGGAGCCAGCAATAGCCAAATTATTAACCAACTTCGACGCTTAATTAAGTAAACTAATCCGATCGCGAAAAACGGTAACATCGTCCAATATATTAAACCCTGTCCCGGGACACTAAATTGATAGTGACTTCCACCTGTGAAAAACAGAAACCGGGGAGACAAATAACTGACATAGTTTTTACCAAATTGCCCAATAAAATAAGTGGCTTTGTTGTACAACAAACGTCCGCCCGGCCGCTGTTGAAGTTGATTAATTTGACTGACCGCCCCCTCATCCAAAAGAGTCAGCCATTGAAAGCGGGCCTGGCCGACGGGGTTAACTAATTGCCAAAACATAGGCAGAAGAAAAACCGTTAATAGCAAATAGTTGATAATTGATAGCTTTCTAAAGTATTTAAAAAATGTTAAATAAAATAGTAAAAACAAGGGAATGAAAATGCGGGCGCTGTTATAAGTCCAGACGGACAGGCCCAATAATAATATAGCCCGAAAATATTTCCGGGACAACAAATAATAAAGTCCGGATACGATAAAAAAAGCCCCCACATTGGCTTCCAAGGCAATACGGGATAAAAACAGCGTCCAGGGAGAAATTGCCACCAACAGAGCCGTGACTTGGCCCACAAAGGGATTAAATAACTTCCGCCCCAGAGCAAAGGCGAAAATAATTAGTCCTACACCGGCGGCCAACGAAGGCAGTCGTACGGCCGGGGAGGCCACGGCCATATAGACATAAACGGGCAGCTTGTAATCGCCGTAAGCCCGAAAGATATTGGGGAGAACGATACCCCATTCATCGCGCCCGGTTTTAAATAAAGAATACGCATTATATCCTAAGCTGACTTCGTCCCAGTTGAGACTGGGGGGCACCCTGTCCCCAAAGGCCAGGCGCAAGCCCAGACCCAAAATACAAATTAAAAACAGAATAAACAAAGTTTGTTGCTTCTCAATCAAAAAATTATTTTTGAGCATATTTAATCTTCCAGATTATTAAAGCCGATAGGGTGAGCAGGCTGGCGATATTGCCGATGGTGCGAACGGGGGTATCGCTAAAATGCAGGGTCACCCGATGATTTTCCCCAGGGACCCGGGCAGTAATTAAGCCTAAAGGGCCGGAGGGAAAGATATCCAAGGGCTCGTTCTCCAGCCAAGCTTTCCAGCCGGGAAAGTAAACAATTGGGTATTGGACTTTGAGATAATCGGTAGTAGTTAAGAGGATCCGGCGGCCGGAGAAAGCGAAATCGGCAGGTAGTTGAGGAGCGGATTTGGGCCAAAAATCCTGCAGAGCAGAGGATCTTTGCTCATCCCAGAGTTGTCCGCTAAATTGCCCGGCGTCAGAAATAGGGCGCCAGATATCCGGACGGAAAAAATAGACGTTGAGTAAAAGCAAGAGTAACAGTAACAGAGGTATGAGTTTTTTAGATATGATCAGGGCGGTGGCGCCGGAGACGAGAGAGAGGAAGAAAGTGGAAAGGGTGAGAAAGCGCCAGGGAAATTGCACGAAAGCCAGTGATGGAATCAGCCGCCAAATAATTTCGGATTTGCCGTGAGTCAAAAATATGGCCAGTAATCCCAAACTTGATATTAGCATCACCAAGCGGTTCTTTTTAACCAGTGCCCAGATTGCCAAAAAGGCCGCCACTATCCAATGCAGATGACCAACGGAGAAACTCATGGTATCGTTAGGGCCCCAAGTGGAGCCGCCGTAACCCCAAAACGAAGAAATAAACAATTGATAAAGAGTGGTGTAATGGAGACGGTAGTTGTAATAGTCCTGGGTAGTTTGGCCAACGGTAACTAAATTGCTTTCAAAAATTACCGGCAACAAATAGAAACTGGAGAGCAGAAAGACTAATAAGGGAAGACAGAAAAAATGGGTAAGATGCAGCTTCCAGGATTTTTTCCACAGACGAAAAACCGTCCATATTCCCAAAAATGGGACCAGCATGAGAAATGATAGATTGTGGGTAATTAACAACCCGGTTAAAGATAGGGCTAACCAAAAGAAAGATTTGTGGCTTCGGGTTTGAATAAAGTTATCCAGAAATAGAAAAATTATGGGGAGAAAAACAAACGAGTATGCCTCACTAAGCGCCCCCCTAACCCAAACATCGACCGCCCTATATGGGGCATAAACATAAAAAAGAGCAGAAACAACCCCGCCCGGATTCCCCCAAAACTTTCTGGCCAAAAAAAACATTCCCACCCCAGAAAGAACCAGAGTCAAAATGAAGTTGGCTTTAGCAGCGTCGATTATTTGCCATCCCGCCAGGCGAAAAATTTGGCCTATCCAATAGGGAAACTGGCCGTAAAAATTAAATACCGGTTCGCCGTAGCCCATGCCGGAATCTGGGGACCAGCGGCAGGGAAAATATCCTTGGGCCAAGCATTTGTCAAATTGCTGCTGACGGAAAACATGGAAATCGTGCATGGTGTAAATTCCCTTTTTCAACATCAGCGAAAATGCCGGTAATACCAAAATTAATAACACCCATAAATGTTTTTTGTTCATGGCAGTTTTTCGGCCACCTTTATGGCGGGTAAACCGGTGGGGTAATCGATATGAAAGTATTCGGGAAAATCCGGGGGGAAGTCAGAATCTTTGCCCACATATAACACGGGGTGGGTAACCGGATCTTTAGGGTAAATATCACCAAAACGATATTTGTCCAAAAAGTAACCGTCATATTGATCCAAAAATTTATATCCTTGACTCTGAAAATCGGGCCAAGAGTTAGAAAACTTCTGATAAGCGTCCGGATTCATTTGAGAATAAAAGGCTACAAAAATTTGCGGCTCGGACAGAGATCGGCTAAACCGCACGTCGGGAAAGCGATCCGCAAAAGGTTTTAAGCGCGGCATGAGCTCTTTCCATCCGTAATTCATGGCCGGGCCGTTAATTTGAGGGGCGTGATACAGGTAGTCTTCGACGAAAAAGGCAAAATTCAAAATTAAAAAGGCAAAAGCAAGAATAATAATTTTCTTATTTGGCTTTAATAATTCAAATAAGTAAAGCGCTCCTAAGGTGGAAGCAGCAATAATAAAGGGGATCATGACTGCCGCGCGGTAGGCAGTGGAACCGGAACCTTTAGCCAGAGCGGCGGGCAAAGGTGATATGAGTAAAAGTAATAGTAAAAGTAAATAGGATTTATGCGAACGTTTGATAATAAGGACAACAAATCCTAACAGAAACAGCAAATCAGGGTAATACATAACCCCCCGACCGGGAATCATGCCGTAGTTAGGTTCCCCGGCGCCTTGGGTAAACAAAAACTGGGGAGAGAAATAAGACAGGTAATTCTTGCCAAATACCGAGGTTGAATACACCAGTTTGTTGGAGAAGACCCTGGCCAGAGTATCCGGAAGGCCCCAGTTGCGAGCGGTAAATCTTCTGGCAGCCACAGCCTGCCAATTGTCAGTAGGAGACAAAATGCTAACGTCCCTGATTCTGGAAGAGGCTACTCCTACTAATGAAAATAGGGTAGGTAAGGCCAAAATTAGAAAAGTGATAACGAATTTGGTAAGGTGACGAGGCCGGAAAAATAATATAAATACGACCAAAATAAGTGGAGTTAGCAGTCGGGCGGAGTGATAGGAATACATATTGAAAGCCAGGATGACGGCTGCAAAGAAATATTTCTGCCTTAAAAAAAGAAGGAGGCCCAAGGGGAGAAAGAAAGTGCCAAGGTTGGCCTCGAAAGCGCCACGGGAAAGACTAATGTGCCAAGGTGAAATCGCTAGTAAAAATGCTGCCACTAAACCTACTACCTCACCCTTGAGGTATATCTGTTTGACAAAAAAATATATTACTAAAACGGCCAGTGTTCCCACGATGGCATTGGGGAGACGGGTAGCAAATTCGTTTAAACCAAATATTTTAATGGATGGTATGGCTAAAAAAGAGTAGAGAGGGAGCTTGTAATCCCCAAAAGATTTGAGCCCAATTATGGGCAATTTCCACCAGACAGTCCCCCACTCATCTTGGCCGGTTTTCAAAATAGAGTAGGCATTGTAACTAAAAGCGGCTTCGTCGGCATTGAAACCGGCGGGGTACTTGTCCAGCCAAATTAATCTCAATAGCCCTCCCACCAAGACTATTACTGCCAACCACCGCATATGCTAATTATAGAACGGGCTTTATTGTATTACCAATTCATCTCTTGGCTACCAGATACAAAATTGGTTGGTCATACAAATTAGTACTGGTAAATAAAACTCGGACCCCTTCTGGAGGAGTTTTGCGCCAATCCCAATCCCCACCCACATTATCCCTTTGGGAAATAAGATATACAGCACCGGGAAGAAGGTGGCTTGGCCAGTTTGCTTCGGTGAAATTGCCAAAGAAATATTTCCCGTCCACAGTGAAGCCGTCATAATAAGGAACTATCTCTTTTTGAACTTGTTCTGTAGTAAATTGCCTGTGAAAGGTGACGGGAGAATACTTGGTCCAAAAGAGGAAGCGAATAAGAGAAGGTTCGTAAGTATTATTGATAAACACCCGCGAGTATTGTGGAGATAATTTATTTAATTGAATCATGGCCTGCTTGAATCCGGAATTCCACCACCGCCAAGAAAGACGGGAATAGTGGACCCAATAGTAATATGCCGACCAGGTAAATTGGAAAAGACAAACTGCCAAGAGAAGTATGGCCGGAACTTTCCAGCGCCGGAAGAGCCAGATAACGCCTGTGCCGATTCCCACGGCTAGAGGAGGAACCATTAAGAAAAGACGGGTAGCGTGAAATCCCCCATCCACGGTTAAGCTGGCCGGAACCGGAGCCAAGATGAGCCAGATCAGCCAACCCCAGAGCTTTCGGTTGGTCAGCCACCAAACTCCCACGGCCAGAAGAGGAAAAGTAAAGGGCAGCAGCTGGCCGATGACTTGAATACTGTGGCGATAGACAGGATCCCCTCTGACAAACAAAAATTCAGTAGAAAAACTGCGCAAGTAATTATCCCAGAACTGATGCAGGTAGGATTCGTATTTGTTTGTAAACAGGCGGCCGGTTAGGCCGGGGTCCGCTTGGCGCAGCTGCAGAAGTTTTTGGGTCTTTTCTTGATCGCGGGACAGGCTAAGAAGACCAAAGCGGTCCCGGGCGGGACCGACGACAACATGGTAAGCCAAGGGAATAATAGTAATGGTAAATAGTAATAGAGAAAGAAAAGAAGGAATCTTTTTAGATATTAAAACTAGAGCAATAATCCACACCGGAACGAATAAAACTGCGGTGCTGTAGGTATACATACTTATTGCAAAAATCAAAAGGCAAAGTGCATAACGTTTCTTAATAAAAAGCAGGGTGGCCAGCATGATGAGGTTGAGCATAATGACTACTTCAAAGCCCACCCGGGAATAATGAATATGCCAGGGCATAAGGGCGAGAGCGAGAGAGGAGAGAAGGGAGATCGACTTTGATTTAGTTGTTTGATAAACCAATAAAAACAAGATTATCGGGGCCAGGGAGCCCCAAATGGCCGAGGGCAAACGCACCCCCCATTCGGTATTGCCGAAGACAGCGATAGTGGGAACAGTGGCGTACATCAAAAGCGGGGCCCTCCACTCTGCCAAAGAGTGGATGTAAGTAGGCAGAGTTTGACCGTATAAATCTTTACCGGTTTTGAGTAGAGAATAAGCCTGATAACCCACATCTACTTCATCTCCAAAGAGTTCCACAGGCACCTGATTCAATCCGACAATCCTTAAAAAACCAGCTAATGCTAAAATAACTAATAACCACTTACCCATAATTTTATTATAGCCCAATGTTGTCAATCATCGTCATAAACCATAATACTGTGGAAATCACCCGAAAGTGCTTGGATCACATTTTTGCATCAAAAAACATAGAATTTGAGGTTATTTTGATTAACAACACCCCCACGGATGGCTTTTCGTATCCGAAAATCAAAATAATAAATAACGCAGCACCTTTGGGGTTCGGCGCCAATAACAATCAAGGTCTGAAAATTGCTAAAGGAGATAAGATTTTGCTGCTCAATAGCGACGCTTTTGTCTACCCCGATACTTTGGCCGAATGCTACGCCCAAAATTATGATGTTTTGGGTTGTCAGTTGTTAAACCGAGATTTATCTATTCAACCATCTTGGGGATATTTCCCCACTCTGCGGCGGATATTACAGCTGATGATATTTGTGGATAACTTTCCCCTGGTCAGAAGATGCATTGACTCAATTCACGTCCGGGACATTAACCGCTACCACAAAATTCGGGAGGTGGACTGGGTGATGGGATCATTTGTAATGCTGAAGCGCAAAGTGTTTGAAAAAGTCGGTGGATTTGACGAAAACTTTCACATGTACGGAGAGGAACTTGAGTGGATGTATCGCATTCGCCGGGCAGGATACAAAGTGTATTATTATCCCGAGGCCAAATGCGAACATATCCAAGGGGCCAGCACGGGAACAGCGGCTAAAATGTTTGCGGGGGAAATGCGGGGATATCTGTACTGGTTTGCCAAATACAATCTTATCTGGCAGTTACCCCTCTTGAAAATAATTCTTGTTGCAGGAACCCTCTATAAAGCGCTCGCCTGGAGTATGCTGGGGGGAATTTTAGGCAAACCTACCTGGGGCCGCGACAACTGGAAAACGTTTAAAGAAATTGTTGAAGCTGTTTAGTCGGTGACAACGTATCGAAACCTTTCCCGACGTTTACCTTCTGGAGTCAGAGTAAAAAAATCAGCTGAGCTTTGGGCAGCCTCCAAGTCATACTGAGTCGCATGGCAAGCATGTGCGGCCACCCGTTTTTCCACAAAGTCAGAAATATCAATACTGACCACGTCCGGGTGATCATAAAAATCTACCAACAGAAATTCAGTGACTGTTACTGATTTCATTTTTATTCCATCTGATAATCATATCTTCTGGATTATGAGTAATAATAATTTCGGGCCGAAATTTTCTCACTTGATAAACTAACTTCTCTATCACCTCCATATTGTTTTCTCTCGCTCCGTCTCGCAAATGCAAGTAAATATTATCTTCGCCCCTTATTCCCAAAGTCTGCATGGCCTTTTTATCCTCTTCTTCTCGTGCCCTAGTTAAATCTTTTTCAGATATTTTTTCTTGCCTTGATCCCCGACCACCGGAGGACATCTTTATACTCCTCACCCTCTTCCCATTAGCAATCAGTCTGGCGATCGTCCCACCTGCATACAGTTCTGCATCATCTGGATGAGCAAATACCACCATAATTCTTTCCTTGTTTCCAAAAACCTTTTCATAATCGTCCATATCTCTATTTTAGCAAATTAAGTTTTTGTCGTGTCCAGGAAATAAACCACATCAGGTAATGTTTAATCGGTCCGTTGTACCACAGACTGGATTTCCATAAATATCCTCTCCAATCCCCTGCTTGCGGATTTTTCTGAGCCGATTGGCCATGCTCGTGGATAATAGTTATTCCCGGGTGAAAATAGACTCTTAACCCTGCTTTTCTAACCCGGCGGCAATAATCTAAATCTTCATAATACATAAACACCTCTTCAGTTAGCAGTCCAATCTTTTCTATAGTGCCGCGGGGTAGAAACATGCAAGCACCAGAAATGGCGTTCACAGTAATCGGTCCACTGCTCATGGGAGTATATTTTTGACTCGAGCCGAATATAGACAATTCAGGAAAGACAGAACCTTGAGGGGTACCGTCAGGATCGGTAAACTTCGGTCCCACTACTCCCACATCAAAATGAGATTTACAGAAATCAACCATTTTGACAAAAAAATCCTTAGGCAAACGAGTATCCGGATTGAGAAGCAGTAAATAATCTCCTGTTGACTTTTTAAGACCCTGGTTAACTGCTTTAGGAAAACCAAGGTTAACTTTATTTTGGATAGACACCACTAGTGGCTTAATTACGGAATTATTGTCGACAATTATCAACTCCAGATTGGGATATTTTGTCGCCAGAACTGATTTGACGCACCGCTGCAAGGTACTAGTTACATTCCAATTAACGATGATTACGCTAATTTTCTCCATAATGCCATGAAGGTGGGGACAATAAATCCGGGATGTCTTAAGATTTTTAAAAACAAAAAGTATATGTGCTCTCGCAACTGTTTTCCGGTCAAGTTTTTCCAATGAGCCAAAAGATAGTTTCTTTCTTTAATTAGTTGAAGTTGGCGGGGAGAAAAGGCTTCCTTAAAGGCGGTTTCGGTCACATGCATCACCTGGCATTTGGGGTCCCAAACAATTTTGTATCCTGCCTTGCGGGCCCGCCACCCCAAGTCAAAATCCTCAAAATATCCCGGAGAAAAAATGGGGTCAAATCCTCCTAACTTGTCCCATAAGTCCTTGCGAAAAGCAGCGCTGCCGCCGGAAGCCCAAAAAGACTCGTGGATTTTATTGTCTCTCGGTCCATTGGTAAATTCCAGCCAGCCGTTTTTAAATTCGCCTTTGGCCCAGGACCGGTCCTGCTCACTAAAAGTGACGGCAAAAATCTTGGGGTCGGCAAAATGGGGCAAGGTTTTCTCGATTAAATCAGACTGAGGATTAACATCCTGGTTGAGCAAAAAAATGATATCCCCAGTCGTGGCCGCAAAGCCGTCATTAACAGAGATGGGAAAGCGAAGATTTTCAGAATGACGGATGAGTTTAATTTGATGGTAGTTTTCGGTAATAAAATCTCCAGAACTATCAGTGGAAGCGTCATCAACCACGATTACTTCGTCGGCCCCAAGTTTTAGTACATGAGGCAAGTTTTTTTGCAAATGCTTTCTGCCATTGAAGGCTGGAATAACTACCGAAGTCTTAAACATCTTTCCCCTTACGCATGAGCAATACTATTGCCAGAGAAGTCGCGGCCAGCACCCCCCTAAATAAAGATGCGACAAAGTCCAGAGGGTAATTCACAGGAAGAAATTGGGCAAAAGAAAGCTTCAAGCCGACCAGTCCAAAATTAAGGGACGAGTCAAAAGTCAGTACTATAACTAAGTAGGCCAGCGTCAAAACCACAATCGGCCATCTGGTTTTTTCCACTTCCACCCAAGCCAAAACCAAAAATGGAGCCAGCCAAGTTAGCCATTGGGGATGCCAGTGGGTAACTGAGAAAAATAGAAAGAGGGGTACAGATAACCATCCCCACCCAGGAAATGCTGCGGGTCTATATCTACTCCACCAAAATAGAGCCACTAGTCCCAATATAAACAAAGGAACATGTTGAGATCCCGATACCATAATTTTAGCGTATAAAGGTTTATCTGACTGGGCCGCCAACAGAGCATAAGTTTTAAAAGCCACCGAATGCAGATAAGGAAGGATTATTAATCCGTACGTTCCCACCCCAAGAAAAATTGACTTCCATCTACTGCGGGTCACAAATGGTAACATTACCAATGAAAAAGGTTTGAATCCCGCCGAAATTCCCAAACAAACGGCGGCTAAACTGTTTCTATCTTTATGAAAAGCATATATTGCCAGGATAAAAAACAGGGCGATGAAAATGTCAAATTGACCCATCAGGTAGGCCGAATATAAAACAAATGGGTTAACCAACCATAAGACTGTTGCTAAACGCTTTCTCCTCGAGTCGGGAAAAAGTTTAGTCAGGAAAACAAGACATAGTATGTCCGCAATTACATATGGCAGTTTTAACAGGAAAAGCAAAAATACTGATCCCGCTGACCCCCGGAAGTTCCCGTAATCGTTTATTAAGACATCAAAGGCTTGGCGGGGATATGCCGGCCACAGT
>ERZ1292629.1071-Hain-H43-01um-R1-1071-length-28565-cov-7_pt1 | contig 28565 bp, 28 predicted proteins | sample MGYA00564399_ERZ1292629 | MGnify/ENA primary metagenome ERZ1292629 (study PRJEB36523, sample SAMEA6512636) | groundwater metagenome | collected 2019-01-08 | study: AquaDiva: Metagenomics assemblies of 32 groundwater samples
TAGACAAGGATCATTATATGAACAAGAGGTTAAAGCTTTCCGGTGACTTAATGGCAGAGCTTTTCAGAGTCAACTTAAGAGCCCTGGTCCAGGATATGCTTTATAACTTTCAGCGTCTTGTAAAGAGGGGCAAATTTTCATCCATAAAAAACATAATCAGGGAGCAGCTGCTCACTTCAAGGATAAAAAGTGCGATGGCTACTGGCGTGTGGGTTGGCGGCAGGAAAGGCATAAGCCAGAATATAGACCGAGTTAATGACATTGCAACCACTTCCCATCTGCAGAGGGTTGTCTCGCTATTGACTAGTACGCAAGAGAATTTTGAGGCTCGTGCATTGCATCCCAGCCATTTCGGAAAATTGTGCCCGATAGAGACCCCAGAAGGAACCAACATCGGGTTAAGAAAGAATCTTGCATTCATGTGCTCAATAACTTCAGAGGAGTTCCCTGAAGAAAAATTAAAGAAAATACTGGAAAACATAGGAGTCAAGTCCGTAATATAAAATGGCAGATATCTATTTAGATGAAAAATTCATTGGAACCGTAGAAAAGTCTATCGAGTTTGTTAATAAGTTCAAGGAAGAGAGAAGGCTGGGAAAAATTCCTTCGTTCATTAATATTATGTATAGTGAGTCCTTCGACGAAATAAACATCGAAACATCGAAAGGCCGTGCTAGAAGGCCATTGATCATAGTTGAAAACGGCAAATCAAGATTAACAGACATGCATGTTGAAAAATTAACAAAGAACGAGCTTTCATGGGCTGACTTAGTAAATCAGGGAATAGTCGAATACCTAGACACTTCAGAGGAGGAAAATTCTTTGATTGCAATTTCAGAAGACCAATTGGCAAAGGACCATACTCATCTTGAAATAAGCCCCCTCACAATATTGGGAGTGTGCAGTTCCCTAGTCCCTTATTCAAATTTTGTAGGGGCCTCAAGACTGATTCGTGGGGCTAAAACGCAGAAGCAAGGCCTTGGCTTGTATGCTGCAAATTTTCCAATAAGGATAGACACCGATGTTTCCGTTCTTCAGTATCCTCAAGTCCCAATCGTAAAGTCGTTCACGTCAGACATCTACAAATACAAAAAGCATCCATTCGGGCAGAATGTAATCATTGCAATGATGAGCTTTGAAGGCTATAACATGCAGGACGCTATAATAATCAATAGAGGCTCTATCGACAGAGGATTTGGCCGTTCAACATATTTCAGGCCATATAGTGCCGAAGAGCTTCGTTATTCTGGCGGCTTGACAGACGAGATAACTATTCCTGACAAGGAAGTTAAAGGCTACCGATCAGAGAAAGATTACAGATTGCTTGAGAAGGACGGAATAGTGTATACGGGTGCGGAAGTAAAGGAAGAAGAAGTAATCATAGGAAAAACCTCGCCGCCAAGATTTCTTGGAGAATTGGAAGAGTTCAGCATTGCAGCAAACATAAGAAGGGAAAGTTCCGCTATAATAAAGCACGGTGAATCTGGAGTAGTTGACCTTACATTAATCACAGAAAATGAAGAAGGCAACAGAATAGTTGAAATAAGAGTCAGAGACCAAAGAATCCCTGAATTGGGTGACAAGTTTGCATCAAGGCACGGCCAGAAAGGAGTCATAGGATTAATAGTGCCGCAGCAAGATATGCCTTTCTCAGCTTCTGGCATTACCCCAGATATTATATTTTCGCCGCATTCAATACCAAGCAGAATGACTATCTCGCATATGCTTGAAATACTTGCAGGAAAGGTTGGAGCGTTAAAATCCGAAAATATTGAGGGCACTACTTTTGATTCAGTCCCAGAAGAAAGATTAAGGAAAGAATTGCTCGAACTGGGCTTTATGGACAATGGTACCGAAATAATGTACAACGGGGTGACAGGAGAGCAATATAAGGTAAGAATATACATTGGTTCTATATTCTACCTAAAGTTGCGCCACATGGTCGCTAATAAATTGCATGCCCGGGCATCGGGAAGAATCCAGCTTCTTACAAGACAGCCGATTGAAGGCAGATCAAAAGGTGGTGGTTTAAGAGTCGGGGAAATGGAAAAAGATTGTTTAGTTGCGCATGGAGCTTCATTGTTGCTGAAAGAAAGATTTGATTCTGACAAAACCACAGTCTATGTATGCGAGGAATGCGGCATGGTCGCAGTATATGACAGCTTCAAGAATAAGAAATATTGTATAAAATGCGGCAGCAATGTCGAGATAAATCCCGTAGAAATCTCATATGCATTTAAGCTGTTGCTTGACGAATTAAAGTCGATGGTAATCTACCCAAAAATAATACTGAAGGACAAATACTAAAATGGCAGACTATATATCAAAAAAAGTCGGTGCAATTGAATTCGGATTGTTCTCTCCCAAGATTATCACAAAAATGGCTGCTGTAAAAGTAGTCACGCCCGAGCTTTATGACAAGGAAGGCTATCCTGTAGATGGTGGTTTAATGGATATTCGCCTTGGCGTGATAGATCCTGGATTAAGGTGTAAGACTTGTGGCGGAAAGCTAAAAGAATGCATTGGCCATTTTGGCTATTTGGAATTGGCAAGGCCAGTCTTTCATATAAAATTTGTTGCGTATATTATTAAGATATTAAAGATTTCATGCGGGAACTGCGGAAGGCTTCTGGCAGAAGAAAGCAAGATCAAATCATTCCTAGAATCGATGAAAGACATTTCTGAAAAGCATCCTGAAACAATAAAACAGGAGCTTAAGGAATTTGTTTCTGAAGTAAAATCAACAAAAAAATGCCCTCATTGCGGCGAAAAGCAACTTGATTTAAAATTTGAGAAGCCCTCTAGTTTCTACGAAGATGACAAGAAACTAACTCCTATAGAGATAAGATCAAGATTCGAAAAAATCCCTGATGAGGACATAAGAGCCATTGGTATTAATCCAGAAGTTGCCCGTCCGGAATGGATGATCCTAACAGTATTGCCTATTCCTCCTGTAACAACAAGGCCAAGCATCACTTTAGAAACAGGCGAAAGGAGCGAAGATGATTTAACCCATAAGCTCGGAGACATAGTGAGGATAAATCAAAGATTATTCGAAAACATTAATGCAGGTGCTCCCGAGGTTATTATCGAAGATCTATGGGAATTGTTGCAGTATCATGTAACGACTTTCTTCGACAACGAGGTTACGCAGGTTCCTCCTGCCCGTCATAGGTCAGGACAGCCATTAAAGACATTAACTGAAAGGATAAAAAGCAAAGAAGGAAGGTTCCGTCATAATCTTGCCGGAAAAAGGGTTAACTATGCAGCTCGTACAGTAATAAGCCCTGATCCAAAGCTTAAGTTCAACGAAGTAGGCATTCCCAAAATTGTTGCGATGGAATTGACTGTTCCAGAAAGAGTGACAGAATGGAACATGAAATACCTGAAGAGATTCATCGAGCAAGGCCCTCACAAATACCCTGGCGCAAACTATGTGTTAAGGCCGGACGGAAAGAAGAAAAAAATAACAGACGAAACTAAAGAGCAGCTTCTTGAAGAATTACAGCCAGGCTTTATTGTTGAAAGGCATCTTATGGATGGGGACATCGCAATATTTAACAGGCAGCCCAGCCTTCATAGAATGTCTATAATGTGCCATAAGATAAAAGTTCTTCCAGGAAAGTCATTTCGTCTTAACCCGAACGTTTGCGTAGCTCCAGATACTTTAGTTCAATTGTCTAGTGGCATTCAAAGACCAATAGACGAATTGAAAAATTGCTGGAAAGAATCAGAATTATTGACATTAGACAAACAAAACAATAAATACATCTCTACAGAATTGAAGAAGTTTTGGGGTTTAAAACCAGAAGAGTTCAATGCAAAATGCTATGAGATAACAACAGATACTGGCAGAAAAGTCATTGCTACAGGCGATCATCCATTCTACACTTCAGAAGGCATAAAAAAAGCTGATAACTTAAAAAAATACGATAAGGTAGTCATAAGACCATTAGATACCCCGATATACAAAGAAACGGACGAAGTAATTTTAACTGAGAAAGAAATAATAAAGATTGCCCCTAAAGAAACCTATCTAGGCCATTCTTTAAAAACATTAAAGGAATTGAAGTTAATACCACTTAATTTGATTGATCAAAGAGTAATGATATTAAGCAGATTGCTTGGCCATTTATTTGGCGATGGTACCTTTATCCTAAACAAGGATAATGCAAGAATGATATTTAGGGGCGCTAAAGAAGACCTAGAAAATCTTCAAAGAGACATAAGAAGTCTGGGTTTTAATCCTGAAAAAATCTACATAAAAACAAGCGGCGGCATAATAAGCACCGTAAAGGGCAAAAAGCTAACTGTGATAGGTTCTTATCCTTGCTTTGAAATTAGAAATAAGCCTCTGGCGTTGTTATTTGCAGCACTAGGAGCTCCAAATGGCGACAAGGTAAAGTTAAGGTATTCCGTGCCGAAATGGATTATGAACTCTCCAGATCATATAAAGAGGGAATTTATTGCAAGCTATTTCGGTTCAGAATTAACTAAGCCATCGATAAGAAATAAAACCAAATCAAATTTCAATCCGTTAACTTTCAAGATAAGCAAGTACAAAGAAAATAAAGATTTCGGATATGAATTTATTAAGAGTGTAGAAAAATTATTAAGAAATTTCAGTATAAAAATTAATAGTATAAAAGAAGAGACTGGCAATATAAGAAAAGACGGCAGAGAGACAATAAGCCTTTGTGCAGTTATTGGAGACAAGAAATCTGTTATGAATAATTTTGGAAAAATAGGTTATTTATACAGCAAGGATAAAGATAATGTCGCTAGATTAGCATATCAATATTCAATTCTAAAAGAAGATGAAATAAAATCAAGAAGAGCTAAATACAAAGAATTTATTAAACTGAGAAAGAAAGACCGTACATACAAGGAAATATCAAATATAGTTAGTATAGACATAGGCATTTTAGAGTCGTGGTCATACAGATATAAAACCGCCTCTTTACCATCAAAATTCATTGGTTTTAAAGATTGGGTAAGCAAAAATAGCGCTGGACCTGGTTTAGTCTACGAGAACATAGAAAAAATAAATGAAGCCTATTGTCCTTTTGTGTATGACATTACTACAACTGAAGGAACTCACAATTTTTTCGCTAATGGGTTTTTGACTAAAAACTGCGGACCATATAATGCAGATTTCGACGGGGATGAGATGAACTTGCATATTCCCCAAAACGAGGAGGCGAGGGCAGAGGCAGAAATACTTATGCAGGTGCAAAGCCATATCATCTCGCCGAAAAATGGCCTGAATATCATAGGCTGCATAGATGATGCCATAGTGGGAAATTATCTTCTTACAAAAAAACTTGAACTTGATAAAGAAGAGGCAGTCTCATTGTTGCTTTCAATAAATGTTGAAAATTTTGACAAGATCAAAAAATTCGGAAAGAAGGTTTCTGGGAAAGAGGTATTCTCTGTTTTGCTTCCAAATGATTTTGATTTTATAGGCACGACTAAGGGTTCTAGTAAAGAAGAAAAAATAAGCGTAATAATAAAGAAAGGCAGTTTAGTCTCTGGCTATATAGACAAAGCATCTATAGGAGAAGAAAAGGGCGCATTAATAAGATCTTTATACAAGCAATATGGCGAGGAAATAGGCATAGACATATTAAACAAAATTTTCAGGCTAGGCCTAGAAGTTTTATTAAGAGATGGGTTCACAACAGCAATTTCCGACACAGACTTGCCTGAAAAGACAAGGCAGTCGTGCCATTCGATAATACAAGAAGCAGAAGAAAAAGTAAATGAATTAATAGCAGAAAGAAAAGCCGGAAGGTTAGAAGCCATTCCCGGTTATACAGAAGACGAAACTCTTGAATTCAAAATCCTAGAAATATTGAACAAGGCAAGAAACGCAGTGGGAGAGGCTGTTTCTTCTACGGCAGACGAAAACAATCCAAGCATTATAATGGCCGCATCAGGGGCTAAGGGAAGTATCCTTAATCTTGCGCAGATGGCTGCCTGTGTAGGACAGCAGGCATTAAGGGGAAAAAGGATAGAAAAAGGTTTCAAGAACAGAACTCTAGTATCTTTCAGACAAAGAGACTTAAGTCCTGATGCCCGAGGCTTTATAAAGCACGGATTTAAACATGGGTTGTCTCCAACAGAATTTTTCTTCGGGGCAATGACCGGCCGCGACAGTTTAATGGACACTGGTTTGAGAACGCCTAAATCCGGCTACTTATACAGAAGGCTCGCAAATGCGTTGCAAGACCTTAAGGTGGAATATGATTTGACAGTACGGGATGCAAACAAAAAAATAATCCAGTTCAGTTACGGCGAAGATGGAATAGATATTTCAAAATCAGAGGGCGGACGCATAAATGTTAAAAGAATAATGAAGGAAGTAATAGGTGAGTAAAATGCCAGCAAGTGTTTTTGACGAATACGAGAAGATATTGCCGAAGAAAATACTAGACGAAGTAAGAGATGGCTGCAAAGAAAAAAGGCTTTCTGCCGGTGAATCAAAGAAAGTTCTTGAAGCCGTGAAGGAAGAATATATACATGCTCAAATAAATCCTGGCGAGTCAATAGGGATTGTTACAGCAGAATCAATAGGCGAACCAGGTACCCAAATGTCAGTTCGGCATAGCGAGAAAATAATAGTTAAATTTAATAATAATATAAGAATTGTAGAAATAGGGAAATTTGTTGATTTATTAATGCATAAATACGGGTCCATAGACTTAGATTTTACACAAGTTCTACCAATAAACAATTTAGAATTTTATACAATAAGTATAAACAATGATGAAAAAATAGAATGGAAAAAGATAAATGAAGTTAGCAGACATAAATATACTAAAAATTTAATGAAGTTAACAACAGCATCTGGGAGACAAATAACAGCAACAGACAATCATTCATTTGTAATTAGGTTGAATAACCGAATAGTACCAATAATTGGTAGAACCTTAATGGTTGGGGATAGGATACCGGTAGTTAATAATTTTTTTACAAATTCTATATTAAAAGAAGTAAAAATAAGTGATAGTTTTGTAGATGATAAAATAGTTATAAAAAATGATATGTTGTCTAAGCCCGGAGCAAAGTCTATAAAAAACACTATAAAATTAGATTGGAGGACTGGTTGGTTTATAGGAGCATATTTAGCTGAAGGATTCAACAATGGAGGTAAGTCTGCTGGGATTGCAAATGTCAATGATAATTATTTATCGAATTTCAAAGAATTTGCATCTTATATAAACATTATTCCAGCGGATAGAACATATATGGGAGAATATGGTCATGGTAGGACACTTACTATAAATTCTGTCTTTTTAGGTAAGTTTACTGCAGCAGCATGCGGGATAGGTTCTGCTCATAAAAGAGTACCAGATTTCGCATATAATGCTGATGAATCTTTCGTTAAAGGGTTACTAAGAGGATATTTTGATGGCGACGGAAATTTTCATGTTGATAGAAAAATGATAAGAGTTTCATCGAATTCAAAAGAACTAACAGATGGAATATCATTATTATTGTCGAGATTTAAGATATTTTCATATAAAGTTAAGGATAAAAAAGGACAATATTGGTTGTTAATCCCGTACAAATATGCACCTTTATACTTAGAGTTTATAGGTTCTGACATAGACTATAAATTAAGGGCTTTAGAAGAGTTAGCAGAATTAGCGAAGAAATTTTGGAATGAAAAATCTCAAGATTACACTGATATGGTTTCCGGATTCGGAGATTTATTTTATAAAACTGCTAAAAAATTGAAGTATCCAACAAGATATATAAATAATTTTACAAAAAGGCAAAAAATAGGAAGAACTGCTTTATATAGGTATATAAAAATATTTGAGAATTTAGCTAAACAAAATGATATAAATATTAGTAAAGAGTTAGAAATAATGCAAAAGATGTTTAATTCCGATGTTATATGGGATGAGATTACAAAAATAGAATATTTAAGTCCTGAGCATGATTATGTATATGACTTAAATGTTCCTGGGTTAGAAACATTTACAACATTTGATGGAATCATTACCCATAACACTTTGAATACTTTCCATTTTTCAGGAGTCGCAGAGATGAACGTAACAGTAGGATTGCCGAGGTTAATAGAAATATTTGATGCGAGGAAAACTCCTACTACTCCAAGAATGGAAGTTTATCTGAAATCAAAATATTCTCATGACCCCAAGATGGCGAGAAAAATAGCCACACAGATAAAAGAGACAAAGCTTAGGGAACTTGCAACAGAATTCTCGATTAATCTGGCAAAGGCATCTGTAGAGGCAAAGTTGGATTACAAGAAACTAAAGGACCTTGCAATGAAGGAAAGTGAGCTAATCAGCATACTAACACAGAATTTTAAGAATGTCGCAATAAAAATAGAGCGGGAAAACCTTGTGTTTTATCCGAAGCTAAAGGAATATGATTTAGGAGAGGTATTTAAGCTTAAGGAAAAAGTAAAGGACGCTTATGTTTCTGGAATTAAAGGCATCACACAAGTATTGCCAATAAAGCAGGAGAGTGAATTTATAATTTTGTGCGCAGGCTCTAATTTAAAGGACATGCTAAAGCTTGAAGAGATAGATTCAAAAAAAACAGTAACAAATGACATTATAGAAATAGAAAAAGTGCTCGGGATAGAAGCAGCCAGGCAATCTATAATTAACGAGGCCTTAAAGGTCATAGAAGACCAAGGACTCGATATTGATATTAGGCATTTGATGTTCCTTGCAGATGTAATGACAGTTACGGGCTCAATAAAGGGCATCACGAGAAGCGGAATTACAAATGAGAAGCAATCTGTTCTGGCGAGGGCATCTTTCGAAACGCCTATTAAGCACATAATAAATGCAGCCTTAACTGGAGAAAGAGATCCTTTGAACTCTGTAGTCGAAAACGTAATGCTCAATCAGCCAGTTCCTCTAGGCACGGGAATGCCTCAATTAATAGTCAAGGGAAAGAAGAAATGAGCTCTGAAGATCTAAGAAAGGCACTGAAAGAAGGCAGCCTTATTTACGGCACTGATAAGACTGTAAAAATGCTCAAAAACGGCAAATTAAGCGCAATTTTTCTGGCTTCAAATTGTCCATCTAAGACAAGGGAAGAAATAAAAAGTCTTGCAAATCTGGGCGGCATAAAGGTAAAAGAGCTGAAAGAAACAAACGAAGAGCTCGGAACTATTTGTAAAAAAACATTTTCTATCTCTGTAGCATCATATTAACATGAAATTAGATTATCAAGGAATTCAGCTGCTTAACATTTTCGAGACATTCACAAAAGCGTCTGTAAAGGATTGTTTTCTTGAAGAAAACAAAATAGTGTTCATAGTCAACAATGGCCATATGTCCAAGGCAATAGGTCCAAAAGGGAAGAATATACGCCGTCTTGAAGGGATTCTCAAGAAGCGGATAAAGGTAGTTGAGTTCAACAACGACATTTTAAAGTTCATAAAGAGCTGCATAGCTCCAATCAAGATAAATGAAATCGAAATGAAGGACGATGAAGTCCTGATAAGGGCAGAAGACAGCTATCAGAAGGGCATACTGATAGGGCGCAATAAAAAAAATTTAAATAGCCTGAAGGAAATAGTAAACAAATACTTCAAGGTTAAGAACATTAAAATATTATAGCAAGGTTTATAAATCATTAATTTTGCTTAAGCTAAAATGGGAAAGAAGTCAAAGGGTTTATTCGCAGGGAACAAGCTCAAAAAGAAGCGCAAGATGGATAGATGGCACTCTCGCAAATTCATAAAGAGGACACTAAATCTGGTGAAGAAATCAGATCCTTTAGGGGGAAGTTCCCAAGCTAAAGGCATTGTTCTTGAAAAAAAGCAGCTTGAGGCAAAGCAACCGAATTCAGCAATGAGGAAATGTGTCGTCGTACAACTCTTAAAAAATGGAAGAAAAGTAACTGCTTTTGTTCCTGGAAATGGCGCAATAAAATTCATTGACGAGCACGACGAAGTCTTGATAGAGTCTATAGGCGGTGCAATGAATCGTTCTAAAGGCGATATCCCAAGCGTAAGGTGGCAAGTCATTAAGGTCAATGATCAAAGTCTTAATTCTCTAGTTCATGGAAAGATAGAGAAGGGCAGGCGTTAAAAATGACAGCCGTTTTTAAGCTATTTAACAAGTGGTCGACTGAAGGCATTGAAGTTTCAGATATTTCCTTAAAGCCTTACATAAACATCAAGCCAATGCTTGTTCCAAGAACTCAAGGAAGGTCTGGTTTGAATAGGCTCTGGAGCAATCCCGCGCCCATAGTAGAAAGATTGATGAACAAGATGATGGTTCCGGGGCATAAAGGCAAGAAACATAAGATAACTTCAGGGCATAATACCGGAAAATCGTCCATGATTTACAAGATAGTGGAAAAAACATTGACGCTTGTCGAGCAGCAGACAAAAAAGAACCCAATAGAAGTTTTTGTAAAGGCGATTGAAAATTCCGCTCCTCGTGAGGAAATAACGTCCATAGAATACGGCGGTGCCAGATATCCGCAAGCAGTTGACATGTCCCCTCTAAGAAGGATCGACATTGTCTTGAGGTATATGGTTCAAGGATCATACCAAAAATCATTCAACTCAAAAATAGCAATCGAAAAAGCTCTCGCTGATGAGATTATTGCAGCATACAATTTTGATCAGAAATCCGCGGCAATATCAAAAAAGCTAGAGCTTGAAAGACAGTCTGACGCCTCGCGTTAAATTAGATTATTTTTTATGTTTCTTGGTTTTTCTCTTAATAAAAAAACAGATATTATAATGAATTTGGGCTTGATTAGCTAGCCGAAATACCTGTTGTATATTGACCTTGCTCTTGACTCAGAATTAGCCTTTACTATCACCCTTCCATCTTTAAATGCTATTATTTCATTATTTGAAACAGAATAATTGCTTTTATGCAAGGAATTTTTTATTTTATTTAGGTTTAATCTAGATCCATTAATCTGGTATGCGTTTCTCCCGCACATTTTTATTACGCTATTCCCTCTCTTTCCGTTAAGATAATTAAAATTTCCCGCACAAGTCATGCAGTTTTTATTTCTTGCAACTTTTATTTTCTTAAGTTCATTATCCCAAATGTTGCATGTTATTAATTCCTCGCTGAATTCTTTTCTTGCGATTATTTTTATTGCCTCTGTAACTTGAATGCTTGCTATTAAAGAAGCTGCAGTATTAATCAATCCTATGGTGTCGCAGGTTTCTAAGTTTTCAGAAGGCTCTTTGAAAATGCAGTTAAAACAGTATTTATTGTTAAAGCTGAGCATTGCCGCATCAGTTCCAATAACTCCCGCATATATCCAAGGTTTTTTGTTTTTTAAGCAATATTCATTTATCAAGAATCTTGTTTCTAAATTGTCTGTGCAGTCAAGTATCAAATCAGCCTTGTCAAGCATGTTTAGGCTTTTAAAATTTAAATCTGCAACACGCGCATTTATTTTTATTTCAGAGTTTACTAGTCTTAATATATTTCTGGCTGCGATTGCCTTTTCTTTCCCTATATCACTTTCAGAATAAAGGTTCTGCATTTGAAGATTTTCCAGTTCAACTATATCTCTATCGACCAATAAAAGATTAGCGCCTGCTCTTGCCAATAAAGCTGCTGAATTGCTTCCTATCGCCCCCAAGCCAATTACAGCAATTAGGCTTTTGCTTAATTTTTCTTGCCCTTTCTTGCCTATTTCCTTAAGCAGTGTTTGTTTATTGTATCTCATGTAAATATAAGGAAATAAAAGCTTTAAAAAATTAACTAAGAGGGGTTTTTTTGTTTATCTTATAAATATAATATGCACTAGCAATAAACACTGGTATTATTATCAGCTGCATCAAAGTAAGCCCTAAAGCAAAAATCTTGCCGTCCCTTAAGAACTCTGCAAAGAATCTTATGAAAGAATATAAAGCAATATAGCTAAAAAATACAGTTCCTGTTTTTGCGTTTCTTTTCCATAAAAACATTAACGCTAAAAAAACGATCAAGTTTCCTATAGCCTCATAAATTTGCGTCGGGTGCCTTCTTCCAGCAACATTGTCAAAATAAATTCCCCAGGGCAAGCTTGTTATTTTTCCATAAAGCTCTTGGTTGATGAAATTGCCTATTCTACCGAATATTGTTCCGAAAGCCAGAGGTATTACAAATATGTCGGCTAAATCAAAGAAATTTAGCTTCTTCTTCCTGCAGAATAGTATTGCAGCCAGTGCAGCCCCAAAAATTCCGCCGAATAATGCCACTCCACCGTGCCATATTGCAATTATCTCGGCAGGATTATTTGAATAATAGTCAATGTTTCCAAGAACATGCCCAAGCCTTGCTCCTATTATAGAACTAGGAATCAACCATACCGCAAAATCATAAATAGTTTCCTTGCTGATGTTTTTTTTCCTCGCAAGTTTTGCAGCCATTAATATTCCAATAAAGAAAGCCATTGCAAAAATAATGCCGTACCATCTAATCTCTAAACTGCCTATGTGAAAAGCGACTGGGTTTATCATAAAGATTTTAGGTCTTTAAAGATTAATAAATCTATCCTTATTTATTAAGCCAATCAACAATAAAACTGCTCAAATCCTTTTCAACAAACATTTGAGCCCCATGTCCAGCGCTATCATAAACTTTTAATTCCTTTTTGCCTTTTGATTGTCTATATAATTTCTGCACGCTTTCATAAGAATAAGCATCATCCTTGCTCACGACAAACAAAATATCTGTATTCAGGCTGCTAGCATCAGTCTTAATGCCTCTGTAATCAAGTCCCGGGCTCAATAGGACTATTTTACTTGCTTTATTCTTTAATGCATAATTTAAAGCCGTATTCGCACCTACAGACTCGCCTATTATAAAAAAAGTTCCTTCGTGTCTTGAATTCATAAATGTTGCAGCAGCTTCCACATCTTTAGTAATATCATTAAATTCCTTAGCTCCAAAATTATTCCAGTTAAGATCACTCTGCCCATGACCCCTTAAGTCTATTGCCAAAACATTAAAGCCGTTCTTCCTTAATTCTAATGGGAAATCATCCCAGCTGCTCTTATCCACATTTAGCCTATGCAACAATATAACATTTTTGTCAGAATCTGCATCATAGTAATTTCCCACGATGTTTATATTGTCGCTTGTCTTAAATTGTAATTTCATATAGTAATTAGTATTAACATCTTTATTATTAACTTTTTGATTGCATCCAGAAATGATTACAATGCCAAATATTAGCAGTGCTAATGCGATTTTCATAAAATTAATAATAATTAAAAATTTAAATAGTTTATTAAATATTTAGTTTATATGTTCTCATCAGCAAGCTGTTCCCAACAACAGAAACAGAACTGAAGGCCATTGCAGCTGCCGCAATAATCGGATTTAACAAAAATCCCGTAAATGGATATAAAATGCCTGCAGCTATAGGAATGGCAGCAACATTATAGAAGAATGCCCAGAATAGGTTTTGTTTTATTTTCTTTAATGTGTACTTGCTTAAGTTTATCGATTTTATTACGTCCCTTAAGTCATTCTTCACCAGTATTATAGAGCCTGTTTCTATAGCAACATCAGTACCGGCCCCAATCGCTATTCCTAAATCAGCCTGCGCCAGCATCGGTGCATCATTGATCCCGTCGCCAACAGCAGCAACTTTTCCAAGCTTTTGAAGTTTTTTTACTTCATCTGCTTTTTGTCCTGGTAAAACATCTGCTATAACTTTTTCTATTCCAAGCTTTGACGCTATAAAGTTTGCAGTCTCCTTATTGTCTCCTGTAATCATCACCGTCTTTATGTTCATTTTATGCAATTCTTCAATGGCTTCTTTTGAACTGTCTTTTATTTTATCCATTACTGCAATTAGTCCAATCACTTTCTTGTTTAAAGTTATTATCATGACAGTTTTTCCTTCTTTTTCTAATTTAGATATGTCTTTTTCAATATCAGAAAATATAATCCCGTTTGATTTCATTAATTTTCTGTTGCCAAGCAAGATTTCTTTGCCTTTGTGCTTTGCCCTTATCCCCTGCCCTGTAATGGAATTAAATGAGTCCGGTTCTGGGATCCTGATTTTTTTTGCTGTTGCATAATTTACTATTGCCTGGCTTAATGGATGCTCAGAATGTTTTTCAGCAATTGCTGCTATCATTAAAACGTCTTTTTCTTTAAGATCATAACTTATTATTTCAGTTACTTCTGGCTTTCCTTCTGTCAACGTGCCTGTCTTGTCAAAAACTATAGTATCTACGTTTTTTGCTATTTCGAGAGCTTCTCCATTCTTAATTAAAATTCCGTTTTCGGCACCTTTTCCTGTTCCTGTGATAATTGCCGTTGGAGTTGCTAATCCTAAGGCGCAGGGACAAGCAATAATCAAGACTGCTATAAAAACTCCAAGACTAAAAACAAAGCTAGACATAATAAAATACCATATCAAAGCGGAAATTATGGCAATTAATATGACGATGGGCACAAAGTAGCTGCTTACTTTGTCTGCTATCTTTTGTATAGGTGCTTTGCTCCCTTGTGCTTCCTCCACAAGCTTTATTATTTGTGCAAGCACAGAATCTTTCCCAACTTTTAGTGCTTTCACTTTCAAGATTCCATTTTTGTTTATTGTGGCTCCAAAAACTTTGTCATTGATAGTTTTTTCTACCGGAATAGGCTCTCCTGTGAGCATTGACTCATCAACACTGCTATGTCCATACACTACTATTCCATCTACTGGAATTTTCTGGCCCGGTTTTACGATTATAATATCATTTGCGATTACCTCTTCTAAAGGAACTTCAATTTCCTTATTATTCCTTATCACGATAGCCGTTTTTGCCTGTAGCCCTATCAATTTCTTTATTGCCTCTGAAGTTTTGCCCTTTACTTTAGCTTCCAAATACTTGCCTAGAATTATGAAAGCTATGATTAAAGAGCTTGTGTCAAAATAAGTTCCGCCCTTGAAATTGGAAGGCATTAAAACCACTAAGACGCTGTAAATAAATGCAGCGCTCGTACCTATTGCAATCAAGCTGTCCATATTTGCTGTTTTGTTTTTAAGGGCAATCCAAAATCCTCTATAAAACCTTGATCCAACTATAAACTGCACAGGTGTTGCTAATAATAAAAGCAAAATATTGACATTATTAAAACTTATTTTGAACCATTCCGGAAAGCTTAGTATGAATATTGGTATTCCAAGCAGAAAGCTTATTATTGTCTCCCATTTCAATCTGCTTATTTCTTTTTGTCTTGCTTCTTTTTCTCTGTCGTAAGATTCTTCTATTGCCTCATATCCAGAATTCTTTATTGCTTTTTTTATAGCATCTAAATTTATAATAGAATTGTCAAAAGTGATTTTTGCTTTTTCATTTATGCTTAGTTCCTTGCTTATAATGCCCTTCAATTGCTTAAGGGCCATTTCAACATTCATCACACAATGCGAATTGTCCATTCCAATAACTTTCAAGTTTACAGTTTGTATTTTTGAATAGCTTCCAGAATTTTCCGAAACTGCCTTATATCCTGTTTTCTCAACTGCTTTGATAAGATCCCTTTCATCTACATCGCTGTCTATTACAGCCTTCTCATTTCCAAAATTCACACTCGCGCTTCTCACACCATTAATTTTTTTTAGAGCCTTCTCTATAGTCAAAGCGCAAGTGGCGCAATGCATTCCATCTATCTTCAGTATTGTTTTTACCATATTCCAATTCTTAAGTTATTAGGTTCACTTTTTGCTCAACATATTATATGCCCAGGCATATACAGCTCCTATGAACAAACCAGTTATAAAGCTATACAACAAGCCCAGTACAAAACCGCTGAAGCTCGCTGCAAAGTTATTCATCATTTGTATGCCATGGAACATTCTAGAGCCAATTCCCATCATCATAGTTGGAGCTCCCATGAACAAAACATAGCATATAACAAATAATGCAGCAACTGTTATGCCTACGCTTAATGCCACTTTGTTTAAGTCTAATTTTCCCATTATCCTACCTCCTGAGCTTCTCCATTAGCTCCTTTTTATTACATTTGCACAATTTCTTGCAATTGCACTTCATATGATCCTCTGCTAAATTAAGCAAGGGCCTTACTATTTTTGAATTAATGTAATAAATTCTGTTTTTGCCTTTTTTCTTGAAATTTACGAAACCGGTTATATTTAATCTTTTGAGATTATGACTCACAGTGGTCTGGTCTAGTTTCAAGGCCTTGCTTATCTCACTTACAATCATTGGATTTTTGTCAAGGAATTGGAGTATAAGCATCCTGTTCCGATTCCCAATGGTTTCAAAAAATATGTCATATGCTCTTTCCATCATATGCTATATAAAGCATGTATATTTATAAATCTTCCCATTCCCGAGTTTATCTTTTGCAGCTGAACAAGTAGTACTTTTCCACTAGGTTTTTTAACCAGATAATGGGAAGGCCATAAAAAATCTTGTCTTTATAAACAAGCACTCCCATATTGTAACCAAGAGACATAATTACTAGAGCCGGCTCTAGTTCATAGATAACTAATTCTTTTTTACCTATTTCATTGCAGATGTTTATTGCGGCAATTCTTCCCTGCTCTAACGCGTTATGGGCTGTCTGCGGCACTAATTTTCCTATTTTATAGTCCATGCACCAGCTGCAGTCTCCGGCACTAAATATATTTTTCACGCCCACGAGCCTTAACGTGTCTGTAACTGCCAAGCAGCCTTTATTGTTTGCCCTCAATCCAGAATCGGCCAGCACTGTCGCTGCTTTAATGCCACCGGCCCATATAAGAACATCATATTTTATCTGCGAGCCGTTTTTAAGATAAACAAAATTTTTATCAGTCTTAACCACGGGACTGGCTAAATAAACTTTTATTCCTTGCCTCTCGAGATATCTTTGTGTAAAAGAGCTCACGTTTTCGCCCAATTCTTTTACAAGATGATCGCTTGCTTCTATTACTGAGATGTTCAATTTCTTGTTGAATGTCTTTTTCGCCCAATCGACCAGTTCTGAAGCTACCTCTACCCCTGTCAAGCCACCTCCGCCTACGATAACGGAAAGGTGCTTATTTTTGATTTTTGTCCTTATTGCTTCCTTTATCCTCAAAGCATGATTTATTGTCTTTAACGGCAATCCGTATTTTTCTAAGTCTTGGATTCCGAAGAAGTTTGTTTCGCTTCCTAGTGCGAGTATAAGATAATCATATTCGTAAGAGTTGTTTTTGCAGACAACAATGTTGTTTTTGTAATCGATGAGTTTTACGCTGTCTTTTACAAAAGTTATCTTTTTGTTTTTGTATAATTTTGCCAAATCAAAGCCGATATCTGTTGGTGCAATTTCTCCCAGGTCTAGCTTGTATAAAGAGGCCACATAAAGATGGATCCAGTTTTTGTCTATTACAGTAATGTCAAGTTCTGGCTTCAACTTTTTCAATGTAAGAGCAGCCTTAAGGCCTGCATACCCGCTGCCAGCTATTATTATTTTATGCCCTTTCATTCTTATTCAAATAATTCCAAAAATGGTGTGAATATGAGCAATAGCCCTATCAAAAGAGAAACGACAAAAAAGATGTTCCACTTTTTAAAATTAATTTTGTTGTCTTTCGCCAGAGAATAGTATAAAAGAGCGAATAGTAATCCTATTAGAATGCCGAGAATTACTTTTCCGGAATAGGGGCCTATAGCCTTGTTTAATGCCAAGAGGTCTTTTATTTTTTTTGACATAACAGATAACAAATTCAACAATCCTATTCCAACTATAGACAATGAAGCAAATACATAAACGGATTTTATTTTTTTTGTCATATTGACTGCACCTTTGTTATATAGGCTCCCAGCCCGAAAGTAATCAATGTTAATAGCATTGCGAGTGTCATCATTAAAACCAATGTGTTCCGTATTTGTTTATTCTTGAACAATTCATCCTTGAATTCTATGACCAAAAAACTGGCCAGTATTAATATTATTGCAACATAAATCCCAGAAAATTCCTTGAATTCCATTAATATCTCATGAACCCATGGCTTGTCGGAAGCCAAAATTTTTGATTTCGCGGAATCTGCATTTGTTTCTCTATATACTGCATAAATCATCATGCCAAAAATGTCTATTAGTATTACTGCTATGGTCATTATAATTATAGAGTACTTCAATATGTTATACCTATTTTTGTTTAATGAAAATAATCCTAGCAGGACTCCACTAAAGGACATCAAAACTATTGTACCTAGAAATCCATGTAACAACGAAATAAACTCCTCGCTACCCATATTAAATTTTCAGTTTATGCAAATAATAAATCTTTGTATTCACTTTATGAGAGTTCTCAGGAATACGATATAATATCAGAGAGTAAATGCAACATAAAGTGCATAGACAACAATAATGAGCATTATTGCTGAAAGCGTCCTTAAAAGGTTTCTTAGCAGTTTATTGCCAAATAAAAAGCTGAACGCCAGGGCAATAAAAACTATCAAGATATCTGCCAAAAGACAGAATATGCAGAATGCGTGTATCAAATAAAGCTCAGCATATACAAGATACAAAGAAAATAGCATAGAAAACACCATTAATGTATAACTTGTTTTTAGATTAAAGCCAATATTTCTCGACTTATATGCCTGATAAATAAAATAGCCTACTGCCAAAAATCCAAAAAACCCGATTGCAGAAACAGGAATGCTAAATATTTCAGAGTATACGCTTTTATTCACCAAGTCGCAGCTAAATCCCTCATTTATATCGCAGAATCTCTTTTTTTCTGGGCATAATGAAGATATGTCAAGTATGTAAAATCAATCAGGATAATAAAAACTAAAACAAAAAGAATTCTGTAAATAGTTCTTGTGTTCACTTTAAGCAAAGTTTATGTCAGGCATTCCTTATATCTGTCTGGATGATGGCCCATATGTTCATTCCATTGCTCTTGGGTATATCCTTTAGGGGCTGTGCATATGTCTTCTTTATTCTCGGCGCTTATTGCTTTCTTGTAATCTGCCCCGTAAAATGCCGAGTAAACAGTCCATGCTAAAGCTAATACTACTAATACTACTAATCCAATTAAGATTATGTTTTCTTTCTTCTTCTCCATATCAAAAACCTCCTCTTATGCTATAACTTATTGAGATTATTATAGTTAATAATCCTATCAGTACTGTAAATTTTATCATAAAGCTCAAATTATAGTTTGCAAATTTATTGATGATAATGCTTTTTGTTTCTATACTGGAGTTTTTTATTATCCTTATCATCAGCAAAATTCCAACAAAGTTTGAAAATATCCCAAGCAGCAATAAGCTGGTTTGGTATTGCTGCAGGAACAGCGCAGCTGCGCTTAATCCTATCAAAGGCAATACATCAGTTAAATGGTGCGCGCAACATGCAATCATCGATCCCGTAGACATAGTTCCAGTAGCTGCAACAGTCTTTGTAGCACTATTGTTTTTTACATAAGTTCGGACAAATGTAAACATCCCTATTTGAATCCCAAAGCCAATCGCCAGCAACAATATCCAGTACCACATTTCTTTGAATTGCAGCAACACTAAATTGAATGGGGCCAACAGCATCATGATTAAGAAATAAAGCCCTATTAAAGCAAAAGAGGCGATTATTCCAATAATATGGTGTTTTTTCATCAGCAACAGCTATGTTTTTTATTGTCTTTTTTTAAACCTTTCTTGTATTGGTTTAAATGCTCTTGGTTGCAGAACCATTTCCCATTTTCGCTAATTCCTTTTCCTTTCTCTTCCTTCATATTACACATAGTACATTTTTTCTTTAGCCAAAACATTTTATTTTCCTCCATCTGTTTTCATTTGCATATTCCCGGAGCATGTTCCTGCCTTGCAGGTGCAGTTTCCATCACATGCATTCGCATTATTCTCAGGAGTGCAATTCCCTTTCGGATTATCACAAGTACAGCCGTTTGTGTCGCAATGCTCTGAGTCGCAATGAACTTGCCCTGTATGTGAGGGGTTTAGAATGCAAAATTTAGTCGAATGAGGACCGTTGCAGCTCCCGTACTTTGCATAATAGAACGCACTTCTTGCAGAATAGAATGTGCTAACTAGCATAATAATCAAAAGTATCCATGTTATAATTTTAAAGTTCTTGTAAAATATTCTTGCAAGGCTAGGAAACTTCATCAGCTTGCTTGAAATATATGCCTTTACTCTATTGTCCAGGTCTGCGTCGCATTTTCTGAAAGTTACTGTCTTGAACAAACAGTTCAGGCTTTCTTTTGTCAGTTTCCTGTATTTGACGCTGAATATGCTTAAAATGGCAAATATGGGCAATGCTATTAAACATATCAATACCATTTGCTAAGATAACCTCGCTATTTTCTTTATTTCATCTGCTGCACTTTTTACTTCATCTTCTGTGTTGTAAAAATAGAGTGAAATCCTGCAGCTGCCGTTTATTTTATTTTTATTGAACCATGCATGGCAGCAGTGCATCCCAGACCTTGTCATTATATCATTCTTGTCCAATAACAAAGAAATTGTATGCGGTTCAATATTTTTTATGTTAAAGCTGAATAGTCCGTTCCTCAATTCTGGATTTTTGCTGCCAAGTATTGAAATATTGTTTAGATTAGAAATTTCCGCAGTCAACAATGCATTTAGCTTAATCTCATGCTGATTGATATTGTCCAATCCAACTTTTTCTAGGTAGGTGATTGCTTCTCCCAGGCCGATTATTCCGGCATAGTCCTGCAGTCCGGATTCAAACCTGTAGGGCAATCCCTCAAATTTCGCGTCATTATAAGTACTATCCAAGACAGTTTCACCGCCAACCATGAAATTATCTAATTTTTCAAGATGCTCCTTTTTCCCATATAGAATTCCGGTGCCAGTCGGCCCTAGCATTTTATGTCCGGAGCAAACTAAAAAATCTATATCTAGTTTTCTTACGTCAGTCTTTTTATGGCCTGCAGATTGCGCTGCATCTATTAAAACAAGACAGTTATTTTCATGCGCAATCTTTATAATCTCCCTTATAGGATTCTCTGAACCGTCCAGATTAGAAACATGATTTATGGATATTAAGCTATTTTTGTTCTTCCTGGCAGTTTCAGAAAATTCATCCAAATTAAAACCGTTCTTCGTTGAAATTGGTATTACATTAAATTTTTGCCATGGAACCAGGTTTGAGTTGTGTTCCTTGTCACTTATTATTACATTCCCATTGAACTTAAGGCAATAAGAAATCAAATTAATGCCTTCTGTCGTATTTCTAGTGAAGATTATCTCTTCATCCTTCCTTGCGTTGAAGAATTTCTTTGCTGTAGTCCTAGATTTCTCTACTTCTTCAGTCACTCTTTTTCCAAGCTTATGCAGGCTTCTATTTCCGCAGCTGGGATATTTCAAATAATATTCATTTATCTTGTTTATGACCTGCATCGGCTTTAGTGTCATGCAGGCATTGTCAAAATAGATTATCTCTTCCTTAAGCAGCGGGAAGTCTTCCCTATAGTTTTGTATTTTCATGCTAATAAAAAAAGAAACTATGCAGAGCCATGCATTGCTTTATGCATGCCTTGCATCCCTTTCATGCCTTCAAAGTTTTCATTATCCATCATCGGACAATGAAATCCTTCTGGATTTTCTTTTATTTGCTTTATCATTTGCTCATGCATCTTGTCCATTTTGTTCAGCAATTCCGGGTTGTCCTTAAAGTTTTCTCTCATCTGTTTATGCATTAGGTTCATTTTATCTACCAAGTCATTTCCTAGGTCTGCTTTTGCTGCCGCAAAAACTAATGCTATTGAGACTATTCCTAAAATCACGAATAAAGCTATCTTGTTCATTTTAACAGCCTCCTACTTGACTAGGAATATCAGAAGATGGTTGGCTATTCCCCCCGCCACCATGATGCTCTTGCATCATCTTATCATAATCAGACAATCCTGAATTGCCTGAATTGCTTGTTGTGCTCGAAACAGCATTTCCAGTTATTTTTGTTTTCATGCTGTTTATTTCTATGCTTTGGACTACTGCTATTAGCAATATTCCTATAAGCAGCACCATTACTATAATTCCTTTGTTCATTTTAACATCCTCCTACCTGGCTTGGCAAATCATTAGCGCTTACAGAAATTCCTTTGCTGGCCAAGTATTGTTTTGCCATATCTTTTGGAAAGAAAAGTATCTTCCATTTCACTAATTCCGAAAGTATTTGCTCATCAGCCATTTCAGGATGCTTGTCTAATAAATATTTCGCTAATCCCCTCATAGCGCCAGAATGTGCGCAACCGCAGGCTGGCTCTCCCGATTTTGTAGTTAAAGTTTGAGCTCCGCAACAAAACTCGCATCCTATAGAGTTTGTGATTTTTAGGTATCTTTGCTGTTTTTCAGGGCTTAATGTGATTGCTTTTGAGCCTCTTCCAGTTTGGTCAGTTAAATCGTCATACTGATTAAGCACGTTCATGCCTTTTACAGGATCATCATAACTAATTACAAGCTCTTTTCCATAAATTTCAGGAATCCCTTTTGATATGATTTCATTTAAAGCAGCTTGCAATGGTATTGTGCTGGAACTTTGTCCAGAAGTCTCAGAAGTCTCTTTTATGTCTTTTATTATATTTCCAGTTATTTCAAGCTTGTTTAAATTGCTTAATTGGAACTGGTTAAACAAAACTAAGGCAAATATTGCTACAATCAAAAATAAATTTATTTTTGTTATTGGTTTTTTATTTTGTATGTTTTGGTTTATTTGTGATTCTTCCATTTTTAATCAAAACTAGCATATCTAAGGGCTATATATAGTTTACTTGAATAACAGTCTATCAAACTATGTTCTAAATTAAAAAATAAAGTTATTTTATGTTCAGAATTGTTTACTTCGCTTAAATTTGCCTTTTTAAAAATACCTGGTTTGTCTTTCCCTGGGCTATTTTCCTGATCAAGTCCTTCTTCTCGAGCCCAGAAAGAACAATACTTAGTTTTGTCTTTGAAAGACCAATCCTTATTCTTAAAGTCGCTTGCGTAATTCCATCCTGCTCTCTTACAGTCTTCATAACATTTTTCTCGTCTTCATCTAGTGCACTCAACAACAATTGGAATTTCTCCTCACTGTCTTTTTGCTTGTGTGTTTCTTCTAAGGTTTTAACTATATTCTGCTGGTTCTGTTCTAGTATCTTCTGGCTTTTCTCGAAAAATATCAGATAGACTCCAATAGCGGCAAGTATAATTAGTACTGTTGCTCCGATTAAAGTGGGCCATAACAAGTTATTGATTTTTTCGTGAGGGCATGGTTCTGCGGCTGTTGCGCTGCATGCGCCATCTGAATGAGTGTTGAATTCAGTATTATAAGTCTGGACAAGAATACTTCTGAGATAAATTCCTAGGACTATCAATACTATTGCAATCCCTATTACTATATATCCTATTTTTTTACTGTTCATTTTGCTAAAGCCAATAAAATAGGCTTTAAAGCCTATTTATAAAAATTGCCTTTTTTGTGCAAAGATACTATTTTCAAAAGAAGATAAAATTTTATATACAAGCTCTTATTAATAAGTTTCAATGATATTAAAAAAAGAGCAGATAGTCTGGGTCGTATTAAGGCTTTCTATGGCATGGATTTTCCTGTGGCCATTTTTAGACAAGCTTCTTGGGTTGAATTTTGCGACAAAGGCAGAGCAGGCTTGGATTCTTGGAAACTCGCCAACAACAGGATTCTTAAAATTCGGAACCCATGGCCCTTTCGCTTCTTTATTCCAAAATATGGCAGGAAGTGTTTTTGTGGACTGGCTTTTCATGATCGGCCTATTGCTGATAGGGCTTGCCTTACTTCTAGGAATTGGAATGAGAATTGCTTCTTATTCGGGAGCGTTAATGCTATTTTTGATGTGGCTCGCTTTATTGCCTCCAGAGCATAATCCTTTCCTTGATGATCATCTAATCTATGCTTTTATTATGATTGGCCTTACATTTACAAAGGCAGGCCAGTGGTTCGGCTTTGGAAAATGGTGGGCCTCTATTCCAATAATAAAGAAATACAAATTCTTAGAATAAACTGCTTTGAAGTCCTCTATCATCTTAATAGAAAGTATTTTATAGATATTTTAACGACAAATTAGTTAATGAAAAGAGTGTTGGTACTGTTTTTTTTATTTGCTGTAATGTTTCTGCCAGTCTCTGCTGCCAGTTCTGTTGATAATGAGATAAAAAAGATAACAAATTATGCAGAGGATTATGAAACAGGGAATATCAATTATGCCCAACTTTCAGTTTATGTATCTGCTGTAAGGCAAGGCTTAAACGAAATTCTTGGCGCAGCGGGGAGAGAAGAAGGCGGGCTTCTAAAGGAAGATCAGCTAAAACCAGTCCTCGGCAATCCAAATCAAGAAACAGAATGGGTGTGGGTTGAAAACGAAGAGCGTGAAACAAAGCTCGAAAATCCTGTTCCTGTGTGGGAAAAGATAGTGTTCGATGGCAAAAAAATACAGATTAGGTTAAATGCCTTCCCATCAATATTCAAAAAAGATGATGTTGAATCGCTGATCTACAGGCTGCAGTTCAGAATAGAATTCAAAAAGCCGAAAGAGCAGTTTATTATGTTGGATAGGATAAGCACAATTACTGAATTAGCAAAATCATTTAGCTCAAATCCATCAGATGAAAATGCAGAATCCCTTGCAAAAGAAAGCGTGAACGCTGAAAAGGCTTTTGAATCCTTCTTCAGGCAGAGCGGGGAGAAGTGCGAAGATGTAATGGGAAATATTTTCGGGACCGAAAATATGAGGGCTGACCAAAAACTGCTTGTTCAGCAGGCTGATTTTTTTGAGGGAAAAAACTTCGAGGCCATATTAAGGCTTGAGATGTGTGACGAATGCGAGTGGAATTGGATTAACTTGGACTTCTGGATCGAGGGAAGAGGTCCGGGCTTTAAACTGCCGAAAGAATCGTACACTAAGCCAATATCCAAAGAAGGCCTAGAAAATATGGATGATAGCGATTTTGAAGATGCAATCACCAATGACATTAACCAAATCAAAGTATTTTTAGAAAGTGGAGATTATTCTGGAGCCTTGTCAATAAAAAATGATCTCTGGCAGTTAAATGATGCCTGGAATAGAAAGGCAAATGATGTATGGCAAGAAATCGATAAGGAATTCGAATCAAAAAGATTAAATTTAGAGCAATCACAAAATCAGGAGCAGTACTGGTGGATAAAATTAGACCAGGAGAAAAAGCAGAAGGAAAAAGAGTTAAGAAGGCAAAATCATGATAGAAGAAAACAATTTTACCTAAATTTGCTTTCTGGCTATGAGAAAAAAGATTTCTATTTCACCCAAATTGATTATGAAAAAAGGCTTGTAGAAGAATACAAAGAATTCGAAAGAGAAATTTGTGATAATAATAACGATGACAATAATAATAACAAGATTGACTGTTCTGATGAGCAGTGTTCAGGGAAAATCTGCGGAAGGCAAAAAACCGAGATTCAAGATGGCAACGAAACAAAGGAAGCCTATAAAGAGATGTATTGCATTGCCAGCGTTTGCCAGCAAAGGAAGGAGTCTGAAAGCATAAAAAAACCCGCTTGCGGAAACCACCTCTGCGAAGGAAATGAAAATATAGATAATTGCGCAGAGGATTGCTCCAAATGCAAGGTTTATGAGCCGATAAATTGTCTTGGAAAGGTAATTTTCAAAGGAAAAGACAAGAACAACTGTCCTTTAAAGCCCATATGCCTAAATGAAGTGAATTCTTGTGAAAAGAACGAAGATTGTATACAGCCTTTATGCGGAAAAGCAGAGTGTGTCGAAAAAAGTTGCAAAGTTACAAGCCTTGAGCAATGCAGGGAGGCAGAGTGTGTTGACGGAGAAGAGAGAACGCATAATTGTGAATCTGGAGAACAGATTACTGTTGAAAAGTGCATCGACAAGATATGGGCTAAAACAGGCTTGGAATGTGCAACAGCAGTCTACGATGAAACAACAAGCCCAGAGGAACAAGTCATAGGGAACGAATGTACGATTAGAGAAGATTGCGGCGGAGAGAGTGATGTATGCAGCAATGGAAGATGTGTTACAATTCCCGAAGCGATTCAAACCCCTCCCGAAGAAGCTCCTAAAGAAGATATATTGTCAGAGGGAGATTTACAGCAGGAAAATCAACCAGAAGCTGTGCAAGAAGCAAGAGAGGAACAATCAGAAAGCAGGGAAGAACGACAGCCAGAAGAGCAGCAAGCGATAACTGGGCAGATAATAAAAACAATAAAAAAAGTTACGTGGGGGTTCACAGGGCTAATTATTTCTATAACCGGATTTGGAACAGATAATGCTACAGAAACACAGCTTCAACAAAATCAGCCGCAAGAGCAACAAACTTTGCCGCAAGAAATATTACCTCAAGAAACTATGCAAGGAGAAAGAGCTGAGGAACAGCAGCCTGAACAAGGCCTAGAAATGCCGTACAGAGATTACAAAGAGGAAAATATGGAGAGAGAAAGCAAAAACGACTGTGGTGAACGATGCAAAAGAGAGTGCAATGACAGGCTGATTGCCCCTTGTGTTGGAAAGTGTGTATGGGAATCTGGGTGCAATGAACTATCATGCACGAATGACCAGATAAAAAAATGCGAAGAATCATGCAGAGAGGAAAAAAGTACTGGTAACTGCGAAAGAGAGTGTTCTGACAAATGTCTCAAGGGAGAAGAGTGGCAGCCTCCAGAAGAAGAAATGAACAAGCAAGAGAAGGGGGTTTTCAATTCTGGCGGGCAATGCAGAACAAGCCAGCAAAAGACAGAGGGCCATATTTACTTTGATGGCTGGGGAGACCCATTTGAAAAAGTAAGGCCCTTAAAAATCAAGTACTATGAAGGTGGCAGTGCGGATTGGTGCAGGAATGATTTTGAGAACCTAAAAAAGCAGAGGCAAGAATTAGAACAAAGTTTCAATCAGGAGTTTGCAGAATGGTTCTTTGAAAAATACCTGGCAAACTCTGCTGATGATTGGGAACAGCACGCTTCCGGAATATTCGAACTGTTCTGGATGGATGTAGAAATATCGAGGGAGATAGCCTATAGAATGAACTGTCTTGAAACCAAAGAGCTGCCAGAACATAACTTAATCAATATCAAATATGAAACCGATTATGGCAAATTAGAGTTTTGGGAAGAGTTAAAAACAGTAAAGATGCCTGGGATGGACGAAGATGTCCAAATAATTTCTCCTTATATGAAGATATGGATTTTCCCTCCAAAACAATTTATTGTTTATGAGATGAAGAAATCAATGAAGAATCATGAATTCCCCGGCCCTCCCGAGGAAAAAGCAGCAAGAAAGAATGAAGAAGGTCCGACAGCAGAAGAGAGAGAACAAATAAAGAAAGACAGCAATTTTATGAAAAAAATCAGAAAGTTGAGCGAAAAATATGGTGAGAGTGTCGATGTTGTGATTCAGTTTAAGGATTATGAAGAAGACGAGATTGTGTTTAATTTGTATGCGCAATTAAACGAGAAAGACATCATTAAAGTAAAACCAATGCTGCCAAATGAAGTGCCCCAAGAAGACATTAAGATAGAAATAGATTTTAAGAAAGTTTATGATATGATTTACACTGCCGAAAAAGAAATGCGCGGTACTCATATAGAAAGCCCTCCATGGGACAGAAAAGAAGGGCCTATAGAGATGGTTAAAGGGGCCGTTAACGGCATAAAAATGTACGCTAAGGTAAATGACATGATCAATTCAGCGAAGGTCTATCCTGAAAGTGAAGAGAAAAATACGCGGGATTTATTGAAATCCTTCTTCAAGATGATGATGAAGGAAGATAATGCTGGAAGAGAAGAAAAGAAAGAAGAGCCTGGCAAAGAAAAGATAGAAAAGCAAGATAAGAAAAGAGATTTAGTCAAATAATTACTAAAGAAGTCCAAGCTTTTCTGCATAGATTGCTGATATTGGCTTAAATGTTACACTCTTTCTAGGGATGTTTAATAAACTAATGCATTCCGCTATTCTATTCTTAGCTTTTAATGGGTCTTGGCCTTCAAATTCAAGTTCACCAGTCCATCCTAGTTCCGGAATATATTCTGCTATTGTCTTGAATTTATTCTTGCTTATTTCATAAAAATGCGCTTTTTCTTTTCTTATTGTAAACCAAGGTTTAAAGCCTAAATCTTGGGCTATGGACATGCATTCTTCTAAGTCTCCTTCGAGTAAAGGAACTTTGCCAGCTCTGTAAACAGCTCTTTTAAATTTTAAGTCTTCTATGTTTAATATCTCATTCTTTACAAAATAAAGCGTTGTGGGCTTAGTCGGGTATTTCCATTCCCTAATCCTTAAGTTTTTTTCTAGCGGATTCCATCTTTGATCAATTGGGGTAAGATAATAGTCATAAAATGAGTAGTCAAATATAAGAGAGCCTTCTAGAGTTATAATTCTATTGATGAATGCGTCTATGTCTTTAATCTCGAACCTTACTTCACATTCATAATCTGATGCCATAAAGATAGGTAAATAGAAGCTATTATAAATTTTTTTAAAGGAAATCTTCATCAGGAGCTCTTTATAATTTTCTTTTTGGCTAATCATTTAGAAGAAGATAGCATTTCTCTAGGCTAGAAATAGGTTAAAAGGTGTGGGCTTTTACTCAAAGGTAAAGAGCCTCGGGCG
>ERZ1292629.1074-Hain-H43-01um-R1-1074-length-28536-cov-9_pt1 | contig 28536 bp, 31 predicted proteins | sample MGYA00564399_ERZ1292629 | MGnify/ENA primary metagenome ERZ1292629 (study PRJEB36523, sample SAMEA6512636) | groundwater metagenome | collected 2019-01-08 | study: AquaDiva: Metagenomics assemblies of 32 groundwater samples
GTTTAATGAATTACTAATGAATAATCATAAAAGATTTAAATAGATTTGAAACTACTATACCTTATGCAAAAGAGAAACCACATCATTTTTGGATTCTTTTTGTGTTTTATTTTTATTCTGTTTTTGGGATTTTTGAAGCTGGAATGGTTTTATTTTACAGCTTCTTCGATTGCGATTATGGCAGGAGTTATTGTGTTTTATAGTTTACTTCCAGATATAGACCATAAAAATTCTACAATAACGTGGTGGTTTTTTGGAATTGGAGTTTTGGGTTTAGTTTTTGGGATATCGGAGCTTGTTTTGAAAAAAGATTTTGTTAATCCCTTGCTTTTACTTATAATTTCTACTGGTTTGCTTGTTTTTACTTATTTTGCTGTAAATTTATTTGAGCATCGAGGAATTATTCATAGTGTTCCTGTGGGAATTTTGAGTGTGCTTCCGCTTTGGTTTTTATTGCATAGTGTTGGCTATTGTATGTTGGCTTATGTTGCTTGGCATTCGCATTTACTTGGAGATGGATATTTATTTAAAGTGAAATAAACTCCCAATAATATCAAAAGGAGGAAGATAAAAATGAGTAAGTTTAGCAAAGAACAGTGGATTGGAATCTCGCTTATATTGGCGGCATTGCTGATATGGGTTCCACTTAATTTTATTCCAATGAGAACAACTATCGCTGCGGTTATTGTAGTTGCAATTGGTTTGTATAAATTAATATTTTAAATAAAGATTAAAAAACTCAACTTCCCTTCGGGTTTGGGGTGAAGAGTTTTTTAATACTGAAAATTATAAATTTTCAGGAGTTCGTTTTGTAACGAACATTAAAAACAAAACAAACATGGTAAAAAAAATAAAAAATAAGAAAGGCATAACTCTTGTATTGGGCGGGGGTGGCGCTCGCGGTCTTGCGCATATTGGAGTCTTAGAAGTTTTAAATGAGAATAAGATTCCGATTGATGCTATTGTTGGAACAAGCGCTGGTGCGCTTGTTGGGGGATGCTATTGCGCAGGAAAATTAGGGTTGTTAAAAGAAATTGTTCTTAATTTTGAGGGCTGGAATATCGTTAATCTATTTTTTTCTCCAGACACGCGAGATGTTTTTCTTCACATGTCAAAATTTGATGATTTATTTAATGGTTTCTTAGGAAAAACAAAAATAGAAAATATGAAAATACACTTTATTGCGGTTTCTTATGATATTAAAAAAGATAAAATTAAAATTAGTGATAAAGGAAAATTAGCAGATGCTATTCGTTCAAGTATTTCTATTCCAGGAGTTTTTAAGCCATTCAATCAAGGAAACTCGTCATTAGTAGATGGGGGAATTGTAGATATTGTGCCGGTTGATATTGCTAAGAAAAGATTCCCGGATGCGAGAATAGTTGCAGTTAATGTAGATGCAGGGCTTAAGATTGATGGAAATAGATCCAAAAGTGCATTAGGAGTTGGCACTAATTCTTTAATTGTTCAAATTAGAGAGCTCTCAATGCTTCAGGAAAATGGCGCGAAGGTTATTGTTCATCCAAAGGTAGGACTTAATGATTTTCAGTTTAATCATGCAAAAAAAGCTATTGCAATTGGCAGAAGGTCTGCAAAAAAAGCCTTGAAGGATATTAAAAAGCTGCTGAAAAACTAAAAATAATCTTCGCGTTTGTTTGCAGAAATCTTTATAAAGTTGAAACTGGGATATACTCTATAAAAAATGGTGAGAAAAATATTTTATTCTTTAGTTTTAGCAATCTTTGTTTTAAGTTTGATTGGAATTGTTAATGCTGCTCCTACAATTTCGATTACTTCTCCAATTCCTACAGATTATAATTCTACAGTTAATCAAATTCAATGGACATTTAGTAATGATTCTGCAGTTATGTGTTTTTATAGTATAAATAGTGTTGATTGGAATCTTACTGATTGTGCTTTTGGAACCTTTGGTATATCCTCTTCTGAAGGAAATAATACTTGGATACTCAATATATCTGATGGAATTTCTGAAGATACAGATTCTGTTTCTTTTTTTGTTGATGGTATTGCGCCCAATTTAGCTCTTACTTCTCCTTCTTCCTTCCCTCTTGCATACACGAATTTAAGTTCTATTATTTTAACAGCAATCTTAACTGAAGTTAATCCTATGTATTATTTTTTAAATAAACCTATAGAATTTTATATTACTGGTCCTTTTGGTTATCTTTCAAGAACTTATCCAACAATAGATGAAAATAATCAAACAACAGATACTTATGTAATTTCTGATGACGGAAATTATAGTTATACTCTAACAACTAATGATACTCTTTTACATCAAACGATAACGCAAGGAATAATCATGCGAGATACAATTTATCCGACAATATCTATAGATAATCCTATTAATGGTACAGATGTAAATGGAACACTCTCTATTGTTAGTTCTTCAATAGATGATAGAAGCGGCGTAAATAGAATCGATGTTCAGGTTCAGGATGAAGACGGCTATGATAATACTTGGACATCCTTTATTTCTCCTTATCTTTTTGATTTAGATAGTATTGATGAAAATTTAGTTGATGGATTTTTAACAATAATAGCTACAGCTTATGATAATGCAGGAAATATGAATACAACTACAACGATTGTAGATTTAGATAATACTGCGCCGATTATAACTTTTTTATCTCCTGCAGCTGGAAGTTATAATTCTAATCAAATCGTAATAATAAATGCTTCAGATAGACATTTGAGTCAGATATATCTTTATGCTAATGGCTTAAAAAATCAAACTCCAACGAGTGAAGTTAGTTATTCTCTTGATGAAGGAAATTGGACAGTCTATGCTACTGCTGTTGATACTCTTGGAAATCTTAATGATTTAGCGGCGGATACAAGAAATATAATCGTTGATAAAACTCCATCCGTTTCTTTAGATGATTATAACGGCGCTTGGCATAATTCTGATTTTAATGTAACTTTGACTGCAACTGATGCTCTTTCTGGAGTTGCTTATATTAATTATAGTTATAATGGTGGCGCAGTAGTTCAAACTGTGGGGGCAACAGCAATAGCTACAATTAATCAGGAAGGAAATTTTACATTGCAATATTTTTCCGCAGATGCCGTAGGAAATACAGAGACTCCTAAAACAATTAATGTGGCTTTGGATAAAACTCTTCCAATAACTTCTGATAATGCTCCTGCTGGATGGGTTAATTCTGATGTTACTTTAACATTAAGCACCGCGGGGGATTTGAGCGGAGTTGCTAATACTTATTATTGTATAAATATAACTGATGATTGTACGCCTCTAACTTCTGGAACAAGTGTTAGTCTTAATGCTGAAGGAGATAATTATGTAAGATATTATTCTGTTGATGTTGCTGGAAATAGCGAGATTGTAAATAGTGTTCTTGTGCAAATAGATAAAACTGCGCCAATAATTAATATTACTTCACCATCACCAGAAGATAATAGTGCTCATGATTTCGGAGCAAGTTTGACTTTTCATATAAATGATACTGATTTATCTGGAACAGCAGGATGTAATCTTACCTTGGACAATGTTGATTACGTTATGTCTCAAATAGCTTCTTGGAATAAAACTCTTAGTTTCAATACTGCAGGACAATCTTTCTGGAATGTAACCTGCATAGATGCTGTTGGAAATCAAAGAACTTCTTTAACACGTTCATTTACAATTCTTTCAAATTTTACAAATATTGGCGGCTTTAGCGGCTCAACAGATCTTACTGCTGTTGAAAATATAACAAATGTTTATTATTTCTTTGTTGAAAATATTGAAGGAAGCATAAATTTTTCTGGAAGTATTGATTTTTCTTCAGGATTTGATTGGAGTAAGTTTATTAATATTTCAGATAATCTTATAGATGTAAATTCTACTGGTGCGCCTTTATTGAATACTTCAGCAATAATAACTGTTTACAATATTAGTTGGACAACACCGAGAATATTAAAGAATGGCGTGGAATGTGTCAGTCCTCAATGTAATATTCTCTCTTATAACACTACAAGCGGCACTTTAGTTTTTAATGTTACAAGCTTTTCAATATATAGTACAGAAGATGCATATGTTCCTGCTGCTCCAGCTGCGGGCGGAAGTGGTGGTGGAAGTGGAATGTATATTCCTCCAAAATCAGTTAATAATTCAACAACAGAGGAGACTAATACTGAAGATAATGAAGATAACTCCGAAACAACAAGCGAGGGCTTAGGAATAACTGGTGCAGTTATTGGCGGAACTGCTAAGGCCCTTTGGATTGCTGGAGGATTTATTGCAATAGTTGCAGTTTTATTAGTTATAGTTTTCTTAAGAAGAAAAGCAAATTCTTCTAATCCTGCTGGAAAAATATTGGTTGATACTTCTGTTCAGACGGTTTAATTGTTCTTATTTGTGCTTTACATATTAGATAATATTGATAATACTGCTTGTTTTCAATAGAAGTGGTTTTTGATAATAGGGAGTTTGAAGTTGAATAGATTGAGTTTGTTCTTTTGATGTTAAGATGAAGATTTAAAAACACTCTATAATTCTTATAAATATCCTATGAAAGAAACAAAACAGAAAACTGAAGAACAAATCGATGTAGAAAATCTTCCAATGTTAAATGTTGGAACTGTTGGTCATATTGACCATGGAAAAACTACGCTTCTTTATCGCTTAACTGGAAAATTTGCAGATACTCACAGCGAAGAATTAAAACGAGGAATAACAATAAAACTGGGTTATGCCGAATCTATAATTTCTGATAAAGATGGCAAGAATAAGAGATATCTTAGCTTTGTAGACGCGCCAGGACATGAAATGTTAATGGCTACAATGCTTTCTGGAGCAGCCATGTTAGACGTTGCTTTACTGGTTATAGCAGCAAATGAAGGAATAAAACCCCAAACAAGGGAACATCTTGTTGCATTAGAAGCTAAAAATGTTAAAAATATTCTTATTATACAGAATAAAATAGATTTAGTTACAAAAGAACAAGCTATTGAAAGTTATAAAAAAATAAAAGAATTCGTTAAAGGAACAATAGCTGAAAAAGCTCCGATAATTCCTGTTTCAGCCCAGCAAAATATTAATATTGATAAAATTAAAGAATATCTTCTTACTATGCCCATACCTGCACGAGATTTAAAATCCAGCCCAATATTTATGATTGCAAGAAGTTTTGATATAAATAAGCCAGGAACACCCATACAAAAGTTGCATGGTGGAATTATTGCAGGAGTTTTAAAACAAGGAACGATAAAAATTGGTGATGAAATAGAGATAAAACCTGGAAGTTATGAGAAAAAGGCAAATCAATTTATTTATCAAACAATAAAAACAAAAGTAGTTTCTATTTATCGTGGAAATCATTCAATAAACGAAGCAACCCCCGGTGGAAGTTTAGCAATGGAAACAGAATTAGATAATATTTTAACTAAAACTGATTTGCTTTCTGGATGTGTTGCTTCTCAATCTGGAAAACTCCCAGAAATAGTTGATAAGATTAAAATAAAATATAACTTATTCAATCAAGTTTTTGGTACCGATGAAAACACAAAGGTAGAGAATCTAAAGCCGAGCGAGTTAATTATGTTCAGTGTTAATACTGGAATAACGGTTGGAATGATTAAAACAGTTAATCCTAAGGATAAAACCGCAGAAGTTCATCTTAGAATTCCTATTGTGCCAATAAAATCAGGCAATATTGGTTTAGCGAGAAATATTAATAATCACTGGCGATTAATTGGATATAGCGAGTTGATTTAAGGTATATTTTTAAGTATAGTAATTCTTTTTAACCTCTATTTAAGCAGATTTGTATGAGTAATATAGCAAGAGTAAGATATAATCATCGATTAATAAAAACCTATATAGAAGATTCGAGGGCACTATCAAAGATGGAAGAAAGAGCTCAAGTTGCTATGAATCGGCTTCTTAAAAAAGTGGTGTTAGATGTAATTCCTGAAGAGGGATGGGGGGATGTAAGTTTAGAAGCATTTTTATCTATACAAGATCCAATGGGCTTTTTTCTTAGAACAGTTCCTTCTGTGCAAAGCATGTTGTTTTTTCCCCAGTCTGGAAGAATAAAAGAATACAAGCTTAATCCAAAACAGGAATTTTTTTCAAATGCCCATCAAGATATTGATCCTATAGTAGTTGCTAACTTTAGAGAGCCTGTTTTTTTAAAACAAAGTGATCCCGTATCTCATATTTGGGCTCATGGAGGGAAATATGTCCACAATGTTATAAACGGGGTAATTTTATTTAAACAAAATCCATTTCAAAATCCCAATAGTTATCCTGGATTTAAGGAATTTCAAGATTACGACCAAAAAAGAGAGAAGGGTAGAGTTGTCTATAAACCAACACCATCTGAAGTAACTAGGAAAACAGATTATCGGATTCTTTAATCTTACTTCTCAATTCGTTCGCTTCTTTCATGGGCTATTCCAAGTTTTTCTATGATTTCTAAAACTTTGCTTCTGCTTTCAGCATTTCCACAGCCTTTCCAATCAATAATAATTAAATCCGTATTTTCTGAGGTTTTTGCTATGGCTTCTTTTAGAAGAGATTCTGTTAATGGCAGAGCATATCCGGGAATAATATGAGAAATTGCCATGTTTGATTTTTCAGATAGTTGAATTTTATTAAAATTTGGACAATAGTGAGGTCCGCCAATTCCTATTGCTGTTTTTATTTCCTTTGTTGGTTTTAATTTGAATGTCTGAAAATCTGAAATTGTTTTTGCTACAATTTCTGCTGCTTTTTTATCCCTCCATCCGCTTTCATTGCTACCCACTTCTATGAAACAGCAGGGTTTAGTGATTAGAGGTCCGTGATGAGTGCATTCCAAGGTTATTTTATTAGGATAATTTTCTTTCTGTGCATTTTCATTAAGTTTTTGAAATAAGAATTTAAGTGCTTGCGCTGAAGTTGAGCAAACTTTCCCTTGTTTGCCTCCGAAATCTGCATTTCTCCAATTTCCTGGAGCATGTAGTGAAAGAGAAGGCGTTCCTTCTTTGCTTTGGTGTTTTGTTGCGAATATAACAAAATCAACATTCTTTAATCTTTCATCTTTATCGTCGATATTTTCGTTGTATATGCTGTCTTTAGTCAGTTCTATTATTGGAACTTGGGGCAGAAAGAATTTTTTTAATTGTTCAGCTATGTTCATTCCTGCTTCATCTTTTTTGCTATATAGAACTGCGAATTTTATCATTTTCGTTCCATGGGTTTTCCATTTATTATTAGTGTTGAAGGTTTTCCAGAAAGTTCTTTCTCATCCTCTGCTTCGATGATATAGTCAACCTTATTTTTAATTTCTGGTTTGATATCTTCTATTTTTAGTGCAAAAGACTCCCTCGATAGATTTACGCTTGTCGTTACAAAAGGAACTTTTGCCTTCTGAATTTCTTTTGTAAATTTATTAGCTGGAATTCTTATACCTATACTTTCACTTGAAGAAACCCAATTGAGAAAGTTTGGATTTTTCTTTTTTAATATTAAGGTGTATGGGCCTGGAAGATAACTACTAATTTTAACATCAATAATAAAATTTTCTTCTATCCATTTTATATTTGGAGCGATTATTGAAATAGGTTTATCTTTGTCGCGACCTTTTATTTCTTTTATTCTTTCTACAGCTGTTTCATCCTCTGCATTACAGCCAAGTCCGTAGATTGTGTCAGTAGGATAGATAAAGATTTTGCCCGCTAATATTTCTTCTGTCAGTTCTTTATTTTTTATTTTCATATTTATAACTTCTATTGCGTTTTAGGTATTATAAAGTTTTATATAACCCCGCGGCTTTTAATTTAAATGATAAAAGAGGAAAGTAAAACTGCTTTTAAGAAAGCTATTGGGATTGTAGATATTTTATTGATAGTTATAATGGGCTTTTTTATTGTACTTTGTCTAATTAATTATAGTTACCTGAAAACTATTATTTCAACAGAGGTTCTTGGATTTGGTTTAGTCGGTCTGTTTATTTTTACTTTTATAATAGAGTTTATCCCCCAAATTCTGAATCCCTATATTGGCTTAGTAATTGCGATTGTTGCTGGATTTAATGTTCATCTGGCTGTGTTCATTGTTTGCATTGCTTCTACCGGGGGATCTTGGGCCGGATTTGAATTTGGCAGACATTATGGCTTTAGAATAATTAAAAATATGGTTAATGAACAAAAATTAAAAAAGGTAATTAGCTTTTGGAATAAATATGGAAATCTTTTTGTTCTATTTTCAGTAATAACTACTCTTCCATATCTTCCAATGGTTTTTGGTTCGCTTAAGATGACTCGTAGAAATTTTCTTCTTTTTGGAGTTATTCCAAGAATATTAGATTTAGCAATTATAGGTTATGCGGCACATTTTGGCTTCTCTTGGCCGTTTTAGTATAATTTATAAATAAAAAGAGTATGAGATTTATATGAGTTTAATAGAGGCGATTATTTATTTTGTAATTCTTGTAACCTCGTACCCTGTTGCAAAACTCTTAGCTTGGCTTTGTGAAGATGAAATAGTTAAAGATAGAAAATATTTTATCTGGCTTGCTTACTCCATAATTATTTTAGCTATTTTGCTCTTTATTTTTTATTTTAATATCGCGATTCTTATGTCTTTAGTATATATGCTCTTTTTGATGGCTTTTTTAATCAGAAGTGGAAGAAAACGAAAATTCAGAAAATAAGGGTTTGAAGAAAATTTTATTTAATTCTTAATTTTTTATCTTTTTTATTTTTATTCTTAAATATCCACATGGTTAAAAATAATACAGCATAACCTATGACTATTGCTGCTATGAGTCTTAATGTATCATTTAGTTCCATAATTTGTATAACCTTGCGTTATATTTAAAGGTTTTTGTTGGAGCTATCTTAAATTGTGCTTCGCATTATTTACGAATTATTAATAACATAACGGACATAATTCGGCCTGCTTAGTCTTTTGGGGCTTGCTCTACCCGAGTAAGTTCACGAGTTAGATTAATTATATTTCGAGTGAGCTTGCGAGTTTTCCTCACTCTGCTTACTTGAAACTTCTTGCTCTTTCTTTAAATTTATAAACTTAGTTTTGTTGAGGGTATTATGCTATACTTAATAGGATTGGGATTGAATAGGGATGGAATAAGCGGGCAAGGGCTATCGGTTTTGAAGAATTGTAAGAAGATTTATCTTGAAGGATATACTGTTGATTTTCCCTATGGCGTTGCTGAACTCGAGAGAAATCTAGGAGTAAAGATGGAAATGTTGGATAGAAAAGAAGTGGAGGGTGAAAGATTGATTAATGAGGCTAAAAAAAGTGATATTGCTTTGCTTATTTATGGCTGTCCGCTTTTTGCTACAACACATCTTACTTTGTTAATGGATGCTCGAAAAGCAAAAGTTAAGACTCAAGTTATTTATGCTGCTTCGGTTTTTGATGCTGTTGCTGAATGCGGATTAGAACTATATAAATTTGGAAAGATAACGAGTATGCCAAGATGGATTGCTGGAAAATTTGAGCCAACAAGTTTTATGGATATTGTTAAACAAAATGAATCCATTAAAGCACATTCACTTGTTCTTATTGATATTGGTCTAAAATTGGATGAGGCGCTTTTGCAACTTGAGAAGGCTGCAGAAAAAACTAAAATGAAATTAGATAAGATCGTTTTATGTTCTCAACTTGGAACTGAAAATGCAAAATTTCTCTATGATAAAATTGAAAAAATTGCAAAAAAGAAGATTAGTGCTCCTTTTTGTATAATTATTCCTTCGCATGAGCTTCATTTTATGGAAAAAGAAGCACTCGAAAAACTATAATATGGAAAAGGCTAAGGTTGCTAAAAAGTTTTTTAAATATAATCTCACAATGAGTATGCAATTTATTACAGATTTCTTTTTACTTTGGTTTTTTACAGATTTATTGGGAGTTTATTACATCTTTTCTGCAATATTGAGTGTTTTATTTTCTTCGGTTATAGGTCATACCTTGAGTAAAAGATACGTCTTTGATAAATCTAAAAAAAAGTTTAAAGAAAGTTATCCTATCTTTTTGGGCGTTACAATTGTAAAACTTTTTGCAATAGTTATATTCTTATTTTTATTTGTAGATGTTCTTGGGATATACTATTTACTTGCAAGAATACTAACTGGAATAATAATTGTAATCTTTATGTATGTTGTTCACACAAAAATAACTTTTAAGACAGATTTTGAATAAAATAGATATAAAAAGCTAAGTGGATAATAATTAATATGGAAAAAAAGCAGTTAATTGCAGGAATAATCGTTGTCTTGCTGGTTATAGCAGGAATAACTGTGTTTATTTTAACTTCTGGTACTTCTGATTCAGATTCTAAAACTGCTTCTAATAAAACTTATGTAACTTTTGTGGTTAATGTTAATGATTATCTTAAAGAGAATTTAAGCGCGGAAACTCTTGATAAACTAGTGGATATTTTCAATAAATACAATGTTAAGGCTGATTTTTATTTTACAGAACCTGTTTTAAAAGCGCATGCTGAAAAACATCCAGGGCTTATTGAAAAAATAAAAAATTCTAAGAATATTGGTATCGGTTATCATTTTAGGCCGCCTCATCCTGCTTATGATGTTACAATTAAGAAAGTTATGTTTAATGGGGAGTGCAGATTAACTCCAAGCTTATCCTATGGCGAAATGTTGGAGGTTTTGAATAATTTTGAGAGTTATGAATTAAATCTTGCTGGCTTTTCTACGAATAAACCTGCAGGTTTTTGTGCTTCTTATAATTCTAATAAAATTGGTGGCTATAGTTATATTTTGGATATATTTGGTAAGAATGCTATTGTGGTTGGAGCTGCGAATACTGTTAATTCTCAACTAAGACAAGCTGAACTTGAAGTTTTAAAAAACAAGGGCGCAAGAATATCAATTCCTGTTGGACATTCTGGAAGTTCTTTAGGAGAAGATGTTGCGATAAAAGAGACAGACGGACTTTTAGAGAGACCATCTGACTTTGGGATTGTTTTTAAAGACTTATTTAAAGCATCTAATACTAAAGGAAATTCTAATTTTATTAATGTCTTTAATAGGAATTTAACTTATGTTCGTTCGATTTTGAATCGTGATATTTATTCACTTATAGTTGTTCATGAGAATGATTTTTATAAAAAAGGAGAGTGGGATGACCCTATTTATTGGTCTGCGGTACAAAAGGCTGATTTTATTAAGGATTACGAGCAATTAGTTAAAGATATCTCTGAAAGAACAGATGTTCAGACAATAAATTCGCAGGATATTATTGTTTTGGCTGAGAAGCAATAACGAAGAGATAAATAAAGATATAAAAACTTTGAATAATAACATTTAACATGGAAAAACGCTCGCAGCTAACTTTATTCATAATTATTGCAATTGTTCTTGTTGGAGGTGTTATTGCGGCAATTTTTTATTTTAATCATAATTCTAATAATCCAATTAACAACAATCCGAACAATAATTCGAGTGATAATGGAACTGTAACTCCTGTAAAACCCGCGATATATGCAACAATTGTTTCGCATAGTGAAGATACATCTCCGCGATTTGATTATCTTGATACAGAAGCGGGTTATATTGCTGGAAGAGATGCTCTTTTAGAGATGGCGAATTTTGTAAAGGATACTGGCGCATCATGGGATTATGAGCCTGACTGGAGATTTTTAGAAGCTGCTATTAAGTATGAAAAAGGAGATGTTTTAAGTAATACTAATAATAAAAATATTTTAAGATATCTTTCAGAAGATTTAGGTTTTCAGATTGATGCTCATTCTCATGAAAATAATGGATATAACTATGCAGATGTTGCTTATCTTATAAATCAATTAGGAGTAACTTCTAGTAATATTATCGGTGGAACTATTGTTTTTCCTGTTGAAGCAAGTCAATTTGAGAGATTTAGAGTTCCTTTAACTGGAGATAAATATTCCTATACTTGGGATCCAGAGGTTTTATGGGGCGCAGGAACTGCGCAGCATGTTGGCGATGAGCAAAAGAAAAGTGGTTTATGGAGGCCGAAATCTGCCGCAGACTTTTTTACGCATGATGCTAATGCTAATTTGATTTATGTTGGATCATGTGATAATATTGATTCGCTTGTAGATGCTATTTATGTTTCTAAAACTGCACCTACTGATAAAATCTATAATGTTGTTATTTTTATTGCAGAAGATGCCTTGCAAGATTCTGGAAAATTTTCAAATTATGAAGAACAAATAAGTAAGATGAATGAATATGTAAAAAAGGGATATGTTAAATGGGCAACGCTTAATGAAATCGTTAATGTTTGGCAGAATGAATATAATTCTGCGCCAAATATTTTTGATTGTGACTCTGCTTCTTCGCAACCAGAACCCTCTGTGCAACCTTCCAGTCCCTGTGGCGATGGGGTCTGTCAGATAACAGAAAGAAGATTGGGGAAATGCCCTGAAGATTGCGGATAAGATGATAAACTTTAATAATCCTGAATTAAAAATCCTGAAAACACTTAATACTCCTGCAAAAATTCAGGATTTTCTTGATAAACTTCCTATAAATTTTGAAGATGATGGAAAAGGAGAAACTTGTATGTCACCACTTTCGGTTTTGAGAACAAAAAAGGCGCATTGTATTGAGGCTGCTTTTCTTGCCGCGCTTGTTATAAGGATGAATAAACTTGGAAATGGAAAGGCGCTTGTGGTGGATATGAGGGCAACTAAGGACGATTTTGATCATGTTATTGCTGTATTTCAGAATGGAAAAGGTAAGAATGCAAAATGGGGTGCAATATCAAAATCCAATCATGCAGTTCTCCGTTATAGAGAGCCGGTTTACAGAGATATAAGGGAGCTCGTTATGAGTTATTTTCATGAATATACGGATGATTTTGGAAAGAAAACTCTGCGAGAGTTTTCAGAACCTGTTGATTTAGGCATGTTTGATGATACGAATTGGATAACTTCAGAAGACAATTTATGGTTCATGCACGATTATCTTGATTCTGTTAAACATTATAAAATTCTGCAAAAAGAGCAGCATAAAAAACTTCGTCTTGCAGATAGTATGGAAAGAGTGATTGGCAAGATTACTGAGTGGAAGAAACGTTAATAAAGTTAGATTAATATCTTTGATAATGGTAAAAAAGAAGACACAGGTAATGTTTATACATGGCGGGATGACTTTTAAAAATAAAAGAGATTACTTGCATTTTTTGAAAAATCGAGATATTTCTCTTGAGGAAAGAAAAAGATGGAGCGATAGATATTTAACCAAAAAGTTAGGCAATAATTTTGAGATTATAAGGTTGCGTATGCCCTTTGCAGATAATGCTAAATATCGTGAATGGAAAATCCACTTTGAAAGATACTTCCCTTATTTGAAAAATAATATAATTTTGATTGGATTTTCTTTGGGCGGAATTTTTCTTGCTAAGTATTTATCCGAAAATAAATTTCCTAAGAAAATATTATCTGTTTATTTAATTTGTCCGCCATTTGATAATGCTCTTCCAACTGAAGATTTGGTTGGGGGATTTAAGCTTAAATCAGATTTATTTTTGCTTGATAATTGTTCTGCAAACCTTTGCATGCTCTTTTCAAAAGATGATGAGGTAGTTCCCCCATCTCAAGCAGAAAAGTTTAGAAAAAAACTAAAGAATGCTAAAATTATCATTTATAAGAGCAAAAATGGACATTTTAAGATATCTGAATTCCCTGAAATTATTAGGCTGATAAAGAAAGACGTTAGCAATAAAATTTAAATACTTAGATTATACTTGATTAGCTATGGCTAATCAAAATCTACCTTTCTATAGTGGATGGACCTTAGCTTGTGCTGTAATTTCTGTAGTTTTTATAATTATGATTATTATAGCGTGAGGCAAGCCCGAATTTTTTTGGCTTGCCACATTTGATTTACTATGACAAGACTCGAACTTTATGATTGCACCCTAAGGGAAGGAGAACAGGCAGCAGGAGCCAGCTTTAATTTAGATAGTCGACTGAAAGTTTTCTCTATGCTTGATGATTTTGGTTTTGATTATATTGAATTAGGATGGCCACATGCTTCTAAAGAAATTTTTGAATCTTTTGCAGCTTGTAAAAAAATAAGAAAACATGCCAAAATTGTTGCTTTTGGTTCAACATCCATAAGGGCTGATCCTAAACTGGATGAAAATCTTAACTCTTTAGTCAATAGTCATGCAGATTATGCGTGCATATTTGGAAAATCTCATCTTGAACATGTTGAAAAACAATTAAAAATTACTCCAGAGGAAAATATTAAAAGAATACGGGAAAGTATAAGATTTTTGATAGATAATGGAATGCCTGTTTTTTATGACGCAGAACATTTTTTTGATGCCTTCAAAGATAATAAGGAATATGCATTGATGACTGTTAAAACCGCCCTAGGTGCAGGAGCAGAAAGAATAATACTTTGTGATACTAATGGCGCGATAATGCCTACCGAAGCAGAAAAGATTGTTAGAGAAACAAAGCAGTATTTAGGCGAGAAAGCTTTAATTGGAGTTCATTTTCATAATGACCGAGGCTTAGCTTTGGCTAACGCTATAGCTTCCTTAGATGATGTTATTCAAATGCAAGGAACAATTAATGGAATCGGCGAAAGAGTAGGCAATTTAGATTTTACTCAATTATTACCTGTTCTAAATCTTTCTTATAGTGATAAAATTAAACCTTCTTTATTGATGGAAAAACTTAAGATTCTTAGCCAAGAAGTATATTTAGCAAGCGGAATAGAAGTTCCTGTGAATAGTCCTTTTGTTGGAGAATATGCTTTTGCGCATAAAGGCGGAGTTCATATTGATGCAACAAATAAGGGCGCAAGTTATGAACATTCTTCTCCTGAATTATTTGGTAATCAAAGAAAAATTATTCTTAATACCTTAGGGGGGGCATCGTGCGTAACTTCTGTGGCAGCGCAATTTGGATATGTACTTGATAAAAAAGACCAAGAAGTTCAGAAAAAAATAAAACTGCTTTTTGATGAATTGAAAAATATGGAACAAAAAGGATATAGAATTGGCGGAATTGATGCAGAACAATATCTTTTAATTAGTAAATATTTTGGAAATATCCGAAGATTTTTCGAAATTGAGAGTTATAAGATTAATTCTGAAAGATTGAAAGATAAGGAAACAAGTAAATTTTTTATGATAGGTTCTGTTGATGAAAAGCCAGTTAATGAAGAATTTTCTGTAGAAGGCGGGCCTATTGATGCAGCTTACAAAGCATTTGTAGATATTCTTTCTGCGAAATATCCGCTAATAAAAAAATTGAGAATAGCAGATTTTCATATAAGTATAGCTAAACGAAAAGCAGAGGAAAGCACAGTAAGAACTGAAATATATTTTGAAGATGAATCTGGAATGAAATCTAAAACAGTAGGCGTTGATGGAAACATGTTCCAGTCTTCTCTTGAAGCACTTGAAAAAGGTTTTAGATATTATCTTAATAAAAGATATAATTCAAACAATAAACTTATAAATAAACAAGGAGATAGTGAGATATAATAATATGATAGACTTGAAGAAGATAGAAGAAGAGATGCTTGAATTCTGGAAAAAAAACCAGATTTATGAGAAGAGTAAGAAAAAGAATTCTAAAGGCAAAAAGTTCTATTTTTTACAAGGACCGCCTTATACTTCTGGAAGACTCCATATTGGACACGCTTGGAATAATAATATGAAAGACATTGCCATGCGTTACTTTAGATTAACTGGAAGAAATGTTTGGGATAGAGCCGGTTATGATATGCATGGATTGCCTACTGAAAATAAAGTTCAGAAAGAATTAGAATTACCTGATAAAAAAGCGATTATTGCTTATGGTTTGGATAAATTTGCTAAACAATGTATGAGTTTTTCAATGAATAATGTAAAATTGATGAATAATGATTTAACAAGACTGGGGATATGGATGGATTTTGAAAATCCTTATCTTCCTGTAACAAATGATTTTATGTCTAATGAATGGCTTTTAATTAAGGCAGCTCACGAACAAAAAAGGCTTTACAAAGGCAAAAAAGTTATGCAGTGGTGCGGATTTTGCGAAACAAGCTTAGCTAAGCACGAGTTAGAGTATGAAAATGTTTCTGATAAGTCTATTTATGTAAAGTTTAAAACAAAAAATCCAAGGGGCAATGAATATTTTGTTATTTGGACAACTACGCCTTGGACAATTCCATTTAATCTTGCGATAATGGCTAATCCTGATATTGATTATGTTAGAGTTAGCGTCGGTGATGAAGTTTGGATTGTGGCTAAGACACTCGCTTCGCATTTAATTAAGGATATTCTCGGAAAAGAATACAAAATAATTGAAGAGATTAAAGGAAAAAAACTTGAAGGATTAGAATATATTCATCCTTTTGAAAAAGAAATAGACTATACTTCTTTGAAAAAGAAATCAAAAAAACTCCACACAATCATTTTATCGAAACAATATGTTACTCTTGACGCTGGAACGGGTTTGGTTCATTGTGCGCCAGGCTGTGGTCCTGAAGATTATGAAGTTGGAAAAGAAAATGGAATTGAGGCTTTTAATACAATAGATGAAAAAGGAGTTTTTGAAAATGCTGGAAAATTCAATGGTTTAATTGCAAAGAAAGATGATGTTAAATTTATCCAAGCATTAGAGGATACTGGAGCAATTGTTGCTATGGAAAATATTAATCATGATTATGCTCATTGCTGGAGATGCCATAATCCTGTTATCTTTAAAACAACAGAACAATGGTTTTTGAAAACTGAGGACCTTGTAAAGAAAATACTTGATTATAATAAAAAAATAAAGTGGGTTCCTAAAACAGTTCAAAATAGTTATGAATCATGGATTACTAATTTAAAAGATAATGGGCTTACTCGCCAGAGATTTTGGGGAACACCTGCTCCAATTTGGGAGTGTAAGAACGAGAAATGCAAATTTATTGAAGTTATTGGAAGTAAAGAAGAGTTAAAAGAAAAAGCCATAACAAAAATTCCAGTTAATCTGCATAAACCCTGGATAGATGAGGTTTTATTTAAATGCCCAAAATGCAAGGGAGTCATGAATAGAATTCCCGATGTTATTGATGTTTGGATTGATTCTGGAACAGTTTCTTGGAATTGTCTTTATTATCCTGATAAAAAAGAATACTTTGAAAAGTTTTTCCCCGCTGATTTAATACTTGAAGCAAGTGAGCAGGCACATCTTTGGTTTAGTATGCTCCAGATATGCTCTACAATTGTTTTCGGAAAATCCTGTTATGATGGAATTTTTGGACACGGCATGATTTTAGACTTTCAAGGTATGAAAATGTCTAAATCCCTCGGCAATATAATCTCGCCATATGAGGTTATAGATAAATATTCTTCTGAAATTTTAAGATATTATATCTGTGAGACGAAAGCAGGAGAAAATATTAATTTTAATTGGGAAGATGTAAAGCAGAAACAAAGAAATCTTCTTGTTTTGATGAATACGGCTAATTATATTTCTCAATTAAAGGGAAAAGAAGATAAGAAAATGGGTTTAGAAGAAAAATATTTATTTTCAAGATTAAATTCTGCAATTAAGAGAACAACTGAACTTTTTGAAGCCTATCGTTTTGATGAAACTATAACTGAAATCGAGAAATTGTATTTAGACATCTCGAGAGTCTATATTAAGATGACGAGGGATAAAAGTTCAGAGAGTCCAGCTGTTGTATTTTATGCTGTTAAGGAGGCCTATCTAGCAATGCTAAAAATGTTTTCAACAATCTGCCCGCTTCTTACAGAATCTATTTGGCAGAATTTTAGAAAGGAAGGAATTGTAAAAGAAGAAAGTGTTCATTTGACTGAATGGCCTGAATTTGATGAGAAAAAAATTGATGCAAAACTTGAAGAGGAATTTGATGTGGCCTTAAAAGTTATTGAGGCAGGTTTATTTGCGCGAGATAAGGCACAGATTGGATTAAAATGGCCTCTTGCTAAAGCTATTGTCTATTGTGGCAAAGATATTTCCAAGGAAATTAAAGAGATTATAATGGTTCAACTTAATGTAAAACTGATTGAACTAAAAGCCCCCGAAGATAAAGAGAAAAAAGAATTAAGAATAGTTTTGGATACTAAAATGACGCCAGAACTTGAAGCAGAGGGTTTTGCTAGAGAAATTTCTAGAAAAGTTCAGGCATTGAGAAAAGAAGCAGGATTAATTAAAGAAAATATGATTGAATTGTTTGTTGAAATAACTGATGAGAATCTTCGTGAAATGATTATGGTGCAAGAAGATATGATTCAAAAAAGAACTAACGCTAAAAGTGTTGAAATTTCTAAAGAAGTTAAAAAACAGAAATTTACTGCAGAAACTAAGGATAAAATAAAAGGCAAGGATATAGCAGTTTATTTTAATAAGATATAGGGTTTTAGTTCAGTAATTAAAACATTAATTTCTGACTGCGAGAAAAACAATATTTTTCTAGCTCCCAAAAATCCATAAAATATTTTTGCGACTTCAAAACAAGTATATTTTGAAGATTTCGTAAATGTGATTTTTATTAATGCAATAAATTCGGAAGCAGAAGTTATGAGCAGAATTGGTTTTGAAAGGTGGAACAAGTATGATTGGTTGTTGTCTTATTAATAATTAAATGTTAAATTAACGAGGTCTAATGTTTTATTTAACCCCTCGGATAATTTTTAAAATCTCGTTAATGTTGTATAAAAAAGTAGCTAAATTGAGGATAGGATAATTTACCTATTCGTTTTTATCGACGATAAAAACTAAGATATATATTTTAATAGACGAAAAGATTTAAATAGTGCCTCTGATATAATAGATTACAGTAAAGGATAAGCTAAACTGAATGAATCTTTCCTGTCTATTCAAGACTAAAGATTATTTAGTGAGTAAGTTCTTGAATATAGTAAAAAAGATAGTACTAAAGAGAGGTTAAACATAAAACTAAAAACAATGATAATAAGCGAAGAATTTTTAAGCAGATTAAGAAAAATCTTTGACTTGAATTTGTATGAGGTTAAAGTATGGGCTGCACTTTTATCTCGTGGAGTTTCTACTGCTGGAGAATTAAGCAATATTTCTGATGTTCCTCGTTCGAGAACTTATGATATCCTTGAATCGTTAGAGAAAAAAGGATTTATTGTAATGAAATTAGGAAAACCTATTAAATTTGTTGCTCTTAAACCTGAAGAAGTAATTGAAAGAGTAAAGAAAAATCTCGTAAGAGATGCACAGGAAAAATCAAAACGACTTGAAAAACTTAAAGATGAAGATGTTCTTAAAGAATTAACAGGATTATTTTCAGAAGGAACAAAGTTTGTTGAGCCTGGCGATTTATCTGGAAGTTTGAAGGGAAGACAAAATGTTTACAATCATTTAGATATGCTTTTAAGAGAAGCAGAAAGAACAGTTACAATTGTAACAACTGCTAATGGATTAAATAGAAAACTTGAAGCATTGATGCCTACTTTAGATAAGGCAAAGAGAAGAGGGGTAAAAGTAAGAATCGCTGCACCGATTAACGAAGCTAACAGAAAAGTTGCAAAAGATTTAGCAAAAGTTGCTGAAGTTAGAAATACTGAAGATTTTAGAGCAAGATTTACAATAATTGATGGCGAACAGATGATGTTTATGGTTTTAGATGATGATAAAATTCATCCTAACTATGATGTTGCATTCTGGCTTAATGCAGAATTTTTAGCAAAAGCAATGGAACAACTTTTTGAAGTTGCTTGGACAAAATTCAAGAGAGTTTAACTTTTGAGGAATTTTGAAAAGATTTAAAAACAAGGATAATATATTAGATTATGCCTGATAAAAAAATGAGTGATAATAAAAATAATAATTTGAATAGTGACCAGAATGTTTTAGGTATGCTTGCACACCTTTTAGGACTATTTACAGGATTTATAGGGCCTCTTGTTTTATATATTATTACTAAAGATAAAAAAGGAATTGCAAACGAAAATGCAAAACATGCGCTTAACTTTCAGATTAGTTTGATAATTTATTGCATTATTTCTTTTATCCTTATTTTTATTTTAATCGGAATTTTTCTTCTTTGGGCGATTAGTATATTCGCTCTCGTTGTAGAAATTATCGGTGCAGTAAGAGCCTATGGCGGAGAAGTCTATAAATATCCTCTTGAAATTGGTTTTATTAAGTAATATTTTTTGTATTAACTAAAAAGTGGTGGGATAGTTATAAAAAGTTTGTTTGTATGATTTCTTTGCTGGTGAATACGGTTGTCCTGGAAAGGATGTGTACATACAAGCCTCTAGCAGATACTCAGCTATTAATGTGAAGAACGGACTATAACTCTTCATACGAAACCTGTATTTGTTATGCTTCCTTATGTCGCGAATGAGATCACCTTTAAAACATATCAATAGGTTAAGATTCGAATTGGTAGTATGTTTGAGGAACTCTTTCACCGAGTCCGTCATCAGCACTTTCATTTTAAACCGAAAAATCACCATGAAGAAAAAGAAAAAAATAGTGAAAAAAGCAATGCCTGTTAAAAAGAGCAAAGCTAAGAAAGAAGAAGTATGCAATTGCTGTAGACAGCCGAGCAATAAGCCTAAGGATTCTAAGATAGAAAAATTAAAGAAACTTGCAGCTAAGTCAAAACACAAAAAGAAAGAAAAAGTTGGATTCTTTGGAAGAATTTTTGGAAGATAAAATCAAAGATATTCTTAGTAGGGAGACATTATTTAAATTAAATTCTATTAGTGTTATAAATTCGGTTCGAAGTTTAAGCTTAACAAGTCTTGCAATTAATAACAAGCCACCTTTAGATTTTGAGTTATTATTTATTCGTTAAATTATTATTTTTAAGGGCATTAAATAAGTGAAGCCTTATTTGAAATATCAATTATATTTTCTAATTTACAGGAAAAAAGAATCTAAAAGGAAAATTTTTTCCAGTCTAGTCAATGCATAAAATCAAAAATAATGCATTGACTACAATAATGCTTTTATACCTAAGTAGCAGGTTAAATTATGGTAAATGAAGAAAGAGTAAAGAATGCCTTTGGTAAGGTTAAAGAAGACACAGAAGGAATAAAAAATGAGCTCGCCTTTGCACTTAAACGAATTGCAAAACTTGAGGAAGTTCTTACAAAATTAGCAATAGAGAATCCGCAGTTTAGAGTTCTTAAAAAAAGAAAAAAATAAAATAGAACTTAGGAACTTTGTTGGAATGGTCTGCTTCGGAGTAAATGAATATCGAAATATTCTAAGAATTTGTAAAATGAAAGTTGTTTTAATTTATTCTTTGCATCACGGATTTTGAATTCTGGAACATTTCGCACTTCTTTGATTTTTGATTTCATAGCTAAATAAATAATAAATCTTAATATCCCGCTTATTATAAATATTATTAGAAGTATATCTAATTCCGGGGGGTTAATCTTTAGTGAGGCAATTATCCCGCCAATGAAAGAGCCAATAACTACACCCATTCCAGCAATTATATTAAAGTAAGATATACAAATTGCGAGGCGCTGATTTGTTACGGCGTCATAAATGAAGTTTCCTGCAGCAAGATTAAATCCGGCCCAAACTAATCCTGAAAAGATTTCAATAATTAAAAGATAATAGAATACTTGCTGGTGTGAAAAAAATATTGTGAAAATCCATAGAATTGGAACTATTGAAATTAATATCCCATTAATTTTTATTACCCTAAGATTACCATATCTATCCGCAAATTTTCCCCATGCAGGTATGAAAATAAATGTTGCTACTGCGTTGCTGAGAGTTACAAACATGAATTCAGTATAGCTGAAACCAAGATTTTTTAACATGTAAACTGCGAAGAATGGGCCAGATATTGCAGTAGCCATTGCAACTAATGAAAAATATATTGTAAATTTACCGAAATTATTGAACCACATTCTTTTTATGAAATCAAAAAGACTGAAATAATAACGATTGTCACTTTTAAATTTAGGTTCCCATTGTCTTGTAGTAAGTATGGCCGAGATAGTTCTTCCGAGAAAAGCTATGAAGAAAATAATCATGAAACCTATGAAAATTTTTGTATTTTCGAAATAATCTAAAATAAATCCTGCAATTAAAAGGCAAATCATTGAAACTATTCCTGCGACTCTTGCTCTTCTGCCAAAATAATCTCCGCGGTTTTCTGATACTAAATCTTTCATCCAAGAACCCCAAGCAGGACCGCCAAATGCTCCAAAGAAGCATAAGAAAGTATAGATTGTGATAATAAGATAGGGTGGAAGTTGTGTGTGAATATTGAATACAAAATATAAACTTCCTGCGCCAAGCAAAAATAGCCACATTAATGCTTGTAAAAGTACTGCCCAGAAAACTATACTCTTTCTGGAGTATTTTTCCATGGCTTTTAAGGTAAAAAGCTGAGAAAGATTTCCAAGGAGTGAGGGAAGGGCATTAAGAAGGCCTATATGAAAATTAGTCGCACCAACAGAAAGTGCGAAGGGAGTTATGTATCTTAAACCAAAACCATCCATAACAGAATAAGCTCCTGCTTCTTGAGTGCTAATTTTTTTGCTTTTTTCTATTTTTTGGAGTTCTTCTGATGTTCTTTTTATGGGTTTTACTTCTTCTTCAGTAGGATAAATTATAGAATCGTTTTTGCAGTATGCGTCACACTTGTCTTTTTTCCTCTTTGCCATATAATAAAAATAGCAGTTATATTTTTAAAGTTAATTGAGTAAAAGAGTTGATGAAAAAGAAAGGAATTTCAGGGGTTTTAATATTAGTTTTGGGTTTAATTATTGGTTTAGCAATTGCTGGAGCAGTTGGCTATTATCTCTTGAATAAAAATGATGTAGTTTTACAAAATCAGACTGATGGGGGCCCAGTAAATGAAAAGCCCTATTGTGGCGATGGAATATGTCAAACCCTCGAAAGTTCTGGAAGAATTCCGTGTTCAAAAGATTGTGGAACATCGGGAGATTCTCCTGATAAGAATTTTATAAAAGATATTGCTTATGGTTCAGATAGTTCTGCACAAAAATTAGATTTATATTTGCCAAAAGGCGTGTCTGGAAAAATTCCAGTAATAATTGAAATTCATGGTGGAGGATTTAGTGCAGGAGATAAGTATCCTTCAACTCGCGCCGAATTTTTTAATACAAAGGGTTATGCTGTTGCAGCAATAAACTATAGATTAAGTGGTGAAGCAATATTTCCGGCAGCAGCTTATGATGTTAAATCTGCAGTTAGATGGTTAAGAGCAAATGCAGATAAGTATAATCTTGATGCGGCTAATTTTGGAGCAATAGGTGGAAGTGCCGGTGGTTATTTTTCTGCATTCTTAGGAACAACAGGAGATATAAAAGATTTTGATGTTGGTGATAATTTAGAATATTCAAGCGTAGTTCAGGCAGTTGTAGACCAATTCGGACCAGTTAATTTTTCAAGTTTAGCTCAAGATAGAGTCGATAAGGGCTATGATCCTAGTCGGGTTGAAACTACTTATTTAGGTTGTAATATTACTCTGTCTTCATGTGAAAATAGATTTACTGCAAGTCCGATAAATTATGTTTCTAGTAATGATGCATCTTTTTCTATAATTCATGGAGCAATAGACGATCAAATTCCAATAAAACAGAGCCAAGATTTTTATAATGCTCTTCAGAGTGCTGGAGTTGATTCTCAATTTACAACTGTGCCTAATGCAGGACATGGCGGTCCGCAATATAATAGTTACAACAATGAATATTTGGATTTTTTTGATAAATATTTAAAATAAGGGTTATAGAATTTTAAGGTTTTTGAGGGCGTTACAATTATAAACTTAGTTGGTTAACTCTTTTTATGGGATATAAATTTTTAGAACATACTGCAGATTTGAAGATTGTTGTGGAAGAGAAAACTTTGGAAAATGCATTTAAAACCTCAGTTATGGCGCTTAAAGAAGCAATTGCTGAGAAAATTAAAATTAAACCTTCCGATAAAAAATTGATTGCGATTAAAGGAGAAGATTTGTTGGGCTTGTTATACAAATTTCTTGAAGAATTTTTATTTTTGCTTGATGCTAAAGGTTTTTTAGTTTCAGAAGTAGAAGAATTAAAGATTGTTGGAGATAAAAAGAATGGTTATATTCTTAATGCAGAAGTTAGCGGAGATAAAGCGAGCAGGTATAAGTTTAGTAATAGTGTTAAGGCAATAACGTTTAATGAAATGATTATTGAGGATAAAAATGGCAAGTTTAAAATTCAGTTTGTTTTGGATGTTTGATTCTGGTTTTAATTGTAATAACGCTAATCTGGGAGAAGCCAAAACGAATTGAGATTATTATTAATTGATAGTGAATTTGGATATAAGTTATTTTACTCTTTTTAATTTGTTTTAATAAGGGGGAATGATTTCGTAAGCAGGAATCTAAACTGAACAAGTCGAATTAATTTTTGTTAGATTATTACTTAAACATTTTCATAGTATTTTATACGATTTTAATTTATATGAAAATTTTGTTTTAATAATTAATAGGGAGAAGGGATATAGGCTTGTTTAATCTTCAGCGTTTGGTTTAATTCTTATTTTCTATTATTTCTGCTAACAAATTATGTACGCCGATGCTCTTTATTTTAACTTCAACCTCTTTTCCAAGATTTTCTTTTGAAGATTTTAAGTAGACAATGTTATAATTTTCATCGCGTGCTTGATAGAGATTTTCTGATATTTTTTTATCGATGAAAACTTTTATGGTTTTGTTTATGTATTTTTGCTTATTTTGTTTTGCTGTTTCTTTATGAATTTGCATTAATTCTGTTGCACGTTTTTTTAGAGTGTTTGCTGGAAGAATTTTTAGTTTTCCTGCTGGTGTGCTTTTGTGACTGCTAAATTTGCTGATATTAAGAACATCTGGTTTGAATTTGCTGATAAAATTAATGTTTTGTTTGTGGACTTCTTCTGTTTCTGTAGGATAGCCAACAATAATATCTGTTGCTATTGTTATATCTGGAATTTGTTTTCTAAATTCTTCGATAATTTTTTCTGCTTGTTCTATTATATAAAAACGATTCATGTGTTTTAAAACAGAATTGCTCGCTGATTGAATCGGAATATGAATAAACTTAAACATCTTAGGATTTTCATAGATTTTTATTAATTCATTTAAAATTGGAAGAATATTATTTGGGTCGCACATTCCAAGTCTTAATTTAAATTTATGTTTGAGATTTAATATTTCACTTAATAACTCTGGAAGTTTGCTTTTCTTATCTTTTTGGTCTAATCCGTAGGCTGCATTGTCTTGAGATGTTAGCCAGATTTCTTTTGCACCTTGCTGTAAATCGCTTTCGATTGATTTTAGAATTTCTTCCTTATTATAAGAGAAAAGTTTTCCTTTTGCTAATCGTGTTTTACAGAAAGAACACTCGCCTAAACAGCCTTCACTTATTTGATGAATTGAAATAAGCGGATTGTTTGGTTTTTTTGGAAGATTTAATTTTGTTTCTGGATTTTGCGAAAGATATTCGGCTTGCTTTTCTTTTGTGAGCTTGTTTTCTTCAAAATCGCGAAGAAGATTGAGAATATCCTTAAATTTATGAGTTCCAAGCAGGAGAATATTTGGTGCGAGTTTTTTCAGTTTTTTGAAGTCTGTTTCAGGCATGCAACCAGTTATAACAATAATTTTATTCTTGTGTTCTTTTTGAATGTCTTGAATTCTTCGTTTTATTTTGCTTTCAGTTTTGCTTTTTACTACACAAGTATTAAAGATGATAATTTCTGCAATTTCTATGTTATTTGTGATAAGATATCCTGCTCTGCTTAAGATTCCTGCTAAAATCTCGCTGTTATTTTGATTTGCAGTGCAGCCGTAGGTTTCGATGTGGACTAGTTTTTGATTCATTATATATCCTGAATTATAATATTGTTTATAAGCTTTGCAGAAATTGTTTTGTTATGAATCTAACCGCAAGATATGAAGAAACATTAAAAAGAAATTTTTTATTAGTAAGAGGCAAGTTTAGCATTGAGTTTTTTAGGGAGTTTTTAGCTAAGCCCAGTCCATACTTATTTGAAGCTATTGATTCTGACCCAAGAAAGCTGATACCAGAAGGTTATGTAAGATATGAAGTTAACTCGCCGGAAAGAGCGCAGGCATTATAGCCGAAGAAATTGGCGCGAGAATTGCTAAAGAAGGACATAAGCTGGAGTTTATTGCTACATCCAGGAAATAATTACATCTCATCCATTACATCTATGCCCAGGAGGTATAGAGAATTCTTGATTGTTTTTCTGAAGGCTTCGATTAGCTTTAATCTTCGGGCTTTTGTTTCATTGTCTGCTGTTATAACCGGACAGCTGTGATAAAACTCATTGAAAGATTGTGCAAGATGAAAAGAATAGCTTGCGAGAAGATTTGGAAGGAATTTTTCTGTAACTTCGACTACGATGTTTGGGAATTCTGCAATTTTCTTTGCTAGTTGAGTCTCTTGATCCAAGACACCTAAGATTTTCTTAGATGGAGCTTCCTTAACTTTTTTGCTTTCTTTCTTTGCTTTTTCTATAATGCTTGAGGCTCTTGCATAAGCATATTGGATATAGGGTCCGCTGTCGCCTTCAAAGTTTAATGCAACATCCCAGGAGAATTCGACGTCTTTTATTGGTTCGTTTCTTAATATTACGTATTTTATTGCGCCAACACCAATTTTTTCAGGGTCGCCTTTTGTTTTTCTTTTTTTAATTTCTGATTTTGCTTTTTCAATTGTTTTCTTTAAAACATCCTCGAGAAGAATAATGTTTCCTGCTCTCGTAGCAAGAATTTCTTTTCCGAAATTTACTGTTCCAAATGGGACATGATGACATTTATCGGTAAATGTTTGTCCGAATTTCCTTAAGATTGCGAAGAGTTGTTGAAAGTGTAACTGTTGTCTATAATCAGTTACGTAAATCATTTTATTAAATTGATATTTTTTATTTCTTTCTATTGCTGCGCCAATATCTTGGGTTATGTATGATGCTGTCCCATTTTTTCTAAGAATATATCTTTTAGGAAGATTTTCTTTTTCAAATTCTACGTAAACTGCTCCGTCTTTTTCAGAATGAGCCAGATTTTTTCGTAAAGCTTCTGTTATTATTGTTTTTCCTTTTTCTCCGAACTTGCTTTGCCCTGTTGTTTCATTAAAATTAACTTTTAGAAGCTGATAGACTCTATCGAAGCCTTTTCCTGAACTTGTCCTTATTTCTTCCCAAATTTTATGAGTTTTTTTATCTCCTAGTTCTATAAGTTTTAGTTTTTCTCGTGCCTTGTTTGTCCATTCATTATCTGCAAACTCTTCTTCAGCATCTTGTCCTTCGCTTACTTCTGATTTTTCTTTTTCGCAGAATAAAATATAGAGTCTTAGAAGTTCTTTTACGGGATCTTCTTTTAGCGCTTTTTTATCTAACCACATTTCATAGGCAACAATTAATTTTCCTATATGCAAGCCAACATCTCCAAGATAATTTATTCCAATGGTATTATAGCCTAAAAAATTATAACATCTAATCAGTGAATCTCCTACTATAGTTGAACGAATGTGGCCAACGTGCATTGGTTTTCCTATGTTTGGGCCTGAAAAGTCTACAACAACTTTTTTGCCTTTTCCTTCTTTACTTCTTCCGTAATCTTCTTCTACATCATCAATAGAGTTTTCTATTAGATTATTTTTATTTAGGAAAAAATTAAGATAGGGTCCTTTTGCAATAACTTTTTCGATGTTATTTTTTCCAATTTTATCTTTGAATTCTTTTTCTAATTGTTTTGCTATTTCAACAGGGCTTTTCTTTAATTTGCCTGCAAGTTTAAAACATGGAAAGGCGAAATCGCCTAATTCAGCTTCTTTTGGAGCTTCAAGAATTTCGAGAATTTCAGCCTCTTTTAGATTTACTTCTTTTGATAGTAGTTTTGCTATTGCCTCTTTATTATCCATGCAATAGCAAAAGAAGGCTTATTTATAAAAGTTTAGAATTCAGCAATTAAGGGTGTGCTTCGCATAATTTTTAAATAAATGATTAATAATTAATAACAAATTTATTTGGAGTTAGGGCATTTTCAGAATTTTAAGTTGGTAGATTGTCGAGTTGAGGGGCTAGACAATTATTAAACAAATTAGCAGATTCAAAACCTAAATTATCTTATTAATTCATGTCCACAATTTGTGCAGAATTTTTCAGTATCGCCTATTGAACTTTGGCATCCAGGACAATTAGTTAATGGGATTTTCATTTGTCCACCACATTGAGGGCAAAACTTTTGATCTATATCTCCGCCTCTTCCGCATTTAATACACTTGGGCGGGATTTTCTTTTTCTCAATAACAGCCTTATATCCTTTTTTTCCAGAAACTAGCATAGAATAAGCATCAGCTACTGCATTCTCATTTTGTAATTTTCTTAAATCTAAACATGAACCCATTTTTCTTTTTTATCACCTTAAAATAAACTATCAATATTGTTTTTAAACATTTCTATAAATTTGTATAAGTTAGAGTTAGCTTTTTATATGGAGATATTATTACTTAATTATGGCAAGCAAAAAATGTATTCTGTGCGGAGAAGAACTTCCTGAAGATTGTGGGAAGATTAAGGGAACTATGCT
>ERZ1292629.1077-Hain-H43-01um-R1-1077-length-28493-cov-13_pt1 | contig 28493 bp, 39 predicted proteins | sample MGYA00564399_ERZ1292629 | MGnify/ENA primary metagenome ERZ1292629 (study PRJEB36523, sample SAMEA6512636) | groundwater metagenome | collected 2019-01-08 | study: AquaDiva: Metagenomics assemblies of 32 groundwater samples
TCAAGACGAACCCGAACAAGAAGCCGCGGACTGCTGCGCTGCCCGCGGTGGACCCCATGATTCTACATACTGTTTTCACGACCTTACCCCTTCCTGTTCCAAGTTGTGCCGCCGTCGTGGGAGTGTACTCCGGCAGCGACAACTTTGCGGTCGACTGTCCGGCCGGCGAGAGCCTCGGCGCGGGCAATCTCGGCCTTGTTGGCGACCGTGCGCTCGGTCTCCCAGCGGGCGCGGGTCTGGCCGCCCGCGACCGCGTGCTCGTGCTCGAGGTCGCGGGTCTGGTAGCTCACGTTGCCGCGGATGCTGGTCTTGAGGCTGACCAGGAGGCCGGGGCGCAGGGTGCTGATCATGTTGGTAGTCATGGTAGTTCCTTTCTGTTTGCTGGGTGTGTTGGTTGTTGCCGTCTGTCTACTCGATTACTTCACGTTCTCCGTTTTGTGCAACGCTTCGTGGTCTGGACATATCTTTCGCAGTGCAGTGCGAAGATTGCGCACCACGCGAGCGTCTGGAACATTCCAAAGGTCACGCACCATAGCAACCGACACAGACATAATTGGTTCATCGTCACCAAGCCAATAACAATCGTCATTTCTGGCGATCCATTCAATTGCTTCGCGGTAGCCGGGGCGCTTCATGAAGTTCTCCTTTCTTAGATGTCGAGCTTCCGGCCGCGGTCGCTCGCGCGCTCGCGCGGGACGCCGGGCAGGGTGCGGGTGAGGTTGCGGAGCATGCGCAGCGGCACCGCACCAGGCAGGCCGGACAGCCACGGGGCGAGGTCCCGCAAGATCCAGACCGCGCGCTCGGCCCCGGACTCGGCGCGCGCCGCGATGGCGGCGAACATGTCGCCTGCATCGTTCGAGCCGACGCGGGCCTCCTCGCCCGTGATGGTGCGCGCGCCCTGCGCCGCGTCCCAAGTGTACGGGACGTAGCTGGCGGAGGCCGCCGCCTCGACCAGGCAGCCCTCGACCCGGCCCTCCTCGCGGGTCACCACCCACAGGAGCGGGTTGCGGGCGCGGAGGAGCGCGGCGACGTCGGCCGCGACCTGCTGGCTCCGGGTCGCGGGCGCGCGGTTTGATTTTACTTTGCTGGTAGCAGCCATGTCAAATTTCTCCTGTTAGGTCTTGCTTGATTCCGCCCGGATTGTCGGACGTTTTTACATTCTGTAATTTTTTGTACAGTTCCATAAAGCGCCGACATTCATCATGCATCTGTACGAAGGCACTTCGCTCGTGCTTGGAGCTCAGCCCCGCATGGTACTCGTCGTAGGAAGTACCCTTCTCGAGAACCTCCTCAAGTTCAGAGCAGCAGTCGACCACATCGTTGCAGGTATTCTCAAAGCGACAGTAACTCATGTTGGACATTTTTCTCTCCTGTTAGGTCTTTGCTCGGCCCTGCTCGGGCCGCGTGGTGGAAAGGGCGAGCCGGGCCGAAGCCCGGCTTCGATGTTACTGGGCGCGCTTCTTCGTGTGGGCGTCGAATGCCACCACCTCGAGGTTGTCGCCCTTGAAGTGGGTGGCAAGCCACTTGCTCATCTTGAGCGTCGCTTCTGCGCGGCGCTTCTCGTTGCGGACTTCCACCTCGTCGCTGCCTTGCTCCGAGGATGCCGTAACGACGTGATTGATCACGTTGCCGCGATCGTCCATGACTTTGTACGTCAATTCCTTGACGGTCATTGTTTCTTTGATGGCCATTATCTCTTCTCCGATTGGGTTTGGGTTCAGGTTCAGCGGGCGTAGCTGAGGAGGCGCTCGTCGGCATCGATGCACTGCGCGATTTCGTCTGCCTCCTCGGGCGAGTAGAATTCGCACCATTCGGCGGGAACGGCGAGGATGCAGTTGCCGTCTTCGTCGTAGGCAGTCGCTGTCGGGCCGCCGACGCCGGCTTGAAGCACTCCGGGGTGGCCCTGCATGGAGTAGCAGCCGGCGATCCAAACTCGCCCGCCGGTGTGGAGGATGATCTGCTGCGGGCCCTCCCAACCATCGGACTTGTCCGGGTGGGCGACCATGACGTGGGTGTGCTCAAACTTCGAGTATGTTTTTGACATCTGATGTCTCCTGTGTTGGTGGGTTTCAGTCGCATTTCATTTCAGTACTTTTAGCCTCGCGCTCGGTCGCGGCGCGGACGCTCTCCTTGCCGATAATGCCGAGGTAGCCGCCGTCGCCGTGGCGGCAGACCCGCCCGACCCATTTGCGGCCATCTTCAGGCGGGAGTAGTTGGCTTCCCGCGACCCATGCGGGGTGCGCGTTGCTATCCGCGCCCCCGTCATGTCTCTTCCCTACAGCCCACAACCGCTGCTACTGCGCTCGTCGTCGTGGGGGCTGGCTGGTGGGGGTGCGCCGTAATACGGTCGCGGTGGACATTCGGGTGGCGTCGGGGCGCACTCGCGCCCCCTCCGGCCTTTGCTTCTCCCTCGCGGCGCTGCCCGCTCGGTTTACTTACCCGCCCCCGCCTGCCGCGCTTGCCGCTTATTCGTCATTATGGGTCCGGCCTGGCCGGGGGCTGGTGCCTTTAATTCCGCTTTCCGGGGGAGGCCCCTGCGCGCCGGTTGGTCCGGGGTTGGCTTATTATTAGATGATTATACCGGAATTCCATACTTAGGTAAAGCCCTGTATTGGGATTTTAGGCACTTTATTACTTGGGGTAATTATGGGGCTTTTTTGAGGCACTTACGGGGCCTCAACCCGTTCGGGGTATGTCTGCCCTACCAGGAGCGCTTGGCACCTAGCGATTTTCGCGGATAAGCACTACTGCTCCTGGCGCAGTAGGTATTGACGGGATCCACGACGCTGGCCCTACTGTGTGCAGCTCTACAGGGATACGCCGATAGCAGGAGCATGGGGTGGCCGAAGCACAGAGCCCCAGCGGCGGCAAGGATGTGCGTGCTGTACGTGACGGGCTACGTCCCCAGCAGGCTGCCTGACTCGGTGTCCGCATTGCGGTATCCCGGGCTGGGTGGCCTGTGCCCCCGCTCCGGGCTACGTACTAATGCTACACTGTAGAATGGATTCTATCGGGACACGATGGAGAATGTTCCGGATAATGTTATTTACGCCGTCCCGAATTGGGGGTATGATGGGAGCAATGACAAAGAAGACTGCGACCAGACCCGAGTTCTCGCGCATCTGTGCTCTGCTCCCTGAGCTGACCCCGGAGGAGCTGGCAGAACTGCGCCTGCGCGCCAAGTTCCTGGGGGGCAGCACTGCTCCACCTGTCGCACCAGAAAAGCCGCGCGATCGCAGCGAGGCCGACTGGCTGCTGCGGGGCATCGAGGACGAGCTGCGGCGCCGAGGGGTGACTGGGTCCGGCCGGCTGCCTGTGGATCGCATCGCGCCGGGGTGGAGCAAAACTTCTGCTGGGGTGCGAGCGGACCTGCGCAGCCACGTCGAGCGCGGCGGGGCACACTGGCGTCACCCCTGGGCGGCGCTGGGGCGGGTAGCCGCCCGGACCCTAGCAGATTACCTGGCGCGTGGGCGGGTAAAAGTGACCCCCCGGACCATGCTTCTAAACGCAGACAAGATCATGGCTGCACTGGACGACCAGTTCCCCGGGTATGTTGAATCGGGCATGCTGCACTGCTGCCTCGACCCGAAGCTGGTGGGGTCGGAGTGAGGGCTTTACGCGATGTCAGTCGAAGAACACGCTCTAGAATTTACTGCTGTTGTGCGCTGCTATAACGGAGCGTTCGATGGCGCGTCCCAGCGTGTTCTTGATGCGCGAGCGGAAGTCATGGCTGCCATTAGAGAAGTTGAACCAAAAGCGCACGTCACGTATTTCCCGGTTGAGGGAACGTGGCAGGTTCACGTGTGGGGCAGAGCGCTGTCTGCTCACTCCGCGTCTATGGGAGTGGCCTTGTTAGATGCCCTGGGGAGGGTTAAGCAGATGCCACCGCGCGCAGGGGCGGAGTAGCGGCAGCGTATGTCTAGCCAGGCGACCGCAGCGGCGCGGGGTGTTGGGCCAGCTCACTATCTTGGGAGAAGATTTTTCCATGCCAAGCATGACCGGCGGATGGGTTATCTGCGCACGTACTGTGCAGCCCACCTTGTACGAGTCCAAGCGCGTTGAGACGGAGCTTTCGTTTGTCCTCGCCCTCAGCGAGGATGCCGCAGCAGCGTTGGTTGAGGTGGGAGCTCTGGTGTGCGACCACGTTCTTATCTTGGTTGGCCAAAGCGCGCGCGAGGGTCGGCGGCGCTCCAAATCCAGAGAAGACTAGGCCCCCCCTGTGTCTGGTCCTAATGATCATCTCCCCGACTCGCTTCAGGAAACCGTCCTGGCCGTGCTGGCACTGGACGACAGCTACGGCGCGGTCGTCGCTGGGCAGGTGACCCCCGACCACTTCGACGGCCAGTTCCGCGGCGCTGCGGCGGCCGTGCTGGCGTACCGCCGCCGCTACCGCAAGGCCCCGGGTGAAGCCCAGCTGCTGTCGGTACTGGCGGCCGGGCGCGAGGGCGAGCGCGCTTCAGGTGCCCGCCGGCTGGCGGGGCGGCTGGTTGTCGTAGGGGCCAGCTACAACCCTGCCTACGTCGCGTCACGCGCGGCCGACTTCGTCCGCCACCAGACTCTGGCGGCAGCCGTTACCGAGGCCACCGAGCGGCTGTTGGGGGGCGGCGAAGAGGGGCTGGTCACCGACCTCGAGGGCATCCTGCGCACGGCACTGGATGCCCGCCGCTCGCCCATGGAGGTGGGCACTTTTCTGAACGACAGCCTGCGAGGGCTGCGTTACCTGGACCGCGTGAAGGAAGGCTACCGACTGGGCATCGAGCCCCTCGACCACGCCGGCATAGGGCTGACCCCACGGGAGATGCTGCTCTACGTCGCCGGCAAGAACACCGGGAAGTCTTGGTTCTGTGTGCACTGCGGGCGGCAGGCCCTCTTGCAGGGGGCCAAGGTGGTCCACCTGACGCTGGAGATGGACGACACCCTCGCCGTTGGGCGGTATCACCAGTCGATCTTCGGAGCGGCGTGGAAGGACGAGAAATATCTGCGCACCGTGCTGGAGTTTGACGACCTGGACCGCCTCGCCGGCTTCTCTACGCGCCGCCAGCGCCCGAAGCTTTCTCTCACGTCCCCAGGCGCCCGCAAGTGGCTGCGTGAGCGCCTCCACCAGTGGGGCACGCGGCTGGGCCGGCTGGTCGTGCGCGAGTTCCCGTCTGGCTCGCTTACCATGGACGCGCTGCGGGGCTACCTGGACTACCTCGACGCCGCCCACAAGTTCGTACCCCACGTGCTGATTGTCGACTACCCGGACCTCATGGCGCTGGACCGGCGCAACTATCGGTTGGACCTGGGGCGGCTCTACGTCGAACTGCGGGGCCTCGCCCAGGAGCGCCACCTGGCCGTCGTCGCCCCGACGCAGGGCAACCGCGAGTCGCTGGGGGCGTCGCGCGTTTCGTCCAGTATGATCTCCGAGGACGTGTCGAAGGTGTTTACGGCGGACACTGTGCTGACCTACTCCCAGACGGAAGGCGAGGCGAGGTTAGGGCTGGCGCGGCTGCACGTAGACTACGCGCGGTCGGCCGAGCGGGGGCAGACGGTGCTGATAACGCAGTCTTACGCGACGGGGCAGTTTGCGTTGCAGGCCGCCTTGATGCGCAAGATCTACTGGGATCGCCTGGAGGAAATGAGCGGTGACACTGGTAAGGGGGCAGGTGAGGACGATGAAAGCGCAGGCGGGCGCCGTCAGCGCAGGGAGTAATGCCCGGTCATGAGCGAACGCAAGCGGCGTTGTGTGTCAATCTTTACGGACGGCTCGTTCTTCCCGGATACTGGGTCGGGGGGATGGGGGGCCGTCGTCTGTACGGAAGGAAAGCAGCACAAGGCGGGAGGTGCTTTCAAGAATAGTTGCTCCAGCCCGTTGGAGGCAGAACTCTTCGCGGCCACAAATGGCCTGAGCTTTGCCGTCTCGCGTGGTCTCCTGCAGCAGCAGGATCTTGTGATCTTGCAGATTGACAGCACTGATGCTTTGGCGGCCATCCTGGGTTCGTGCCCAGCTTACAGACAGACTGCGAGCCGGCATGGGCGGGATGTCAAGAAGATCGTCCCCTGGACCAGGGACCTCGATCGGCCGCCGCTGCACGCCATCCGCAGGGTACACGACGAGTACTCTCTGCTGCTGATGGTCCGTCATGTGAAGGGACACGTTGGGGTTTCCGGCCGGCACAAGATCAACGAGATTGCTGACGCGCTGGCGCGCGACGGTGCGCAGGGATGATCCCCGCCGCCGCCGTTGACGACTATCTGGCCCGCGAGCTCGACTCCCACCTGTGGATGAAGGACCTTACCGAGGCGGAGGTCGACGCTGCGCTGGCGGCGCTGCACCCACGCCCGTGGGTCTGGTCTGGCGATGCCGCTAACCCTGATGGCATGCGCCTCCACCAGAAGGTCAGCATCCTGCTGGGCATCGCGTACCCGGGCTTCGGGTTCTGGATTGACATGGGCGGGGGCAAGACCCTCGTCGCGCTGACGCTGCTGCGCTACTGGTGGGACACCGGGGTGATCCGCCGCGCGCTGATATTTGTGACCTCCGACAAGGCGTTCCTGACGTGGGAGAAGCAGATCCGCCGCTTCGGCATCGGTATCCCCTACTTGGCACTGGAGGGTCCCTCCGAGGACAAGTGGCGACAGCTCGACGAGTTCGGCGAGGGGCTAGTGCTGGTGACCCGCCCCGGTGCCGTCCACATGGTGGCGGAGAAGGTCGTCGTAAAGCGCAAGGGCAAGAAGCCCAAGCCGGAGCTCGACCTCGTCGAAGCAAAGGTGCAGAAGCTGAGCGCCTGGGCGCAGGGCATCGTGTGGGATGAATCAACACGTGAGGGGAACCGTGGCAGCCTGCAGTACGAGCTGGCGGGTAAGCTGCGGAAGAACGCGCACTGCCGCTACGCACTCGCCGGCCGCCCCTTCGGCCGCGACCCTACGCTGCTGCACGCGCAGTACAAGCTGATAGACGGCGGGGAGACCCTCGGCGAGACCTTGGGGCTTTTCCGCGCGGCGTTCTTCCGCGAGCGCAAGCTGCCCTGGGGGCAGCACGCCCGCGAGTATATTTTTGACGACACTCTGCGCTCTGAGCTATCGCGCATGATCCAGCACAGGTCGATCACCTACACGGCGGACGAGTGCGTTGACTTGCCCCCGGTGGTAAAGATCGTTGAGGAGGTCTCCTTCCCGACCGAGGCGGCAGCGTACTACGACCGCGTGGTGAAGGACCTCATCAAGGCGAAGGGCAACTATCACGCCGCCAAGAACGCCTTCCTGCGCATGCGCCAGGTGTCGTCGGGATTTGTGGGCGTGCGCGACGACGAGACGGGGGCGAAGGCGGAGATTGAGTTCGCAGACAACCCTAAGCTGGCGCGCTTGCTGGACCTGATGGCGGACCTGCCCGAGGGGCGTAAGGCTGTTGTCTTCTACGAGTTTACACATAGTGGCCGGCAGATCGTGGAGGCACTGAAGAAGGAGTTTAGCGATCGCCCGATCTGGCTGTGGTCGGGGACGAAGGATGCTCGCGCTGAGCTACGCCGGTTCCTGGAGGATGACCGCTGCCAGACTGCTGTTGTGCAGTCGCGGGTAGGGGCATACTCGCTCGACGGCCTCCAGGATGTGGCATCGTATACGTTCTTCTTCGAGTCGCCAATTTCTCCGATCGATCGTGAGCAGGCCGAACGCCGGTTGGTGCGCGATGGGCAGAAGCACAAGGTGGTACAGTATGATATAGTTGTGCGGGGGTCAATGGACCAGCGCATACTCGACTTCATCGCCGAAGGCGACGACATCATGGAAGCGGTCATGCGCGACCCCGCGCGTGCGGTAGGGCGGAGGCGGTAGTGTGCAAGGACGTGAAGAAGGGGTTTGGGGAACAGTTAGAACTGCCGGCCTTCCTGCGTCGCGGCTTGGACGACTTGGCACACCTGCGGCGCCTGGAGCGCGAAGCTCGGGTGCGAGAGGGGCGGGCACTTCCGCCGAGTAGACCAGAGCGCAGGCAGGTACCTCGTAGGTTATTGAAGGATGTGTCGGGACGCTCCCGGTGTATTACTTGGGCCAAAAAAGGTGTCCAATAAGTTGTTTGACTGGGAACGCTTCCTGCGTTCTCATCACATCAGCGTCGTGCCTGCCGGGGCACGGCAGGTCGTTGTGCCCTGCCCGTTCTGCGGGCCGGACGACCCCTCACACCACATGTCAATCAACCTGGACGGGCGTGGTTGGCGATGCTGGCGGGCGCCCGCATCTCACTTTGGCCGTGCGCCCGCGCGGCTTGTGCAGAAGATGCTGACGTGTTCTGCCGAGGAAGCTCATCGGATAACGAGTGGGGACACCCCACCGTCCGTGCCGGTTGAGGGGGTCATGGCCCACAACCTGGCGAGATTGCGTGGGGGGCTGGTCACTACCGCAGCCCGGCCGCGCCGGCTGGCGCTGCCTGCTGCGTTTCATTCGCTTGTTGACGACGACGAGCGTGCCGAACCCTTCTGGCACTATCTGATGGCGGTCCGTGGGTATAGGGCCAGCGAGGCGCGCTGGCTGGCGGAAGCCTACGACTTGCACTGGGCCGTGATCGGGTCCTACGCCTGGCGGCTTGTGTTCCCTGTGCGCGATCGCTGGGGGGAGCTACTGACGTGGACGGCGCGGGCCATTGGTGCCACTACCAATCTCCGCTACAAGCAGCCTCCTGCCGCTGAGTCGCGTTTGGAAGCACCGAGGACGCTTCTGGGGTTGGATTTGCTGTGGCGCGCACCCGACCCGCGTGTGCTGGTACTCTGTGAGGGACCGCTTGACGCTGCGCGTATAACTGTGTCGGGGGTATTCATGGGGGTGTGGGCGACGTGTCTATTTGGCCTCGGGTGCAGTGCGGACCAGCGCGACGTGATCCTGGAGCTTGCAGAAGCACGCTTTCCACGTGTGGTGCTGCTGCTGGATGCCTCCGCCGATAGTGAACGACTGCGGGTCGTGCGCCAGTTGTCCCCACTGCGTTTGACGCTGCCGCGACTTCCTGTCGGTGCGAACGACCCAGGTGAGCTTACTCCGGTTCAGGCGGCGCAGTTGTGCCTGGAACTATTGGATTAATAAGGCGCTTTACGATCACTTTTTTATCGGTTAAAGTTGCCCGTTCTCCTCTTCTTCAGTCAGGCGTGTTCAGCGATAACTCAGCAAGCAGCGGGGAGGCTGTCAGGGCATGACGCAGACACAACGTGATCCGTATCTCGACAAGGGGATGGAAGGCTATATCAAGAATACGGCAATCAAGGAATTCTGGCGGGTAGCGCATTGGTACGACGATCCCGCCGACCTAATTCAGGACGGGTACTTGTGCTACTGCAAGTGTCGTGTTCGCTACGTAGATCAATTGGGTGTGCTGCCGGCAGAGAACCCCACGAAGGAGCAGCGCAGGTGGATGATGTCTCTGGTCATGACTACGTTTGAGCGATACCTCAAGTACACCATCGCCGGCAAGATGCGTGGGGCCTATGAAATACCTGTATCGCAGCTCGTGCGCGACGGTGCGGATGGTCCCACAGATCCGTGGGAGGGGTTGTCGCCACGTTTTAGCGGGGAGGCTGAACTTTCTCTGCTGCTGCATTCACTGCCAAAAGAATTACAGGAGCTTGTTGTGCTGCTCGCAGGGGATGGCGCTGAGGTTCTGGGTTTTTGTCGGGATAGATTGCAGCGGCGGTGGCTGCCTTCGGGGCGTGTACGTATTACTCGAAGAGGGCGTCGCCCTCTGCGCGAGACGACGAACCAGTACTACTGTCGGCTGCTGGGGCTGGACCCCACAAAGAACGATCTGGTGGGGCAGCTGCGCACGCTTTTGTCCACACACTTAATACCGTAAGTCTGTGAGTTGGTCGTGGGTATGTTTAGGTATAGTGGTGCGTTATGCATCACTTTTTAACACGAGGGAGTTTTAATCATGCCCGAAGCTAGTGGGGACCAGACTGCGTTGACCGAAGTGTCGGCAGAGCAGTTCGTAGCCATCCGTGCCGACCTTGAAAAGCTTCTCAAGACTGCGCAGAAGCCAAAGGAGTCGCTGGTAAACTACGCGGTGCGGCTTGCAAAGACGACGGCCGATCCCAAGAGGGTTACGGACGACGACTGGGAGACGCTCGATGAGCAGACTCAGATGTGGGTCAATGGCATGATCGACGCTGACGAAAAGGGGGGAGCTCCTACGCTGCCACTGGGTGTCAAAGATGAAGTGGCTTCTGAGGATGCGGTGGCTTCTGATGTGGAGACAAACAAAGAAGCGCAGGCCCGGCCACCCGTAAAGACGAAGACGAAGACAAGGACTGAGGTTGGGACCGTGAAGGTTACGCCGGAGAAACCCAGCAAGAAAAATAAGTTGACTGGTAAGGCGGTCGAGAAAGAAGTGGCTCCCAAGAAGAAGAGTAAGGACAAGAAGGAGAGTAAGGAAGGGCGTGGGCGTCCATCTCTTTTTGGTGCGACTGACGTGATCACGGTCAAGCAGAAGGCTCCCTTCCGGGCAGGGACCTTGTCAGCCATCGGCTTCGCCAATATTCGAACGGGTGCAACGGTGCAGAAGGCTATTGCGGCTGGGGTACCTCGTCGTCTTATCCGTTGGTCGAACATCTGTGGCTACATTGAAATCCACAAGAAATCGTAGCCGCCAGGGGCTGCACCAGGAACTTCGTGCCGGGCTCGATTTCCGTCGGGTTGAATATAGGCGCGAGGTCTTCCTGCGGTTCTACGAGTTCCATCTTATGTACCGAGCGCACCCTGGTTGTGTGTACTATGCTATGCCGTGGTTGGTCCGCAAGCACGGGCTTGATCAGGAGCAGAAGCTCTGGCTGGCGTTCCTGAATGGTAATACGCAGAACATAGTGACGACCTGGGAGCTGTTCAAGCGGTTTCCTTCGTTGGACGAATCGAGGGGTCTCGCAACTTGGTTTAGGGAGAACTACGACAGGTTGGCGTGGGATACTGATCGACGCTACCACCGCAAGGACTTCCTTTCTTCGGTTGAGTGCTACCGTCGGCTTGTTGGGAAAAGTCAGGAAGCGTATTTTACGGGAGTTGTGGCGGGGGCCGCATCTGAAGAAGATGCTTTTGACAAGTTGTGGCCTGTACTGCGTCGTGATTTTTACACGTTTGGGCGGTTATCTGCCTTTTCCTATTCGGAGTATCTTCGACTGATGGGGGTACTAATCAACTGCTCTACACTCTTCTTGGAAGACATGGACGGGTCTAAGTCGCACCGCAACGGATTGGCTAAGGTGCTGGGGCGCGACGACTTGGATTGGCACAAGGATTCGGGGTTCGATGGCGACTACGCTGATGGGGAGGTTGCGTGGCTCGAAGTTGAGGGGGCGAAGCTGCTGGCTGAAGCGCGGGTTAGGCTGTCTGGCAAGCAGGGCATCGATTCTGCTCACATCAATTACTTTACGTTGGAGTCCGCGCTCTGCACATATAAGTCGTGGCACAGGAAGAACCGGCGGTATGCGAATGTGTACAATGATATGTTCTTGGACCGCATTTTAGTGGGGGAGCGCAACTTTGGTATTGGCGAAGTTGTGCAGTTCCGGCGCTGTCGGGCCGAGTGTCTGCCCTTATATCTACGTCGTGAGTGCTGTCCTTATGACCCTGGTCTGGTGCCCGCCAAGCAGAATCACTATCGCGATACGGGCGAAGTAATCATGATGTCGAGGGACTTTCCAGAGTTTGACAACTCGTTCGACCGCATGGTGTGGTCATGCGTATTGGAGTAGGTAACTATCCTTCTATAGAGATACCGGACGATCTTGCCTCCGTACGTTCGGGCAGGTTCGATGGAAGCACGCCCTACATATCCAAGCTGGTAGGACGTCTTGGGCGGCCTTCCTATATTGGAGATAAGTTGCCGCGTAAACTGCATTGTGTAGAATTGGTCAAGGTCCGTGCGCTGGTGTTGGGGGGATACTCTACCGTGGCTGAGCCTCTGGCTGGTGTTGGGTTGACTGCCCGCATACTGGCGAACGGGGGTGCGCTGCACTTAAACGATGCGGACGAAGGATGCAGACGCGTACTGGCCCTCAATTTTTCTCATCATAAAAAGCCAACGGGTTACGATGCGTTTGAGACTAACTTTCCTGCGGCGGATTTAGTGTTTCTGGACTTCAATGACTTTACTCTCAAGCGATACATTGCAGGACCATACCAGGCTGTGCTTTCTCGTGGATTTGAGGCCGCTCGCGAGTTCGTGCTGTTGAACGACTGTACGCCCTTCTATTTCCGATATGGCGCAGGCTCGTATAAGGTCTACTCTGAGTTGCTGGGGCGTCGTGTCGCGTCTGTGCCCGATTATCTGCGTGCTGCGCGTGCGTTCTACAAGGCACGTCACCCAGAGTGGAATTTGGTGCACGCAGCACACTTTCGCGATTCGTCCTTCCAGTTATTTACCCGAAGGGTTGGTAAGCTTGAAGTCGAGGAAGCGGGTCCGGAGGTTTCTGTCTCATGTTTTGGGGGTAGAGGGACACTATTCTGATGATTATAAGCATCAGGGGCACGAACGGATCGGGTAAGTCTACGGTTGTCCGCGAGCTGATGCGTTGCGCGTGTACCTGCTCGCCGCTGTACGGTGTGCTGGGGCTGCGCAAGCCCGAAGCGTACAGGCTCGAATTGTCTGGGCAGCGTACGTACGTACTTGGCCCCTACGATACGAGGTCGGCGTGTGGGTTCGATGGCATTACCAACTACGACCACCAGCCTGCGTTGATTCGCAAGTACGCGGTGGTTGGTCACGTCGTATTCGAGGGGTTGATCTCGAGTAAGTTGTGGGGGAGGGTGGGGGCTGTGTTTGAGGAATTGGCACCAGTACAGGGGGTTGCTCTGCTGTTTCTGACTACGCCGCTGGAAGAATGTATCCGCCGCGTAGTCGAGCGCCGCTGTCGGGCGGGTGACGAGCGTATCTTCAACGACAAGAATCTGCGCGCAGTCTACGACGCGTGTCGGGGCAACCTGACCGCCGTGCGCAGGAAGCAGATCAAGGGGGTTGCCATCCACGAGGTCCCCTCTGAGGAAGCCGCTACGCTGTGTCTCCGATTGCTCGGGGGTGCCTAGATGGTTCCCCGCTCACGCCCCGCCGATGTGCGTTTTGTGGACTTCGTTGCCGAGCGCGAAGCTGTGCGCGTCCGCCGCGCGGCCGGACAGCCCCCGCCATGGACGGACGACGAGATCCTGCGCACCTACCGCTTTACCAACATTCGGCGCTGCTACGACCGCGTCTCGTTGTGGCTGCGAGAGCGTGTCTACGTTTCGTCCGCCTTCGCGGTGCCCTCGCTGTCAGCGTTCCAGTTTGCCGCGCTGTGCCGTTGGGTAAATTGGCCCCCCACGCTGGCCGCGATCATGGAGGCAGGGTTGTGGCCGGCGGAGCACCTGGATCTGGTGCGCATTGGGCGACTGCTCGATAGACGCACTAGGGACGGCAAGACATGGACGGGGGCCTACCTGATCCGTGCAACCCCTGGAGGTGGGGCCAAGGGTCGATTCATCGCCGAGCAGGTTGTGGGGCGTGCGCTGCGCCGCGCGTGGCCAGAGATCCAGTTCATGCTGCTTACGGGCATGCGCCGACCAGTGTGGCGGGTATTAGTAGACTGTAATCACTGGGGCTCGTTCATGGCAGGGCAGGTTGTCGACGACCTGACGTGGACGCCGCTGCTGGTCGCGCCGAAGGACGACAAGACGTGGGCTCCTCAGGGGCCTGGGTCACTGCGCGGGCTGAACGGTGTGCTGGGGCTGCCGCTTGGTACTGCCCACGAGGAGTTAGCCTGGTGTGAGCACCTGATTCGTCTGCGTGGCATGGTGGTGGAGCGTCTCGGGCCGGGGTATGATGACATGACACTAATGGATGTTCAAAATCAACTTTGTGAGGCAGATAAGCACAACCGAGTGCGCTTGAAGCAGGGCCGCCCGCGATCTCTCTATCGTCCGGAGACGGCGTATTGATCATAAACATCAGGGGCACGAACGGATCGGGTAAGTCTACGGTTGTCCGCAAGCTGATGGAGCAGGCCGTTTGCTGTGTCCCAATCTATGGCATCTTGGGAACGAGGCGCCCCGAGGCCTACCGTCTAACTGTAGACCGCTGCCCGCGAAGCGTGGTTGTTTTGGGGCCATATCTTGCGGATACTGGCGGTTGCGACTGTCTTGGTTCGTACGCGCGCATATTGGCTTTATTTGATAAGTATCGGACGACGAGTCATGTCGTCTGCGAAGGTGTGTGGTTGAGCGATACGTGGGGCAAGCTTGGCAAGTACTTTGAGCGGCATGCCTCCGAAGTTGTCCTGGTCTTCCTAGACACACCGCTGGAGGAGTGCCTGCGACGACTGGGTGCGCGCCGCGCAGCGGCGGGTACTACGTGCACTCTCAGCTCAACGAAGACCCAGCGTCGCTACCAGTATGTGCTCAATGTGCGCCAGCGGGTCGAGGCCGCGGGGCACATCCGCACAGAAACCGCTTCCTCTGGCGACGCGGCGAGGCACATACAGGAGATCATGCGTGGAGCGTAGTAACATACTATCCAGTGCGCGTCTGGCTGGCGACGTGCTTAGATATCACACCTGGCCAACTCTCCAATCTCAGACGGTGGCCGCTCACACGTGGAACGTCCTCAGGATCTACTGGCAAATCTTTGGTCCGCCTGTGCCCAACGTGACGACGTACATCATCTGGCACGATGCTGGTGAGCTGGTGCCTGGCGATGTCCCCTTCCCCGCCAAGGCGAATAATTCTGTGCTTAAATCGGAGCACGATCGTCTGGAAGTGGAGGCTGTCGTCTCCATGGGTGGTCCACAGGAGGTACACTTGTCGGCCCGTGAACGCGCTCGGATCAAGGTATGTGACCTTACCGAAATGATGGAATTTGGACGACACGAGCTGGCTCTGGGAAACACCTACGCCCAGCCGATTGTGGACGATACACTGAGGGCGATTGAGGTTTTGCTTATCAACTTACCAAAGGAGGATTGTACGCAGGTTGAAGCATATGTTCGGAACTGTCTCTAGGGGGACTGCACGCAAGTTGAAGTGTACGTGTTGAAGTGTACGTATGGGGTAGCAGGAGAGGTAACTGTGAAGGTCATTTGGGCTCGCGGAGTAAACGATGCCTACGTGCAGGGGTTGGCTCTGTTGCGGGCCGAAGGTATCCGTGAGGATAGTCGTGCTGGGCCTGTGTTGGTTATGCCGTGTCCAGTTACTACGGTATACGAGCGTCCCACCGAGCGTGTGCTGCTGGATCCTCGTCGGGATGCAAATCCATTCTTCCACGTATTTGAAGCGTGCCACATGCTGGCTGGTCGTAATGACGCGCGCTGGCTGGATAAGTTTGTTCGGGACTTCTCGTCTCGCTTCGCCGAGGACGATGGGAACCAGCACGGAGCCTACGGCTTCCGATGGCGACAGCACTTCGACGTCGAGGGTGGGGGACACCCTGCGCTGCCGGACCAGCTCAGTGAAGCTGTGCGCCTGCTGCGCTCCAATCCGAGCGACCGTCGCGTGGTGCTGACGATGTGGGACCCCGTAGCCGATCTTGGGATTAGCAAGCGCGATGTGCCCTGCAATACACATGCATACTTGCGCATCCGTAATCCCGATGAACGCGGGTTTGAGGATTTTGGAGATGGGAATATCGTGGACTACGATCTGCGTGCACTTGACCTGACCGTGTGTTGTCGGTCGAATGATGCAATTTGGGGTGCATATGGGGCAAATGCTGTGCACTTCTCCATGTTGCAGGAATACCTGGCCGGCCGCATTGGCGTGAGGGTTGGGCGATACTACCAGTGCTCAAATAATTTTCATGTCTACGAAGATGTGCTTGCCAAGGTTGGCGAACCAACTCCGCTGGGTGACTACCTCGGCACAGCCCCAATCGGTCAGGACTGGTCGTGCTGGGACGAAGACCTCGTGCGCTTCATGGCGTGGACGGAAAGCGAAGAGCCGGATCAGCAGCCGCAGGAGTACCCGCGCAACCCCTGGTTTCACGGCACAGCCGAGCCGCTGTTTGTAGCGCACCATCTCTGGAAGCGTGGCGCGCGCGAGCATGCGCTGGAGATTGTTAGTGACTCGGCCGTATGGCCTAGCATGGCCCCCGACTGGCGGGCAGCGGCGGTAGCGTGGCTCGAGCGGAGGATGAAGAAGTGAGCGCGAACGATCAGCAGGTGGGTGGTTCCCACTACAAGACGTCCTATGAGCACTGGGATTTTGTGCTGGCGACCGGGATGGGCTACCTGGAAGGGAATGCTACCAAGTACGTCGCGCGGTGGCGGAAGAAGGGTGGCATTGCGGACCTGCGCAAGGCATTGCATTACCTCAATAAGCTTGATGAGAACTGTGTGCGGGCTTCCTATATTTCTGTGCGCATTCCCCACAGCGTCGCGCTGGCGACGGTAGAACGCTTTGCGCGGGCGAACATGTTAACATCGCTAGAGCGTACCTTCTGTGAGTGTCTGGCAACGCGGCTGTCGGCGGACGGTCTCGTCGCGGCCCGCGAGAGCCTATTCCGCATCATGGACGAGGCCGAGGAGCAGCTGCCTGCTGCCAGGCCAGTGCCGCTGAAAGAAGAGAATCACCACGCCCAGCGTGATGGGCAAGCAGACGAAGATTATTTAGGAGTATAGGCATGACCTCCCGCCGCAGCGCTGATGCGAAGGACAAGAAGATCCCCGAAGCTACTGAGGGGCTGGATCGTGAGGGACTGGCTGTCGCGCTGGGTAAACTGCGTCCGGCCCTGCGTACCGGAGGCACCATTCCGGAGCTGGCACATATGTGGTTCGCCGACGGCCACGCTACGGCGTATGATGGGGGACTGGGTATACAATTGGCCTTTGACGTCGGGGTAACTTGTGGCGCGCCGGGCAAGGCACTGCTTGGGCTGCTGGGGACGTCGTCGCTGAAGCAGGTCGCTCTTGCGCTGGAGGGGCCTGCACTCGTTGTTAAGATGGGACGGTCGCGAACCAAGTTGAACGTTCTGGAAGTGGATCGCAGTCCCTGGCCCTTCCCCGACGAGCATGGCAAGGCCGCACACCTGTCCGAAGCAGCCGTAGAAGCGCTGCGGTCCGTGTTGATCGTTAGGGCCACACCGCCGACGCGGCTTGAACACCATGGCGTGGCTGTCTACGCTGCGGGCGCGGAGATCGACTTCTACGCGACGGACAGCAAGACTCTGGTGCAGGTTGCCATTATCGACGAAAAGGCGAAGCTTCCAAAGTTTACGTTTATCCCCCGCCCGCTGGCCGAACAGATTGTGGCGCTGTGCCCGCATGGTGCGGAACTCTACGTCGCCGACGACCATATGGCCGCGCTCGGTCGTGGTGTGGAGCTGTGTTCAAACGTGTTGGATACTACGGGGTTGCAGGACCTGCCTGCGTTGACCAAGCGCTTCCACAAGATGCACCCCGAGCCGGTACCACTACCGACGGGGCTGGAAGCGGCGTTGGACCGTGCTGAGGTACTTGCGGGTGAGGGGAATGATGCGGTGGTAAACATTGCAGTACGCGGCAAGAATTTTGGTGTCGTGGGCAAGCTTGCTCTCGGCGAGCTGAAGGAGGAGTTGACGCTAGAGGGGGTCCACCCAGATGCGGATATTACTCTAGATGCAGCCATCATGCGGCGTGGTCTGCTGGTGGCGGACGCGTTCTCGGTGGCTAAGGGTTCGTTCGCCTTCTATGGCGGAGACAGGTTCCTATACCTGGTGGCTTCGCGGGGTTGACTATTGTGGTTGCGTGGCACCGTCGGGAGCAGATGGGGCGACTGTGCGCGCGGGGGTCTCTGCAATGAGCTTTCTCGTGGGAGGCCCAACGCCGTCTAATGCACTCCGTGCTGGCCGCGATGATGCATTATTGCACCGCATGGGGTGCAAAGCTTGTCCTCTGGCGAAGGAGTCCACCAACTTACATCCGTATATGAATGCAACGGGGGTCAAGAAGCCAGTCGTCTACATGCTTGGTGAAGGCCCTGGGAAGCAGGAAGACGAGCAGGGCAGGCAGTTCGTTGGCGAGAGTGGCCAATTGCTGCGACCGCTGATACCGGACAAATATCGTAAGCTGGTGCGTTGGAACAATGCCGTAAACTGTCGTCCTCCAAGGAATCGCACACCAACACGAACTGAGGTCGAGTGCTGTCGATCTCGCATCACTATTGATATTGAGGCGACGAAGCCGCGCGCCATCTTTGGCTTTGGCAACATTCCGCTAGAGTGGGTTGTTGGGCAGCAGGGCATCACGATGTGGCGCGGGCGCCGCCTCCCTGTGCAAGTGGGCACCCACGTGTGCTGGTTCTATCCGATGCTGCACCCGGCCTACCTGCTGCGCAGTCGGAGAGGAAATCGCCCTTCCGACGACGAGCACATGTTTGGGCTCGACCTCGCGCGTGCCTTCGGCGAGCTGGAGGACCTGCCGCCGCCCGAGGTGCACACAGCCCGCGACGCGCGTGCGGGAACAGAGATCATTACGGCGGGTGGGAGTGTGGGGCTGCGCCAGATACGTGATCTGCTGGCGTGGGCGGCCGAGCAGCCCCTCGTCGGGTGGGACTACGAGACTAGCTGCCTGCGTCCCTACAGGGACGATGCCCGCATTCTGACCGTAGGGGTGGGTACGGGCGAGCGCTCGGTGTCCTTCCCGTTTGACCACCCCGACGCGCCCTGGTCGGACGGTGAGTTGGGCGACCTGGCTGACTTGATCCGCGACTTCCTACGTGCGCCCCGCGTCCGCCGCGCCGTACACAATCTGGCGTTCGAGCTAGAATGGACAGGGGTCATGTTTGGTGCGGAGTACGTGCGTGCGGGGCTGTGGGAAGATACAGCTAGTCAGGCTGCCGTCCTGGATGAGCGCCACCGCAAGATGAAGGAAGGGCCGTTCTCGCTTAATTGGTTGACGCAGCAGTACTTTGGGTTCCCCCTCAAGACGCTGTTCCCGGCGCTCGACAAGGCCAACCTGGTGGAAGTGCCCCTAGAAACAGTGCTGTACTACAACGCCCCCGATGCCAAGTACCATGCGCTGCTGTGCGCGGCGCAGGAAGCGCGCATAAAACAGGAAGGTCTCGAAGAAGCTTACAAGCTGGCGCTGCGGCGGGTGCCCACCGTGGTATTGTCTCAGATGCGAGGCGCTCCCGTCGATCAGATAGAGGTGCGTCGGCTCAAGAAGAAGTACGACGCGCGCATTGCGGAGACCGAGAGGAAGATTGCCACGCTCCCCATTGCGAAGAAGTTTGAAGAGGTAAGGAGAGCCCCGCTCAACCCGCGGTCTGACAAGGACGTCCACTACGTCTTTGTGGAGATGCTGCGCCGTCGCGAGTGCGAGATCATCGACAAGTATACGAAGGAGACGAAGTACTCCGCCGACGAAGGTGTGTTGTCGCGGGTGGACCACCCCTTGGCGCGGCTGATCCTGGATCTGCGCCGAGACAACAAGCGGCGGTCTACGTATATTGATCCGCTGTTGGAGGGCAGCCCGCTGCTCTATTCGGATGGGTGCATTCACTACCAGCTGAACACGATCTTCGCAAGGACGTCGAGGTTATCGGCCGACTCGCCCAACATCCAGAACTTCCCCAAGCGCGACGACGAAGGCGTTGAGGTCCGCCGACCGATCGCCGCCCCACCGGGGCACGTCATCCTGGCCTTCGACTACGGGCAGATCGAGGCGCGCGTCATCGCGATGTTCACGCGCGACAAGCGATTCTGCCAGGCACTGTGGGACCGGTACGACATCCACATGGACTGGGCTCAGCGCATCGCTGCCGCCTACCCAGCGCGGGTAGGGGGGCGGAAGATGTTGAAGGACAAGAAGGCCATGAAGGACTTTCGCACCGACATCAAGAACCAGTGGACGTTTCCACTGGTGTTTGGTGCGTCGGCGACTTCTGTTTCTGGTTATCTCAAGATCCCCGAAGACGTGATCGAGCCACTATACGATGAGTTTTGGGAGGAGTTCGCTGGCATCCGTGCCTGGCAGAAGGAGCAGCTGGCGCTCTATAGAGAGCGCGGATACATAGAGTGCCTGACGGGGCGCCGCCGCCGGGGGCCGCTGACAATCAATATGATCTACAACAGCCCAATACAGGGCACGGCCGCCGAGATAGTCATGGATGGCATGGCGCGGCTTTCGGAAACTGGCGACCCCGAGCTGCAGCCCGAATTCAACATCCACGACGATCTGACCTTCCTGCGGGTGCCCGAAGGGCGGGTCGACGCTGTCGCCGAGAAGGTCATCACGCACATGCTGGCCACCCCGTTCGCGTGGGCGAAGAGCGTACCGCTGACGGTGGAGATGGCGTGTGGCAAGAACTGGATGCCGTACGATGCGAAGATCAATTCGGAAGGTTTGAAGTCTGAGGACGACTGGACGTTCTCGTCAGACACGTGGTTGCGATGACGGCGCACAGGGTGGAGTATGTCTAACTCGATGGAACCGCTCCACACCAAGTACCGCCCGCGCACCTTCGACGAAGTTGTTGGGCAGGACGCCGTCGTCCGCTCGCTGCGCCGCGCCGTAGAAGGGCGCTCGTCGCGCACCTTCCTGCTGACTGGGCCTTCCGGTACGGGCAAGACGACGCTGGCCCGCATTGCGGCCGGCGCGCTGGGGTGCGTCCCCGCAGACATCGAGGAGATCGATGCCGCCACACACACGGGTGTTGACGACATGCGTGCTGTCACGGCACAGCTGATGTACCGCCCCATGGGGGGTGCCACGAAGGTGCTAATCATTGACGAAGCGCATCGCCTGTCGAAGCAGGCGTGGGAGTCGCTGCTGAAGATCCTGGAGGAGCCCCCGGATTTTGTTGCGTGGTTCCTCTGCACGACCGACTCTGCGAAGGTCCCCAAGACCATCGTGACTCGGTGCTTCCCATGCGAATTGAAGCCCGTCGCCTCGCAGGTCATTGAGGATCTGCTGACGGAAGTCGCCGGCGAAGAGGACATGGGCCTTGGCAAGGATGCCGAGCAGATCCTGCGGCTGTGCGCCCGCCAGGCCGACGGTTCTCCGCGACAGGCTCTGGTCTACCTGGCGGCCTGCGCTGGCGCGAAGTCCGTACAGGAAGCCCGCGAGCTGCTCCGCTCCGCTGAGGAGTCCGCCGAAGCGGTTGACCTTGCTCGTCTGCTGGTGAAGCGGGCGTCGTGGTCCGACGTGCAGGTGACGCTCGCGCGTCTGGGTGACGTCAGCCCTGAGTCGGTGCGCCACGTGGTCCGTGCGTATGTTTCGAAAGTGGTGCTGGGTGCCCGCAGCGAGGACGAAGCCGGGCGCGGCATAGAGATACTGGACGCCTTCTCGGAGCCCTGCGGACAGAGCGAGGGGTTGGCCCCGCTGCTCGTAGCTTGCGGGCGCATCATTCTTAGCGAGGACTGAACTCATGGCAGATCGACGAAGCCGAGTGGCTCCAGCAGCGGCACCGACAGCTGCCCCCATCAGCGCCCCGGGTACGGTGCGCGAGATGGAGCGCGGATTGCACATCGATCGCGACGACCTCGACTCGTGTCTGATTGAGCAGCCGGACCGCTACTATCACGTGGCGGCGGCGCATGCGGCAGCAGTCGCGGACCGCGACGTCGCCAAGCTGGACTTTGACGAGGTCTACGCCGAACTTGACAGAACCATCCGAACCGAGGCCGAGAAGGCTGAGAAGAAGGTTACGGAGGGCTCCATCCAGCAGGAGATTAAGCTGGAGCGCACCTACGCGGAAGCCAAGCGCAAGATTGTGGACTTGGACGCGCAGGTTGCTGCTCTGCAGGCGTTGAAGGAAGCCTTTCATCAGCGATCGTTCATGCTGCGTGAACTAGTGGCTCTGGTCATTGCCGAACGCAGCGACATGGCAGGGGCTGGTGGGGCGTACGAAGCACGCGCACGTCGTGCGGAAGCAGCACAGACTGCACGCACAGAAGTACTGCGTGGACGGCGCTCTGCTCGCGCTGGTGTGGAGGAGCCTTCGGGTGCATGAGTTCCTGTGGTACGCATTGGGGTTCCTAACACTGCTCGTGGCGGGGTATGTGGTTGTGCGTGCGTGGGCACACGCCTATTTTCGGACCCGCTTAGAGCACGTTCGGCGCGTCATGCGCGAGATATCTTCTACGAAGGGAGAAAATGACAATGGCTAAGTCAAGCTTCAAGTACACACGCCGTGAGCGCACTGTCGAGGACATCCGCCGCAAGGCGTCTGAAGGTTCCCGCGACTACGACAATCTCTTCAAGGGAGACGTAAAGTTGTTCAAGCCCAACGAGGGTGAGAATATTATTCGCATCATGCCGGCGACTTGGGGCTTCCAGCCTTTTACCGACGCCGAACTCGATAAGATGTCCGAAGCCGAGTTGAAGCGTCTCTCCGACGAGGAAGAGAAGTACGGTAACGGGTGGGACCTGCCCATCTATGTTCACTACGGTGTCGGTCCCGACAACGCTTCGTACTTGTGTCGGGACAAGATGCGGGGTGAGCGGTGCTCCATCTGCGAAGCCAAGGCCAAGACGCGCGATCCTGACGAAGCCGATGCGCTCGCGCCCACCAAGCGCGGGCTGGTGTGGATTATCGACCGCAATGCGGAGAAGGACGGCCCTATCCTGTGGTCCATGCCGTTCTCCAAGATCCGCAACGAGATTTACTCTCGTTCGGTCGACAAGAAGCATGGAACGCCCATTATTGTGGACGACGTTGATGAAGGCTTCGACATCATCTTCAATCGCGCGGGCAAGGACGATCGCACGAACTACACGGGGGTGGAGGTCGATCGCGATCCAACTCCCCTGCACGATGATGAAAAGAAGCAGGGCAAGTGGTTAGACTACATCATGGAGCATCCGCTGCAGGAGATCCTGAACTTCTACGACGAGGAACACATAGAAAAGGTCCTGTTCGGCCAGAAGTCGGCGCGCCGTGGGCAAGCGCAGGACGAGGAGGAAACTCCTTCTGGCAAGCGCGATGCTTCCAGGGGCTCTCTGCGTCGCGGTCGCCTCGTCGAGGCGGAAGAGCGCGACTATGTTAACGAGGAAGGGGCGGAGGAAGAGGAAGCTCCTGCGACAGCTTCGCGTGGTCGGTCTGGTGCGCGGGCTGCTGCTGCCCGGTCGAAGGCTCCTGTTTCTGAGGAACCCGACGAGGAAATCGAGGAGGAGGAGGGAGGCAAGGAAGCACCCCCGCTGCGTGGTAGGCCTTCGGCTTCCCGCCGCGTGGGGAGGCAGGTTGCCAAGCCCGAAGAAGAGGAAGAGGAGGTTGGTGCGGCTGAAGCTTCGCCCAGCGAGCAGGCACGGGGGCGGCTTCGTTCTCTGCGCTCGCGCCGCTAGGGTTTGGGGGTACCATCTTGGTCGCTCGTCGTGCCTTTTCTGGGGATAGTAGTGTCCGTCTGCGCGGACACTACTTCCCGCACGAAGGTATCGAATTTATCCCGTCGGGGTGCACGGTGCTGGACTGCGTGCTTGGTGGTGGTTGGCCACTTGGACGCATAGCCAACATTGTGGGGGATAAGGCGGTGGGAAAGACGCTGCTTGCCATCGAAGCGTGTGCCAATTTTGCTCAGAAATATCCGAAGGGACACATCTGGTACCGCGAGGCTGAGGCTGCCTTTGATGTTGACTATGCTGGTGAACTCGGTCTGCCGGTTGCCCGTGTTGACTTCGGTCCGGAAGGCACTGACTCGTCGTGGGACACTGTTGAAGATATTGCAGAGGATCTTGAGCAGTGTCTAGTAGCGGCGCAGAAGTCCGGTCAGCCGGGCATATATATTATCGATAGTTTGGATGCGTTGTCTTCGCGAGCCGAGATGGACCGAAAAGCGGGGGAAGGCACCTACGGTTTGGAGAAGCCCAAGCAGCTTGGGCAGCTGTTCCGTAAGCAGGTGCGCGCGGTGAAGGCCGCCCGTGTGTCACTGCTGGTAGTGTCGCAGATACGAGACAAGATAGGGATTATGTTCGGTGACAAGCACACTCGCACGGGTGGCAAGGCGCTGGACTTCTATGCCTCGCAGATATTGTGGCTTCACCACAAGGGCATTCTCAAGTCCGTCGTCCGGGGGACCGAACGTACTACTGGTGTACGCATCCGCGCCAAGTGCAAGAAGAACAAGATGGCACCGTCGTTTCGTGAGTGTGAGTTTGTGCTGCGCTTCGGCTACGGTACCGACGACTTCGAAGCGGCCTGCGCTTATCTGCTTGAAGTGGGCATGCTGGGGCGTGTCCAGCCTGGATTGAAGAAGGAGGACCTCCCCAAGTTCCTGCGTCAGTTGTACAAGCTGAGCGGAGCTGAGCTTCGGGCCAAGCAGGTGAGTGTGGCGGAGATTGTGCGTGCAACGTGGTTCGAGGTGGAAGAGCGTTTTAAGCCCACACAGCGCAAATATGGGTAGGGACTTCCATCATGGTAGTGGGAAGTGGTCCGTGGCTGGTTTTGCGCATAAAGCCTCCGCAGGAAGCCCGCGTAGCGCAGAATGTGCGACGGCAGGCTACTGAGTACTACCATCCGCGGGCACTGGTTCGAAGTTCCAAGACGCGGGCCTTGCGGGTCGCACCACTATTTCCAGGCTACGCCTTTGCGCGCCCCCCGACGCCGGTCTGGACGTATCTGCGATCGACTTATGGTGTGCTCGACGTGCTCATGAGTACTGGCGAATCTCCAGCAACTATTACTGACGCTGAACTGGGTCGGCTGCGAGCGCGCGAAGGCCCAGACGGTCTGATCCGTCTTTCGGTGACCGAATTCTGCTGTGGGGAGGTGGTCGTCGTTGAAGGCGGTCCGTTTACTGACTTGTCTGGCGAGATTGAGGGTATGTCTGGGCGAGATCGCGTCTTTGTGCTGATGCAGTTGTTGGGGCGCAAGGTGCGTGTGAAAATTGATGTGCGCGACTTACGTCGTGGGTAGAGTGAGTAGAATGCAGAGTGACAGGATTATGAAGTGTGGTAAGCGGCGGGAGCTGCTGCTGAAGGACGGTTCTCGTCGGGCCTTTCTGGAGGACGAACTGCGTCGTATGCAGTATCCTGCGACCCCGGAAGATTGGGAGTTGCGTCTGCTGCTCAGGAAGTCGCAGCGTCCACGGCTGCTGCTGCTGCTGGGTAGAAAATAAAATCAGGTGAGGATGCTGTTCCTTGATCATACAGATCGTGGGCACAAACGGTGCCGGTAAGTCGACCGTCGTGCGTGCTGTCATGGCGGTCGGTGCCTGTCATAGGGTACAGGAAGACAAGAAACTGCTGGGGTACTATTTGACGGTACCGCAGGTGCGCAGGCAGGTGTTTGTTGTTGGGCCGTATGAAGCCCCGACGGGGGGTTGTGACGCGATTAAGTCACTCGGTAAAACTTACGATTTGATTGGGTGTGCGGTTCGTGCAAACAAGTCTGTGTTGTTCGAAGGAGCTAGTCATACGATGAACCAGACGCGTGGTCCAGTTTTCGTGACAGAAGTTGGGGTGCCCTTTGTGGTTGTACTGCTTACGACCCCACTGGGGGTGTGTCTGGACGGGATAGACGCACGCAGGGCAGAGCGTGGTGCCAGCAGCTTGGTTAGTATGGAGCACGTTCGTAGTAGCTACAAGCGCGCCCAGAACTATGCTGCTCGCATGCGCGAGGTCGGTGCAGGGGTTGTGCGTGTCTCACGCGAGGCAGCTCCTGGGGCTGTGCTGGAGTTACTTCGGGGGTAGGACTGTCTTATTTAGGTATTTACTTTTCGTTTCAAATTAGGTATATGGGTATGATTAGGTATAGGAGGGGGGCATGAAGGGTTTCTGTCCGACAATTGGCGGCCCCGGCTTCTGGCGCATGCAGGAACGCCTTGGCCCCCAGCGAATGGAGGAGATGCGGCTCGCAACCACCCGCGCGCAGGCGGCGGCGCTGGAGGAAGCGCGCCGCGGCGTCGCCTCTGTTCCCGAGAGCGACCGAGAGAGCTACCGTGGCTACCCCCGCCGCGCGCCCTGACCAAAGGTAAGGGAACAGGAGAATGATCCAATGAACGAATATCGAAAAGACTTCAGGGAATTCCAGCGTGAGTATTATTGGTCCATGCCCCGCCTTTTCTTCATGGGGCTTTTGGTTCTGATCGCTCTAGGAAGCATCGGCTTTGGCCTACGCTATTTGGGCTATGTCCAGTTTGCGGTCTTTGCTCCCCTGGAGGAGGCCGTTCGCCGCGACGTGATGATCGAATCGAGGGCTTACAGCGAGGCGACCACGCGGCGCTTGTACGAACTCAAGATTCAATACGACACGGCACCGAACGATGACGCAAAGGCATCTATTCGGGCACTGGCTCTCCATGAGTCCCGCGCCTTTGATAGGACGCGGCTGCCACGCGATCTGCAAATCTTCATTTCACAACTTGGAGGCTAACGTGAAAATCATCACCATCATCGCCGTTGCTGCGCTTCTGGCTGGTTGCGGGAAAGACACTTCTGGTTCGGCGCGTGAGACTAAGCAAACCATGATCCTCCAGGAAGAGGCCGCGGTTACAGTTGGCGTTCCCGCAATCAAAAACTATACCGAGAAGCGCCAACTTAAAACGATCTATGAGTTGCGCGACAGCGCCAATTTGGTGACGTACACCTATTACATTGATCTCAATGGCAAGCGCCACAAGGTCTGTCCAACCACCTCGGTCGGTTTTGGCATGCCCTACTCGACGCAATTTACCGCACCCAAGGCGCTGCGGATGGGCAAAGCGTCCTACCCACCCAGCAGTGGCTACAATCAGACTGCCGACTGGCGCATGTACGAGGCTGATCAGCCAGAACCCAATGGCCTTTACATGCCTCAGTCAGCCGATGGCACATGGGTAATCTGCCTACATCCAGACGGTAAGACGCTCGCTCCGACATATGTTGAGCCGCGTGTGGTTGTGTACCTGTTTGAGATGCCGGCGATCGACTAATCGCGCTAACTGAGGGTCAATGCGAGAAATGAAACTCAACGCAATCCAGATCGGCATCCTGAAAGACGTGGCCGCTAACAAGGTGGACCTCGATGAGATCGACGATTGGATGCGAGACCAACTTTGTGAGCTTATTTTGTACGATCCCATGCTGATCGACACGCAAGGTCCATCTGTATTTTTGACCGACGCTGGGCGTGGCTTTTTAGCCGCCCTTTCTTCCGCAGAGGAGACAAAATCATGAAACTATCGTTTGCGATAATAGCACTACTGTTGCTGTCGGGATGTGGCCAATGGGATCGCGGTGTCGCCAATATCACTGGCTGGGTGCGGGTCTGTGTCGCCGAAGTGTCCTATCTGCAATTTCCATCCGGGGTGACTGTTGAATACACCCGCGACGGCAAGATCAAAAATTGTTGAATTCCGTTGAGGAAAAATCATGAGTTTTACAGTTCGCAATCGTCTGGCACACCGGGAGCGCGCGCGCTCAATCCCAAGGTCCATCCGTCACAGACCAAGGACTTGGCCGAGAGCACGCGGGCGCTGACGCGCGCTCGCAATCGCACTACTCAGTAGGGACGCGAGGAGAGATAGATGAAAACGACGATTGAAGTTGCCGACCGCGAAGAGGCCAAACAGATCAAGGTCGGTCTATCTGATCCTGCGATCAGGGCCTTTGTGCGCGTCATGGGGACTATCTCAACACTCAAATCTCAACGCACCAAGGAGCGGGTGTTGACGTTTGTCAAAGACCACCTCGAAGAGATTGGCGCTGAGCCGCACTAGTCAGTAGCTATGGCCGGTGCTGGCGAATTCGACCCGTTCAAGGACTAGGAGGAAATCTGAGTGTGGGTGAGCCCGGTTTAGCCACCTGATTTGGAGTCAGGACTACGCAGGTTCAAATCCTGCCACTCAGACCAAATCCACTGTCATCACAAGAGGAGATTTAGTGGTGATCCGAACTGATCAGACCACCCGAATCGCTGAGTACGTGGCCACGAAAGGCTTGAGCAGGACTGGCGCGACGCAGGCGGGTCACCACTAAATATCCACTGATTATCAAGCAAGGAATTCCGCATGAGAGCCGAAAAAGGCATAGTGCTATGTGCACAATGGCTGTCATATTGCCTATCTATTGGATGGCAATACAGCCAGCTTGATGAACTTGAGCGTCTTTGGTGGAAATACCACGATAGTAATGGAAATCTGCGGCAGGGGCCGCACTGACGATGACGAAGCGTGATTTTCATGTGATCAAACGTGAAGGGGCGTTTTATGTCCTCGATAATGAGGACCGCGAGATTTCCGGTCCTTGGTGGTTTCGGGCGGTAGCCCAAGCACATGCTGATGATCTGAATCGCGTTGACGGTGAGCAAGGAGACAAACGTGGCTGACGAGAAGTTATTGCCCTGCCCCCATTGCGGCCACCACGCCTATGAACCGGAGCGTATAAAGTCCGATACGTGGGGAGAATGGGATTGGATAATCGTCTGCTCAAGCTCGCACTGCCGAGCGCGCGTACAATTGATTGCTGACGGCTGGTGCGATTTCGACCGAAACCGGCTCACACAGATTCGGCAGATGTGGAACCGGCGTCATACCGCCATATTCTTACCTGAGCAAGCGCGAGACAAGGAGGGGTAGATGGGAGACTTCCAACAAGAATACGAGCCTTGGTTATTTAAGTCTGATCCGCGAG
>ERZ1292629.323-Hain-H43-01um-R1-323-length-50541-cov-13_pt1 | contig 28489 bp, 34 predicted proteins | sample MGYA00564399_ERZ1292629 | MGnify/ENA primary metagenome ERZ1292629 (study PRJEB36523, sample SAMEA6512636) | groundwater metagenome | collected 2019-01-08 | study: AquaDiva: Metagenomics assemblies of 32 groundwater samples
TCTACATCATTCTCGCCGCACAGGGACATCCCGACGCGCATGAGAAGGTGCGGACACTCACGCTCACAGCCCAAGAGCATGACATATCGCTCCAAGCAGTAATTGACAACGATTCAGAGATGCGTACTTATGTGCGCATGATGACTCCGCGCCAACGGAGGATTCTTTCGAACTCGTCTCTCTACACCGGCATCGCCGCCAAGAAAGCGAAGGCGATCGCGGAAAAATGGAAGCAAAAATTCGGACTCTAGTCCGACCCACGGGCGTTGCCGTTACTCGGCAACGCTCTTTTTTTTATTTAAAATCTTTTCTTATTCTCATATTTTTACCATTCTTTATTTATTGAAATTGAATGCGACGGCAATCATTTTTCCGAAGCGAGGGGGCGGTAGAATTCCTCTCCCAACTCCCCTTACGTCTCGTCCGAGCAGTAAAGATGCATTTTAATCCGTCGAAAGATTATCAACGTCGATTTGACCTGTTTCTTTTTCTTGTTGTCGGCGAGACAAAACAAACATTCCAGTGATGAAAAGAACGGTGGAAGTGCCGGCCGAAATCATACAGTATTGGCAGATCGCGTTGAGCACGAAAAGTTGCAGGTAAACAAAATAGGCGGACATTATGAAACCGATGATGGTGCCATAAGAGGCCAGCCGGATTAAAGAATTATTTTTTCGGTCCAGATAAGCAATCGCCAAAATCAAAAGTGTCAGATAATAGAGCGAACCGAAGAGCGACACCGGCACGCCGGCGATTTTGCTTTGGCCGCTGGTCAGAACGATCTCGCAGCCGGCGACAGTGCAGGGCGGAATGTTGCCGCGATAATGTTCCACGGTGAGATAGGTGGCATCCAGAAAACCGATGGCACTAACGACCAGAAAAATAATGGCGGCAACTTTCAAACTCTTGGTCATTGATTTAATTTTTCGGCGATAATTTTTTCCAACTCAATGGCCGAAAAAGGCAATGGTAATTCTTGACCATTAAGAAAAAAGGTTGGCGTGCCGGTTAATTTAATGGCCTGACTTTCCCGATAGCTGGCCGCGACTTTGTCTTTCAGCTCTTTGGCTGTCAAATCTTTAACAAATAAATTTTCATCCAGCGCCAATCCCCCCGCCGCGCCAGCGAAAATTTCCTCGGCTTTGGTCTTTCCCGCCCAATCGGTTTGATGCTCAAATAACCAATCATGCATTGCCCAGAATTGACGCTGGCGGCCGGCCGCTTCCGCGGCCAGGGCCGCCAGTTCGGCGTTTCGGTGGGTCGGCAACGGAAAGTGGCGATAAACAAAAGCCAGATCCGGACCAAATTTCTCTTCCATTTGTCTGACGAGCGGATAATAAGCGGCGCAGGCTGGACATTCAAAATCGCTGTATTCAATCAAAACCGCTTTAGCGGCCGGATCACCTTTCACCCAATCGGCAGCGGTGACCGGCGGCGGCGTTTTGACCCTGCTAATCGGCTGACCGCGGCCAAAAATAAATCCTAAGATTGAAACGATAATCAATACGCCGACAATCCCCCAGAGAACGATGGTGTGTTTGGTCATAACTGGAAATTATAGCAGATGACTTTATGCTCTTCAAGGTTTATGTTATAAAATTATAGAAAGTTTAGTGTTCCCGCCCATAGCTCAGTTGGTAGAGCAGCTGCCTCTTAAGCAGACGGTCCAAGGTTCAAATCCTTGTGGGCGGATCGCGGAAATAAAAAAATAGGCCGGAGTGGTGAAATGGCAGACACGCTAGCTTTAGGAGCTAGTGAGCGCAAGCTCGTGGAGGTTCAAGTCCTCTCTCCGGCAATTTGATTTGCATTTTTTTAATCAATATGGTATAGTCTCGACCAGAGTTTTTGTCAATCGCGCGGGCGATTGGTTTGACCGATTCGGTCTTTGACACTTTTTTCCGCCTGACGGCGGAGGAGGAATATGATGAATCTGTTATGGAAAAGAGTCCAGGAATGGATCAAGGCAAGGATGGCTTTTCTTGTAATAGTGGCCGGTCTTTATTTTTTGTTCATGGTTGTATTGGTGCTACTCTGGGGTAATCGAACGCCGCTCGGCAAGGTTGTCGTTCCCTGGGATTGGATCTGGCTCGCGACGGTAGTTGGCTATACCTTGGCCAGCATCACTGGCACGGGTCTCAGTGAGAGAGCTTCAAAATTCTTATTTGCTAAATTGCCAATCGGAATGGAAATTCCACCGCAGACTTTAACTCTCGTTCCATTTGGTCTATTCACACTGGAACGTCTATCGGTTGAAGTCCAAGAATTGGAATTACCTGGGGAATCAGAACAGATTTGGAGCGGTCAAGATAAAGAGGGCAGAGAATTAATTCTCGGCCTGAAGGAGGACGGCTCTCCAGCGCCATTACCTAAGAAAATGGGGGAAAATGGCGAAGTAAGAGATTTACCGTGGGTGCAACCAGTACGAGCAACACTGGATGATATGAATCCGTCGGTAAGTAAGGATCCAATAGCAATTGTTTCCAATCTGCCGGATATGCCAAAATTTCAGATTGCTCCTCTAACGCTAGATGAGGACGGCAAGGCACCAGAAGAAGAGCCGGAGGATCCTGCTAGTAAACGAGTCACAGTAGAAGTGAGAGGTACTCTGCTTTGGAGACCGCGTGTTCTACCTAATTTTTGGCGATCTTTTGAAACTTTCGACAAGGCCAAGGAAGTCTTGAGGAAGATCACTATCTCAGAGATGACCAGTGCTCTTCAAGTTGGTAACTTGGCCCGGATGCTGGCCAATCAAGAGTTACTTGGTTTATACATTGCCACCAAGATCAGGGAGCGAGTGGACCACCAGGTAATCTATACTAAAGACGGCCAAATCTATCATAATCATCCCAAGGGTAAAACTCCGGAACCACCCGACCCCGATGATTGCCGGCGCGGAGTGGAAATTGTCGGTTTCTTGCTCCGACCACCTGATTTAAGTCATAGGCTCAATACTAAAATTCAGGAGATTATTGAAGGTAAGGCAGAGGCTGGTGCAATGAGAAGAAGAGCTGAAGGCACAAAAGAAAAGTTGAGACTTGAGGGCGAGGGAGAGCGCCATCGACTCGAGCAAATAGCAGAGGGAGAACGGGCACAAGAACGAGGCAAGATTATTGGTCGCAAGGAGGGTTATGCCGCACTTAAAGAAATTGGTATGACGTCAACGGAAATTCTGGCAGCTGATACTGCTAGACAAATCGCCGAAAATGTTACTAGTCTTTTTGTTTCCGACCAAGCGCCTCTTAGTGGAGTTTTGGGAGCGCTGGCGACCGGACGCAAATCACTTGAACTACCACCGGCCCCATCGCCGCCACCACCCACGAATCCCCCTAATTAGGATTTCAGTTGAGTGGGGATGGTACAAGCCCCGCATCAAGTGTATGGTGCGGGGCTTTTTATTTGACAAAAATATCTTGTATTGATATAATAGCGCCGGAAAGTCAAAGGTTGTTCTTTGACATAGTAATTAAGAGTCAAATTATCGCAAATCGCGAAAACATGAAGAAAGGAAGGATATTCTATGGTAATTATCGGCATCCTGGCTCTATTGGTGATGGTCGCGGCGGCGGTCGCTATGTTTTGGGAATTTCTCCAGATTAACGAGGATAACGCGCGCTCGCAAAACAAATCGGACCAGTTTTTGGCCAGATGTGACCAGATGTTGGTCAAGTTTGACCAATTAATTGCCCTACTTGTAGCAATGACCACTTCGCCGGCGGTCGAACCGCCAGTTAAGAAAAAACCGAGGAAACGGAAGCAGAAAGCAACAGTAGCTACTACGGCGGCTACAAAAGAAGGAGGAACCGATGGTAGCGATATTTAGCGGTAAGAAGCGACATAAGTTGTTAATCGGGCTGTACGCTACAATAATCATCTTGTGCGGGATGATTGTTGTTATGGCAATACCGACGGAGCTAGCAACACAAACAACCACGGCTTCAGCCCCGATTCTAAAAGAGACAACAATGGGAGTTGCCGAGTTCAATCCGATTATTTGGCTTGTTGGTCTGTCGGTAATCATTCTGACCGTTATTGCGGTATATAAGGGTGGCATAGCTAAAAAAGCCGGGTTTGTGAAGGGATGGTTTGACAAACTTATTGTTGCCCAAACCGGAAATTATCAATCCTGGCTTCAGCCAATCAAAGTCATCGCCGCCCTGACGCTCGTGTTCATTTTGGTCGCCGTCTTCTGGCCGGCGCTTTGGCAATGGCTCCGGGGCCAGAAAATCTTCTGGTTGGTGGTGGTTGTCCTACCAATTCTCGCCGCGGTCGCCACCAAATATAAATGGGCCCGGTGGCTTGTAATACCCGTAACGGTCATTGGCCTATTGGCAACTGACTGGCGCGAGTTTCCCCACCCCCAAGACTGGCGTTTGCCGGGTCTGGAAAAAGCCAACGAAGCGGCGAGGAACCGAACGCGAGCGGATGTCGTGCCCGCCGATCCCACCGCACGCGCGGCAAGTTCGGGGGTGAATGGAAAAACGATAATCGCTCGGCCTAAACCAGTTGGGTTGGAGGGGTTTGAACCACATCTAACTGTCCCCTTCTACCATGACTATTGGTGGTCACTGAAAGGAGGTTGTATCAGGATAGAAAACGCTTTCGGCGAATCTATTGATAGTTGTCCTGGGGAAAAACCTTCCGGGAAACTATCCGAATCAACTGGTGAACTGGCAGTTTGGGCTTTGGAGGAAAAAGAAGTAATCGTAACTTTCGGCTGGAAACCATATTGAAAAGATTTCCAGTCGACAATCCCACCCGGTTTGTTATTGCAAACCTTGGGTGGGATTTTTTTATTTTTACTTTATACTTTTCACTTCCGTCTCGTCCCCGCCTGCCGGACGGGCAGGGGCGGACAAGTTACATTCTACCCCGCGCAATTGGCGCCGATGCTTCGGCAAATCAGATTCATAATTCCCCAGAAGGCAATCATAACAAACATTCCGACAAGCCCCCACAGAATGTGCTGGCGGCCGGTCGCGCGCGCTTCTTCGTTATCTGTGTTGCGTACCAACTCAAACACGCCGTAGAGAAAATACAGAAGACCGAGGGCGAACAGGAACCAGATTAACGGAGTAATAATTTCGGTCTTGATTTTACCGATGAGAGGAATTTCGGTCACTTTAATATTTAGGCAACAAATCCTGATATCTCGGGGCTTGACCAGTTTCAACGCTAAAGGTGTTCCTTAACACGCCGATTAGACCCCAGATGGCAGACATCACAAACAAAGCAATCACACCGTAAATCATAGCGTCAATATTTTCGGGGCGCGAAACATTTTCTACCGAGGAATCAGGGTGTTTGAATCAACTGGCGGGGCGGTTGGGTCAATTCCAAAAGTATCGGAAATAACCTTAACTAACCCCCAAACGGCGGCCATCACGAATAAGGCGATCACGCCGTAAATCATAATGTTGCGGCCTTCGCCTTTCTTTTCTTCATCGCCAGCGGATAAAATGTATTTGCCCAAACCGATAAAGAAATAAATTAGGGCTAAAGTCATAATAATCGGCACTATCAGATTGAGGATGTCCTGTACCTGATCAGCGATTGAGTCAAGGGTGGCGGCAAACATCACTAACGGCAGAAAGAAAGCTAGACCCGGAACCAGTTTTTTAATTGTGGATAACATTTTTTGAATTGATAAATTTTAATAATAAACAATAAAGGTTTCGACGACCTTTTTAACGACTGGTTAAGTATAAAACATCTCGGCCAAGCAGCCAAGCGTTGATAGTGGATTAGTTAGCTGGTTATAGGTGAAGCCGGAATCGGCGGTCTGGTGGGTGTGTCATAGTCAAGCGGAAAGGTATTTTTGATGACCTTAACCAAACCCCAGACGCTGACCATCACAAAGAGGGCGATGACGCCGTAAGTCATCATACTTATCCCCTCCTTGCGTTTGGTTTCGTCACCGACTGCTTGCAGATATTTAACGATGCCCCATAAAAAATAGACCAGCGCCAAAGTTAAAATTAGCGCCACCAGCGGATTGAAGATATTTTCAATTATCGTTTGGATTAAAGATTTGAAATCAGTCATAAAGTTAAAACTAGAAGTTAAAAAGCTAAAACCCAACCATTATTCTAAACTATCAATTGTGCCCTGAATCGTTGTTTGAATCACGAACGCGCCGAGAATCACCGCCGCGCCGATCACCGTCCAGAACAATGTGGTCTTGGCCTGCGTCAATTCGGATTCATTGCCGCGCGCCTTGACGAACAAAAAACCGGTATAGACGATCGCCAGCGCGATGACCGGCAGGCCGATTTGGACGACAATCTCCAAAATTTTAGTGATGAGCGCGCCGATGTCGGTGATGCCGCCGAGGGGATTGTCGATAGAACCACCGACGCGACCAGTGCCATCTGGCCCTCCGACGCGACCAGTGCCATCTGGTTGCGCCCAAACCCTTTGAACCTTCCCGAAAAATGAGAAGAGAAAAGCGAAGAGTGTAAAATAAATTTTATAAATCATAGAAACTTTAAACATTTATTGAAGGAAGCCGGGTAAAAATGGCGACTGTTCTCCGATCAGACCGACCATAATCGTTCTGACGATTAGCCAAGCCGCCAACGTTAACACTAAACCCCAGATGGCCGAACCAATAATACTTTTGGCCTGACTGCGTTTGCCTTCGTTCGTGCCGGCGGTAACCAATACCACCCCGCCCCAGACAATCATTGCCGTGGCGAGCGGCGTGGCAATCAGGACCAAATAATTGAAGAGGTTGCCGATGAGCTGGAGAAAATCCTGATAACCGCAGACGCGCGGTGGCGAGCCTGGCGGCGACTTTTGACCACACTCCGGCACCAGCGGCGGGAAGAACGCGGCCAGCGCCGGCGCCGCGACAAAACCGATAATCATCAAGATAATTATTAATTTACTAATCGCGGCCATAGATTTTTTGCAGGAGCGCATTAAGCTCCCGGTCGGCCGCGGCCACCGCTTCGGCCGAACGTAGACGACCGGTGACGACTGATTCTACCATAGCGTCAAAAATCTTTTTAGTCGCTGGCGGATCCGGATCAAACCACGCGCGCGTGAGCAGGGCCGCGCGATAAAACAAGGCCAGCGCCGGATCAGCCGGCAATTGGGTTAAGAGATCGCGGCGCGCCGGCGGGAGCAAGAGCGCTGACGCTAAGGCGCCGGCCGAGGGAGCGGCGGAAAACGCGATCGCCGCCGAAACGGCGGCATTAGTTTTCGCTCCGCCGCGCACCGCCGCCACTGACAATAAACGACCTAAAATGAGTTTTGATTGATTGGTTTCTATCGGCTGGGGCGGCAACGCCACATCAAAAGCCAGATGCGGATTCTCGCGCCCGATGGCGGCATATTCGCTGCCGTAACCGAAATAGAAAATTGTCTGGCCGCGGCTGAAAGCTTGCCGCGCTTCGGGCAAAGACCGATTCCAAGAATAATTGGGGCGGGCGGGATCGGCGAATTGGGTGTAAAAATCAAGTGCGGCGACGGCCGGTTTTAAGGTGGTGTTGAAGGATTGATCAAGGGTGGAAACATAATTGCCGGCGGCCGGATGGCTGATAATCGGATTGCCGGCTTGCAACAACAACATCGCTAATAAATCTTTAGCGTGAATGATATTTTTTGTTTCGCCCAAGGCGGCGGCGCTTTTAAGAATGTTCCGCCGGTCGTCAAAAGTCGTCAGCGCGGCCGTTTTAGAGATAAATTCGCTCCAGGTGCGTGGCGGGGCTGGCCAGCCAGCTTCCGCCAGCAGATTTTTGTTGTAATACATCACCAGCGGATCAACCAAAAGCGGCAGGGCCAGAATTCCTTCGTCGCCAATCATCAATCCACCGGCGTCAATAAAGGTGTCTTGAAATTGCCGGAGTGAAAGAAAATCGGGCGGCAACGGCGCGAGCCGCGTTCGTTGAGTTAAACCTAAATCATGAGGCAAGAGCAATAAATCGGGGGCGCGATTGTCGGCTTTGGCTTCCACAAATTCCGTTTCCAGAGTGGCGCCGGCTTTCTCTTCATAACGCAGAGTAAAATAATTTTTATAATCTTTGTTGAATTGTTCCAGAATCGGCTGGAGGATGGATGGCGGCACTGTTCCCCACATCGTCAGTTCGCCAGCCACGCCGGCCGGCGTTGGGCGATAACCCGGCAAGATGCCGGCAAAAATAAGCGTTCCGACGATTAAAAATAAAATGAACAGAGCGATAATGACGATATGAAAAGCGCTTAAATTTTTCATTGGACAAGAGTGAATAAAAGACCGTAATGATGATCGCCGGCCGGAAATTCCTTCAGAAAACTGAAACCGGCTTGGGCGGCGATATTTTTGATTGTTTCCGCTTGGACGACCCGCTCGGCCGGCGGCCCCAGACCGCCGTAAGAATCGCGCCAATCAATCACGGCCAAGCGCCCGTCCGGTTTCAAAATCCGTTTGGCTTCCAAAAACAAAGTGTATTGACCGGAAATTTGGAACAATAAATTGGCGAACAGGACGAAATCTACCGTTCGGTCGGCTAGTTTGGAACCGCCGGCGCGTTCCAGATCTGACCAGACGACTTCCAAATTTGACAAGTGCGCCGCTTTGGCCTCCCGCCCGAGGCGGGCGAGCAATTCTTTTTGCGCGTCAATCGCGTAGACGCGATGAACGCGGCGGGCCATGGCCAACGCGTAGGCGCCGGAACCGGCGCCGAAATCGGCGACAGTCATCTCTTCGGTTAAATTAAACTGATCAATATTCTCGGCGGGTCGGGAAAAAGCCATACCCGGTTATTGTAACATAACGCACGCAATGTGGATAAATGGGTTGACTTTTTGTTAAGACTTTACTAACCTTAAACTACAAACGGCTTCGGCCCTCCCCGCAAGGGGTAAAAAACAAGAGTCAGGCAAGCAACTGCCTGATTTTTGTTTTTAATGTCACAAAATCACCCTCTCCTATATCTCCCATTTTGTATTTCAATCGTTTCGCGTCAATCAGTCGAATCTGAGAAAGAATTATTGTGCTGTTTTCTCCTCGCATCTTAAAGGAGAAATAATAACGTCCTTGTTTTTTATTTTTCGTTAGTGGTAAGGCCCAGAAAATTTCATTATTAAATTTTTTAAGCACGATAACTGGACGCAAAAACTCTTGGCCACGGCCGTCTTGCTCGAAACCAACATTCTCACCCAAATGGCAAAACCATATCTCACGTTCCTTGAAAAATACACGCGGACGATAATTGTGAACCTCTTTCTTTTTCTGATGCCATCTATCGAAATCTTTTTGCATACATCGAATGTGAAATTTTAGAGACTATTTTTTAACCACCAATAAGACTACTGCCGAACATTAGAAGTCCCACAAAAAATAGCAGGGTGTTTAAAATAATACCGATTACCGCATGTAATCCCCCACCCACATTAGAATTATTTTTTACTTTTCTTAAACCAGCGAAACCAAAAATAAGACCGGTGAGAATGATTAAAAGAAAGACGACAGAAAAAATAAGTGCAATAGATCTTTCTGTTGAAGTTATTGGGCTTCCTATACCAGCATCGACACGCAGACTTGACGAAATAGCCCCAATAAAAATATAAAGGATTACACTTACGATTGAGAGAATCCAACTCCAAACTGCAATTTTGTTTTTCATAACTTATATTTTATCGAGTTTCTAATTTACAAACAAGTGAGTGAGGCGAGTGAATCGCCCGGGCGGATTTTCATAATTCGCACCCCCTGGGTCGCCCGGCCCAAAATCGGAATTTCCGCCAATTTAGTTCTGATGACCTGGCCGTGTTTGGAGATCGCCAGAATTTCGGTTTCGGCGCCTTCGGCCCCGCCGGCCAAAACTTCCGCCTTGATCAGCGCGCCGGTTTTGGCCGTTACCTTGGCGGTTTTGATGCCCGAACCGCCGCGCCGTTGCACTTTATACTCCGACAATTTAGTCCGCTTACCGAAACCGTTGGCGGAAATTCCCAACAGGGCGCTGATAGATTGTTTTTCATTTTTAATGACGCCCAGACCGACGACGGCATCATTTTTCTTTTTCAACTTAATTGCTCGAACACCGCCGGCGGTCCGGCCCATCTGGCGAATGTCTTTCACCTTAAACCGGATGGCTTGCCCGCCGGCGGTCGCCAAAATTGCTTCATCGTCTTTAGCCACGATGGCCGCCGCCAAGAGTTCATCGCCCGAATCAAGGGTAATGGCGATAATACCGCTCCGCCGGACATCGCGAAAAACTTCCGCTTCCACCCGCTTGGCTTGGCCGGCCTTGGTAACCATCAATAAAGAAATGGTTTTATCTTTTGCTCGTGGCATCACCAAAACGGAAGTCACCCGCTCTTCGCTCGTTAAAGACAAAAAATTCATGATGGACTTGCCGCGCGTCGCTCGTTTGCCTTCCGGCGTATCGTACATTTTCATTTGGTAAACTTTGCCGCGGTCGGTGAAAAACAGGAGATCGTCATGGGTGCTAGCGGTCAGAAACAACGAGACAAAATCCTCTTCTTTAATGTTCAAATCCACCACGCCGACGCCGCCGCGCCGTTGGGCGCGATATTCGGTCGGGTCAGTCCGTTTCAAATAACCGCCGCGCGTCAGTACTAAAACATTTTCTTTGTCCGGCACCAAGTCTTCCGTTTTAATTTCCGACACGCCCTGTCGGATAACCTTGGTTCGTCGGTCGTCGGCATATTTGTTTTTAATCGCCAAAAATTCGGTTTTCATCACGACCCGAATTTTCGCTTCATCCGCCAGCAAGGCCTTCAATTCTTTAATCAACGCCTGCATCGCCTTGAGCTCGTCTTCAATCTGTTGGCGCTCCAGCCCCGCCAACTTCTGCAACTTCAATTCCAAAATCGCGGTGGCTTGCAGCGCCGAGAATTTGAACCGCTCCATCAACTGTTTCTTGGCGTCGGCAACATCGCGCGATTTTTTAATCGTTTGAATGACGGCGTCAATCTGGTCCAGCGCGCGCGCCAGACCGATGAGAATGTGTTCGCGCTCTTCGGCCCGCCGCAGATCATAAACCGACCGGCGGCGGATGACCGTCTGGCGGTGACCGATGAATTCATCCAAAATCGCCTTGAGCGAAAGCAGTTTCGGCACGCCATCCACGAGCGCCAGCATATTGTAATGGAAGATTGTTTCCAGCTCGGTGTGTTTGTACAACGTATTCAAAATTTTCTCCGGCTGGCTGCCGTTTTTCAGATCAATCACTACGCGCGTGTCTTCCAGTCGCGTGGATTCGTCACGAATATCCCTAATTCCTTCTAATTTTTTCTCGCGCACCAGATCGGCGATTTTAATAATCAATTCGGCTTTGTTCACCTGATACGGAATGGAAGAAATGATAATCTGATTGTCAATAATTTCCGCTTCGCCGCGTACAACGACGCCCCCGCGGCCGGAGGCCGCGGCGTGATGAATATCGTGCTCGTTGAACACTAAACCGCCGGTCGGGAAATCAGGCCCTTTGATGAATTTAAACAAATCCTCGGCCGTCGCTTCGGCGTGATCCACCAGATAAATAAGGGCTTCCATCACTTCGCCTAAATTATGCGGCGGAATTTTTGTGGCCATGCCGACGGCAATACCGACCGAACCCATCAGCAACAAATTCGGAATCACCGACGGCAGTAACGTCGGTTCTTGACGCGTGGCGTCATAATTGGGGACGAAATCCACCGTTTCTTTTTCAATATCCCGTAATAATTCATCGGCCAAAGGTGACATTTTGACTTCGGTGTAACGCATCGCGGCGGCCGAATCACCGTCAACCGAACCAAAATTTCCTTGGCCGATGACGAGTGGATAACGGAGGGCAAAATTTTGGGCCAATCGCACCAAGGCGTCATAACAGGCGACATCGCCATGCGGATGATATTTACCTAAGACATCACCAACGACTAGCGCCGATTTACGAAACTTGGCTTGCGCCGTTAACCCTAAATCATGCATCGCGTACAGAATCCGCCGGTGCACTGGCTTCAAACCGTCGCGCACGTCCGGCAGAGCCCGCGACACAATCACCGACATCGCGTAATCAAGATACGAATCTTTCATCTCCGTCACAATTTCAACGGGAACGATTTTATTCGTTATCTTTTCCTCGTCGGGTTTTTCGTTTTTTTTGTCCGCCATAAAATTAATCTTTTAACCGCTTAATTAACACTTGCCAGCCGGTTTTAATCCGCTCCAGAGTTTCCACTGAATTGACTGAACCGACATTGGCGGTTTGACCGCCGCCTGAAGTTAGAAATTTAAGATTTAACAGCCAAACCAAAAAAATTACTACGGTCAGACTGCCCGCCGTCAAAACGAGCACGCGGCGGCGCGCCGGCTCCGGCCGGCGGCGCAATTCATCAAGATAATCGGCAAATCTTTTCATTTTGATTTCAGCTGGCGGCTAAAACCGCGAGCTCGCCCTCTTTGGCGGTTAAATCTTTATCTTTAATCACCAGTTTGTCTAGCGCCGGTTGATTTTCCGCGCCGGCTTCTTTAATAAATTGTTTGAGCGTTTCGGCAGTATAATTAACCGGAATAATTAAATGGGGATTTAGAGTCAGCGCCAGTTGGTAAGCGGCGCGCGGGATTAAACCGCCGGTCGCCGAATCGCCGAGCGGCACGAATAAAATATCTGCCGTTCCGAGTTCTTCCTTGGCCACTGGCGGCAGTTCTGGGTCAATTAGCGCGCCGAGATGAACCAGATTCTTGCCGTCAACGGTCAAAGAGTAAACAGTATTTATTTTGCCGTTTGGACCGGCGGTCGCCAAACCGTGAATAAAAGTGCCGAGCCGTTCGTATTCGCCCGGGCCGTCAATGATAAATGGTTGGCGCTCGCCGAAAACCAATTCGGCTACGCCGTTATAGAGCGGGTCGTTTAAAGACACTAAAGCCAAGTCGGCGCCGAAACGGTTTGGTTTTAATTCTGATTTCTGGCCGATGGGATTAAAAACCGCGACCCAATCGCCGTGACTGATTTTAATCATTCCCGCGCCGTGGTAAGTGAGAATCATCGCTTTTTAGTGTAGCAAAAATAGACTTTTTTGGCCAGTTTGTTATACTCCCCCCATGCTTATATTGACGACCGAAGACCAGTCTGCAACAGGCGGGATGGCGCCGCGCGCGATGGATCAATTGGTTAAAGATTCCGCCAGTCTGCCGGAGACCGGCGCGATCGTTAAGGGGACAGTGATCGGCCGCGGCAAAATGGCGCTGTACGTGGATGTGCCGCCGTTCGGCACCGGCATTATTTTTGGCCGAGAATATTTGAACGCCCGAGAAATTATCAAGGCGATTAATCTCGGCGAAACCATTACCGCTAAAATTGTGGCGGCGGAAGGCGAAAACGGTTACCTGGAGTTGTCGCTTAAAGAAGCCAAACAAGCGATTATTTGGAGTGAAGCTAAAAAAGCGCAGGAAACCAAAACGGTGTTTGAGTTGCCAATCAAAGATGCTAATAAAGGCGGCCTGATTCTTGACTGGCAGGGACTGGACGGCTTTCTTCCCGCTTCCCAGCTGAAACCGGAACATTATCCCAAAGTGCCGGATGGTGATCGTGGCAAGATTATGGACGAATTAAAACAATTGGTGGGCGAAAAGTTGACGGTTCGCATTATTGACGCTGACCCTAAAGAGGGAAAATTGATTTTGTCCGAGAAAATCGAGAACGTTAAACATCATAAAGAAGTAGCGGATAAATACAATTTGGGCGATGTGGTGACCGGGGAAATTACCGGCATCGTGGACTTCGGCGCGTTCGTCAAACTGGAAGAAAATTTTGAAGGGCTGATTCATATTTCGGAAATTGACTGGTCGCTGGTGGAAAATCCGCGTGATTATTTCCGGATCGGCGATAAAATTCAAGCCAAAATTATTGAAATTAAAGAAGGAAAAATTTCTCTGTCGCTTAAAGCGCTGAAACCGAATCCGTGGGTGGAGGCGGCGAACAAATATAAAAAAGGCGACTGCGTCAACGGTGTCGTCATCAAATTTAACAAGCATGGTGCGCTCGTCTCCATTGAAGAAGGCGTGGCCGGTCTCATTCATATTTCGGAATTCTTGAACGAAACCGATTTGCGCCAGAAACTGGAACTCGGTAAAACCTATTCATTTAAAATCAATCTCTTTGAACCAAAAACCCAGAAGATGACCTTGTCGCTCGTCCCGTCAACAGTGGGGCTTGCTAAATAAAGTAATTTTTGTTATAAATCTGCCGGTAGCGGTTTTGAGGATCAGGCGGTAATAATGGTAGTGGTGGGGACCAACTACCCGGCATTACTCCTGATCCTCTTTTTTGTCGTCATCAAGCATTATCAAGGTTAGTCCCCACCTACCGATGGATAAACTTGGTAATGACCTTACTTAACAATCGTAAAATAATTGTCGCTCGAGTCGCAATTATTTCGAGTGCCAGCTTCACAAACCTCAACGTAATAATTACCAGCTGAAATAGCCTTATTCACGATGTCGGTTGCCACGATCCAGTTGTATGGAGCATAGGCATTAACATTTTTATCTAGCACGATTGGTCGTGGCATCATCTCCACACAGCCCATCCTGGGCGGGCAAACCGGCATTGGTGCCTGCAAATATAAATCAACTACTGCCGAAGCATGAGCCAACAATGGGGCCTGCTTAACCCAAGTAATGGCTTGAGTCGAACTCGCCACCCACTGCTCGCCGCCGTTCGGCGTGAGAACGGTGATTTTGGGCTGGTTGGAAACAATAGTGAATGTATCACTTGAGTCACAAGATTCATTTACTCCATAAAAACCTGGTTGTGCACCAGCAGAACAAACAACTATTTTATAGTAACCACCCTGCACATATCCTTCAGTCCAACCAGATGTTGTATGGAACATACCAACAGACCAATCATAGATATTCCCGGCGACACCTCTCTCAATTATGATTGGGGAAGGAATATAGGGAAGACAAGTAGCCCCACCTGCACTAGAGCAATTTTGGACTGGCAATACATACAGATCAACTGTAGAAAAATTCGCGACATTTACTCTCCATGTGATAGACCGTCTAGTTTTTTGAATTAATGTTTCCCCATCGTTAGGAGTTAGAACAGTGATCTTTTGATTGAGATTCTGCCCCACAACCACACTCAAACTCGTCCGCGCGGATTGGCCAGTGTTATCAATAACAGTAAAAGTCGGGGTGGAAGCGCCGGCACGGTTGTAAGAGTGAGTGAAGGTGGCTGATTGCTGAACCGGAGGAACTGACGGTACACCAGCAACAATTCCGCCAAAATCAATTTCATCACCCCAACGCGCTGAGTATGAGAGCGGGCCATTTTCCGGATCGGACGCTCTTACCGTCCAAGTCCCCGTCTCGCCGATTTTTAAAGTTGTCGGGCCAGAGACACCAGAAATGATTGGCGCGCGGTTGCCGGTCACTGGTCGGCACCCATACAGACGATTGAGCACTGCGCGGGTGGCGGGACCGACATAACCGGTCGGGCTGGTGAGTCCGAGCGGCGTAAGAATTTCGTTTCGGTATTTTAATTGGAAAGCGGAAACGGCAGCAGCGGTACCCTCGTTAAAATCAAGCCATTGCCGTCCATCTTGAAATTCATCTTGACTCAGAAATCCTTCTCGGACCAAAGCTCGATAAAGATTGGTTACATCATCATTCTGATTTCCCACTCCAAGATTTTTGTTAAAAGTGAAACAGAATGGCCTTGCCTGCCCCTGCAATTGTCGCAACTGTTCTTGAAGCACCGCGATTTGACGTTGAAGTTCAGCGATCCGACTGGCGACATCGTTTGACGTTTCGGCGTTAATAATTAACGGACTAACCAGAAACGACAAAACCAATAGACTCAAGAATAGATATTTTTTAAGCATAATTTAGTGTTTAGTTAATAATTGATAGCACCTTCACTTTAGCACATAAAAGAATATCAAAAAATGCAAAGATGAGTCCTTTGTTGAAGGACTTATCTTGGGTCAATAATATCCACCACTACCCTTGACTTATAAAGAGCACTTGCTATGATGACCAAGTATCCCCAATGGAAAAGCTCACCCCTTAAGGTTCTGTCCTTCTGGGGCCTTTTCTTTTTTGTAAAATAATCTTTCTCTTAAATCATTCATAAATCGTAAATAAGGACGAAATACTCGAAATTTAAGCAGAGCGGAGAATTTATCACGATTGGGAATGAGAATTGCTTTCAATTTACTTTTTTCCAGAAGGTACTTCACTAGACAATGAAAATCTCCGTCACCAGAGACAATCACCGCTTTGTGGTAATTTAGAAATTCAATCATTACTTGTAAAACTAATTCCGCATCACAATTGCCTTTTGTTGAACCATCTTTATACTCGAGCGTTGGTTTAAAGACGCAGATAAAATCTTTTCGTATTAAAAAATCATATAACTTCTGATTACCTTCAACATAACCGATAAATAAAAACGCTTTATTTACGCTATATTTTTCTTTGAGATAGATCCGGAAACGGGCAAAGTCTAAAATCCAACCTTGATTTCTAATATTAAGATTCAGATTTTGGTTGTCAATAAAAGCATAATTATTTTCTTGCCGTTTCATAATTTAATTAAACCGATTCATGGCCAGTGGCCAGCCGTCAATCAAAATGGCGTCAAGAGTTTCAATTAGTTTTGGAGTAAGTTTCTTGAGTTTTAATTCTTCGGCCGGTTTGAATTTGCCTAAAATAAAATCCACCACCACTTTTTCCCCCACTGGTTTTTTCAATTTGCCGCTCGGCGTGGTCGGCGCGATTCCCACGCGCAAGCGGATAAAATTTTGAGTTTTGAGTTTTTTGATAATTGATTCCACGCCGCGGTGGCCGCCTGAACTGCGGCCGAAAGAAATTTTAAATTTTCCCAGCGGCAAGTCCAGATCATCATGGACAACGACTAAATTTTCAGCCGCTTTTTTACTCTTAATGACTTTCGCCACCGCCTCGCCTGATTTATTCATAAAAGTCATCGGTAAGAGCAAAGTGGCTTTCTTTTTTGGTTTTTGATCGGCTAAAGCCGTCACCAGCCGCGCGCCCGTGTTATGCCGCGTGTTTTCATACGCCGCGCCCGGATTACCTAAACCAAAAATTGTCAGCGCTTGAGACATTGTGGTTTTTATATTACACTAGGCCGGTATGATAGAAAAGACTTCGCGAAGCAGTTGGTGGGAAATCATCCGTTTTGTCCTCATTACCCTGATTATCGTCGTGCCGATTCGCGCCTATGTCGCTCAACCGTTTATCGTTTCCGGTCTGTCCATGGTGCCCTCTTTTGATAATGGCGAATATCTAATCGTGGACGAGTTAAGTTATTTACTGCGCGAGCCCAGGCGCGATGAGGTGATTATCTTCCGTTATCCGAAAGATCCTTCAAAATTCTTCATCAAACGAATTATCAATCTGCCCGGCGAAACGGTTACCATTGGCGCTGAAACTTATGAACTTAAAGCCGGTGAATATTTCGTGCTTGGCGATAATCGCTCAATGAGTCTGGACTCCCGCGTCTGGGGTCCGGTGCCGAAAAACTTGATCAAGGGTCGGGCCTTCTTGCGTCTGTTTCCATTTAATCGCCTCGCTTATTTGCCGGCCGTAGAATCAAATTTATGAGTAAAAAAGTCGGAGGGAAGAAAAGTTCGGAATTCAAACTGCAGACAGTTAAGGGAATGCGCGATATTTTTGGCGACGAATATTATGGTTATCAAGGTTTGATTGAGAAGGCCTCGGAGACGGCGATTTATTACGGTTTTCGGCCGATTGACACGCCAATTTTGGAGTCTGTGGAGTTGTTTCAAAAAGGGATTGGCTTGAATACCGACATTGTTGAAAAAGAACTTTACACTTTACGCACTAAGGGCGGCGATCATTTGGCGTTACGACCGGAATATACCGCGCCGATTATGCGGGCTTATTTTGAGCGCGGCTTGCAAGCCGAGCCACAACCGGTGATGCTCTACGCTGCCGGGCCGCTTTTTCGGCACGACAATCCTCAACGCGGCCGGAGCCGCGAACTGCGCCAGTTTGACTTGGAAATCATCGGTACCAGCAAAAGTATTGCCGATGCCATGATTATCCGATTGGTTTTAATTATTCTTAAAGAAGCCGGCTTAACCGATTTAACCTTGGAAATAAACAGTATCGGCGATAATGATTGTCGGCCGATTTTCCGACGCGAGTTGGTTAATTATTACAAAAAAAATAGTCGCGCACTCTGCGCCGATTGCGGCGAGCGATTAAAATCCAATCCCCTGCGTTTGCTTGATTGCAAGAACCCCAAATGCCAAAGTCTAAAACAAAACGCACCCAACGCCGTCAGTTATTTATGTTCGGCCTGCAAACAACATTTTAAAGAAGTGTTGGAATATTTGGAAGCGATGAATATCACTTACATTCTAAATAATAATTTGGTGCGCGGTTTGGATTATTACACGCGGACCGTGTTTGAAGTCAGCCAGTCGGCGGTTAAAGAAGTTGGAGACGAAAATTTAGTTGACGCTCCGCCTTTGGCTTTAGCGGGCGGCGGTCGTTATGATTATCTGGCGCGGGCGCTCGGAGTTAAAAAACCGGTTTTTGCCGTCGGCGCGGCCATTGGACTTGACCGCGTCATTCAATCGCCGAACTTTAACCGCTTGACGCCGCGCGTTTTAAAGAAACCGAAGGTTTTTTTCATCCAATTGGGTCTGGAAGCGAAAATGCATAGTTTGCAAGTGATTGAGATTTTGCGCCAAGCGCGGATTCCGGTTGCCCACTCGTTGTCTAAAGACTCGTTAGCCGTCCAATTGGCGATCGCCGAAAAATCAAAAATTCCCTTCACTTTGATTCTTGGACAAAAAGAAGTGATTGACGGCACGGTGATTGTTCGCGACTTAAATACGCGCTCGCAAACAGTGGTAAAAACGGAGGCGCTAGCGGAATATCTTAAAACCTGCTAGGCTTACCGCCAACGATAATGATTGCCATCCACGTTCAAAAAGAATCGGAAACGGAATCAAACTTGAGTTTGATCAAACGTTTCAGTCGACGTTTAAAGGATTCTAAAATTCTGAATGAAGCTAAGGCCCGACGCTATACTGTTCGGCCGCTGTCTTTTTATAAGCGAAAAAAACAAGCGTTAAAACGTTTGACACGGCGAACGGAAATTGAACGGCTCATCAAACTTGGGCTGATGAATGACACTCGCTATAAAAAATCTTAGCCGGCGGCCGCGGCCGCGGCTCAATTTTCGCTCCATGACCACGCGCGTTTTAGGCCAAGATTATGAGTTGAGCCTAGTTTTTGTTGATTCAGCGCGCTCCCGAAATTTGAATCGCGTTTGGCGGGGCAAAAATCAACCGGCTAATATTTTAAGTTTTCCGCTCACGCCAACGGCGGGTGAAATTTTTATTGACTTGGAAATGGTCGGGAAGAAAAATCTGCTCTTCATCTTTATCCACGGTTTGCTCCATTTGAAAGGTCTGGACCATGGGAGTAAAATGGAGGCACTAGAAAGTCAACTAGTAAAATATTTTCAAACGTATGAGCAGACTGATCGTCACCGGTCTTGATGTTGGCAGCGCTTATGTCCGCGTGGCAGTTTGTGGTTTGGTTAAAAATGACAAAAATCCCAGAATTTTAGCTTTAAGCAAAGTAGAATCAAAAGGCTTGCGGCGAGGTTATGTTATTAATATTGATGAAGCGACCGCGGCCATCAAACAGGCGGTGAAAGAGGCCGAGCGCGCGGCTAATGCCAAGATTAAGCGAGTCTTCGTCGGATTAGGCGGCGTTACTTTGGAGTCAAAGATCGGCGAAAGCCAGATTGTCGTGTCCCGTGCCGATTCGGAAATTACCGAAAATGACGTCAACCGCGCGTTAGAATTGGCGGAAGCCAATGTGGCGGAATTGGCCAATAGTCGCATCATCCACGCGATTCCTTTGCTCTTCAAATTAGACGGTAAAAAAATTCTTGGCCGGCCCGACGGAATGCATGGCAATAAATTGGAAGTGCGGGTGCTGTTTATCGTCTACCTGGAACAACATTTGGATAATTTACTGCGCGCGATTGAGGGGGCCGGCCTCGCGGTGGAAGACATTGTCGCTTCGCCCATTGCCGGCAGTCTCCCTTCGCTCACCACCCAACAGAAAAATGTCGGCTGCATCCTGACCAATATCGGTTCGCAAACGACGGCGTTAATTGTTTATGAAGACGGCATTCCGATTTCTTTGCAAGTCTTGCCGCTTGGTTCAATGGATATTACCAACGACATCGCGCTCGGTCTGCGGGTGCCGCTGGAAGAAGCCGAGCGTCTTAAATTGAGTAGCGAAAATATGCTGAATTTCAAGAAAAAACTGGATGAGATTATTGAAGCGCGGTTATCCGATATGTTTGAATTGATTGAAAGTCATCTGAAAAAAATCGGCCGTAACGGTCTCTTGCCGGCCGGCATTTTTATCACCGGCGGCGGCAGTCAGATTGCCAACATTGAAAAGTTGGCCAAGGATGCGCTGCGCTTGCCGGCGAAAGTTTATTGGCCGAATATCGTAGATCATCAAAGTAAAAATCAAATTAAAGACAGCGGTTTTCTCGTCACTTACGGTTTGTGTTTATTCGGCCTCGGCACCGACTTGGAAGAAACCGTTACTAATCGTGTCATCCGCCGCACGAAAAATAAATTCCTCCGCTGGCTTAAGGAATTCTTGCCATAAAAAATAGGATTTGCCTTTTAATTTTTTTCTGCTAATCTGAAGCCAATATGCCGAAAATCAACCCAGAAATTGAGGCGTTTGCGCGAATTAAAGTCGTCGGGGTCGGCGGTTCGGGCAAAAATGCCGTTAATCATATGATTAATTCTAAAGTTCAGGGAGTGGATTTTATCGTCATCAACACCGACGCGCAGGACTTGCATCATTCTTTCGCCAAACAAAAGGTGCATATCGGCAAAAATCTGACCCGCGGCCTTGGCACCGGCATGAATCCGGAGCTTGGCCGCAAGGCGGCCGAGGAAAGTGTGGAAGAAATCCAAAACGTCATCAAGGGCGCGGATATGGTTTTTCTGGCCGGCGGCGTCGGCGGTGGCACGATGTCCGGCGCCGGACCGATTGTGGCCAAAACTTCCAAAGACCAAGGTATCTTGACCGTCGCCATCGTGACCAAGCCGTTCTTTTTTGAGGGTAGTCAGCGCTTGCAGATTGCCGAAGCGGCGATTGATGAATTGCGGAAAGAGGTGGACGCGCTGGTGATTATTCCCAACGACCGTTTACTCGGTCTGATTGATAAGAATACGACTTGTTTCTCCGCCTTCGCCACCTGTGATGAAATTTTGCGTCAGGCGGTGGAAGGCATTTCGGATTTAATCACCACGCCCGGTCTGATCAACGTTGATTTTGCCGACATCAAGGCGATTATGTCCAACGCCGGTTCGGCGCTGATGGGTATCGGCCGCGGTTCGGGCGAAACGCGCGCCACTGATGCCGCGCGCCAGGCGATCAATTCGCCCCTGCTTGACGTGTCCATTGATGGCGCGCGTGGCGTGCTCTTCGCCATTGCTGGCGGTAAAGATATGACGATGTACGAAATTCAAGAAGCGGCCAAAGTGATTATTGAATCGGTCGATCCGAACGCCAAAATTATTTTCGGGGCGATTCATGACGATAAATTAAACAAAAACGAAATTAAAATCACGGTCATCGCTTCCGGTTTTCCGGAAACGGCGCGGAAAAAACCGATGATTACGATTGAATCAAAAAGTCCGAGCCCGAAAGAAAGTTCTGTTTTGCCGAATGAAATGCCGTCGGAACGGCAAATGCCGCCGCTCGGCGGCGGCCCGAAGCGGGCGGACATTGTTCGGCCGCCGCTCGGCGGGCCAATTAACAAAACTGACGAGGACGATAGCTGGTCGTCAATTCCCGCTTTTTTGAGACGGGCGAAGAAACCGTAGGCATGATAAGATTAAAATATGGTAACAATCACTTTACCAAAAATTGAATACCGCGAGCTGAAGAAAAAAGCTTCAGCATATGAAAAAATGGTTCGCTTACCTCAATATTATTTGAAAGGGAAATCAGCCCGAAAGCTCGATCGGCGCGTAGAACAAAGTTTAAAAGAATATCTCGCTGGTAAAACTAGAAAAATTAAGTCTGTTGCTGATTTGATGTAGAATGTTAGAAATTTGTACTGGCAGTTTATTTAGGCGACATTTCAAAAAGTTGCCCGAGGAAATTAAACAGAGGATGATCTTGAGGGAAAAGATCTTTTTCAATAATCCATTTGATCCGCGACTTGGGACTCACAAATTACACGGTGAGCGTAAAAATGAATGGGCGTATTGGGTAGATTATTCGTATCGGATTACTTTCATGTTTCTCGGCGGAAATTATGTGCTGTACACTGATGTTGGAACCCATAATCAGGTTTATTAAATAAAAAAAAATAATTATGCAAAAAAATAAAGGTTTCTCGGTCATAGTTATCATCATCATCCTGGCGGTTCTAGTCATCGGCAGTTACGTTGTCTGGAAAAATCAAGCGGCGTCGACGCCTGCTCCCGCTATTTTGGACAATTCTTTTACCGCCGCGCCGGCACCAGGCTCGTCAACAAGCCCGTCCACACCCAGTGTTGACATGACTGGTTCAGGAATGCCCCGAATATCTAACATCGCTCCGTCTTCTGGATTTCCCGGCACAGTAGTTACTTTAAGTGGAAACGGATTTACCTCGGGATCAGCGACATATGTTGGTATATCAGAGTCAGGTCAAAAATCATTTGACCCAAATAGTGTATCATCAACTAAACTAACCTTTACCATTCCAAACGATCTTACGCCGGGCAATCATGATATAACCGTATTTGTCACTGCTCGACAAACTCCTACAAGCAATAAAGTTACCTTTACAGTATTTAATCCTACGAACAATCAACAATAAAAAATGATTTTTGATTTAATCATCATCGGCGGCGGGCCGGCGGGGGTGGCGGCGGGGGTGTATGCCGCGCGGAAAAAATTAAGAACTTTATTTTTGACTTATGACTTCGGCGGGCAATCGGCGGTTTCGGCCGAGATTCAAAATTGGATTGGCACTTCTTCGATTACCGGCGAAGAATTGGCGAAAAATTTAGAAGCGCATTTGCGCGCTTATGAGAGCGATCCGCCAGTTGGCGGATTGATTATCAAAACCGGTAGTAAAGTTAAAAAAATAGCTAGAACTGGCGACAATTTTTCGGTCAGCACAGATGACGAACAAATTTATCAAGCGCGGACCATTCTGATTGCCACCGGCGCGACGCGCCGGAAATTAATCGTGCCGGGTGCCGAGGTTTTTGAGCAAAAAGGCATTACTTATTGCGCCACCTGCGACGGGCCGATGTTTGCCGGTAAAGATGTCGCAGTGATCGGCGGCGGCAACGCCGCTTTTGAAACGGCTTGGCAACTTTCGGCTTACGCCAAAAGCATTATTATCATCCATCATCGTGTTGATTTTAAGGCTGATAAAATTACCGTTGAAAAAGTCTCGGCTAATCCAAAAATTAAAATACTCACCAACGCCGAAACGATTGAGATTAAAGGCGACCGATTTGTCAAAAATTTGGTCTATAAAAATAAATCGACTGGTGAAATTAAAGAATTGGCGGTTGAGGGTGTTTTTGTGGAAATCGGTTTAATCCCCGCGACTGACTTTGCCAAAGGATTGACGGCGCTTAATCAATACGGTTCGATTATCGTTGACCCGAAAAACCAGCGCGCGTCAGTGGTTGGCGTTTGGGCCGCTGGTGATTGCACGGACGCGCTTTATCATCAAAACAATATTGCCGCCGGCGATGCGATTAAAGCTCTGGAAGATATTTACCTTTATCTTCAACGGAAATAATTATGGCGGTCAGTCTCGGGCAAAAACTTTTCCGCGGGCAAAAAATTACTCTAATGGGACTGGGATTGCTCGGCCGTGGTGTTGGTGACGCTAAATTTTTGGCCGCTAGCGGCGCCGAATTGACCGTCACTGATCGAAAAACGGCCGTTGAGCTAAGAGCAAGTGTTGAACAATTAAAAAAATTTTCCAACATTAAATTTATTTTGGGTGAACATCGCCTGTCAGATTTTCGCGGCCGTGATTTGATTATTCGCGGCGCGGATGTGCCGCCCGATTCGCCTTATTTAGCCGAAGCCAAACGACAAAAAATTCCGACCACGATGAGCACGGCGCTCTTCGCCAAATACGCCCAATTGAAAGGAGTAGAGTTAATCGGCGTTACCGGCACGCGTGGCAAATCCACGACCACCCATCTCTTGTTTGAAATCTTGAAGCGCGCGGCCGGGCGCGCGCGAACAGTTTTTCTCGGCGGCAACGTCCGTAAAGTGGCGACCTTGCCATTTTTAAACAAAATCAAACCCGGCGATCGGGCGGTGTTGGAATTGGATTCGTGGCAACTTCAGGGCTTTGGCGCGGAAAAAATTTCCCCCCAACTGGCAATTTTCACTAATTTTTTTCCTGACCATCTTAATTATTATCACGGCGATTTAGCAAAATATCTCGCTGATAAAGCAAATATTTTTCTAAATCAAACAGCCAAGGATTATTTAATTATCGGTGAACAAGTGGCGCCGTTGATTCAAAAAACTTACGGCGCCAAAATTAAAAGCCAAATAATTATCGCTTGGCCAAAAGATCTTCCGATTGACTGGCAAATTAAACTCCCGGGTGAGCATAATCGTTATAATTTTGCGCTGGCGCTGGCCGCCAGTAGCGTGTTGAATATTTCGCCGAACATCGTTAGGACAGTAATGGAAAATTTCGCCGGTGTCGCCGGCCGATTGGAATTGATTCGGGATCATAATGGCGTCAAAATTTACAACGATACTACAGCCACGACGCCGGAGGCGACTTTGGCCGGTCTCCGCGCGCTGGCGGAAAAAAAGAAGGTGATTTTAATTATGGGCGGAACGGACAAAAATCTTGATTTGACGATTTTAGTTAAAAATTTGCCGCGCTATTGCCGAGAGATTATTCTTTTGCCCGGTACGGGCACGGATAAATTATTGGCTGAAGGCGACCAGTTGAAAACAAGGACCGTTGGGAATTTAAAAGAGGCGGTGAATTCTGCCTTGACTAAAGCGCGCGCCGGCGATATAATTTTATTCAGTCCGGCGTTCAGTTCGTTCGGTCCGCCCCCCGGTGGATTTCAAAACGAATTTGACAGGGGCGATCAATTTGTTAAACTGATAAAAGATTATTAAGAATAAAAAAAACAAAAGATTATGAAAAAATTTATTTTTGGTTTGATTGTCATTATCGTTCTGGTGATTATCGCCGGCGCGGTTTCGGAACGGAATAAAACGGAACCGCCGACCGCGCCCACTCCAACGACGCTGACCACACCCACAGCTCCACCGCCGGCACCGCCAACAACCTCAACACCGCCGGCGGCGTTAACGAGTCGCTCCTTCCAAATGGGCTTCGTGCCGATTACCGCGCAGCCGTTGTCCACGGAAAATTGGCTGGCGGCGTTTGATTTATTCAAGAGTAGCGCCGAAGTAGTGATGCATCATGTTGATTTTGCCACCAACGCTTTGGATAGTGTTGATTTTATCAGCCAAATGGCCAAGCGCGCCGGTTTGAAATTATTTATAGTTGTTGATCCGCTCGCTCACGATCGGCAAACTCTTGATCCCAATTTGAAAAAACTGGGTGCCAATTTTGCCGATGCCAAGGTGCGGCAAGCTTACAAAGACTTGGCGGTTAAATTGGCCGGGACTTATCGGCCGGCCTATCTCGGCTTGGGCTCGGAAATAAATACTTACCTGGCAAAAAGCGCTGTTGAATTGTCCGGTTATCTGACTCTCATCGGCGAAACGGCCACGGCGGTCAAACAGGCTTCGCCGCAAACAGTGACGACCGTCAGTGTCCAATATGAAGAACTTTCCGGCGCGAGCGGCCGGGGCGCTCAATGGGAAATGTTGCGGCAACTGGAAACCAAGGTAGAGGCGGTGGCCTTTACCACTTACCCGAGCGCCGTGTTTGCGTCGCCGGATAGATTGCCGGTGGATTACTACACCAAAATTCGCCCTTATACTAATAAACCGCTTTTGATTGCTGAATCCGGCTGGCCGACCGCTGGTGGCGCCGGTGCGTCAATCGCCAATCAAACTGCTTTTCTGGAACGTTTACCCGAATTGACTAAAGATTTGAATCTCCGTCTCTGGATTTGGTGGTTCCCTCACGATTGGGCCGGTACGGGTTACGCCGAGGTTTTCAAGACGATGGGTTTGCGTCAAGCCAACGGCACCCCCAAACCGGCTTGGGACAGTTGGCTAGAAATCAAAAACTTACCAATTAGATAGAAGACAAAAAAACGCGGTGGGCGGTATAGGGCTTGAACCTATGACCTTTCGCACGTCAAGCGAACGCTCTACCAACTGAGCTAACCGCCCGCTTTTTGTTGGTTTTCCTGATTATCAATTGCCAGCAAAGCCAAGACTAAAATATACACAATGTGTTCGTCAATGAAAGGATTGTGTTCCGGTGGATTTAATGCCAAATATATCAACAACATCATTACCCCACCGGCCAGACAACCCCATTTGAGATAGCGATTGAAAATAAGAGTTAAACCGACGAACAGCAGGCCAAGCATAAACAGCCAGTCTACCGCGGCGAAACCGGCCAATCCTTGAAAAAATTCCGCCAAGGGGCCACGAGCGGCAAAGGTCAAAAAGCCGGCCGTCGGCGAGCTTCCGGCTAACCAAGAGTGGTCGGCGGTGGTAGCAAAACCTAAACCGAACAATTTATCCAGAAAGGCCCAGAGAAAAATGAAACCCATCACCAGACGCAATAACGGAAAAACTATTTTTCTCAAAGTCATATGTGAAGATTATACAACTAACGGCATTGATAGTGCAAGGATCACTTAAAAAAGTTGAAATGTAATATCGTTTTCTTCTATTTTACCAAAAGTTAAAAAGGATATTACATACTCTTCTGAAGGGAAAGTCCCTGAGCCGCCAAGATTATATGCCGAGCTTTTGCGTCTAAAAGAAAGGAGTTTATATACCATCCTTGGATTTACTGTTCTAATTTTCGGATTTACACTGGGATATTTTATAGATAATAATAACTCATGTTTGTAATAATCACCATCGGGAATATTTATAGAGAGGTATTTTTTACTAATTAAGGTTGGTTTAGGATAGATATTATTTATTTGATTTGAGCCGCCAGTTTGTCCAATGGTATTTATAGAATCCGGGGAGTTTTTAATGTTTTGGGTGGGGAGTTTTGATTTAAAAACAGGCCAATAATTTACTAAACCTATTATTGTCAATAATAAGGAAAATAACACAAACAAGGAAAATTCTTTTTTATATTTTCTCCACCGTTTTTTTGTGTTTTTCCAAAAATTCATTGATGATTTATTATTCTAGGTAATGTTTAATTTGCTTTTTAATAAATTTCCAACCAGAACCACTTTTTAAAAATTTTTCCCGACCGATGGCGTCTCGTTTATCGCAATAAGCCTCGGCGTAGATAAGTTTCCAATATCCATTTTTAATTTTTGTGGTTCGTCCTCCTTGTTTGGAATTATGTTCCAAAAGACGACGCTTAAGATTAGAAGTTTGGCCAATATACCAACTTTTATCTAATTCATTTTCTAAAATATAGACTGCGAACATGTAAGACTGGGTCGCGTAAAGTTCACTAACGTTCACCACGCGATCCACGTAAAATCATCACTCTTGACTCGTCCCGTGATGAGCGAGCCTGCGAGCGAATTTTACGGGACTGCCGGACTTGGATTCGGACCAAGATACTCGCCTCCAGAGGGCGAGGTCCTACCATTAGACGATCCGGCAAGATTTGGCTCTGTCCACGGCCGCGCGGAGAAAGGCGAGAAACAGCGGATGGGGCGCGAGCGGTCGCGATTTGAATTCCGGATGAAATTGCGTGCCGAGAAAGAAGGGATGGGCGGCCGGCGCCAATTCTATAATTTCCATCAGCCGGCCGTCCGGCGAGCAGCCGGAAAAAATCATACCGTTTTCCTTAAATTTATCAAGATAGGCCGGATTAATTTCATAACGATGACGATGGCGTTCGCTGACCCGCGACCCGCCGTAAGCGGCGCGGGCGATGGTGCCGTTCAATAATTTCGCCGGATAAGCGCCGAGCCGCATCGTCGCGCCGTAATTATTATTTTTCAAGTTCTTTTTCTGTTCCGGCATTAAATCAATGACCGGATATTTGGTTTCCGGATTGATTTCCGTCGTGTGCGCATCCGGCCAATTTAATATATGCCGCGCGTATTCAATGACGGCTAATTGCATTCCATAACAGAGACCGAAGAAGGGCACGCCGGTGGTGCGGGCGAATTGAATCACTTTAATTTTGCCTTCAACTCCCCGTTCGCCGAAACCGCCGGGAACAAGCAATCCGTGATATGCCGAAAGAGTTTTTATCCGTTCTTCATCCTCTTCATAATCCAAAGCATTCAACCAATCAATAATCAGCGGTTTTTCCAACGCCGCGGCGGCGTGTTTCAGTGATTCAATAATGGAAATATAGACATCCGT
>ERZ1292629.1081-Hain-H43-01um-R1-1081-length-28405-cov-22_pt1 | contig 28405 bp, 32 predicted proteins | sample MGYA00564399_ERZ1292629 | MGnify/ENA primary metagenome ERZ1292629 (study PRJEB36523, sample SAMEA6512636) | groundwater metagenome | collected 2019-01-08 | study: AquaDiva: Metagenomics assemblies of 32 groundwater samples
GCTCCGCAGGTAGGATTCGAACCTACAACCTTATCCTTACACTTTATCCTGTGTTACCACAAGCATGGACTATATCATTGCCATGCCACCTAAATGGTTTAGGCACCTCGGTATCTAGTCTCTACGGCGCTCCTCCGCAATGCGGAGGTTCCCACGGTATTACCCATTTCAGGGCTTCACCGTTATCCCGAGATTATTCATCCCAAAGTTTCCTTGGGGAGCTGCGTAATGCCGGCTTCAATTTCTCTATGACAATTGGCGCAAACTAGGATACATTTGTCTAATTCTTCCTTTGTCCTCTTCCAAGACCTTATGTAACCTTTGTCGCCAATGCTAAAAGATTTTTGACCGCTGACATGATGAAGATCCAATGCTCCAGGATATTTATTATATCCACAAATTTGGCAATGACCTCCTTTATATTCAATAGCCATGAGTTTAATCTTTCGCCGTCTTTTAGCAACGGCTCTAATTAATTCTTCACGTCTATCGGCATATTTTCTTTTTTCTGTCATATAGTTTTATTAATTAATTATATGACACAATAAAGAACTTTCACAGGGATTTGCTCTACCATTGAGCTACTGCGGAATGCTGTTTATTCTTAATATACTAAACTATACGATTTTTTTCAAGTTTTTGTTTACCGATTTCAAATAATAGAAAACAAAATCTTAGCTGTGGAAAGGGGGTTGACACCTTTTTTCTTATTTGATACACTATTGTTATAGTTATGAAAAGCAGAAAAAACCTATTAGAACAGTTAAAACCCCTACCTCATTTTACCAAAAGCACGGTCCGTCAGTTAGGCGAGCAGTTGGGGTTAAAGATCGCAACAGTTGATGTGTATATCAGCCGATTTTTTAAGTCCAGAGAAATTATCCAGCTTAAAAAGGGTTTGTATGTATCCGCCGATTTTTTGAGTAAAAATAAGGATGATATTTCTTATTCCTTTTATCTTGCCAACATCATTCGTACGCCATCGTATGTCAGTTCATGGGCAGCTCTTCAGTATTATAACTTAGCCACAGAAGCGATACGCTCCGTAACTTCAATAACGCCAAAAGTTACAAAGAATTATGAAACTAAAGCTGGAAATTTTAGTTATCAGTCAATAAACAAAGAATTTTTTTCGGGTTTTTCCTTAATAAAAGGAAAATTTGATTTTTTCATTGCCCCTCCGGCAAAAGCGTTATTTGATTTGCTCTATTTTAAAACACATCAGTTTCGCGGCGTAAAAGAAAAAGAAATTAAAACATTAATTGAAGAGTTGAGGATAGATTTTGACGAGACGTCAAAAGATGAGCAGAAAAATTTTTATTTACTAATTAAGAAGTATTTTCATGAGTGAACAGATTTTAACCATATTAAAAAGAAAGCTTGATGGCCTTTCAGCTTTTGGTAATATCGACGCTGAAACTCGGCGCAATGTTTTAAAAGAGGAACTTCAGTACTATATCCTAAACTTCATCTATCACCATTCAGAATATAATAAATGGATTATGTATGGCGGTTCAGCTCTCCGTATAATTCACGAACTTGACCGTATGTCAGTCGATTTGGATTTTGAGCTTTCCGAAAAAATAACCGAAAAGTTGTTGAAAGATTTAAAAGAAGAAATTGAAGAACATTTTAAAAACACTTATGGAGCAAGTCCTGACTTTTTGGCTGCAAAAATAACTACGGGCAGGGGGTTGCTTTTAAAATTTAATGTTGGTAGGGAATTGAGCCTTGACCATCTTTCAAATCAGGTACATGTAAAAATTGACCTCAATTATTTTGTCGCGCCCAAAACAGTAACCGAACGTCAGCCCATAAACCATGATCAGCTATCTTTTGTTATTTTGACTTATAACATGGCTTCGCTTATGGCGAGCAAAATCGCTGCCATTTTTTTACGAGGAACCCGTGGTGTTGGCAAAGCAATTTATGAAGAAAAAGGACGGGATGTTTATGACCTGCTTTGGTATATGAATAAAAGGGTTGTGCCTGATTTTGATTACCTTGTGGCCAAGAGCATTGACATAAAAGACCCGCGTACACTTTTGAACAAACTAACGTTTCAAATGAATAAAGTCAGCAAAGAAAATTTAAAACAGGATTTACTTCCGCTGTTTACCAATAGAAAGTATATTGAGAATTGGCTCGACAACTGGCTCGAAAGTTATCTGCGACTTTTAGATGCTTACAAAATTAGAACCGTAACAACTTTTGAGAGCGCAAAAATTTTTCAGGATTTCCACGATGACAGTTTCCGTTTTACTTATTCTTACAAAACCGAAGACGGCGGTTTGATTCGAGTAAATTATATTATGAGTGATTACTGGGTTGAGTATAGCGAGGGAGATTTGCCGGTTAAAATAGATAAAGAGTTGGAGGAAAAAATTGAATTTGGTGTTAATGGTGTAAGATCCAGACCGTCGTTAGGAGACAAATTAAAACAGTACGCCACTCTTTTCTATCAGAAAACCGAGAATTATTTTAAAAAAACGAACCAAATAATTCTCGGCGACAGTATAACAACTAAATCCATAAGAATGACAGCGGATAATCTTAATCAAAAGGAGCAGATCGTGCTCAATAAGTCGCTTTTGTTATCCTGCGAACTAGATGATTTATTGAAGTAAAACAGCTTTTTTGCTTGCATAATATTTTCAAGGATTTTTGTTTTTGTGATAGAATATATTTACTATGAAAATACGGCGGAGGTTTACAGTTAAAAAAAGAGAGCTCGCGAGAATTTTTGTTGAAAACAGAATAAGTTATTTCAATAAAATTTATAAATTTGAAATAAATCGCGTTGTAATAAAAAATACAAGCACGCGGTGGGGGAGCTGTTCTAAAAAACGAAATCTGAATTTTAATTACAAGATTATTTTTTTAAGGCCGGAGCTGGCAGATTATTTGATTGTCCACGAACTTTGCCACTTGGGAGAGCTAAACCATTCTAGAAAATTTTGGGGGCTTGTTAAAAAAACAATTCCCGATTATAAAGAAATAAACCGCAAATTGAAAAGCACGCCAATAAATGTGGTATAATAAACTATATGAAAAAGTCGAATTAAAAAATTGAATTTAAAAATATGGAATTAAAAAACGCGTTAATAACAACGGCATCTATTTTGGGCATTGTAGTTTTTGTAATTTTGATTGGTTTTAGCGTTTATAATTTATATAACAGTCTTGCAGTGTCGTGGGGGTATAGCAGCGGTTGTGGCATAGGGGGTTGCCCAGGAGCAGACACTCCATATGTATCTGGCGCATGCAACCAGTTTAAAGATAACTATGAGTTGTCTATATCTATTAGCAACGGCAAGAAAGAAATGAAGGGCATTAGGTGCGAATTGGTATCAAAGGGAGGCATGACCTCTGATAAGGATGATTCTTCTTTGTCATTTATATCTCCTAATTCGTCTGACCTTTGCATTTTTGCGCTTAAAGGAGAATCAACAGGTTCTGTAACGGCAAGAATAAGCTATTCTTTAAAGGGTTTTTGGGGAGATAAAAAGTTTTCTTCAATAGTTACTCCTTATCCTGCTTGCGGCGAAACTATAGATATTTACGGAACTCAAGAAAAAGTTGCGCCTCCAAAATAGTAGGTTGTAGGGCGGATACATTAAAAATGCCCCCGCCGCCGCGGCGGCGGGGGCATTTTTACTTAGAAAAATTTCGGCGCTATTGCCTTTTTGAAAAAATGGGTCTATAATAAAAACTTGATTATTGGTTTATTTTTTTATGGAAGAAATTTCGCTAAAAGCGCAACAATTATTTTCATTGGGAAATTACAGCGTTACAAACGGCCTGCTTTTGACTTTTGTGGTTTCAATTATTTTGATTTCTTTGTCTTTTGTCATAAGCAGAAAAGTGAAAATTATTCCCGGCAAGCTTCAGGCTGTTGCAGAAATGGGGGTGGAGGGCCTTTTAAATTTAATGGAATCAACTCTAGGCAGCGCCTTAAAAGCCCAAAAATATTTTCCGTTGGTTGCGACAATTTTTATTTTTATATTATGTTCAAATCTTTTAGGAATTTTTCCGGGAGTGGGCTCGGTATGGATGGAAAACAGCGGGGCAGAGGTTCCGCTTTTTCGTTCTCCGGCAGCTGACTTAAATTTTACTTTGGCATTTGCTGTTATTTCTGTTTTGCTAACTAATATTATTGGCATGGCATCGGTGGGAACTTTCAAACACCTTGGCAAATTTTTCAATTTTTCAAGCCCAATCAACTTTTTTATAGGAATTTTAGAGTTAATTTCTGAAGTTGCAAAAATTATTTCATTGTCTTTCCGGTTATTCGGAAATGTATTTGCAGGCGAAGTTTTGCTGACAATTATTTCATTTTTGGCGCCGTACTTTATCCCTTTGCCGTTTTTGTTTTTGGAAATTTTTGTCGGCGCGATACAAGCTTTTATTTTTGCAACGATTACGTTGGTTTCAATTTCACTTCACACAGCAGAGCACGGAGAACATTAATTTTTTAATTTTTTAATTATTAATTTTATAAATAATTTCTTAATTTCTTAATTTTTTAAAACTTATTCATTATTTTAAAAATTTAAAAATTGGAAATTAAAAATTTCACCATGGATGCAGAATCAATAAAAGCGTTAGCAGTGGCAGGAACAATTGTGCTGGGAGCAATATTTCCCGCAGTTTCTATTGGATGGATAGGCTCGTCTGCCCTAAAAGCAATTGGCAGAAATCCAGAGGCCGCATCAAAAGTGCAAACAATGGCAATTTTAGCAATTGCATTTGCCGAAGCTATTGCTATTTACGCGTTAGTTATTGCCTTGATATTAAAATTCGTTGCATAATTTCGCGCGGCAATCAAATTTTTCTCCGGCCGAATATTGCATATTGGCCTGCGAAAAATTCATTGCCTCGCTTGTAATATGAACGCACTCCTAGAACAGCTTGGGATAGATTGGAAGCTTTTTTTAAGCCAAGCGGTTAATTTTTTTATTCTTTTAGTTATACTTAGAGCTTTTGTTTATAAGCCCTTAATTTCGATTATAGAAAAAAGAAATAAAAAAATAAGAGAAGGCCTAGAAAAAGCCGAAGAGGCTGACATAAGGTTAAAAGAAGTAGATAATATTTCTAAAGAAAAAATAAAAGACGCGCAGCTCGAAAGTATTGGCATTATTAAAAACACAGAGGCCCAGGCAAAGGTTTTGGCTGTTAATCTGCAAAAAAAAGCAGAAGAGCGCCAGGAAGAGTTGTTAAAACAAATTGAAGCCAGCCATAAAAAACAGCAAGAAGAAGTAAAAACAGCCGTGTTGAAAGAAGCCGCAAACTTGGTCAGAAAAGCTATTGTTAAAACAGTAGAATTAAATCCAGACCAAATAGACGAGGCGTTAATTAAAAAAGCGGTTTCACAGGTAAAAAATGAAAAGTAATAAGTAGTACTACCACGCTACTGCGCGTAGTAGTATAGTAGTGTCATTCCCGCGAAAGCGGGAATCCAGTTCTATGGTTCAGTGCACGGAACTGCCCAGATTTCCATTTAAAATAATAATGTCAAGTAAAAATAAAGCAAAATTATATGCGCAGACACTGGTGGGTTTTGACACGGCCTGTGGTTTTGATATACTTAAATTGCTAATCTCACCGCGTTCTCGGCTTTGCCGGGACCGCGGTTTTATTTTTTATGGCAGATAAAAGGGCAATAATTTTTATAGACGGTTCCAATTTTTATTTTAGAATGAAAGACCTGACCAAAAACAGCAAAGGAAAAAATATTTTGATTAATTTTGATTTTAAAAGATTTTTTGAAGAATTGTTGGAAAAAGATAAATTGATGGAAACACGATATTATGTGGGCGCCGTGAAAAGAGAAAACAATAATCCAAAAAGCGAAGAATTATATGCCAATCAGCAAAAATTATTTGCAAGTTTGCAGCAGAAAAATATTTTTATAGTTTTGGGAAGCATAATCCGTCACCCCGATAGAACTTATCATGAAAAAGGCGTTGATGTGCGGCTGGCGGTGGAAATAATAAGATTTGCCAGAGAGAATAAATACGACATTGCTTATTTGATTAGTTCGGACACGGATTTGGTGCCGGCAGTTGAAGAAGTTCGGGCGTTTGGTCATTCGGATTGTCTAAGGCGGCGAATAATGTTATATTGTTAAGGATAGAAGAAATAGAAAAGTTTTTAAAACATGAACCAGAATAAAATAAAATTATATGCAAGGGCGCTGGTTGAGGCTGTTTTAAAGCCGGAAGCAGATGAAAGCAAAATAAAAGATAATTTTATAAAATTTTTGCAAAAAAACGGAGATATGAGCAAAGCAGGCCAGATTGTTTCTTTAGCTAAAAAAATATTTATTAAAAAAACCGGAAGAAGGCAATTGACAATTGAATCTGCCAGAAAAATAAAAGCGAAACAAAAAGAATTGGTTGAGTCAATTTTGCGCAAAGGAGATATTGTTGATGAAAAAATAAATAAAGATTTGTTGGCAGGGATAAAAATAATAATTGACGGCGAAAAACAGTTTGACGCCTCAATGCAAAAAAAATTACAAAACATTTTCTAAGTCGCTTGGCAGTAAACTTTTTTCGGCTATGAGTCACTTCGTGTACACAGGCCTTCAAAAAGTTCATTGCCTTGCTTATTTAAACCATTATGTCATACGAAATTTTAGACAAAATAAAACAGGCCATAGAGGGTTATAAAGAAAAGCCTGAGTGGGAAGAAATTGGCCAAGTAATTGAAGTGGGAGACGGCATATTAAAAATATCAGGTCTTTCTAATGCGCAGTCGCAGGAGGTTTTGGTGGTGGAGACGAACAACCCTTCGGCTCACTCCGCTCGCTCAGGGCAAATTCAAGCTGTCGCATTGAATTTGGAAGAAGATTCTGTGGGAGCTTTGGTTTTGGGCGATGCAAACTCAATAAAAGCCGGAGACACTGTAAAAAGAACAAAGCAATTGCTTTCAATTGCAGTTGGCGAACAGTTGTTGGGCAGAGTTGTTGACCCGTTGGGAAATCCAATTGACGGCAAGGGGCCAATTTTTAGTGAGAAAGACAAACCTCAATTTAATTTTTTGGAAAATAACGCGCCGAATGTCTTAGCCCGCGAATCGGTAAACTCTCCTTTGCACACAGGCATTAAGGCAATTGACAGTATGATACCAATCGGCAGAGGCCAGAGAGAGCTTATAATTGGCGACAGGCAAACCGGAAAAACAGCCATTGTTTTGGATACTATTATAAATCAAAAAACCGATCGAAGTCGGGCGTCGAACGAAACTCCGCCTGTTTGCATTTATGTTGCAATTGGACAAAAAGAAAGCAAAGTTGCCAAAATTGTTGAAATTTTAAAAAACGCAGGAGCGCTTGATTATACTATTGTTGTTTCAGCTTCGGCTTCAAGCCCTGCGGCATTTTGGTATTTGGCTCCTTTTGCAGGTTGTGCCATTGGAGAATATTTTAGAGATAAAGGAAAAGACGCAGTTGTAATTTATGACGACCTGTCAAAGCACGCGTGGTCTTACAGACAAATTTCTTTATTGCTGCGCAGACCGCCAGGAAGGGAAGCATATCCCGGAGATGTGTTTTATTTACACTCAAGATTGCTTGAAAGAGCTGCAAAATTATCAAAAGAAAAAGGTGGAGGCAGTTTAACTGCTTTACCAATTATTGAAACTCAGTTGGGAGATGTTACAGCCTACATTCCTACAAATGTAATTTCAATTACAGACGGACAAATTTATTTGGAGAGCGATTTGTTTTATCAAGGCACAAGGCCCGCTGTTAATGTGGGTTTGTCGGTTTCTCGCGTGGGTTCCTCTGCGCAAACTAAAGCCATGAAAAAAGTTGCCGGAAAATTAAGGCTTGAGTTGGCGCAATTTCGCGAATTGCAGACTTTCGTTCAGTTCGCCAGCGATGTTGATGAAACAACAAAACAAAGAATTAACAAAGGCAGAATTATTACGGAAATTTTAAAGCAATCAGACTTGGCTCCAATAAGTTTTGAAAAACAGGTTTTGGTTTTATACGCCGCACTGAACGATTATTTTTCAAAATTTGAGCCTTCGCAAATGCAGGAAATTGAAAAAAAATATTTGGAATATTTTGAAAATTTGCATAAAGACTTACTTGAAAAACTAAAAACAGAGAGACAAATTACAGATGAAACCGAAAACGAAATTAAGAATGTAATACAATCGTTCATCGAAAGCGTTGGATAAAAAGAGCATACCCGCCTGAATGCGAAGCTTTTGACGGGTTATAAGTTTATTTATAGAAAGCCAAGAAATATAGCAATACTACAAATTGAACGGCCGTCAGATTTGTAGTATTAAAGTTTTTGCAAAAAAAGTTTTTGCAAAAAAAAATCCCAACACGATGTGTCGGGGAGCAGTTTCGCAAACGACTTGTTCGGGTCCATGGTAAAGGTTTGTTCACCGGCGGGATTGTTCGAGGGTTTTTACTCGATAGCCCGGAAAACCGTCCATCGTGATCGGTTCAAGTGTATTACCCTCGGTTTGGCATTCGAGTCCACCTTCTGTGCCAGAGTGCTTTCTGATTCGTAAGACTGCATCCGAGCTGAGGTCTTCGACAACGATTCCTCCTAAGGGCGTCCAGAGGACTCGAACTCCTTCGCCCTCGTAAAGGATCGGGTCGCCCTCTTCATTTTTTGCGCAATTAGCGAATTTGTCTGGTTCCATGATAGTCTCCTTGCTACTTTAAGGCAGTAGTAACCTATGTGAGTGGAAAGAACATTTTTTATCCTAATATTTAATTATACACCCATTAAGTAAGTTTGTCAAGTATTTATGGAAAGTCCGCAGAATTTAAATAAAGTGAAAATATATATTGACGGAGCGAACATATTTTACACCCAGAAAAGATTGGGCTGGTTTATTGATTGGGCAAAAGTAAAAAATCTTGTTGAAACGGAAAAAGAAGTTGTTGAATGGAGATATTATGTTGGCGCAAAGGATGGAGACGAGAAAATGTTGAAGTATCTGAGATATCTGAATCACATCGGTTTTAATATGACAACCAAGCCATTGAAAAAGATTAAAGTCAGCAAGGACGAAATTTTTCCTCAGACCGAAAAAGGAGGGTTTATTTACAAAGCAAATTTTGACGTGGAAATGACAGCAGATATTTTACTGGACAAATCAGAACTGGACGAAATAATAATTTTCAGCGGAGACAGTGATTTTAAATATCTGGTTAAAAAGTTAAAAGATGCCGGAATTAAAACGACTATTTATTCGTCCAGAAAAACAATATCATGGGAATTGAAATTGGAAAGTTCAAAAATTATTTATTTTGAAGACATAAAAGATAAAATATTGAGGCAATAAAAAACCCGCCCTAGCTTTCGCTAGAGCGGTTCTGTTAAACTAAATTAAGTATAGCAGAATAAAACGCCTTGTCAAGGACATAAAAATGGAGTTACCACAAAACATAAAAAAAAGACTAAAGAGTGTTAATAACATTGGCCAGATAACCAAGGCAATGGAGCTGGTTTCGGCTACAAAAATGAGAAAAAGCCAGCAGATTGCGCTGGACTCAAGACCATATGGTTTTGCAGCTTTGGAACTTTTGGCAAATGTTTCAGTTTTAGAAGATTTAAATAAGTGGAATATTCCGCTGTTTGAGGTGAGAAAACAAATTAAGCGCGTTTTGTTTGTTGTGGTTGCTTCAGACAAAGGTTTGGCTGGCGCATTTAACAGCTCGGTTTTTAAAAAATTTGAAACGCATTTAAGAGCAGAAAGGGAAGAATGGAAAAAGGAAGAGCATTTGTATTTGCCCGTTGGAGAAAAAGCCAACGCATATTTATCAAAAAAGAATTTTAAAATAGTGAAAAAATTTACACAGGTTGGCGACTATGTTACTCCAGAACAAGTAAGGCCAATTACAGATTTTATTGTGGGGGGATATTTGCCTGCCCGCGCAGGCGGTGAAAAAAAGTGGGACAGGGTGGTTATTATTTCAACGCATTTTAGAAGCGCATTAAAACAAGAGCCGCATGTAAGGCGAGTTTTGCCAATTGATTTTGACCATGTTGCAGACACAATAAAAGAAATTATTCCAGAGCGCGGAAAGTTCGCCGATTTAATAAAAGAACATCATATAAGTTTTATACCCGACAAAGCAAAGTTAAAAGAGTATACCATTGAACCCGGGCACCCGAAGGGTCGAGAAAAAGTTTTAGAAAAATTAGCAGAACATTTATTTTTTATGCAGGTTTACCACTTAATTTTAGAAGCAAATGCAAGCGAACATTCAGCAAGAAGAATGGCAATGAAAACGGCAAGTGACAACGCAAGCGACTTGGGAGAAAAATTAAATTTACAATATAACAAATCGCGTCAATCAAAAATTACAACAGAAATTGCGGAAATTTCCGCGGGAGCTGAAGCCCAATCCTGAAATTTTTAATTTCCAATTTTTCAATTTTTAAAATAACGCTTAAACGTTTAAATTTTAAAAAATTAAGGAATTGGAAAATTATTTATAAAATTTAAAATTTAAAAATTATGTTAAAAGGAAAAATATTACAAATTATTGGGCCGGTGGTGGATGTGGAGTTTGAACAAGGCGCAAAATTGCCGGGGATATACAACGCATTGCGAGTTGAGCGGCCCCACTTCGCTGAAGCTTCGCGGGGCGAGAATAACTTCGTAATTCTCGAGGTGGTAAAACACTTAGACGCAACCAAAGTAAAAGCAATTTCCATGCACTCAACAGACGGCTTGAAAAGAGGAGAAGAGGTGGAAGATACCGGAAAAATGATTGAAGTGCCCGTTGGTCCAGAGGTGTTAGGAAATTTATTTAATGTGCTGGGACAAGTTATAGGTGTCGGACACCTAGAGAATAAGAAGTTTAAAAAACATTGGCCAATTCACAGGCCTTCTCCAGCTTTTACAGAACAGGCAACCAAAACAGAAGTTTTTGAAACAGGAATTAAAGTTGTTGATCTGATTGCTCCATTTATTAAGGGAGGAAAAATTGGCTTGTTTGGGGGAGCCGGAGTGGGAAAAACAGTTTTTTTGCAAGAATTAATTAGAAACACAGCCGAAGAGTCTGGCGGAGTTTCGGTGTTTGCGGGAGTTGGTGAAAGAACAAGAGAAGGAAACGATTTATATAAAGATATGAATGAGTCTGGAGTTATAAGCAAAACAGCTTTAGTTTTTGGCCAAATGAATGAAGTGCCGGGAGCAAGAGCCAGAGTTGCATTGAGCGCTTTAACAATGGCAGAATATTTTCGTGACGAAGAAAAGAAAAATGTTTTGCTTTTTATTGATAATATTTTCAGATTTTCTCAAGCTGGTTCTGAGGTTTCAACGTTGCTTGGCAGAATGCCAAGCGCGGTGGGCTACCAGCCAACATTGGCTCAAGAAATGGCAGAACTTCAAGAAAGAATTACCTCAACAAAAAATGGGTCAATTACTTCGGTGCAGGCAATTTATGTGCCAGCTGACGACATCACAGACCCGGCTCCGGCCACAACATTTTCACACTTAGACTCTACTATAGTATTGTCTCGCGCATTAACAGAAATTGGAATTTATCCTGCAGTAGATCCTTTGGCATCAACTTCAACGGCTTTGGACCCAAAAATTGTGGGAGAAAAACATTATAAAGTTGCCCGCGACGTTCAACTGTGTTTGCAAAAATATAAAGATTTGCAAGATATTATTGCAATTTTAGGAATTGAAGAATTATCCGAAGAAGACAAAAAAGTTGTAAGCAGGGCAAGAAAAATTCAGAGATTTTTGAGCCAGCCGTTTTTCGTGGCAGAAAACTTTACCGGCAGGCCGGGAAAGTTTGTGAAGCTTGAAGACACAATTAGAGGGTTTGAAGAAATTTTACAAGGCAAGCACGACGAAGTTCCCGAAGAAAATTTTTACTTAAAAGGCGGAATTGACGAAGTTGCGGTATTGGAGGTCCGACCTCTATAAACTTTTAAATAAGTATTCAATTTGGAGAGGTCGGACCTCGCCATGCTCGCTCGGCAGTAAACTTTTTTCGGCTATGAGTCACTTCGTGTACTCAGGCCTTCAAAAAGTTTATTGCCTCGCCGTATTTATGAAACTTTCGGTTTATTCATTAAAAAAAATATTGTTTCAGGGCGAAGCCCGGCTTTTGAATTGCAAAACAGTAACTGGCGAAATTACGGTTTTAGATAACCATGAAACTTTGATTACTGTTTTAGCGCCGGGAGTTATTAGAGTTGTAGAAATAAATCCTTCGGCGCCCTTCGACTCTGCTCAGGGCAGGAGCTCAGGACTGCGGGAGCATTTTTTTCCAATTAATTCAGGATTTTTAGAAGTAAAAGAAAACAATGAAGCTAGGGTTCTGGTTCAGGATTAGAATAATTTTAGCGGTAGTTAATTAAAGTAAGATTCGAGGCGCGAGGAGTGAAGCGTATAAGTGAAACGATACGCGAGCTCCGAAGCAACGAAGAACATTAATTTAATTAGCCCGCCCTTCGGGAAGCCAAAAAATTGCTGATTTCTGCACTGCGATTTCGTCAGTGTATCCTGCGGATACAGCCTCCTCATCGCATTTTGAACTCATCTAATTTTTTGGCTTCTAAAACTTTATTCTAATCCTGGGCCAGAGCCCAATGCATTGTTGAAGAATAAAAAAAGCTTGACAGGCAAACTTACTTTGGAGTAGACTAACTCATTAAGTAAGTTTTTTAATTATTAAAAATATGAAAGATTTAAATCCATTTGTGGCTAGCCTTGGCGAGGCTTGGGGCAAAGTGTTTGGTTCAAAAATATTTACAATTATATTTATAATTGTAATTATAGCCATTCTTGTTGCGTTATTTTTTCCGCCTAAAAATTGGCCGTGGTTTAAGAAAAAACAAAATCCACAGTAATTTAATTTTAAAAAACAAAAAAGAGGCTTTCGCCTCTTTTTTGTTTTTGTGATATAATAAAATAACTATGGCAGAAGAAAAAAGGGGATTCGGTTCAATTTCAACAATTATCATTACTATTATTGCAATATTAATTATTATTGCCTTGGCATTTTTTTATTATTATTTTTTAAGTCAGCCGTACCCGGTTGAAAGTCCGCCAGTTACAGTTGCGCAAACCCCGCCAGTAAAAAATACGCCGGTAACAAATGTTCCGGTAAAGCCCGAGCCTCCCCCAGAACCGCCAGCTTTTTCCACTCAAGTTATAATTTTTCTTCCGCCAGAAATTTTACCGGCAGAAATAAAAGCGGGCGATTGCCAAATAAATTCTATTGCTCAGCCATATAGGGCGGACGCTTTCAAATGCATTGTTGGCAAAACAACTTATGATCCTTGTTTTTCTACTGCATTAGCTGATATCGTATATTGTAAAATGAATCCGTTACGGGCTGGAAACGATTTTTTAATAAAACTTTCAAAGCCTCTGCCAGCCCCGCTTGTTCCTCAAAATATAAACAGCAGCTGGGCATGGTTTTTATTGCTTAATGACGGAGAAGAAACCTTTTGCGGCCCCTATACTGGCACAAGACCGATTGCCGGTGGAGAAGTTGCTTATTATGGCTGTAAAATAAACGAAAATAAAGAGCTGGTGGCATTATTGGGAGATATTAAAAAAGGCCAGGCATGGACGGCTCAAAAAGCAATTTTGGTTAAAAGGGGCGCAGTTTGGACGGTAAAATCATCGCAAGAGGTGAATATAAAGATTGTTTGGCAGTAATAATTTTATTGTGAAAAAAATAATAATTTTTATTGTGATTATTACTGCAGCTATAACGGTTATCATCACTGGCGGATTTTTTTTATATCAAAATGAAAAAATAAGTTTACCGGCTGAAATAAAAAATGAAAAAATAAATTTGACAGATGAACAACTAAAAGAAAAAATTGGCCAGATGATTATGATAGGATTTAGAGGTACAGAAGCAACCGAAAATTCTGAAATTTATAAAATAATTAAAGATGTAAAAATAGGAAGCGTTGTTCTTTTTGATTACGACATTCCTTCAAAAAGTTTTTCAAGAAATATTGAAAGCCCCCAACAGATAAAAAAATTGATTTCTGATTTGCAAAATTATTCCGCTACGCCGTTATTTGCGGCAGTGGATGTTGAAGGTGGAAATGTCAACCGATTAAAACCAGAATATGGATTTTTGCCCATTTTTTCTGCAGAAAAAATGGGCCGGGATAAAACTTTAAAAACCACAGAAGAAGAGTCTGCAAAAATTGCAGGGGAACTAAAAGATATGGGTTTTAATATGAATTTTGCGCCCGTTGTTGATTTAAATATTAACCCTAAAAATCCTATTATTGGAGCATTGGGTCGTTCGTTCTCGGCAGTTCCTGATGAAGTTTTTAATCAAGCCATGATATTTATAGAAAATCATTTAAAAAATAATATTATTACAGTAGAAAAACATTTTCCCGGACATGGAAATTCAACAAAGGACAGCCATTTGGGCATTGTCGATGTCACAAACACATATAAGCAGGAAGAACTAATTCCTTATAAAAAATTAAATGATAGGGGGTTGTTAAGCGCGGTTATGGCAGCTCACGTAATAAATAAAAATATAGACGACAAATATCCCGCCTCTTTATCGTATAAATTTTTGCAGAATATCTTGAGAGACCAAATAGGGTTTAAGGGGGTTATTATTTCAGATGATTTGCAAATGGCGGCAATTAGCAATAATTACGGGTTTAGCGAGGCAATTATAATGGCAATTAATGCAGGCATAGACATAGTGAGTGTTTTAAATAACAGCCCGAACGGATACGATAAAGATATGGCCTATAAAATTAGAGATATAATTTTTAACGCCGTAAAAGAAAACAAAATTGAAGAGAAAAAAATTGTAGAATCGTATAACCGCATTTTAGATTTAAAGAAAATGTTTGGTATGATTTCGCTATGAGCTATAATGAAGTAATTGAAAAAATGGAGGCGTTGGCAAATCCTAAAAATGTTGAGGGCATGGCGCGGTTTGGAATACGGCCAAAAACAAAAGTTTTAGGAATACCCATTCCAGAATTAAGAAAAATTGCAAAATCCATTCGGCACTCTTCAGCGCTGCTCAGGGCAAGAGCTCAGGACAAGCAAAAAATTCACGCGCTAGCTTTAGCGCTTTTTGATTCTAAAATTCACGAAGCAAGAATTTTAGCCGGCTACATTGCCGACCCTCAAAAAATTACAAAAAAACAATTTGAAAAATGGGTAAAAACCTTTGATTCTTGGGATGTTGTTGACCAAGTTTGTTCAAGCTGTCTAGACAAAACAAATTTTGCTTACAAAAAAATCTTTGAATTAAGCAAGCGCAAAGAAGAATTTGTAAAAAGAGCCGCATTTACTTTGATATGCTGTTTAACCGCGCACGATAAAAAAATGCCCGATGAAAAATTTTTAAAGTTTTTTCCATTAATAAAAAATGCCTCAACCGATGAAAGAAATTTTGTAAAAAAGGCGGTAAATTGGGCTCTTCGCGGAATAGGTAAAAGAAATAAAAGATTAAACAAAAAAGCAATTAAACTTGCCCTTCAACTTCGTTCAGGGCGAGCAAAATCTCAAAGATGGATTGGGGCAGACGCTTACAGAGAATTGACTGGCGAGGCCGTCCAAAAAAGATTAAAATAAAAATATGAATATAAAGTCTTTGTTTATAGTTACAATTGTCGCTTTGCTGGTTGCAGGGGTTGGTTTGTGGCTTAATTATTATTTGGTTATAAGGGGGCAATTAGCTGTTCCAGAAGTCCAGGCTCCAAGCGAAATGAAATAAAATAGATGAATATTTTTAAAGGCGCAAAATCAAAAAAAATAATTGACAGAACGTTTGAAATTAGCGTTTTGTTAAAAGCGTTTTTTGGTTTTTTTGAAATACTTGGAGGAATTCTTTTTGCAATTTCAGACAAGTTTATACTCAATAATTTCATAATCCACATGGCCCAGCAAGAAATTGCAGAAGACCCAAGCGATCTTATCGCTAATTTTTTAATAAAATCGGCAGACAATCTTGCCAATGGAACTCAAATCTTTGCGGTTGTTTATTTAATTTTTCATGGCGCAGTAAACATATTTTTAGCAGTATCTTTATTGAAAAATAAAATTTGGGCGTATCCATGGGCAATGGGCCTGTTCAGCGGATTTGTAATTTACCAGGTTTATAGATATTTTCATACATACTCTTTGTCGCTGTTGTTTTTAATGCTTTTTGATGTTTTTATTATAATAATCATATGGTTAGAATATAAGCGCAAAAAATTAAGTTGAAGAAAAAACTTTTTCTAATAATAATTTTAGCAGTTATTTTAATCGGCGCTGCCGGACTGTTTTTATTTTCTAGTATAAAGCCTATCCAGGGGAGTGTTTGTTTTGATAATTCTTGTTTTGAGGTTGAAGTTGTAAAAAATCCAATAGAATTGGCAAAAGGCTTAATGTTCAGAAAAAATTTAGAGCAAAACAAAGGAACGCTGTTTGTTTTTGAAAAAGAGGGTATTTATCCTTTTTGGATGAAAAATACTTTAATTCCCCTTGACATTATTTGGATTGATGAAAACAAAAAAATAGTTTTTATAAAAGAAAATGTCCAGCCGTGTAAAAGTTTGGTTTGTCTTTTAATCATGCCAACAGAAAATGCAAAATATGTTTTAGAGCTCAACGCCGGCCAAGCCAAAAAATCCGGCATTAAAACCGGAGACATTGCAAAAATTAGTTACTAATTAACACTTGGCATAATCTTCGTTCCCGTCGCGGCAGTCAACATCAAATTCTGTGCAGTCGCAAAGAAGTTCTTCCCCGGACTGAATGTCCCGGGATGCCATTTCGAGCCCTTCGGGGTCGCCAGCCGCATCAATAGAAGTTGTATTTGGTTTTTTTGAATGATTAAAAAATCTGGCATCGTCGAAACAAAGCACATAGGCGCCGTCTACAACACTGTGATAACAATAATGCAGAACGCATTCTTTGGCTAATTTTGGCAGGCTCATCAATTGTTTTTCGTTTAATTTTAAATCAAGGCTTGGAGTAAATTTCCAAATTGGTGTTCCTTTCTTAATAAACTGGTCGGCAAAAAGGCCTATTCCATGAATCTTGCTTTGCCCGATTTTTGTTTTAACTAACAGCATATTCTTCAGATTTTTTTAAAGGATCTATTGCAATTTTTTGGTCTTCATTATTTATGGCTTTACCGTTTTCATATACTACAAAATTTCTTTTTCTAATTTCATTGAAAAAATCTTCTGGCGGGACAATTGCTTCGGGCGCAAAACTCCCAGGCTCTTTAATCCGGCCGTTTTTGATCATTTCTGCCATTATAACAGCGGTAAATCCCGTATCAATATTGCAGCCAGAATCTTCCCATCCCCTCACTGGCGGCACAATACATTCCATTAAAATAGTTTTTTGGGCGCCGTTTTTAATTCCGGAAATTTCTACCCAAAGATTTTCTTGCTCTTTATATCCTTTAGGAGAGTTTAGTCTTTTTAGCACCGGGGCCAGAAGGTCAAAGGGCGCTATTCTTGCCCCTTCAATTGTCATGGGTTTGTCGCTGTGAAAGCCCATATCTATTAAAGCCTGGATTTTTGGCAAAGAATGTTCGGGAAAGCCGGCAAAAAACTTTACATTTTGAAGGCCCTTGTTTTTGAAATAATAATAAAAAGTGAAAAGTTCAGGATGCTGCACCAAAAAACATTTTTGCCTTCCAATTGCCCTGTAATTTTTTTCGCGCACTATTTGGAGGGGTTTGTGCTTTACCCATTTTCCATTTTCCACAATGCGCGGGTCATATGTGAGCTCTTCTAGAATGCTTTTCATAGAAAAGGGAACCACAAATTTTTTGATGTTGGAATCCCAAGAAAAACCCACTTCAACGCCGTTCAGCTGGTCAAATTTTTCGGAAGCGTATTTTAACATTACGTTTCCTATGCCGGGAACCGATCCGCAGCCGGTTATTGCAGTTTTGCCTATTTCTTTAAAATCTTTGTCCATTTTTAATTGCTGGCGGGTTAGTTCTATCCACGAGCCCAAATCAATGCAATGAACTTTGGCCGCGATACAGGATTTAAAAACATTCAAATTCCAGTACATGTCGGCGCAGTTTATAACAACGTCCGCCCCCGAACTTTTAATCAGTTTTATTGTTTTTTCAACATTTCTTAAATCTATGTATTTAAAAACTGCCTTCGCATTTTTAAACTGCTTTAAGAGTCTGCTTATTTTTGTCCTGTATAAATCTGCGGCGAGCACAGAGTATCCTTTTTGCAGCAAGTCTTTTGTAACTATAAGCCCCTGCATTCCGTCTGCGCCAAGAACTATGAAATCATATTTCATTTTATGTTAAATATCCCCATGACTGCAGTTTATCGCTGTCGCTGTTCCAGCGAATGCCAATGTCAGTCCGGTAAAATTTATTTTGAAGAATTATATTTTCTATGCGGTTGTATGCCATTTTTCTTGCTTCGGCAACCGTAAAACCCCATCCCGTGACAATCAGCGCATATCCTGAATCGCCGGCTAAATGCCATATGTTGTCAACAAGCTTTATGTCGCCCAGATGCACGCCTTCTAAATTTGGTTTTTTAAATGTTATAGAAAGATCGCGGTAAATTTCAAATGCTTTTTTATCGTCGTAGGGAAACGGCGGCACCGCAACAACAATGCCAATTTGGAAGCCTTTTTTTGTTTTTAGTTCGGGCTGTTCGCCCTTGGCTATTTTATAAAGAAATTCTCCCCATTGGCTCAAAACGCCTTCCATGGCAATTGATATGTGGGGATATCCGAATCTGCAGGTGAATTCAAGAGGATAAATTCCCCGGCCGTTTGCAATGCAGTTTATGTCAACATAGCCAACATATTTTGATTCTTTTAAGGGTTCTTTTATTTTTTCCAGAGTTGTTTTAAAAATCGTGTTGGCCCCCGACCAGTACATTAAAGTTCCCATTTCGGAGGTATATGGCCCTATGTCGCCGGGAAACAAATTTTTATGTTCAAAATTTATGTTAATTGGATAAATAAAATCGCTTCCATTGAAAAAGGCGCCCACGGCGATCTCAACTCCCTGCACAAATTTTTGCAGCTGAAATTGTTTATATTTTTTTGCCAAAGTTTTTTTATTCTGACTCAAAACCTCTGTCAGGTCGGACCCCGAATCGTCGTTACCCGTAAAAAGAATTCCTTTTTGGCCCGAAAGCACGGTTCCTGAAGGTTTAAAAACATACCGACCAGGGTTTTTTTGCAAAAAATTTATTGCTTCCTCGTAGTCAAAAAAATTCCAGTGGGGGAGCGTCAGCATTCCAGCCTTTTTCATTTCAGACTGGCCAAACTCCCTGTCTTCTTCAAGTTTGTCTGAATATTCTGTGGGGCCCACCACCAGCTTGCCTTCTCTGCGCAAAGAATCTGCAACTTTTCCAAAACCAGAATCGTCAAATATAATAACATCGGCCCAGTCTTTAAAATCTTCCCATTTGTCAACTTTTTCTATAAACCCGTCATAAATTTCAATGTCTTCTTTGTCTTTATGCCAAAATTTTACTTCGTGGCCCTCTTTTTTTATTTTCCATGCCAAACCTCCGCCCAAACTTTCCCAGCTAATAAACAAAAATTTTTTGGGTTCGCTGGGTACGGTTTTTGCGGGCAGGGTGGCTTCTTGCTCTGCAACCTCGGCAGTCTCTAATTCCGCCTCTGTTTCGGGCAAAGTTTCATTTTCAATTGGTTCGGCAAAACCATTATTATTTTTTCCGTTTTGTCCGTTCGTCATTTTTATTTTTTAGATTGTTTTTTTATTTTACCACTAAAAAAATAAAATACAAATTTTTGTGCAAAAAAAATAATCCGCGAAAGCGGATTATTTTTTTTGATTAGCAATTTATCTGCTGAACCTTGGAGGTCTATTTTTTGCCCAGCACTCTCTGCAATAGATTGGCCTGTCTGGAGCTGGCTCAAAAGGAAGCTCTGTGATTTCTACTCCGCATTCGCCGCACTTCCAGTTTCCTTTTACCATTTCTCTTGGAGCGAAACCTCTGTTGTTGTTTTTATCGAACATTTTTTTTTGTTTGTTTATGGGCGCATTGCGCCCAATAGTAAAACGACCTTTTAATTCTAATAGTCGTTCTACTTATTGCTAAGATACTTGACTTATTAGTTAATTTCATTATACTCCTTTTAAACAGTCATGTCAAGCCCCTGCAATGCCGTCCCTATTTTGTACTTTATAGCATAATATTTGGTCCCATCTATCAGGAGCAAATTTCTACGATCGTGATAATTTGTATCTACTAAAATATGGCGAATCAAATTGCGCTATGTTAGGTTGAATATCTTTTTTAGATGCTTTTCGTTATCAATCGTTTCTAATAAAGCAAACCGTGTATATTTTCTAATATTAAAAAATTCTATAATAAAGTCAATTTCATCTTTACAGTTGTACGGAAAAACAAAAACGCTTTTTTGCAATTCATAAAAACCCAATTTTTTTATTTTTCCCCTAAGGGCATCTCTTCCCCCTCTAAACTTTTCTGGCACATCAAAAGCCACCATTCTCCATTTACCATCCCAATTTTTCTCACTAATTTTCATTTCTTCAAAGCGAAAATTAAGCGCTCTCAATTTACCCCTGTCAGTTAAAAACATCGTAATAGACCCGTCCGAATTTTCTTTCTTTTCTATCAATCTTGAGCGATAAAGTTTTTTTATTTCATATTGAAGCTCCTTCCTATTTATTTTTTCCCATTCTCGGCTGGCACTTTTTATAGTTTTCCAATATTGACGCTGAGTATAACAAATACTAAGCGTTAAACCTGTGAACAAAAGTAATAAAACTTTTTCACTTAATGGTTTCATATTTTGGTTTTTTAACTTTATTATCTAATTCTACAGGATTATAAGCAAAAAACAAGCGGAAACAATTTTTCACGATCGTGAAAAATTGTTCTTGCTATATTTATTGATATTATTGATATTTAATACTTTATGTGCTAACAAAAGAATAATTGTGGCGTTTTGCCGCAATACTGTTCTTTCCCATTTCGTGAGGAAGGTTTTATGCCTTGCTACACGCAGAGAGCGGAAATGGTTTTTCAACTTGCCAAAGATGTAGCGAGAGAATTTAGACACGCAGAAGTTTACCCTGCGCACATATTGCTTGGTTTGATTCAAGAAGAATTCGGGCTGTCTGCCAAGATTTTGAAAAATCGCGGATTTTCTGCAGAAAGAATTAAAACCGCAATATTGGGGTGGGGTTTTGGGGAATTCGCATTTCTTCCGGCAAATTTGACATGGACAGATCCGGCTCGGTTTGTGAGCCAAATGGCACAGGCAGAAGCGGTAGCGCTCGACCACAATTATGTCGGCGCAGAGCATATCTTGCTCGCCATGACACAAATAGAGGCAAACAGGTGGCTTCATCTTGCATCTGCAGGAGCCATAGCCGACATAAGGCAAGAAGTGTTAAATCTTTTGGGTCATGGCGAAGAAAAGCCAAAGGAAAAGCCGACCCATGAGGAAATCTTGCAAAAGGTTTTTGCCATCCGCGATGCCGTCGAGGAGTTGGCAAAAGCGTTACGAGGGGCGTAATCCCTCAAACTGTTCAAGCGAAGGGCACCCTGCCCTTCCTTTTTTCATTTTAAAATGTATGATTAAATTATGAAAAAAGAATTTTGGTTAATAATAATTCTAGCAATAATAATTGTTGTGTTGCTTTTATTTTTACTCTGGCCCGTAAAAAAAATCAAGGGGCCCATCCTCATAAACGAACAGCCTAAGACCGGGCTGCTGGTAACGTCGCCAAGAGCCAGCGAGGAAGTTAGCTCCCCGTTGAAAATTACAGGCCTCGTCAATGGCGATGGATGGTCTGGTTTTGAGGGCCAGGTAGGAACAGTAGAATTGCGTGACAGTAAAGACGAAGAAATTACAAAAGGAATTTTAATGGCTACTACCGAATGGACATCACTTCCAACCGACTTCGAGACCACCTTAAATTTCGATGTTTTTCTAGGTTGGCAGCGCGCTACCCTTGTTTTTCGCAATGAAAACCCTAGCGGAGATCCAGAAAGAGACAAGACATTCATTTTACCGGTTCAAATTTTAAAGAAGCCTAAATAGTGAATTTTAAGATATTAAAAAAATCTAAAAATAGCAGGGCGCGGTTGGGATTTTTAGAAACAAGTCACGGGGTCGTTGAGACCCCGTCTTTGGTTCCGGTTGCAACACAGGCGGTTATAAAAACTTTAGACAGTAAAGAAGTTGAACAGACAAAATCACAGATTTTAATTGCCAACACTTTTCATTTGCATTTAAAACCCGGCGAAAAAATTGTTGAAAAATCCGGAGGCTTGCGCAAATTTATGAATTGGAAAAAACCCTTAATGACAGATTCAGCTGGTTTTCAGGTTTTTTCTTTGGGTTTTGGCAGAGATATGGGTCTTGCCAGTAAAATTTTGAAGCCATCAGCCAATAACAATGAAACAATCAAAGAAAATTCACAGCCAAAATTTATCAAAATCACTCAAGACGGCGTGTATTTTCGTTCACCAATAAACGGAGACGAATTATTTTTGGGCCCCAAAGAATCAATCAAAATTCAAGAAAAATTGGGGGCTGATATTATTTTTAATTTTGATGAATGCACTCCGCCCATGGCAGATTATGATTATGTTAAAAAATCTTTAGAGAAAACCCATAAATGGGCAAAGGTTTGTTTAAAGACCCATTCGGCAGGCTCAGGGCAAGCAAAAAAGCAAGCGCTTTTTGGCATTGCGCAAGGGTCAAAGTTTAAAGATTTAAGAGTTGAGTCAGCAAAATTTATAGGTTCAATGGATTTTGACGGGTTTGGAATTGGAGGAGAATTTGGCGCAGACAAGAAAAAAATGGCAGAAATGCTGGGCTGGGTAGTTAATGAACTTCCTGAAAAAAAACCACGTCATCTTTTAGGAGTTGGTTATTTAGAAGACATGGAATCTGTGGTTAAATCGGGGGTTGATTTATTCGATTGCACCGTGCCAACACATTATGCAAGGCGGGGAATTGCTTTTACTTCTGGTGAAAAATTAGACTTAAATAAAGTAAAGTTTCTAAAAAATACCGAGCCCTTGGACACAGATTGCGTTTGCTCTGTTTGCCAAAATTACAAAAAAAATTATATTTGCCATTTATTTAAAGCGGGGGAGATAACCGGAATGAAGCTTTTGACTTTTCATAACCTGTGGTATTTTAATTCGTTTGTAGAAGATATTCGGCAACGCATCAAAAAAGGCGAAATATAATTCAGTATGCATTTTTTTTGAAAAAAATTAGAAAAAAGATTATGATGAAACATTATGGAACTGCTGCCGAATAAAGGCAAAAATTTAATAATTGAGGTGGCTGACCCTTCGGCAAGCTCAGGGCTTAGAAAGTGGGCCCGGTATCCTGTGAAAACAAAACTGATTACATCAGAAGATAAAGATATTGCTTTAGTTGCCAGAGATTATGCAAAAAAATATCTTGAGCCAGAAGATATTGTTTTTATTTCTGAAAAAGCTGTGGCTATAACCCAAGGAAGGTCATATCCTATAAAAGAAATTAAGGCTTCAAGACTAGCTAAATTTTTGTCTGGTTTTGTTACAAAAACTCCTATTGGAATTGGCCTTGGAAGCCCAGAAACCATGCAGTTGGCCATAGAAGAGGTGGGTGTTGCCAGGATGCTTTTAGCCGCATTTATAGGGGTTGCAGGCAAAGTTTTAGGTATAAAGGGGTTGTTTTACATAATAGCCGGTGACGGCGCCAGATCAATTGATGGAGCCGTAGAATATGCCATTCCACCCTATAATACCTATGTTTCAAAAGGACCTGTAAACCCAAACGAAGTTGCAAAAAAAGTGTCAGAAATGATTGGAGCAAAAGTTGCAATTGTCGATGCAAATGATTTTGGCGTAAATATTTTAGGGTCTATGCCGGGCTTAGACCGAAAATTGGTTGCCAAAGCTTTAAAAGATAATCCGCTCGGTCAAGCAGACGAATGTACGCCAATTGGAATTTTAAGAGAAATAAAATGGTAAGTGAATTTTTTAAAAAAATATATCGCTACGCTAAAAATTTATCAGATCATACGGCGGAAAAAATAACCGCTGCAGCTTTGATTATTTCTGTCGCATCTTTTTTAAGCTTTATTTTGGGTTTATTGCGCGACAGATTATTAACTTCAACTTTTGGCGCTGGAAATACTTTAGATGTTTATTATGCTGCCTTCCGTATTCCTGATTTTGTTGCAATGGTTTTAATAATGGGAGCAATAAGCGTGGCAATAATTCCAATATTCACCCAAAACTTGGTAAAAGATAAAGAGCAGGCCTTCTCTTATTTTACCAATCTTTTAAATTTGTTTTTGTTCTTTTTAATTGTTGTTTGTACAATTTTATTTATTTTTACTCCGCAATTGGTTTCTTTAATTGCGCCGGGATTTTCTGCAGATAAAAGAGAAATGACGGTTCAATTGACCCGCATAATGTTTTTGAGCCCCATATTAATGGGAGTCAGTAATATGATTTCGGCAATTTTGATGGTTTTTAAAAGATTTTTAATAACTTCAATTTCTCCAATACTTTACAATTTAGGCAGTATAATTGGCATTTTATTTTTTGCGCCGATTATGGGAATCTCAGGGTTGGCATGGGGCATTGTTTTAGGAGCCGTAATGCATCTTATAATCCAGCTGCCGGCTTTGTTTAAAATTGGATTTAAATTTAAAAAAGTATTTAATTTTTTTGAAAAAGATTTTTTGCTGACTTTGAAACTAACTATACCGCGGGCCATTGGCCTAACTGCAACTCAGATTAACTTGATTATTGTTACAGCTATAGGATCTTTGCTTATTGCAGGATCTGTTACAGTTTTCAGCTTGGCAAACGATTTGGCAGCCCCAATAATTGGTTTAATTGCCATTCCTTTTGCAACAGCTGTTTTTCCTGCGCTATCTCTGGCAATTTCAAAAAATGATAAAAAAGATTTTTTAGAAAAATTTTATTCTTCATTCCGCCAGATTCTATTTTTGATAATTCCGGTTTCCGGAATTTGTTATATTTTAAGGGCGCATTTGGTAAGGGTTGTTTTTGGGGCAGGAATGTTTGATTGGCCCGCCACAAAATTAACCGCAGCTTGTTTTGGAATTTTTATGTTGGGCCTTTTTGCCCAAGGATTAATATATTTAGTTTCCAAAACTTTTTACGCCATTAAAAACACATGGATGCCGGCAACTGTTAGTATTGCCAGTATTGCGGTGTTGCCCGCGCTGGCTTTTCTTTTTGTGAACTTATTGGGATATCAAAACATTTTTTCTGATTTTGTCCTTTCTGTTTTAAAAATAGATAGAATGCAAAATACGCCGGTGTTGGGCTTGCCGTTGGCGGTTTCAATAGACGCAATATTCCAGATTATTTTACTTTTAATATTTTTAAAAATTAAAGTTAAGGAAATTGAATTTAAAAATCTTTTTGTATTTTTTGGCAAAGTTTTATTTGCTACAATTCTGGCGACGCTTTCAGCTTATGGCATAAGGCAGATTTTCGGCGGTTATTTGGGAAGCGAAACATTATTAGTTTTATTTTTCCAAACAGTAGTGGTCGGCCTCTCGGGACTTTTAATTTATCTCTTAATAGCCTATGTTATGAAGATTGAAGAGGTAAAACACTTAAAAATATATATCACCAGCCAAGTCGGCTTTCTAAACGGTAAAAAATAATGCAGGAGAATATAAGAAATTTTAGTATCATAGCCCATGTGGATCATGGAAAGTCTACATTGGCGGACAGGCTTTTGGAGTTGACTGGAACTATAGACCCAAAAAAAATGATACCCCAGTTTTTAGATTCTATGGATTTAGAAAGAGAAAAGGGAATTACTATAAAACTGAAAGCCATCAGAATGAACTATAATTTTGAGGGCAAAGATTATATTTTAAACTTGGTGGATACTCCGGGCCATGTTGATTTTTCTTATGAAGTTTCGAGGTCTTTAGAAGCCGTTGAAGGAACTGTTTTATTGGTTGATGCAACTCAAGGAATTCAGGCTCAAACTTTGGCAAATTTGGAATTGGCCCTCGGGCGTAGCCCCTTAGGGCGTAGCCCAACGGGCGAGCCAAAAAAACGTTTAAAAATTATTCCGGTTATAAATAAAATTGATTCACCAATTGCAAAAGTAGAAGAGTCGGTTGAGGAGCTTTCAAATTTGTTAAATGTTATGCCAGATGAAATTATAAAAATTTCAGCTAAAGACGGAACAAATGTTTTGCAAGTTTTAGAGGCGGTTATAAAGCAAGTTCCCCCGCCACCATATTTTGGGTCTAAGCCCGGCATAGACCCAAATGCGTTTCGTGCTCTTATTTTTGATTCTGAATATGATTCTTTCAAGGGCGTGATTGCTTTTGTTCGTGTTGTTGATGGTGAAATCTCTGTTAATGAGAAGATTAATTTAATGGCTACGGATACAAATGCTGAAGTAAAAGAATTGGGATATTTAAACCCAGATTTTTCTGCGCAGAAAAAACTTTTGGCTGGAGATATCGGGTATATTGCCACAGGAATAAAAGAACCGGGCAGGGTTCACGCCGGCGATACCATTAAAAAACTTATAGGTGTCGGACACCTACAACCTTTGCTGGGATATCAAGAGCCAAAGCCCATGGTTTTTGCCAGTTTGTATCCTGAAAATCCTGATGATTTTGATGTGCTGAAAGTTGCTTTGTCAAAATTAAAATTAAATGACCCGGCCTTGGTTTTTGAACAAGAAATGAAAGAAGCGTTGGGTAGGGGATTTAACTGCGGATTTTTGGGAACTTTGCATATTGAAATTATTTCAGAAAGATTGCAGAGGGAATTTGGCTTAAATTTAGTAATTTCTACGCCGTCAGTGGTTTATAAAGTTTTTGACCAAAAAGGAAAAGAAATTATAATTCACTCGGCAAGCGATTGGCCCAACCAGTCTACAATAAAAAATATGGAAGAGCCTTGGGTGTCTTTGGAGGTTATTGCGCCTTCGGCGCAAATGGGAAAGCTAATGGAAATTTTAAAAAGTTTAAAAGGAAATTACGTTGATACAAATTATTTAAGCCCGGAAAGGGCAATTATAGTTTTTGAAACTCCTTTGCGCGGAATTATTGCAAATTTATATGAAAAAATAAAAACTGCCAGTCAGGGATACGCTTCAATGAATTATAAAATGTTAGGATACAGGCCTGCAAAATTAGTGAAGCTGGAAATTTTAATTGCCGGACAAAAAGAAGAAGCATTTTCAAAGATTGTGGCTGAAGATGAAGCATATTTGGAGGGCAAAAGAGTTGTTGAAAAATTAAAAGATGTTTTGCCTCCGCAGATGTTTTCTGTTGCCTTGCAGGCGGCCATCGGCGGAAAAATCATTGCCAGAGAAACAATTAGGGCATATATGAAAGACGTTGCAGGATATCTCTATGGCGGCGATGTAACCAGAAAAAATAAACTTCGCGAAAAACAGAAAAAAGGCAAAAAATTGATGAAACAGAAGGGAAAAGTTAATGTTCCCACAAAAGCTTTCTTGGAGGTATTCCGAGCATAAGGAGTTATGCACAGCTCTCGATATTGCGTGGATTTTTTTTGTGTTATAATAAAGCAATATTTAATTTAATATTTTTATGAACCAAAAAATATTTTTATTTGCGCTATTATTAACATTTGTTTTTGGCGTTACCTCAACCACCTTTGCAATAACCGATACGCAAAAACAAGCATTAATTTCTCAAATACAGCAACAAATAGTTCAGCTTCAACAACAATTGTCTCAAATGTTGACTGAACAAGATGATTCATTTTGGTGCCACACGTTTAGTAATAATTTAGGATATGCAAATTCAGGTCAACCCGAGATTACCGATCTTCACACAGCTTTGCAAAAAGAAGGAATATCTTATAGTCCTGATACGGGCACTGTTTATTCAGCAGGAACTTCAGAGGCAGTTAAGCAATTTCAAACAAAATATGGAATCAGTCCGCAAAACGGATATGTCGGACCCGCAACTAGGGGGAAGTTAAACTTACTTTATAGATGTAATGTAAACGAAAATAATTTACCAACTCCGGTACCTCTTGCAACTGCCTGTTCTGAAAGCAACTGGACATACACCCTGTCTCCTTTAACTTGTCCGTCATCTGGAACGCAAACTAAAACATGGACTAAAATTGGTACTTGCGCAGGAGGAGCAAGTCACCCTTCAACCGAAACAATATCTTGCAACTACCAAGCTCCCACTTGCGCATCATTTACTTATTCTAATTGGTCAGCCTGCAATTCGTCTGGAGTGCGTACAAGAATAGCAATTTCATCTTCTCCTTCGGGTTGTACGGGAGGGAATCCGACGACTTTAGAGACCTGTAATTATATACCCCCTGCAGTTGCCTGTTCTGAAAGCAACTGGACATACACCCTGTCTCCTTTAACTTGTCCGTCATCTGGAACGCAAACT
>ERZ1292629.1082-Hain-H43-01um-R1-1082-length-28403-cov-8_pt1 | contig 28403 bp, 23 predicted proteins | sample MGYA00564399_ERZ1292629 | MGnify/ENA primary metagenome ERZ1292629 (study PRJEB36523, sample SAMEA6512636) | groundwater metagenome | collected 2019-01-08 | study: AquaDiva: Metagenomics assemblies of 32 groundwater samples
CGGAAAGTACTTTTGAAGAAATTGTGGCCAAATATGTGGAAATGAATATCGCTCATCCGTTTATGGAAGGCAACGGCAGGGCTATGCGCATTTGGCTTGATTTGATTTTTAAAAAAAATCTCAAACAATGCGTTGATTGGGCCAAGATCGACAAAGCCAACTATTTGAACGCCATGCAGCGCAGTCCAGTGAACGACCTCGAGATTCGCGAGCTTTTACGCCTCGCCTTGACTGATAAAATTGATGACCGCGAAGTGTTTATCAAGGGCGTAGAGCGGTCGTATTATTATGAAGAAGAAGATTTTTATAAGTAGTATAAAAATATGAAAATTTTTATTGGAACAGATCATGCGGGGTATGTGTTAAAAGAACATCTAGTGCGTTGTTTGAAAGGAGAAGGATATGAAGTCATAGACAAAGGTGCTTACGAATATAACGAACAAGATGATTATCCTGATTTTGTTATTCCAGTGGCGCAAGAAGTTTCCAAAGATCCAGACAGAGCAAGAGGCATAATTCTCGGCGGCACCGGAGAAGGAGAAGCTATTGCCGCAAATAAATTTCCTCATGTTCGGGCGGTTGTTTTTTACGGTCATGCAAAACCTGTGGTAGATGATGAATCAAACATCATAGTCAGATCCAGACAGCACAACGATTCAAATATTCTGTCCCTCGGGGCGCGCTTTTTGACCGAGGATCAAATGATGGCGGCAGTAGATGAGTGGCTCAAAACCCCGTATTCCGGCTCTGAAAGGCATGTCCGCCGATTGGCAAAGATAGATAAGATTAGCGAGCCAAAATAATTTGATTAAATGGAACATAAATCCAAGGAATTGAAAATAGCGATAAAGGCGGCGCTGCAAGCAGGTAAAGTTCTGGAAAAACATCTTAAGACGGATATATTCAAAGGAATTAAAGACGATAAAAGCATCAGTGTCGTTGCTGACAGTGAATCTGAAGAAGTTATAAAAAAAATAATATCTTCCGCTTTTCCCAAGCATTCTATTTTAGGTGAAGAAACGGGAATGACGGGTAGCGGAAGCGATTATGTCTGGCATATTGATCCAGTAGATGGGACAAGAAATTTTGCCCACGGTATTCCTTTTTTTGCTATCTCGGTCGCGCTTATTTATAAAAACGATTTGCAGGTTGGAGTGGTTTATAATCCCGCCACTCTTTCTCTTTTTTATGCAGAAAGAAATAAAGGGGCTTACCTGAATGACAAAAGGATTTTTGTATCAAAAGATGGTATAGAACGCAGTATGATTACGGCTTCCAGAGGAAAGGGTAAATCTGATGAAAAACTTTTTAGGGAATTAATGTATGATTTGCCGATGGGTGTAGTTGCTTCAGTTCGTGATTTTGGGTGTGTAGCTCTTGACTTATCTTTCGTAGCCCAGGGAGCCATGGAGGCCAATATAAATCTTGGTTTGAGGAGTTATGATTTTGCCGCAGGCATTCTTATTGTCAAAGAAGCGGGTGGTAAAATAACCAAGCTAGATGGTAGTCCTTGGAGTTTTCCAGAGAATTATTTTATCGCTTCAAACGGTGTTTTCCATGATTTGCTTGTGGAAGAAGTTAAAAAACAAAAGGCAAAGTTAAATATGAATTAGAAATATGAGCGAAATAATACCGGCAATTTTAGAAAAAAATTTTAATGAAATAAAAAACAAACTCACCGCTTTGCGTGAGCAAACAAAATGCGTGCATATAGATATCTGCGATGGCGTAGCGGTGCAAAGCCAGTCTTGGCCCTTTGCTTCCGGCGGGTTTGAAGATTTTGATTTCAGAAAAATTATAAACGAAGAAGAGGGTATGCCTTTTTGGCAGGATTTTGATTTTGAATTCGATCTGATGGTAGCGGATGCGGTGGAAAATTTTGATTTATATATGAAATTGGGCCCAAAGAGACTTATTTTTCACCCCAAGTTTGACCAAAATACAGAAGAATTCGAACATTTTTTAGAGGGATTAGATTTATATATCAGAGACAATGTGCAAATTGGAGTGGCTTTTTTACCGAGTGATGATCTCGTACTAGTATCAAAAATATCTCATAAAGTGGATTTCTTGCATTGCATGGGTTCGGACAGGATTGGATTTCAAGGCGAAACTTTTTCCAATCAAGTTCTAGAAAACATAAAATTGCTCAAAAAAAATCTGCCCGGAATAGTGATATCCGTGGATATAGGCGTGAATCTGCAAAACGCCCAGAGTATTTTGGATGCCAGCGCGGACAGGATTACCGTAGGTTCCAGTATCTGGAAAAGCGCTGACCCGATCGGCGCGCTCCAAACTTTCCAAAGTTTGGTATAACCCGGTAGTAGAGCTTTTTTCTTTGATAAAAGTCTCACTACCGGGTATAATAGTGATAATGTTTTTATCTGACGAAAAAATTATAGATCTAGAAAAGAAAGTGAATGATATTCGTCAGTCTATTATTTCCATGTTGGTGGAAGCGGGAAGCGGACACACCGCCGGACCGCTCGGGATGGCGGATGTTTTTACCCTTTTTTATTTTCACGTTTTAAAGCATGATCCGAAAAAGCCGGATTGGGAAGAGCGGGATAGGCTAGTGCTTAGCAACGGCCATATATGCCCGGTTCTCTATGCCACCATGGCGCACGCCGGGTATTTTCCGTTGGAAGAACTAAAAACTTTGCGCAAATTCGGTACTCGTTTGCAAGGACATCCGCACCGCGAATATCTGCCGTATGTGGAAACCTCCTCCGGACCGCTCGGTCTCGGGCTTTCACAGGCAATCGGCATGGCTCTAGCTGACAGAATGGACGGCAAGGACAAAGACCGGTTCATTTATTGTTTTATGTCCGATGGAGAACAAGATGAAGGGAACTCATGGGAAGCTATCATGTTTGCCGGAAAAAATAAACTGCGAAATTTAATCGCGGTAGTGGATAGAAATAATATCCAGATAGATGGCTTCACGGAAAATGTTATGCCGCTTGAGCCTTTAGTCGACAAGTGGCGGGCGTTTAATTGGCACGTGATAGAAGTCGGGGGGCATGATTTTAAAGCTTTGAACGAAGCGGTGGAAGAAGCGCAGGCGGTTTACGAAAAACCAACAGTTATTATCGCGCACACGATTCCGGGTAAGGGAGTGAAAGAATTCGAAAGAGATTATAAATGGCATGGCAAGCCGCCAACAAAGGAAGAAGCTAAAATGGCACTGGATGAGCTTCGCACTTTGGGCGGGAAAATTAAAAGCGAACATCAATAATAAGTACGCCTGCGACAATTTTATGTTAAACCCAAAATTAAAACTTAATCCGAAAATTTTCAACAACGATGTTGAGCAAGTGCCTATTCGAAAAGGTTTCGGCGAGGGGTTGGTTAAAGCAGGAGAGGAAAATTCACAGGTTGTTGCCCTTTGCGCGGACTTAACTGAAAGCACCCAGATGAATTTTTTCAAAGAAAAATTTCCGGAACGTTTTGTAGAGGTCGGGGTGGCGGAGCAAAATTTAGTTACCATCGCTTCCGGTATGGCGGCGATGGGCAAGATTCCTTTTTGTTCTTCGTACGCCATGTTCTCTCCAGGAAGAAACTGGGAACAGATAAGAACGACTATCGCTTATAACGATCGGCCGGTAAAAATAGTCGGCTCGCATGCAGGTATTTCCGTCGGTCCAGATGGTGGAACACATCAGGCGCTGGAAGACATAGCCCTAATGCGGGTGATGCCAAACATGGATGTAATTTCTCCATGTGATGCCACAGAAGCCAGAAAAGCGACTTTGGCGCTGGCAAAAACAGGCAAGCCGGCATATCTGCGTTTGGCCCGTGAAAAAACTCCCATTATTACTACCGAAGAAACTCCTTTTGCGCTCGGTAAAGCGGAAATTTACTGGATGCCGGATGTTGGGATGGCGCAAGTGGGAATAATTGTTACAGGGGATCTGATGCATCGCGCCTTGCTGGCGGCGAAAGAGCTGGAGGCGGAAGGTATAAAAACAAAAGTTATGAATCTGGCCACTATAAAACCGCTTGACGTAAATACTATTGTCGCTCTTGCCAAAGAAACTAAAAGGATTGTGACAGTTGAAGAGCACCAAATTATCGGGGGAATGGGTTCGGCTGCGGCAGAAGTTCTCGTTCAAAATTTTCCCGTGCCGATGGAATTTGTCGGAGTTCAGGATAAATTCGGTCAGTCCGGTACGCCGGACGAGCTGGTGGAACATTATGGTATGGGCAAAAATGCTATCAAAGAAGCGGTAAAAAAAGTTTTAGATAGAAAATAGAAAATAGAAATGAGAATTGGATCTAAAATAAGTTTATATACGGTGACTCTTTTGTTTCTTACGGTGTCACTTATTTATATTTTTCCGAATCAGTTAAAGTTCACTCTGTCAACAATTAAAGATGTTGGCAGTCAGCTTGCTTCCGTCATTCTGAGTCATAATTTTAAGACAGTTGCTCAAATTAAAAAAAACTATGAATTGGCGCTTCTTGATCCTACAAAGAAAGTTCGGATTCTCCTTGTACCGGGACATAACCCGGGTTATGGTGGAGCGGAATTCAAAAACGTCAAAGAACGTAATCTTACCGTAGAACTGGCGGAAGAGCTAAAGCAATTTTTTCAAAACGATGAACGTTACGATGTCCTTATTACAAGGAATAATATTGCTTGGCTACCTGAATTCGAAACATATTTCAAAGATCATAGAAATGAGATTAAGGAATGGAAAAAAGCTTCTCGGGAGGAATTTTCCTCTCTTGTGAATATCGGATCTGTTATCAGCTTTTCACCTACAGTATTCCACAATAATGCTTCTTCCGAGGGGGCAGTCCAGCTGTACGGAATTACTAAATGGTCTAATGAAAATGACATAGATATTATTGTCCACATACATTTTAACGACAATCCTCGAACAAGGCCGAGTCTTCCAGGGGTCAATTCCGGATTCACGATCTATGTTCCAGCTGAACAGTATGGAAATAGCGTATCAACAAAGACTATTGCCAATAATATTTTTAAACGTCTTGAGAAATATAATCCAGTAAGTAGTTTACCAGGGGAATCGGCCGGAATCGTTGATGAACTTGCGCTCATAGCCATCGGATCAAACAACACTTCGGATGCGGTCAGCATGCTTATAGAATACAGTTATATTTATGAACCGTGGCTACAAAATTCAGATGTCAAAAGTCTCATTATAAGAGAGATGGCCTACGAAACATATCTAGGTTTTCAGGATTTTTTTAATCCGGCAGTAAGTTCAAACCAACAAAATGACACACTGGTGTTGCCTCATCTATGGGATAAAAATCTAACAGAGACAACCATAAGTTCTGCAGATGTATTTGCCCTGCAAACCGCTTTAATGATAGAGAGAGTATATCCGCCGCCGGGAAAGAGCAAAAATGATTGTCCTCGGGATGGAAAAATTGGTCCCTGCACCCGCAGCGCCCTGCGAGCCTTTCAAGATAAGTATAAAATTCAAGAAGAACAAGGGAGGATAGGGAGTGAAACTCGCAGAATATTAAGTAAGAATTACTGACTTTTATATTTTCCTTGCTTTATAATCTTCTGGCGCATTTTTAAGATATTCTTCAAGTTTTTCACGTGTAAGGAGCCCTTTTTGCGCTCCAATTTCTTGAACTACGGACATGGCATTAATCGGTCCCCAAGCGAATGCCTCAAGGGGAGAAAGTCCTAGAGCAAGCGCGCAAGTGATGGTCGAAGAAAAAGCGTCTCCGGCGCCCGTGCGGTCGAGCGGCGGAGCTATGTCCGGATACATAGATATATGCCACAATTGTCCATCGGAAAATAGATAGGATCCCTTTGGTCCATTGCTGATGGTCACTATTTTAGGACCTAGGGCTTGTATTCCTTTAGCTAACGTCAAAATATCTTTACTTTTAATATTTAAAATTATTTCGGCTTCTTCCACATTGCAGAAAAATATCTCGGCGCGGGCATAAATTTCTTTTAATTTTTCTGCGCCCAGTTTAATTTGAAAAGTCCCCGGTTGAAAAGCGAGCTTTGTTTCCGGATTATTTTTTAAGTGCTCTGCTATCTCCGAATGGTAAGAAAGAGAATTATTCGCCAATGAACTTAAATATATCCAAGGCACTTTTCCAAATTTTGGAAGTTTGTAGCTAAACTCAGTGTGTTTGATTAAAATCGTGCGGTCCTCATCGTACCAGAGGACGTAATGATAATTTGTCGGTTTGTTTTTTTCTGTGGTCACATAATCAGTGAGCACTCTGTCTTTTTTCAGGCTTTGCAGACAGTCTTTGCCATGTTTGTCGTCTCCAATATTAGTGACAAGAGCGGAACGCAATCCGAGTTTAGCGGAGCAGACAGCCGCATTCGGACTGTTTCCCACGGCCGGCACCACGGTGACTGATTCATAAGGAACTTTATCTCCAAAACGCAGACAAAGTTCGCAAGCGTCAGAATCTATTTTACAATGTATGTGCGCGTCTTTTAATCTTATAAACGCGTCAATGACAATATCCCCAATGGCCAGAAAATCTATTTTTTTCTCTTGCTCACTCATGATACTATTATAACATGTATTTATGTATAAAAAAGTAATTTTATTTTTTATAGGAATTATTTTCTTTTTCGGGTTTAATTTAACGTATGCAAATTTGATTTTTACAGAGGTTATGTATTATCCATCTGATAGTGATACGACAGGAGAATGGGTAGAACTTTATAATAATGGTGGTAATAACATACTTATTAAATCAGACAAAGATTCTTATGGAACTAGTGCTTGGCGGTTTAAGAAAGGATTAACAACAGAGTATTACATAAATAGTCCAGATTTTACGATAGGCGCCGGTGAATATGTTGTTTTGGCGGACAATTCTTCTTTGTTTGTTAATGTTTTATATAAAGTGATAGATTCTTCCGTTAGTTTAAGCAATACTAATGCCACGGATTTAGCAATTTTAGATGAAGCCAAAGCATCAGTAGCCACTTTGCAATATACTCCATCTGCTGATTCTCAAGATACGGGCAAATCTTTGCAACTCATAAATGGTTCTTTGGTTGCCGCCGCGCCGACGCCCGGGAAAGCGAATGGGAATGCAGTTTCTTCGCCTTCTGCTGACGGAATTATCGGAGGCATAAGCGGGGGAGGCAGCGGTTCAAGCGTAGTTTTAGAAACAATCTCGAAAGCGCCAGAACCAAAAATCAGAACAAAAGTTACAGCTCAAACGCTTGTTTTTGCAGGAATTCCAGTTGAGTTTCAGGCGAGCACCACGGGATATTCTAATGAACCGCTTTTTTCCGGCAAGTATTTTTGGAATTTTGGCGATGGCGATTCAAGGGAAATAAAGATGAGCGATAATCAAAAATTTACCCACACCTATTTTTATCCCGGTGAATACAATGTTAACTTGGAATATTATCTGAATTATTATTCTAATATTCCAGACGCAACAGATAAAATTATCATCAAAGTGGTGACAACCGATATCTTCATATCTAGAATAGGGGATGAAAAAGACTTTTTCATAGAATTGTCCAACAATACTAATTATGACGCTGATATTTCAAACTGGGCTCTTTCAAGCGGTCTAAAAAATTTCACTTTTCCAAAGAATACCATTATAAGCCCTAAAAAGAAAACGATTATTTCTCCCAATCTCACTCATTTTTCTATTCTGGATAAAGACACTTTGAAATTACTGACTCCGCAAGGAAAAATAGTGTTTGACTACGGCGCTTCCATTATTCCTAAAATTCCGGCCAAAACTGCGGCAAAAAACACAACACCAGCGCTGGCGCCGATAACAAAATTGAACCTCACTCCAGAAATGCCGTTGGCACTACCAGCTGAAAATTCAGAAATTATGTTAGGGGATAATTTAGGCGCGCAGGCTTCGGCTGCGTCCAATGATCTGGTAAAAAACAGTTCCTTCCGCGCATACATTTTGACTATGATTTTAACCGTTTTAATCGGGGCCTCCGCCGGCGCGGTCTATTTTATTCGTCAAAAGAAAGGTATTTTGAAAGCCAAAGATGATTTCAAGATACTGGATGAGTAAATCTATGCTATATTATTTTAATGTTAAAAATCGGAATTGTCGGTCTGCCAAATGTCGGTAAATCAACGCTTTTTAACGCGCTAACCAAACAGAGCGTGCCGGCGGAAAATTATCCTTTTTGCACCATTGATCCATCGGTGGGCATTGTGCCCGTGCCGGATCCGCGCCTCGCCAAGCTCTCCGAAATCAGTAAGTCTAAAAAAACCATACCGGCTATAGTTGAGTTTGTAGATATTGCGGGATTGGTCAAAGGAGCGAGTACAGGGGCCGGACTGGGAAATAAATTCTTGTCTCATATTCGCGAAGTGGACGCTATTCTTGAAGTGGTGCGTATTTTTGAAGACAAACAGATGATTCATGTGCATGACAAAATAGATCCCCTTTTTGATATTGAAGTTATAAACATGGAACTTGCACTTGGGAATATAAAAAAGCCGACTTTGTATGTTTTAAATACTTCCGAGGCTGCCGAAAATGTTAAAAAAGATTTTATTTCTAAACTGCCTGGACCACATATTGCAGTTGATCCCATTTTTGGGACCGGCTTGGATAATCTGATTAAGGCTAGCTATGATTTGCTGAATTTAATCACTTTTTTTACTACCGGTGAAGATGAGTCAAGAGCGTGGACGACGCGTCGGGACTCCACGGCACCAGTTGCAGGACGCGCTATCCATAACGATTTCAAAGAAAAATTTATTCGCGCGGAAGTGATTGCTTGGGACAAGCTTCTGGAAGCCGGTTCCTACGGCAGAGCCAGAGAAAGGGGCTGGGTGCGAACGGAAGGCAAGGAATATATTGTGAAAGATGGAGATGTTGTAGAATTTTTAATATGATTAAAATTTTTTTTACGAAAGATTGGGTGGATTATGAGCTTCTGGATACAGGCGAAGGGGAGAAGCTCGAGCGGTTCGGGCCATACACTTTTGTTCGGCCATATGAAGATGCTGTATGGAAAAAAATGTTGCCGGAAAGCGAGTGGGAAAAAGCCGACGGCAAATTTTGGAGTTCTAAGGTGGGTTCAAAAGCAGGCTGGAAAATGAAACATGAGCAAGGACTACCCTTGCTCAAAAAATGGGAGATGCAGTATAAAGGCATCAAGTTTTTTGCTTCTCCGACCCCTTTTCGCCACCTTTCATTTTTCCCTGAGCAAGCGAGCCACTGGGACTTTATCGAGACCCAAATCAAGAAAGCTTATCGAAAGGACCGTCCTTTGCAATTCTTAAATCTTTTTGGCTATACCGGAGTGGCTAGCCTTTTTGCTTTGCGCGCTGGCGCCGAAGTTACGCATCTGGATGCTTCCAAACAAACTCTTGCTTGGGCAAAAGAAAATCAAAAACTAAATGCTGAGCTAGCTGAAGCACCGATGCGCGTGATTGAAGATGATGCTCTAAAATTTTTGGAACGGGAAGCCAAGAGAGGAAATAAATATGACGCTATTATTATGGACCCGCCGAAATTCGGCCGGGGACCAAGGGGGGAGGTTTGGAAGATTGAAGAAATGCTGCCGAAACTTCTTGCTTGCGTGCGGAAAGTTTTAAGCGATAAACCACTTTTTGTTATTTTGACTTCATATAGCATAGACTCTTCCTCGCTTTCTTTGGGCTATGCGCTTGAAGAGATGATGAAAGACTTTAGTGGTAATACTGAAGCTGGAGAGTTGTGCGCATTAGAAAAGTCCAATAGTCGTGTTATTCCACTTGCCAACACGGCCGTTTGGAGTATATAATAAATGTATGGAAACACAAACAAATAAAACAGGCGGCGCGAAAGATTTTTTTATAAATTTAGGCGCGATTGTCGGACTTTATACGTTGGTGGTGAGTTTAATTAATTTGCTTTTTACTGTTATAAACAAGGCTTATCCTCAAATTATGAACGGATACAACTATTTTGGAAGTAGCTCTATCAGCTGGCCTGTTGCCACCCTGATTATCTTCTTTCCAATTTTTATATTTCTGATGTGGCTGATGGAAAAAGAATACATAAGAGAACCAGAAATGAAAAACCATGGTATCCATAAATGGCTGACATACATAACTTTGTTTATCGCTGGCCTTGTTATCGCGGGGGATTTGATAACAGTTCTTTACTATTTTATTGATGGACAAGAATTAACCGCTGCTTTTCTTTTAAAAGTTCTAGTTTTACTTGTTGTTGTTTCTAGCGTATTTATTTATTTTGTTTCTGATCTCAGAAATAAATTGACAACAAAATCCAGAATATTTTGGAGAATTTACATGGGAGTTATTATTTTAGGATCTATCATTTGGGGATTTTCTGTCCTCGGTTCGCCTCAAACCCAAAGGTTGTATAAATATGATGAACAGAAAGTTAATGATTTAATGAATCTGAATAATGAAGTTATAAATTTTTACTCAAATAAAGGAACCTTGCCGAAAACTATGGAAGAAATGGCTAGTGGAAATTATTATGTTGCTCCAGTGGATCCTCAAACACAAAAACCATATGAGTATGAAAAGACAAATAACACAACATACAATCTTTGCGCAGAATTCAACAAAGCGTCAGATGGAACTGATGACTCAACCAGGCCAGTTTCTCCTTATGAATATACAACCTGGACCCATCCAGCTGGTAGATATTGTTTCTCGCAAACTATAAATCCAAATTTATACTCTAAACCGGCACCAATGATAAGATAAATGTCAAAGATGCCCTTTGATAAACAAAGAATCACTTTGCATAAAAGTGTTTTTTTGTTTATTATGTCAATATATGCGAGAATACGACCATAAAAAAATTGAGAAAAAATGGCAGAATGAATGGAAGAAAAAAGGAACTTATCACGCAAAAAATTTCTCCAAAAAATCGAAATTTTACAGTTTGATCGAGTTTCCGTATCCTTCCGGTGACGGATTGCATGTCGGGCATATTCGCAGCAACACAGCGATGGATATAATTTCACGAAAACGAAGAATGGAAGGTTTTAATGTCCTCTATCCGATCGGCTGGGATGCTTTTGGTCTGCCGACGGAAAATTACGCCATCAAGACGGGTATCCATCCGATAAAAGTGACCAAAGATAATACCGACATTTTTAGACGCCAGCTCAAAGCGATGGGTTTTTCTTTTGATTGGTCGCGGGAGATAAACACAACTGATCCGAAGTATTATAAGTGGACCCAGTGGATATTTTTGCAGTTTTTGAAAAAAGGCTTAGCTTATAAGGCTAAAATGACAATAAATTGGTGTCCAAAAGACAAGATCGGTCTGGCTAATGAAGAAGTAATTGATGGGAAATGCGAAAGATGCGGTACGGCAGTGGAAAAAAGAGAGAAAGAGCAATGGATGTTAGCCATCACTAAATATGCCGACAGGCTGTACAAAGATCTCGACGATGTAGACTATCTGCCGCAGATAAAACTCGGGCAAAGGAATTGGATAGGAAAGAGCGAAGGAGCTCTAATAAATTTTCAATTATCAATTTCTAATTTTCAAAAAAATAAAATAGTTTCCGCTAGGAAAGTCCTAGCGGAGTATGTGGAGGTATTTACTACCCGTCCGGATACGATTTTCGGGGTAACTTTTCTTGCTGTTGCTCCTCTCGTTGCTAAAAAATTAACGGGCAAAGATTTCGGCATAAAAGTAGATATTGATCGAGAAAATAAAGAAAAAGTGGGTATAGATACCGGACTAAAAGCAAAAAATCCGGCAAACGGGGAGATGGTGCCTGTATTTGTGGTTAATTATGTATCTGCAGAATATGGCACCGGCGCAATTATGGGTGTGCCAGCGCATGACGAGCGGGATTTTGAGTTTGCTAAGAAATATGGGCTAGAAATAAAAAATGTTATTGAACCGGTATTTACTGATGAACCAAAAGCCGGAATACCTTTTATAGACAGGAATGCGATACATGCAATTTTGAAGCATTGGTCGGAAGAAAAGTATTTAGTCCTGCTTTGGAAAAAAGTTGACTGGGTTACATTTGTAACAGGTGGGGTAGAAAGAGGAGAAAATCCATTACAGGCTGCCATAAGAGAAATTAAGGAAGAAACAGGATATTTAAACCTGAAGTTAAAAAAAGAATTGCCTGCATCTCATAGTAAATTTTATCATATTCCCAAAAAAGAGAATCGATTTGCTCATTTTTCCAATTTTTATTTCGAATTAGAAAACGGGCAACAAGAAGAATTATCAGAAGATGAAAAAAGCAATCATGAATTAAAATGGGTTTCTCCGGATGAACTTGAAAAAATTATGAAAATTAAAGGGGCACTTCGGGACTGGAAAGTTTTAAGGGGTAAAGAAGAGGTTTATATAGGTGAAGGACTTTTAACTAATTCAAGCCAATTCGACGGTATGGATTCGGAAAAAGCTAAAAAAGAAATCACAAAGTTTGTCGGCGGAAAGGAAAAAGTAACTTTCAAGCTCCGTGACTGGATATTTTCCAGGCAGAGATATTGGGGCGAGCCGATACCAGTCGTGTATTGTCTGAGCAAGGGTAGTCCTTGCTCAAATACATGGGTGCCGGTGCCGGAAAAAGATTTGCCGGTGGAATTGCCCAAAGTTAAAAATTACCAGCCGACGGAAAGTGGGGAATCGCCACTGGCTAATATCTCAAAGTGGGTCAATGTTAAATGTCCGAAATGCAAAGGGCCAGCTAAAAGGGAAACTGATACCATGCCGAATTGGGCTGGCTCTAGTTGGTATTATCTGCGTTACACTGATCCTAAAAATAGTAAGGAGTTTGCCAGCAAGAAAAATTTGAAGTACTGGCTGACCTCACCCCGTCCCTCTCCCAAGGAGAGGGCTCCTTCCCTTTTGGGGAAGGCGGAGGAAGAGATGGGTGGGGTCGACTGGTACAACGGAGGCAATGAGCACACCACCTTGCATCTTTTATATTCTCGTTTCTGGCATAAATTTTTATATGATTTGAAATTAGTACCGACTTCAGAGCCATATATGAAGCGCACTTCGCATGGGATGATTTTGGGCGAAGGAGGAGTCAAAATGTCAAAATCGCTTGGCAATGTTATTAATCCAGACGATATTGTGAAAACATACGGCGCAGACACACTTCGTATTTATGAAATGTTTATGGGGCCCTTTGACCAATCTGTCGCTTGGTCCACAGAAAGTATTATTGGGGCGAGGAGGTTTATTGAACGTGTCTGGAATCTACAATATAAAATCTCACCCCAGCCCTCTCCTTTCAAGAGAGAGGGAAGCCCTTTCTCCTTTCAGGGGAAGGCGGGGGATGAGGTTGAGAGGTTGATGCACCAAACGATAAAAAAAGCAACAGAGGACATTGAGGCGATGAAATTCAACACAGCCATTTCGACACTTATGATTTTTGTGAATGAAGTTGGTAAGCTTGATTCTATCTCACGAGATGTTTATAAAAAATTCCTCAAACTTCTCTCGCCCTTTGCGCCACATATCGCGGAAGAATTATGGCAAAATTTAACCTCACCCCGACCCTCTCCAAAAGAGAGGGGGAAATTCAAGGTCTTCCCCTTTGGGGGAGGAGCGGAGGAAGTGAGAAGCATTCATCTTTCCAATTGGCCGAAGTGGGACGAAAGCCTGATTCAAGATGAAGAAATAAAAATTGCGGTGCAGGTAAACGGCAAAGTAAGGACGGAAATAATTATCCAGACAGACGAGCAGGAAGAAATTGTCAAACAAAAAGCTTTAAGAAACAAGACTATTATTAAATATATCGGGAATAAAATTCCCCTAAAAGCGATTTACGTGAAAAATAGACTTATCAACATAGTTATTTAGTCTGGCATTTGCATTTTTCCGTTTAGATATAGTACAATAAGCCTCATGTATACAAATATATTTGACCGTCTTTCGTTTTTGTCGCTTTTTTTAATCATAATATTATTACCGCTTTTCTTTTTGCCTTTCTCTAATATTCCGGTCGAAACTTCCAAAGGATTGCTTTTAGTGGCGGGATTGGCTGTTTGCGTTATTTGTTGGGGTCTGGCTCGTTTCTTTGACGGTAAAATGAGCTTTCCCAGATCCGCTTCTTTATTGGGAGCTGGGGGAGTTGTTTTAGCCTTTTTTCTTTCAGCCTTTTTCCTAAAAACTTCGCAAGTCTCTTTTTTTGGCACGATGTTTGATATTGGCACTTTTTGGTTTATTTTCGCCGGTTTTCTTTTGTTGCTTATGTCCGCTATTATTTTGCGGGATTCCAAAAAAGCCAAGATAGTTTTATTCGGAGCGGTGCTTTCCGGCGCGGTCGTTTTGATTTTTCAAATCGCTCGTTTATTTATACCCGAAATTTTATCCTTGGGAATTTTGGCTGGCAAGACGGATAATCTTTTGGGGTCTTGGAATGCGCTCGGAATTTTTGCCGGTTTTTCCGCTCTGATGTCGCTTTTGGTGGTTGAATTTTTTTTAACCACTCGAGTAGAAAAATTAATACTCCAGATATTGACCATTCTTTCGATGGTAGTAGTGGCGGCGGTGAATTTTCCGTTGGTTTGGGGACTGCTTGGAATTTCGTCTTTAATTATTTTTGTTTACAAAATTTCGATTACCTCTAAAGAAAAGACGACCGAAGGGACTGCGGCCGCCAAAAGCGAGAAAGTTTATTTTCCTGCGCTTTCTTTTACTATCATTATGATCACGCTTTTATTTTTTATCTCCGGAGACTTTATCGGAGGAATTTTGCCGAACAGTCTGGGACTGCAAAACACGGAAGTCAGTCCTTCTTTTACGGCCACCATGGGAGTTGTCAAATCAGTTCTTAAAGAGAATCCGATCCTTGGCATCGGTCCGAACAAATTTGCGGAAGCTTGGGCAATGTACAAACCTCTGGCGATCAACTCGACTCCTTTTTGGGATGTATCTTTCAATTCAGGTTCAGGGTTACTGCCTACTTTTGCCGCCACGACCGGGTATTTTGGAATTCTAGCATGGCTTGCGTTTTTTATTTTATTCATAATGAATGGTGTCAGGTCAATTTTTTCCAGTGTTAGAAACGGCATCAATTGGGAAGCAATAGCATTTTTTATATTGTCTTCTTACTTATTTGTTTCTTGTTTTTTCTATTCGGGAGGAGTAGCGTTATTTTTACTGGCTCTGGCCTTTGCCGGAGCGTTCATCGGGCTCTCTGCGTCTGAGCACCATAAAGGAGAAATTTTGATATCTTATCTAAATGACCATCGAAAAAGTTTTTTCTCCATATTATCTATTGTTCTCATCATCATTATTTCGGCCGCTGGCTCACTCAAATATGTAGAACGTCTTGTTTCTGTTTCTTATTTTGGAAAAGCGCTAACCGCTCCGACTGTTCCAGAGGCGGAAGCTTCTATCGGCAGAGCTTTGACACTTTACGAAAATGATTTATATTTGCGCGCTTACGCCCAAATTTATCTTGTGAAATTAAATTCTCTAGCTGCCAAAGACGCCGCTGCTTTATCTGACGAAGATAAAGCACTTTTACAGTCGAGTTTGGATCAAGCGGTCAATGGCGCGCAATTAGCGATATCCTATAATCCAAAAAATTATTTAAATTTTCAGGCGCTCGGTTCTGTCTATCAGAGGCTTGCTTCATTAGGCGTCAAGGATGCTTACGGTAAAGCAATTGAAGCTTTCACAACAGCCTTGACTCTTAATCCACTTAATCCGGGACTCAAACTGAACATGGCGAGTGTGTCTATGACCAATCAAAAAACAAAAGAAGCGAAAGATTATGCCAAAGCCGCGCTGGCTCTGAAAGCGGACTATCTAGACGCGTACGTGATTCTTTCCCAGATAGCCAAAAACGAAGGCGATAACTCAGCCGCGCTCTCTTACGCGCAAACAGCCCTTTCTCTTTCTCCAACGAACGCAGATTTGATAAAATTTGTTGATTCTATAAAAAATCCAACTGCCGCTTCGGCTCCAATAGCGCCAGCGCCAGCTTCCAACAAGCCTAAAAAATAGATCCCGTTAGAAGTTCAATAATGGATGAAAATAAAATAAAAATTATTTATGAAAGCTTCTAACGGGATAGATTTCTAACGGGATGGAGAAAATATTGAGAATTTTTAGCAAAGAATCTGTGAGCATAAATCAAGCAGCGCTTTTTTTGGGTTCTTTCACGATACTCTCTCAAGTTTTAGCGCTCTTTAGGGATCGCTCAATAGCTCATTTTATCGGCCCTTCATCGACACTCGACGCTTATTACGCGGCTTTTCGCGTGCCGGACCTTATTTTTATTTGCATCGCGTCTCTGGCTTCTATAACCGTACTTATTCCTTTTATTGTTGCCAGAATGCCTGCTCGCAATGCTGCGCATAACATTACAGGCGGGGGGCCTGCCCGTCAATTAGCAGGCGAAAACAGTGAAAAAGTTACGGATGAAGCGCGAAAATATTTAAATGATATTTTTACCGTTTTTTTTCTGGTCATAACGGCCGTTTCTCTTGTTGCCTTCTTTCTGATGCCGTACTTGACGCCGGCTATCGCTCCCGGTTTTACTCCTCTTATGCAGTCAAAAGTAATCGAGCTTTCACGCATCATGTTATTATCGCCCATTTTAATGGGCCTTTCCAATCTTTTTGGGGCAGTGACTCAGCTTTTTCGGAGGTTTTTCGTTTATGCCTTAAGCCCGATTTTTTACAATATCGGAATTATCATCGGTGTCATATTTTTGTATCCAATTTTTGGAGTTTATGGGCTGGCTTTTGGCGTTGTTTTAGGGGCGCTTATGCATTTTGGAGTACAAACGTTTGCCTCCAGCGCTCTTGGATTTACGCCGAGATTTTCTTTGTCTGTTAATTTTTCGAACATAAAAACTATTGTCCGGACATCGCTTCCGAGAACTCTCGGTTTAGCTTTTAACAATATCGCTCTTATTTCTATTATTGCTCTTGCTTCTTTTCTAAAAAGCGGGTCTATTTCAATTTTTAATCTTTCCTTCAGCCTTCAATCAGTGCCGCTTAATATCATTGGCATCTCTTACGCGGTAGCCGCTTTCCCAACTTTAGCCCAATCTTTTTCTCTTGGGAAAATAGATGAATTTAAAAATCATCTCCGGTCGGCCGCGCGGGCGATAATTTTTTGGTCTCTGCCAGTCACTTTTCTTTTTATCGTGCTTCGCGCGCAGATTGTGCGGGTAGTACTTGGTTCTGGAAGTTTTTCTTGGGACAATACCCGCCTAGTAGCGGCCTCACTGGCGATTTTTTCCGTTTCCGTCATTGCCCAGGGCATGATTGCTCTTTTGTCCCGTTCTTACTATGCGATGGGTAATACCAAGCGTCCGCTGATAGTTAATTTTTCTTGCTCCGTTTTAATTATAATTTTGTCCTATATATTTATCCTTCTTTTTGAAAATGCGCCGGTCTTCCGCTATTTTATAGAGTCAATGCTCAAAGTAAGTGATATTTCCGGCACAGAAGTCCTTATGCTGCCACTCGCTTATTCCGTCGGTTCTATTTTAAATTTTATTTTACACTCCATTTTTGCGAAAAAAGACTTTATGCCAAACGAATCTTTTATTACTAAAACTTTTTTCCAAAGTCTCGGCGCTTCGTTTTTCTTGGGACTAGCGGCCTATATCAGCTTGAATATTTTCTCTCCTATTTTCGGCACAACTACTTTCTGGGGAGTATTCTGGCAGGGTTTTATCTCCGGCATTATAGGCATAATAGCCGCTATTTTGGTGTTATATCTTTTGAAAAGCGAGGAGCTGAAAGATATCGCCAAAGTTCTGCAAACTAAATTCTGGCGCGCAAAAGTTATCGCTCCATCCCAAGAAGGGCTTTGAAATACGGACTTTTCCTGGTAGAATAAAAAATCGCCGAAAATATTTATGCAACCTAAAAAAACCTCAACTTTAAGGCGTATTGCCTTTTTTTTTCGAAACAGCAAAAAAAAGATTTTTCTGCTATTCATCCTTATAGTTGCTTCCCAAGCAGCTAGTATTGCGGTTCCCTTCATCTCGAAAATTCTCATCGATTCACTCACAAATTTTATTAGAAACGGCGGAGTGTTTCCCGTAAATGTTTTGTTGTATGCTTCTCTAGGAATTTTAATTGTTACACTTTTTAGTAATATACTGCATTCTAATTACAATTATAATCTTTTCCAGATAGCAACTAAAATTGAAGATGAAGTAAAAAATAAAGCTTTTGGGAAATATATGTTGCTGCATTCTCTATTTCACCATGGCGCTTCAAGTGGTCAGATTATAGGACGTATAGACCGTGGAGCAACTTCTATATTCAATATTCTCTATGACATAATTGGACAGAATTTTGTACCGCCAATCGTGATTTTTATCGGCGCATTTATTGCTCTCTTGTATTCAAACATATGGATCGCCTTAGCTGTTCTCATACCATTTCCTATTTACATATTGGCTACTCGCAGTATCGCAAATAAGATATATTTAATTGAACAGCAGGCTAATGATGCATTTGAAGCTGTTTCGAAAGAGATGTATGATGTGGCCGGGAATATTCTTACCGTTAAGAAATTTTCTCAAGAAACGGTGGAGACTCAAAATAATAAAAAATTACTCTCGGATGCTCGCCAAGTCCAATACAGCGCGGAACGTCTATGGCAACGCGTTGAAAATATTCAATCAATAATAACAACTACCGGTCGAGTGGCGATACTTGCTCTATCTGCATTTTTTGTTTTGAGAGGGACAGCTACTATTGGCCAGTTTGTTTTATATGTGACACTCCAAAATATGGCTTATCAGCCGTTATCCAATATAGGTACTCTATTTACTCGCCTTAGAAGGAACATGACCCGAGTAGATCGTTTATTTGCAGTTCTTGATGAACCACTGCACGTAGTAGATATGCCAGAAGCTTCGGTTTTACCACTTTTTGAAAAACAAATAGAATTTAAAAATGTTTCCTTTTCCTACCGTGATGATCACCAATATGCCTTGGAAGATATAAATGTAAGCATTCCAGCAAGAACAACTTGCGCCCTTGTTGGAAGGTCAGGAAGTGGAAAAACAACTTTTATAAATTTACTGTTACGTTCATATGATCCTCAGAAAGGACAGATTTTAATTGATGGAAATGATATCAAAATGGTCACCCAAGCAAGTTTGCGTGAGCAGATAGCGGTTGTGCCCCAGGAAGTCGATCTTTTTTCCAGAACAGTTTTGGAAAATATCGCCTATGGCCGAACAACCACTCCCAAAAAGCAGATTGAAAATGCTGCCAGTACGGCGTTAGCACATGATTTTATTTTGAAATTAGAAAAAGGGTATGAGACAGTGGTTGGAAAGAGAGGGATTAAGTTGTCTGGGGGAGAACGTCAGAGAATAGGTATTGCTCGTGCTGTTTTACGTGATCCGAAGATTTTAATTTTAGATGAAGCTACAAGTCATCTTGATACTGAAAGTGAACAAATCATCACTAAGGCAACGGATGCACTTGTAAAAGATCGTACATCGATTATCATTGCGCATAGGCTTTCTACTGTAATCAATGCCGACAAGATTCTTGTATTCAATGATGGAATGATAGAAGCTATTGGAAATCATGCTGAGTTGCTAAAAAATAGTGCAACATATGCACGGTTGCATTCTTTGCAGTTTATGGAAGATGAAGAGGAAGAAGAAAAATAATTTATGGATCTAAAATATATCAGAAACTTTTCGATAATAGCTCACATAGATCATGGCAAAAGCACCTTGGCGGACAGGATGCTGGAGATCACTCACACTATTGAAAAACGCAAGATGCGGGAGCAGGTGCTCGACGTGATGGAGCTCGAACGTGAGCGAGGCATTACCATCAAGATGCAACCTGTTAGGATGGAATACACCCCTCCCCAACCCTCCCCAAAGGAGAGGGAGGAATTCAAAGCTTCCTCCTTGGGAGGAGGTAAGGAGGGGGTGTACATTCTGAATCTGATTGATACTCCGGGACACGTGGATTTTTCCTATGAGGTTTCTCGCGCTTTGAAAGCCGTGGAAGGCTCTATTTTGCTTATTGATTCCACGCAAGGAGTACAGGCGCAAACTCTCACGGTGCTTGCCATGGCTCGTACCGGAGGAGGTGAGGGAGGCAGACAGATCATTCCAGTTATTACCAAAGTTGATTCGCCACTTGCGAGGATTGGGGAGGTAAAAGATGAAGTTGTGAAACTTTTGAATTGCAATCCAGAGGAGATATTGCAAGTTTCAGGTCGTACAGGAGAAGGGGTGGAAAGTCTTTTGCAAGAAATTATAAAACGTGTTCCAGCGCCGACCTCACCCCTAATCCCTCTCCTAACAGGAGAGGGGAGATTGGGGATGGGACCCGAATCTCAAAGGTCGGATGAGGTGTTAAGAGCTCTTGTATTTGATTTTAAATATTCCAATCACCGAGGGGTTATAGTTTTTGTGCGAGTTTTTGACGGTCAAGTAAAAAAGGGCGAAAGTTTAATCTTTGCCGTATCAGGTCAGGAATTTACCGCGCTGGAAGTGGGAACTTTTTCGCCGGAAGAAACTGCGCGTGAGTCTCTCTCCTCGGGTGAAATCGGTTACATTGTTACCGGTATCAAAAAGCCGGGGATTGCTTCCGTGGGAGACACCATTACCAAGCTTGCGAATCCTTTACCGGCGCTTCCTGGCTATATGCAACCGACGTCAGTAGTCTGGGCCAGTGTTTTTCCAGAAGATGCCGACGATTTTGCTTTGCTGAAGTTGGCTTTAGGCAAACTGAAACTTTCAGACTCTTCTTTTTCATATGAAGAAGAATCTTCAGGGTCTCTCGGCAGAGGATTCCGTTGCGGATTTTTAGGAATGTTGCACCTGGAAATTATTACTGAACGATTAAAACGAGAATTTAATTTGAATTTGGTCATCACTACGCCTTCTATTACCTACGAAGTAGAGTACAATAACCCTTCGACAGACTCAGAGCAAGCTGGCAAAAAAGAAAAAATTTATTCGCCGTATTTTTTTCCAGATGATAGTAATATAAAAACTGTCCTGGAGCCATGGGTAACGGCAAAAATAATCACTCCAGCTCGGTACTTGGGCAATATTATGCAAATTTTGTTTGATCACGAAGCCGAAATTGGCGAAACTGAAAATTTTGGCGACCTGTCTCTTGCCCACGCAGGCGGGGCGCAGGCAGGCAATCGCGCCATTATATCTGTAAAAATGCCGTTGCGCGAACTGATGCGTAATTTTTTTGATGAATTAAAAAGCGCCACCTCGGGTTATGGATCGATGTCTTATGAAATGATTGAGATGCGTGAAGCCAACGTCACCCGGCTTGATATCTTAGTTGGAGGAGAAATTGTGCCGGCTTTTTCTAAAGTTATTTCTAAAAAAAGAACGCAAATTGAGGCCGAACAAATTGTTGCCAAACTGGAAAGTCTGTTGCCTCGGCAAATGTTCACTTTGAAAATTCAAGGCAGGGCGTTTGGACGCATCATCTCTTCGCGCACACTTAGTGGTATGAAAAAAGATGTCACCGCTCATATGTACGGAGGCGACATTACGCGCAAGATGAAACTTCGCGAGAAACAAAAAAGGGGAAAGAAGAAAATGAAAGAGCGCGGTCGGGTAAATATTCCACAAGATGTATTCTTGAAAATGATGCGGAGCGGAGAGAATTAATGACTTAGTGGTCGGAGTACCAAGTGGTACTCCGACCACTAAGTCATACTAAGTTTATTACTGCACGCTAAAGATCGGAGAATACAACAAAATCATGCTGATGATTATGAATATACTGACCACCGCCCAAACTATTTGTATTTTCTTTTGATGTTTTTTATTGAAAAGCATATACTTAAACGATAGCATATTTTGCGTATTATGAAAAGCTTTCAACCAAAAAGAGGATTAAGAAATATTATCCATTCAAGGCCTGTTTTGGTATTTTTTGGCATTTTACTGTTAATTTTTGCCTCGGTGGTGATTGGTTTTATGGGTAAAATGCAAGTGACAATCGAAAATAGAAAAATAGCTGAAAGTAAAGTAGCCCAATTGGAGAGAGAAAAAGAACAACTCTCCTTCGATATTGCCAAGTTGAAGACAAAAAGCGGAATCGAGGAAAGTATTCGTGATAAATTTGGTTTAGCCAAAGAGGGGGAAGGTATGATTGTGATAATAGGAGATAAAAAAGAACCGAAAGTCGCAGACCAATCTCCGAATGGGTTCTTTTCCTTTTTTAAGAATTTATTTAAGTAATATGATACAATAAAACTATATGAAAATTGCATTTTTTGGGTTAGAAAAAACGGAACAATCTCTTTTTTTAAAATCTTTTAATAATGCAGATATTTCCTTTTTTGAAGAAAAATTGGATGGAAATAATGCAGAAAAGGCAAAAGATGCCGAGGTGATTTGTGTTTTTATCAACTCGGAGATAAATAAAAAAGTTATTAACGCTTTGTCCAATCTAAAGTTTATCGCTACTCGTTCGACTGGCCTCAATCATATTGACTGTGAATACGCCAAAACCAAGGGCATAAAAATCTCCAATGTGCCCGCCTATGGTTCTCATACCGTAGCCGAGTTTACTTTCGGATTAATTTTGAATCTTTCAAGAAATATTATAAAAACGAATAATTATATAAGGCAATCATCCGATTTTAACTACTTTTCTGGAATGGAAGGTTTTGATTTACAGGGTAAGACTTTGGGAATTATAGGCGCGGGTAAAATTGGAAAGAATGTGATAAAAATTGCGAACGGTTTTAAGATAAACGTGGTTGCCTACGATTTATATCCAGATTTAATTTTTGCCAAAGAAAATAATTTTGAATATAAAAACTTTAAAGATGTCATTAGCCAGTCGGATATCATAACCTTGCATACTCCCTATAATAAAAAAAATCATCATTTGATAAATAAAGATAATATTTTGATGATGAAAAAGGGGGTTTTTCTCATAAATACGGCTCGCGGAGAGCTTATCGACACCGACGCGCTTGTTTGGGGGCTCAAAGAGGGAATTATCGGCGGGGCCGGGCTGGATGTTTTAGAAGGTGAAACGGAATTGAAAGAAGAAATTGAAATTCTTTCTTCCCCCTCGAGATCAATGAAAATCGAAGAATACAAAACACTTCTGGAGGATCGTGTGCTGATCGATATGCCGAATGTTATTATCACTCCCCATATCGCTTTTTATACGCGGGAAGCAGTTGCGGAAATCCTTAAAATAACCATTCTCAACATCAAAGGTTTTATCGCTGGTAATCCCGTCAATCTTGTTTAACAACAAATGAAAAATTGGATTAAAAATTTTAATAAACTGGCTACGACAGAAAATCGCAGGCTAGCTCTCGCTATTGCCGAAGCGGGACTGGAGTCTATTAACACGCAGGAAGTAATCGCCCGCGCGATTTCGCTCCAAAATAATGTTTTAAGCATTATGGGGAAAAGTTTTGATTTATCTGAATTTAAAAAAATAAAAGTTATTGGTTTTGGCAAAGCTTCTCTTAACGCGGCTGTTGCGCTGGAAAAAATTTTAGGGTCCAAAATTAAGACCGGCGCGGTCGTCGGACTCTCGAAGGTTAATCTTGATTATATTGAAGCTTTTGCCGGCACTCATCCAAGACCTAGCCAAATAAATGTTGAGGCTGGGGAAAGAATATATGAAATAATAAAGGACTCAAATGAGAAAGATTTAGTTATTGTTCTTGTCTCGGGCGGAGGTTCGGCGCTTTTATGTTACTCTAAAAGCGAATGCGAGCAAAATGTGACGCTTTATAATAAATTTTTGAAATCCGGAAAAACGATAGCGGAAATGAATACCGTCCGAAAACATCTTTCCGTATTAAAGGGGGGAGGATTGGCTAAAATCGCATATCCTGCGACAATCATCGGTCTTATTTTTTCCGACATACCCGGGAATCATTTTTGCGATGTGGCCTCCGGTCCAACCTATAAAGACACAAGCACTATAGCTGACGCGCAAAAAATTATCAGTCAATATAATTTGGGTAAATTTAATTTATTGGAAACCGCCAAAGAAGATAAATATTTTAAAAAAGTCCATAATTTCGTTCTGGTTTCAAATAAGGTGGCGATTGAAGCAATGACGAAAAAATCTGAAGAACTTGGTTTGCGCGCCAATGTTCTTTCAACAGAAATGTATGATGAAATCAGAACTGCTCTTAGGAAAATTTTTAAAGCCAAGGCTGATAATACTGTTGTCCTAGCTGCTGGTGAGCCCAGGCTTGAAGTCAAAGAAAAAAGCGGAAGCGGCGGAAGAAGTTTATATATGGGTCTGCAAGCCATTCAAATGGGATTGATTGATAAAAATTCCGTCTTCATACCTCTTGCCTCGGATGGTTTGGATAATTCTGACGCCGCTGGAGCGGTCGTTGATAAAAATACTTTAGAAAAAATAGAAAAATCAACCCTTAACATTAATGACTTTTTAAATCGCTTTGACGCTTATCCGGTTTTTAAAGAATCTCATGATATTATTACGACTGGCCCGACCGGCGCCAATGTTTCCGATTTAATGATTTTACTTACTAAAGATGGAAAATAAAAAGTTATGAAAGACCTCATTATCTTAAAAGAAAAAATCAGGCAATTGCTTACCTGATTTTTTCTTTATGTTACCCTTGCTTGCGCAAGGGAGGGCCGAAGCCATTTGTATCACGAGTATATCAAATCATAACTTAATGTCAATAGTTATTCACAAGTAGAAAATCTAGTATAATTATAGGAATATGAAAAATAAAATTGATAAAATATGAAAACACAAGTAAATCTCAAAAAACTTATTAAGGTCTTTGATGAACATAATGAGATATACAAAGGACACACAACCTCTATAATAGGGCTTATTGGGGAAGATTTAAATGCTGCGATTTTTGCTGATTATTTAGTTAGGAGAAAAAAATTAAAAAATGTAGAAGTATTACCTTATCGAGTAAAAATTGAACAAAAACATGTAAGGGGTCGTGAATTAGACCGTTGGATAAAAGCGGATAACACTCTTTATCAAACTGAAATTAAAAATTGGTGTTGCTTTAAAATTGCCGGATATAAATTACTTTTGAAAGCCAAAACAGAAGATGTACGAGAATTAACAAAAAACTTATGGAAAAGAGAATTAAAAGATCAATATAAAGATAAGAATAGTATAAAAAACTTAACAGGAGTAAGTAAGGTTTTAATAAAAATGAAAATTCCAGATGAAATAAAAGGATACAAAAAAGCAGAACCTTTGGTAATTCATTGGATGCCAATTTCAAACAATAGCGCGGACCCCCTTTTTTCACTAAAGATCCAGAACCTTAGAATGGGCAAAAGACTTACCAAACAAATACGAGAAAATTTTAAAAAAATTAATTACTTTTCATGTTCACTCTATGTTCGGGAGCTCGTTAACAAGAGTCAGACGAAACTTGATCCGAAACTTGATCTAGATCTTCCTAACATCAAAGCCAGAATGAATATCATAAAACAATTGATAAACCTGACATGAAGAAATTTACAACATATGGTTGGATAGTAGCTCTAGTTATAGCCTCTTTAGCCTTAGCGCTTCTTTTTTATTTTTATAATAATTTTAATGCGAGGATGGCTGACATTAAGGAAGCAGTTATAAATTTGGGTATTTCGGTTGAAAATATACAGCGTTCTCAGCAACTCTCAATTTGGTATCAGTCTTGTCCAGATGCCGTGAATATTGATTGGGAGATTGCCATAAATGCTTTGAGTCAACATTTTAGTAATTTAGCTAAACAAACTCCAGGGGAAGATTATTTTGGTCCAGCGGAGATAGAAAGACATTTTGCAGAGAATTGCGAAGAAGATTTAAAAATTTATAATAATTATGTGACAATAAATGAAAAATAAGATTGATAAAATTCAGGCGGAAGAAATAAAAGATTCGCGGGGAAATCCGACTATCAAAGTGACGATTTGGTCCGGCGCCGATTCAGGCAGTTTTTCGGTGCCTTCCGGAGCCAGCACCGGAAGCCATGAGGCGCATGAATTGAGAGATGCCGACGGAAAAGGCGTAAAAAATGCAATCGAAAAAGTAAATAATATTATTGCGAAAGCCTTAGTGGGTCAAAATATTTTTAATCAAAAAAAAATTGATGAAATAATGATAAAACTTGACAGAACTTCCAATAAAGATAATTTAGGCGGAAATTCTATGATTGGTGTCAGTATCGCTTGCGCTAAAATTGCGGCCAAGGTCTCCGATCAAGAAACATATCAATATTTGCAGACTCTTGCGGAAATAAAACCATCGCGCAAAGTCCCATATCTTTTTATGAATTTACTTGAAGGTGGGAAACACGCGAACAACGGTTTGGCTTTTCAAGAATATCATGTTGTGCCCAATACGGAAAATGTTTCTGAGGCCGTCAATATCGGCAAAAAAGTGCAAAATACGCTGAAAGACATAATAACAAAAGATTTAGGCGAAGAATCTGTTGTTTTGGGCGATGAGGGGGGTTTTGCGCCAAAGACGGATGATATTCGAAAGCCGCTTCTTTATTTAACAGAAGCTATTAGACAAAATAATTTGCAAGGTAAAGTTCGTTTAGCTCTGGATGTGGCCGCTACGTCATTTTACAACAATGGATTTTATAAAGTTTTTGAAAAAAGTATTTCCAAAGAGGAATTAATTGCCCTTTTTGGTTCTTTAATTAAAGAATTTCATTTGTTTTCCATTGAAGATCCGTTCCATGAAGAAGATTTTGAAAGTTTTAATAAATTAAGGAAAAATAATAAAGAGTTGATTGTCGTGGGGGATGATTTGACCGTTACGAATAAATCTAGATTAAAAAAAGCGATAGAAAAAGGAAGTATTAATGCTTTAATCATTAAACCAAATCAAATTGGCACATTATCGGAAACGCTTGAAACAATGCAATTGGCTAGAGCTACTGACATAGAACTCATCGTCAGCCACAGGGGCGGAGAGACCGATGATGATTTTATTGCGGACTTGGCTTATGCGTTCGGCTGTTTTGGCCTAAAAGCCGGTTCTCCTCTTAAATCCGAAAGAATGCTAAAATACCAGAGATTAATAAATATATCCCACCGCCTTGGCGGGTCCCGCAGAAAGCGGGGAAAATAATATGAATTCAAAAGCGCAAATTATAGTTACCATCGGGCCGGCCACAGGTGATAAAGAAATAGTTCGAAAAATGGTGGACCATAATATGGATGTGGCTCGCCTCAATTTTTCTTGGGGGACTCATAAAGAGCATGCCAATTACCTAAAAAATATTAGAGAAGTAGCGCAAGAATTAGGTAAAAAAATTCCAGTTATTCAGGATTTATCCGGTCCGAGAGTTGAGGATCAAACAGGGCATAAATTTGATAATGGAGTGGCAGAAATAATCACAAAAAAGGATTTGGTTGATTTAAAATTTGGCCTTGAACAAGGTGTCGATTATGTGGCGATGTCTTTTGTCGGATCTGCCCTAGACATAGAAGCCTTGCGTGGAGAAATGAACAAATTAGGCAAAATTATCCCAATTATTGCCAAGATTGAACGCCAAATTGGAGTTTTGAACATAAATGAAATCATAAAAATTTCTGACGCTGTTATGATTGCCCGCGGAGATTTGGGCAATGAAGTTCCGCTTGAGCAGATTCCTTTTATTCAAAAAGAGATTATTGATAAGTGCCGAAAAGCGCGGAAGCCGGTAATTGTCGCGACCCAGATGATGGATTCTATGGTGAAAAATCCAGAACCGACTCGCGCCGAAGTGACGGATATTGTTTATGCCATATTAGGCGGTGCCGATGCTGTCATGCTTTCGGAAGAGACCACTATCGGAAAATATCCGCTAGAGGCTGTGATTATGATGAAAAAAATAATAATGGAAGCGGAAAAACATTCAAAAGATTTCAAGATAAATAATTTCTAAATTTTATAGTTCTATTCTGGTGTCTTTACTATACCAAGTTAGAACCTATTTTCAAAATCGGTAATGACAAGCGTTCCCCCGCGCGTGCTACGCACGCCTCTGTGCGAAGCACAGAGCTTTCCAAGAATGGAAAGTGCGGGGAAACGCTGAACGGCTCAAATGGCAGGAAATGAGCCGTTCAAGAAAAAATGGACTCGGTTTTGCGAAAACTATTTTCTGGGAAAGGATTTCGCAAAACCTCGACTAATTCTTTTTTGAAATTCGGCGGGGATTTTGGATTTTGTCCGCGCGGAGGAAGGGTCTGGGAGGGAATCCGCGCGGGCTTATTTTTTTTGGCGAGCTACCTAAAATTAAGAAAATTACAATATCTAAACTTTGGATATTGATTTTTTAGATAGACAATAGTATCATATGACTAGGTCAATTAGAACAAAGGAATATGCTTATTTCGTGGAGCGATTGTGTAAAGCTCGCATGGAAGCTGGATTGACTCAAGTGCAAGTTGCCAAGAAACTTAAACGTCCTCAATCGCACATTTCAAATGTAGAATCAGGACAGCAAAGAGTTGATGTTGTCGAACTTCAAAACTTTGC